>Ga0157368_1000171_pt1 | contig 31688 bp, 42 predicted proteins | sample AttbisABBM3_FD_113146 | JGI IMG/M metagenome (GOLD analysis project Ga0157368, IMG submission 113146) | Fungus gardens microbial communities from leaf cutter ant in Botucatu, State of São Paulo, Brazil - Atta bisphaerica ABBM3 | ecosystem: Host-associated > Fungi > Mycelium > Unclassified ... | reverse complement strand
GTTAACACAAGAGAACTCAATAGAGAACTCTGTACAAGATTGTCTATCTTATATACTAATACCTAATGGTCTGTGTGAGCTATTTCTAGCCTACTCTAAATGACCATGTGTACACCTTAAGGTCAATATGTGTATCACACATTGTATGATATCATCTCTTCCAGAATGTTCTATGTCCTTCCATGTGTCATGTGACTTGTGACCATGTTATCTGATGTGACCTGCTGTGTGACAGCATGATCTCATCACTCTAACCCTAACCCTAGTTCTAAAAATAGAATAAAGGAAAATAAATCAAAAAGAGAATAAAAAATGAGAAATGAACATAGGAAAAACTAAGTTTACTTCTTGTGATCTTAACAAGCATGTGATGTTTTAAACATCACTGCTGAGGAATTTTTTAACCTCAAATAGTGAAATGGGAGAGAAGACACTATCCCAGAGATCTGGGTCCACAGTATTATAACTCAAAACTCTTAGAGTTGAATTATAAGGTAACCTTATATTGGATAACACAAGAGAACTCAATAGAGAGCTCTTTTACAAAATAGTCCACCTTATATACTCCTACAGATGGTCTGTGCTAAGTACTGTGCACCCTACCCTAAATGACCATGTGTAAAGCATGAGGTCAACATGTGATGTCCATGTTATATGATATCACTTTGTTCCAGAACCTTCTACTTCCTTCTCTTAAGTCCTGTGACCAATGCTGTGACCACACCATCAGATGTGACAGTGTGACCAATCACTTCTAACCCTAGCCCCAGAGTTCTAAAAATAGAAAAATGAAAGATAAATCTAAAATAAAATGAGAAAAGAAAAGAAAATAAGGAAAAACTAAGTTCATGATTTTTAATCTTAACACACAGGTTATTTCTCAGTATATAATATTACTAAGAATTCCAGATAGCTGTCTTGAGTTTGCAGTGTGTTAAGTCCTATAAGCATGTTTACTTTTACAGGCTATATATCTGTAAAAGGTTAGTAAGGAGAAAAGAAAGAATCATTACCAGAATTTGTAGTAGTATTCATAGCTGGAGGGTTTACAGCTATGGAAGTGTTAGAAATATTGTCATGAAGAGCTTTTGAGCCTTGAGACATATTCTAAGGAGGTGACCAACCAGTCTTTTTATTAGTAAGTGGAGGAGGTAGCCAAATAATTCTTTCATTGTTTAGCTTGTCATAAAGAGTTTTGTTGTGACTTGGTTTCTTGGATTTCATAATTCAACTATACTCTTGGTATATACTTAGAATGTTTGGATATATGAGATACAATGTATTTACTAATTTATTGCTGGGTGTTACTATACAAGATAGTGATATAAGTAAAAGAAACATAACAATACATCTCTTTTTACCCCTGCAATCACTTAAGTTTCAACAATTGCAAATTCTATTTAAAGTCTCTTGACTGCTTGTATTTTAAGGCTTTTTCCCTTTTCTTTACTTTTATTGTTGTCACTAATACAAGTACTATATCCTTTAAGAACAGACAACTACTTCTGATACTAAGCTATTTACTATGAGACTAAGTATTACCAAGGCTACTAGTTTGAATATTGAACATATTCTTATTACTAACTCTTTAGACTCTAATAGAAAGGTAGTAGACCTCTCTGTACATTCTGAACAAGCCTATTCCTTGACTGTCTACTTTACACTTAAATCATTTTTTTTACAACTTAAGACTTATAGAGTAAAGTTAAAATAAAAAATTGTATTAGAATTAACACAAGAGAACTCAATAAAGTTCTTAAGTACAATCTGTCTATCTTATATATGTTGGGCACATGGTCCATGCTACACTAAACCTAGTCTATTCTTAAGAGTATATATTTACCTTAAGGTCAACATATGTAATATATGCTGTATAACATTATTATTCTAGGATCTTCTACAATGTTCTATGTGATATGTGATTGTGTGACTATGATTGTGACTGTGTTGTGTAACATGTGACAGATGTATGATATTATGCTAATTCTTAACTCTAAGTCCAAAATAAGAAAATAAAATAGAAAAATGAAAATAAATTAAGTCCACCATCTTCAACTCTGACAATTCTTCTCTTATAGCCTCAACTATAGAATTAAATTCTAGGACTTTCCAAGCAATGCTGAGTAACCTTTATACTAACTAGTCTATAATAATGTAACTAACACTAAAGTAGCTATTAGACTTTATCCAACAACTTTTATTAAATTTCTTCACTCCAAGAGTATCCTTTCATATCTATATATTTGAAAGATATCCTTCAATCATCCTACTGTTCAAGAGTATCATTTTCCTACTTTTAGAGACAAGAATTACAAGCTCTTTCAACCTAGCTACTCAAAGAGTAGTAGTTGGCTCCTTCACATTGACCAGTTGGTCACATTATATGCTAGAACAACTAGAGCTATTCTTAACCATGCTCCTATCGAGAAGTATAGACAATACCTCTTCAGAAAACTCTAAGCTATATTGTTCACCATTACTAAGTACACAACTTATCTCCAGGGAATTCTAAGAAAACAGAATGAAGTTCTCCAGAAACAACAGCTACTCTAAATACTTAGAAGTTCATTCCCATCAAGTAATATATCAGACAGAATGTTTGCTAACCTAACACCCTAATAGAAAGACCTCAAACATTTGCATGTAATCATAGAGACAATGTTAAGGAGAGGTCCAACAAGGTTTGTAGCAGAGTTAAGACTTGAATCTTAAAAGAAGAGAAGTCTGTGAAGTTGGAAACAGACATTGACAGTGTTAGTGACTTAAATTTTGGTGAAGTGGTAGGTCTCTTTACACAATGTCTTGTTAGGTGAAAACATGTTGACATATCCTTGCAAACTGCTCACAGTTCCTTGATTGATCTATCTCCATCAATTAAGGACCTTGTCAAGTGCCTTGACTTTCTCTCCTTAAGAACAACCTTCTTCTTTCTCTAAGCCTCCATGAGTGCTCAGATAGCTTGTTTTCTTATTTTTATAAATAGTTTTCCCAGTTTCATCTCTCTCAGTTTCTTTCAACTCTGTATTCTCAATATGATAGGTCTGTTTGTGGACTTGGATGCATAATTAATAAGTTGGTGGTGAGCAACCTTTATCTAGATTTCTCCTCAATTTTCTATTGACTCTGATAGTGTCTCTCTCTGCCTATGAAAGGAATTTCTGTCTCCTGAGGCAAAAATTGTAGGCTACTTGTTATAGATAGTCTGCCACAGACTGCAATGAAGCACTATATAATAAATTGTTGACCAGAAAAAAGAAGCAACAAATCAGTTCATAGTTGGTCACATAGCTGATTAGCTGATGGACACCAGCTCTTCCCCTCCCTCCTCTCATCTTCCCTTGTAATCTTTCCCTCTCTAGGTGACAAGGAGAAGGATAGTATCTGAACATGAATCCTCCTTCCCCATCACTTGAGTCACCTACAACTCGAGGATACCAGCAGGAGATGCTGGAGCAGAGTATTGCTCGAAACATTATCATAGCAATGGACACTGGCTCTGGGAAGACACATATCGCCGTTCTTAGAATCAAACATGAGGTTGAACGAGAACTAAGTAAAGTACGTGTTTGGCTGGTGTATAACAGTGCCACTCATTGGTTGCTGCAGGTAGCATGGTTTTTTGCACCAACCGTGGCATTATGTGCACAACAGAAGGCTGTTATCAAGAACAATCTGCCAGTCTCCGTTGGTCTGATTTCTGGTGCTCTAGAGCCAGACCAATGGAAATCGGTAACAGTGTGGGAAAAAGTCCTTAACACACATCGAGTCATCGTTTCAACGCCTCAGGTTTTCTTAGATGCTCTTCGACATGGATATATAAATCTTGGGAAAGATATAAGCCTCTTGGTATTCGACGAGGCACATCATGCGACGGGTGACCATCCTTATAATCGTATCATGGCTGAGTTCTACCACCCTCTCCCTAGGGTTAATCGCATCCATGGCGTGAGCCAAGTATCTCGGCCTTTTGTCATGGGACTCACTGCTAGTCCGATATACGGGGGAGATGTGGCAAAGGCCTTCTAGTGAGATTCCTGCGTCTCTATGCAATACTTTCAAGCTGATTTGTATATTTTTAGTATGCTTGAGAAAAATCTTGATTGCATTGTCCGATCCCCTCGTCTTCAGCGTGATGAACTTTTGAAGTTTGTTTATCGCCCTGTCTTTTGCCATGCCATGTACGATCACTGGACATCTCCACCCTTCTCCACCAATCTCGCCGCGATTTCAGGCATCATCAGAGGTCTCAAAATTGAGGATGATCCTTATATCATATCTCTCCGGGAACAGCTCAGTGCAACTCAACACGGAACTACAGAATACTGTCGAATCGATCGGAAGCTTTCAGCCACCTTAATGAATCAGAAAACTTTCACTCTCAAGGGGCTTCGTGATTTTGAGCGTGCAGCATTTGATATTCTTGTTGATATCGGACCGTGGGCTGCAGACTGGTATGTTTGGCGTATCATTGAGAAGGCTAAGGAGGCTATCAATCCTTACAACAACATTATGAGGACCTGGAACCCGACAGAGAAAAACAATCTCGTGAAAATTCTCAGTCCTATCGTCTTAACACCTGTCTCATATCATGTCGACGACATCATGAGCGATTCCTCAGACAAAGTGCAGTCACTCGTCACCTTGCTTCTTAATGAAAAGTTTGAGACAGAGGAGCGCGGAGACATTTACTCCTGCCTTATCTTTGTTCAACGCCGCGATTCTGTTATTGCACTGGCCGAGGTTCTCAAGAATCATCCCTTCACTACAAATATCTTCCGTATTGGCATCCTCTTAGGTGTATCCGATAGTTCTCATCGTCAAAGCTTTCTCGACATTACCCGTAAACTCCCGCGTGATAGTCAAGAAGATACCCTAGCCGATTTCAGGTCTGGCGACCTCAACCTTATTGTTGCCACTGCCGTCGCCGAGGAAGGTCTCGATATACAAGCTTGTGGAAGTGTCATCCGGTGGGACTTGCCTCAGAATATGGCGAGCTGGGCGCAGAGTCGTGGGCGTGCTAGGAAAAAGTCAAGCACATTTACGTTGATGTTCGCTCGTGGTAGTCAGAGTCGACAAGATGTGGAGAAGTGGGAGAATTTGGAGAGAAAGATGATAGAGATGTATAATGACCCTCTAAGGATGCAAGCGGCGGAGTATGATCCAACGATGGGGATGAATGATTATCAAGAAGAGGACGAAGTGTTTGTTGTCGAGTCGACAGGGTATGTTCTCAGTCATTCAACTCTAACAAGGAGACTGATATCCCGTCTCAAAGCGCGAAGTGTAGTCTTCATTCCGCTATCTCTCATTTAGCTCATTTTTGCTCCGTTTCATCCAAAGCCTCTCACGTGGATTCCCGGCCGATGTACGAAATAGATCCACCTGAACTCCCTGTTGGATGGCATGAAAATCCCAGGTCTCAGACTTCGCAACCAGCATACAGCGGTCCTTGGGGTTCGAAAGTAGTCCTCCCACGTACACTCGATCGCAGTTTCAGGGAGTTTTCTGTGCCCATTATGTACCCGACCAAGGTTTCTGCACACCGCCATGTCGCATTTAAGGCCTACATTGCATTGTATGACGCTGGGCTATTGAACGAGCATTTATTACCCTTGATGAGTGCGCTTGAGCCTGACAAAGAACAAGACTTGCTGGAGATGCTGAAAGACATCGAAAGAAGGACTGGAATGGCAAGTGTCGACCTCCAGATGGATCCTTGGGTTCTCTCGGGCGCAGACGATCTCAAGGAGCAAGAAACACTGAAATGCTGGTATACGTCGAGATTGTGTATAGGCGATCTACCAGCATTGATGTTGTTTACGCGTTCTGAGCCCTCTGAGCTGGACACTGTTGATGGACCGACATTATACCGACCTGGATTCAATGAACCTACTCGTGTTACCTTGACGCCCGTCACAAAAGTAGCCGATTGTGCTGACATTATCAAGAAGGCACAAGAATACACGAGGCGCGTGTTTTGGAGCTTGAATTGGGCAAGAATGGATTGGGGAAATTTAGACTTTGCCTACCTTTTCTATCCAGAAACTCCCATCGACAACACTGACATCTGGGTCCAGCGCCGAGCTTGGTTAGAGAAATTGAGGGAAGGTGAAGACACGACGAATCATTTCAAAGAGTATGTTGTACATGCCCGGACTTTCGGTGAAGAATTCCAGTATGCTGAAGACCCTACCCTCATCCTCAAAGAATTTGGTCGTTCACAACAATTCGTTGGATGGAGGTATGCAAGGTTGACAGGAGAAGAGGAGGAGGAACTTAGGAAAACGAGGCGCCGTTCGGATGATGATCCACCAGTGGAGGTTAAGTATCCCCTCTTAGTCGTTAAACCTTTCCATCCCCGATGCAATTTCCTAGTGCCAAGTAAACCCCGTGATCCCGACACTCCACTTCCTGAAGTTCCTTGCACTTATCTCATGCCTGAACACAGCGCTATTGCACTCATTTCACCTATCGAAGTCGATTATGCTTTCCTCTTGCCCTCCGTTCTTCGTTCAATCGGCCACACTCTAACCATGATGTCACTTCGCTCGAATCTTTTCGCCCATGCGCCGTCTCTGCGCGGTATTCCGCTCAAATTATTGGCAAATGCCATGACAGCGTCGAGTGCAGGAGAGAAATTCAATTATCAGCGGTTGGAGACGCTAGGAGACGCAGTACTAAAATTTTTGGTAGCATTCCAAGTCCTAGTTGAGTACCCGCTTTGGCATGAGGGGTATCTCAGTAAGAGAAAGGATCACACGGTATCAAATGTGAGGTTGGCGAAGGAGGACGTGAAAAGAAGGTTGTTCAAGTGGTTGGTTCGAGGTACGCTCGTTATACCTCCGATTTCATATTTTATTGAAAATCTCATACCCTAGATCCTATGCTGGGACGAAAATGGAAGCCGAAATATCTAACATCGTCTAAACCAGTACCTTCTTTAGACACCGCTCGGCAGGAACCCGAAGTAATGCTTGTTGGCAAGGGCCCATTATCGACTGTTGGTGCGAAGAAGAAATCAAAGGCCAAGACACAAGTTCTATCGACTAAGAGTAAGTAAATAGCTCCTCCTCCCCTTAAGATAAGTGATGCCAATGAGATACCTAGTACTCGCTGACGTGGTTGAGTCTCTTATTGGCGCCGCATACATACACGGAGGTTTCGCTCTTGGCTATGATTGTGCCAAGCTATTTGACCTCGGACTTAAATGGCTACCCCCTCCCCAACGTCTTGAAATGTTCTTTGCTCGAATAGAGCCTGACACCAACATTCCACCTGCACTCTGTTATGTCGAACAGATGATCGGATATACATTTGAGCATAAGATTTTACTCCTCGAAGCACTCACACATGCGAGTTACCAACAAGATGCAGGAACTACTTCCTACGAGCGAATGGAGTTTCTTGGGGACTCTGTGCTCGACATGATTGTCACGGATTATCTTTACCGCGCCCCGGGGAAGTACTATAGCCCGGGACACCTGCACCTCAGACGTTCTGCAGTTGTCAACGCTCATTTCCTTGCTTTTGTTTGCTTGAGTACTTCAGTCAAGTTTGACGCTGTGTTGCCTCGTTTTGTTGATGGGAACTTGGTCGACGGGGTAGATGTTCAGGATATTTCCCTCTGGAAATGTCTCCTTCATTCAAATCCACGAGTCATGGAAGACCAGGCCAATACCCATTCCCGCTTCCGAAAGAGACGAGATGAAATCCAGGACGCATTACAGCACGACAAAATCTTTCCCTGGGCTGCACTGACTCAGCTCCAAGCACCTAAATTTTTCAGTGATATCATCGAATCTGTTGTCGGCGCAGTGTTCCTCGATTCCCACGGTGACATTAACATTGCTCGTGAGGTAGTCACTCGTCTCGGGATACTTCCTGTGCTTGAGCGCATTGTCAAGGATGAGGTTGATGTCTGGCATCCAGTCTCACGGATAGCACAATGGGCGGGAAAGCACGGGAAAAAGCTAGAATTCAAATTCGAGAGAGAGAGGGGAGCGATTAAGTGCAATGTGCTGGTGGAAGGAAAGGTGGAGGCATTCGCAGTAGACCAGTATAGAGGGGCCTTGAGCAAAGACGAGGTTAAACTCATTGCAGCAGAAGAAGCATCTCGGGCCCTTCGGTTCAGAAATGCCCATATGAACCAGGAAGTCCATAGAAAGAGGGAAAAGAATGTCAAGGGTAAAAAAAGTTTTTCTTAACACGGAAGTTATAGTGGTTACTGCATTTAATGATATTAGCATGCATTGGGGCCACGGGGACATTGCTATGGATTCCAACTAAACTAGTCAATGTATTAATCCATGTAATGAATTGAATGGCTATCATCGGTATCGTCGGTTTCGTACGGACTCACTTTACTCGAACATTTAGTAGTCGCAGCAGATAGTCGGTCAGTTGAGTTCCATATCCCGAAACTTACCAAGTTACATTGGCCTTTACATGGTCATCGAGTGTTCACAGTGATAAATTCAATAAAGGCTATGGGTACAAATTTTATCACATTGAATCGAGGTACACCAAACATAACTAAGCGTTGTGTGCCAAGTCGTTGATAGTGCCACCGGCTACACAAAATCCCCTCAGCTCTAGTGTCTTTCACTGGAAACAAGGTACTCACGGATACCGCTTACAACACCTTTCAAACTGAGAGACTGAAGGAGCGCAGTCATGGCAGCCGGAGTTGTATTTCCTCGGACGCTAATCAGATAAGCAATGAGTCCAGCAATATGAGGAGTAGCCTAAAGGAGTTGTTAATCGCTGTCTCATGCTGAATTTGACCACACATCAACGGACCATCGAAGTTCCAGAAATGTTATTAGTTGCGGTATTGCTGGTAATCCATGCGCTAATGATGTTTTGTCCGGGAGCGAAGATGTCGACGACTGAACCAAAGTTAGAGAAGGATGCCCGAGTGTCAGCGATCGTAGTCGCTCCGACAGTATTAGCACTTGGGGCCCGAGCGGGGGATGTGGTTCCGGCATTTGCTCCATCGTTCCCAGCAGCAACGGTGACGTGGATACCGGATCTGGTTAGCTGAATAAGGATGTATCAAATATCGAAGCAGTACGAGAAAGAATAACACATACGGATGCAACAGCATTGTCAAGACTAGTGGATGCACCACCGCCGAGGGACATCGAGGCAATAGTGGGGCGAGTAGCTGATTGAAGCACAAAGTTCAGGCCAGAGACACTGAAAACCTGTCAACATAGCAAAGCTAATGTTCTCGTGAATACCTACATGTCAGACACTGCACCCGAGCTTGGAAAAGTTTCAGTAGATGATCGTTCTATCAGGCAGAGAATAGAATGCTCAGCACATACCCAGCGTCACTAAGAACCTTCACTGCAACGAGGTTAGCAGCTTTGGCGACACCATATTGGCTGCCGGCTGCTGTTCCACTATGATTTTCTCCTTGTAAGTACAACGGAATATGGAATCAAATCATCTACACTCACGCGCAATGAGTTCCGTGGCCATTGCCATCGCGATCACTATGGTACTGTCGTTTCAAATATGGCCACTTCCAGAATCTTATATACTCACGCATAGGGTCCAAATGTCTCGCCCCATCGAGCACGTCCGCCAAATTGGGTCTAAAAAGTGAGGTAAGTAGACATTTTCATTAGATGAACACTATATTCAACTCACATGTGTAGTCAAGATACCTTCAAGAACAAGCTATGTCAACGCATTGCATCAAGAAGACGTAGATGTCCTTACCAGTGTCTGAAATAATGGTAAATTCTAATAATCATACGTCGCGTTATGACTCACCAACTATAAAGATGTCAACACCAGCTCCAGCAGCTGCGTCATAGGTATATGTGAAAGTGAGAGCACTGAAAAGTTTGTTTAAAAGTCGAATTTCAGTCTGAAGTGGAGAACTGTTACTTTGTATTCTGATTGCTCAATCTTGTGCTTGAGCTCAATCGAGAAATACCCCAGGGAGCATTAGTCCTAAACATGACTTTGAGCGCAAAATAAATAAATAATGCATTAAACGTACTGTGTGACCATGGTATGCATGATACCATCCTCGGCAATGAGCTCTACGTCTGGGTTTGCTCGAAGAGCATTCAATGTTCCCTCATCAAAGTTACCAGCGAAACCATTAATAATATCAAAGTCATGAGTCACAGTAGCATTTTGCTTGATTTGAGCGATGAAACTGGCTCTCGAAACGCCCTCCTTCAGAGAAACAATGTGTCTACCAGTAGTTTCGCCATCAAAAGTTTCAATTGTGTGCAGCAATGTAGGGGCACCGAGAGATGCAGCAACAAAAAGACCGAGTGCAGCAAAAGTCGAATAGAGATGCATGACGAGACCGCTGAGGATGTAGAGCTTGACTTTGAAATCCATGCTATAGTCTAAGAGTTTTTAAGCAGAGCGAAAAGACGCCTGAGCATATGGACATGGACATCTTTGATTGAACCCACCATACAGAAGATTAATGCCGACCGCTGATGCATGTTGTTCTGTGAATTTGAAGTCAAAAATATGGATGTTCCAACTCACCGCTGGCCGAGAAGTCAAAGGTTTATTTGTCTGTTTTGGCGGAATGCAGACATGAATAAGTCAAGTAGAGATGGGGCGGCCGAAGCAAGTGTTAGATTGTGAGAACAGAAATGCAATATTTGCCATTCATCATGCCAAGGACTTGCGTTGGACTGCTTCCCATAGACTAGCAGACAACCAATTGGCTACTAGTACCTTTTGACGCATCGTGCGCAATGGTGACACCTCATGGTTTTATGCTTCTGTTATCAGCCTTTTAGGTAAGGGTAAGTTATCAGAATCATACGGTGCATCAAAAGCAGAATAGAAGTTTGCAGTTTCAAACGGATTAGATGCACAGTCTCTCATACTGATAACCTGTAGCGCATGGCACATGACGGATAGAGACATCGAGAATAACCGATTGTTATGGTCAGGAGATGACTGATCAATCAACAGCGTGTGTGACACGAGAGCCCGCCACAATTCAACAAGTAGTTCTAATTTTATTGCCTTCAGCGTCTAATCTCATGACCATCCAGGATTTCCTCTTTAAAGAGCCTCCTTGTGCATCCTCAATGGGTAGGTGGACACATTGCATAATTATGTATGACAACGCGAGGAACATAAGTTGAATAATACAGGAATTTGTCGTTGCAGTCGATTTAGGATCACAATCACCAATTGATCGCAGGTGCCTGATTTCACCAAATTATGTCCTCAAGTAGATTTTTATCACATCATGCTTAAGCATCAAGGTGTTTGCGAACAGAAAGTGAATGCAAGACGTGCTCAGACAGAGGCCGGCAGCTTTACTTTCTGTAAATTGTTGCAGAAACTACCTACCAAAAAGTATGTCACCTACAAAAAAATCATGCCAACTCTCGTAAACTCTTTACGCTACCTTCGAGGCTACCTATGTATGTGGTCATCCCTAAGAACTCTGTCGCTTTCCTGCTGTCATCCAGCTGGAGCGTTTGTGAATCGGAATGAACTTTTGAAACTCAATATTTTCATTCAGATACAGGAGTTTTGGGCGGGGAGAAAGTCATTCTGGTGACTGGTGTGGTATGGCAATGGAGTACTTGCGTTCAGCTGTTCTGCAAAAAGCCACAGGACGTAAGTCAGTTGAAGACCTAGAGAATCCATATGTTCACGGAGACTTATCGGGACCGAGTATCATCTGCAACGGTTCACGGGTTCTGCTGGTCTGGGAGGGAGGGCAGCAAAGCAGTATACCCTTGTGATCTCAATAAGGCCTTCTGCGGTTTAATCATTTAACCAAGTGTGAAATGTTTTCTCTACGCACAATGTCGGCAAACAAGACCAAATCCATCAAACTCGCCCAACAGGTCGATCATGGTTAACTAGCATGGACCATAAGCAAGACAATGTCCAGTCACTTTTCGATGAACAGTCTGAGCCAGTATCCCAATCACCCTCAAAATATTCCATAGGCAACACTGAAGAACCTGAAGAAAACATCCATTCCAATCCGCCTCCTCCTCCACCCTCACCCTGGAAGCGTGCAGCTCTCATTATCCTAATCTGCTTCCTCTTCTATCTCGGGTTCTCCATGCGTTCTGCACTTCTCAGGGACAAGAAGCATGATGTTATCTATGCATCTCGGTAAGCCTCTGTCATCCCAACGGGAAAATATATAAATATAATTAAACTGGCTCGGTGCTTAGATATTCCAAGGAACACAAGTTCCGACCAGCTGCTAGCCCTGTCATAACAGAGACATTGAAAGACGGTCGCACGCGATTACGTGGCAGTTATCCTACTCCAACTACTACCGCCACACCATTAAGCACTGCTGGATCGAAGAAAAGGAGACGGCCAGGCCGAGCAGGTGGTGCAAAGAAGAAAACTCGTCGCACCGCCAAACGATGATTCACGTCTCTTGATTTTGGATCTTGGTGTGCAGGTGTTGTGTTGGTCACTCGTATTAGATTACAAATAACTCATACATAGAAATCTAGTCCATCACCATGATTCATGTACTTTGACTCTCACAAACCAGAAAGCCTGACTGGTCCCTGTCTTAGTGGTGGTGATAAGCAGTTTCCCTAGCATGGTCGTAAGTCTCGTCTGAGAGACTTCGGTTTTTCAGAGAGATTTATCAGATTTGACATCCTGCCTTTCTCCCCATATTATATCTCTCAATTTACTTCTCTATGGATGGAAAACCCAACAAGAGAGAGAAAGTAGGTTACGAGTTACAAATGCACAATGGCCAGACGACGGCATCGGTGGGTTATGAATCAGATACAATCAAAACTCTGCACACAAACAAGAAAAACGACTCAAAATCACATTCCTCCCAAATCCACTACAAGATCCTCCTTTTCTTGTGACCTAGGTTTTATATCACAAACGAATGGTAAAGGTGATCTTGAGAGAGCATATGAGTATATTGTTTGTCTATCATCCATATGAAAAGCTCACGATGTGATACTTGACTCAAATTCTATCCTTGGCTCTTCCTCTTCCTCACCCCCTTCGTTCTTCTTCTTCTTCTTCTCGATATCAAACAAAGTCAAAACACAACAAATCGTATACTTCAAAACATTCAAAGCCATCCATTTCCCTACACACGTTCTATATCCAAAAAACCACCACTGTGAGATTATTTTTTTAAAAAAGGTGACAACCAACCTTTTTCCGAATCCAAAAACCCATTCTACTTTCCTCATTCGTTCTCTATCAATTTCAACGTCTGGTAATGATGATGGTGATAGTAAAAACCTCTCAGGTTTAAATTCATCAGGATTCTCTTTAAACTCTCTTTCATCTCTCATTATCGCCCTTGCAACCAAGGGCGAATGAGTGAAAAAATGGAAAAATCTAAAAACACAGCATACCATATATTCGGAATCACAATCGATTCTTTAGGTATACGATACCCCAAATAAACATCTTCTTCAGTGGACAAATGTGGAATTCCAATGGGGCCCACAACATGCCACCTTGTCCAACCAACATCAAACTCGGAGAATCTGCGTTGAATTTATTATATACACGTACCGAAGAACTTCATAAACAACGGCCATACAATACGGTAAATCCTTTAAATCATCGTGAGTCGGTAACGATTTGGATCGATCATGTAAGAAAGTATCTAATTCCTGTTGAGCCCGTTTTTGTGCTTGAGGATAACATGTCATCGCGAGAAAGAAAACGTTTAATGCTGCTGATGTCGTCGAAGATGCACCTTGAAAGAAATTGAGGTAGTCAATACTTCATCTTGAGTAGTCATAAGTCAGTTGAAACACACCCACAAACACAGTCCCCAAAACGCCTTTCAAAAGCTCTTCATCCCTCACTCCCAGTTCCACTTCCCTAGATAAAATACAAGACATCTCATCGCTTGTCATCGTCGTCTTATTAGCATTCACAAATGGAACATCCAAAAATTGATTCAAAACCTCTCTCCACTTGCTCGCTCTTCTTTCAACCCAACGATCCGGTATCCATCTTGCCACTGTCGAAGGCACCGCATCAACCCAAAAACGACCCGGTACTAGTGCGAATTTAAGGACATCACTTGCTTTTTTCGCAATTGAAATATGTTGATCTCGATCATCAGCTACATCAAGACCATAACTAGAAGAAAGGGATATTGATGCTGCTAGTCTATACGCAAGCGTCAATAAGCCAGAAGAAAAGATCAAGACATCTCAACTTGAAAGTATGATCCATGAAAGCATCAGGTCGTCGAAGTAGATTACAGAGAAAATGACGAGTATATTTGATGACGTGAGGACGTTGCCACTGTAGATCGACAACAGAGGATGCTGAAGAAGAAGAAAGGTAACGCGCGAGGATTCGTCTTGAATCTTTCCACCTGGTATTGAAAGGCATGCATGCCAGAATCCAATCACATTGAAGAAGACGGGAGACGGAATAAGAACAAGGACTTTTGTGTATTTGTTTGTTTGTTTACTTTGGCATACCACGAGAATAACTTACCGACCGGAATAAATTCGAGAACGCTTATGCAAGAGGTCATTGGCCGTTTCATGTGTGTTGAGAATGACGACATGGGTGCCGAGAATGTTCATGTAGACCAGACCAGAGTCTGAAGCGAGTTGTGCTCAGAGGTCGACTGCTTCTCAAAGAAGAGTACCAAACCATAAATTCTGGTCCAGTGGAGGTAAGTCTTGCAAGCCAAATCCTGGGGGGGTGCATTCAAGAGATTGCCAAGCCAAGGCAAGCGTGGAGGACCTGGGGGAAGTGGAGGTGATTTTCTGGATCTCTGGCAGCAGGCAAAGACATAAGCAGCAAGAGAGAGCAGTGAGAGAGAGAAAAGAAGAAGGAGATGCATTGCATTGCTACAGAAACAGGCTAGTGAGAATGGTTATATAGCGGGCCGGTGCTGACGTCAGCGGCCTCGTCTGTTTCATCGAGAATGTCTATGGGCGCTGTCCTCCTGGTTGGGCTTGGGACGATGGAGGCGGGGCCACGAGACCGCGAGCGGGACGAAAAATTGCCGATGCCGCCCCGGCCCGACGAATGCTGTTTTTCCCAATTGTAAATAATGATAATAAGGAGCGTGGGGGAAGGACTCACGGGTTCTGTGCTAGCAGCAGCAGCAGCAGCAGCTATGATGATCTCGTGTACAGGCTGGGCCGTGCCTCGAGACGGCGAGCGGATGTTACCGGCGCCGCCTCGGCCAGTCGAGTAATTTCGAGTGGAGTTCAATGCGGCTTCTCTGCCCCGCGAGTCCGCCAGTCCATCGGGGCGAACGCGAGACGGCGGGCGCAGATGACCGAGTTCGTCGGGGCGAGTGCGGGAAGTCGATGCCGACGACGGCCGCAAGTTGCCGAGACCCCCACGGCCTGTCGAAAAGGCCTCGCGGCCGCGGGACTGGGAGCGTTCTGCGTGTCGTCAGGACGGATATTGAGTCAGGAGACAAATAATAATAAAAAAGAAAAAACAGCACACGCACCCTTGAGCTGTGTCGTCGCTGCCACCGTCGTCGTCTCTGTCTCTGTCCGTGCCAGCTTGGCTCCCAGATTGGCTATTCGCTGCGACAATGACAGTCTCCGTGCTGACGAGCTCGACGATGGCGTTGGAGAAGTGGCGCGGCTGTTGGCTGCTGTCATCGTGATGATGGCCGAATCCAACCCTCCTGTGACTATAGCCATCAATCGAAGCTTTGGGCGTATTAGGAATGTCCATATCCTGTCCATATCCATGGGTTTATAGACTATATAGCCTTTCTATCTCGCTCTCTCTCCCTCCTTATACCTTGCCACCATGTTCAGCAAACTCGCTTATCTCTTCATGGCTACTACTATACTATCCACCCAAGCCAAAGTGCATTTCCAGCATGATGTTCTATATATATATATATATATCCACTTACCATTCATTCATCTAGAAATTCCCTGGTTTATACCGGATTGTCAATCCTACTTCCGGAGATTGGGCTCGTAATTTTCCAGGACCAGGCCATCAAGGCCCTTGGCTGTCCTTGATCACAATGACAACCCAGTTCTCAAGTATCTATCAAGTGGTTTGTGTTTCGCTATTTTTATGCATATCTATAGTATCAACATATCTCTTCAAAGTGGAACATCTCCCAGTATGAAGAGGGATATAGAATTCATAACTATGGTTCAGGAAATTCTGCCTTTGCCCTAGGTCATGAGGTTAATCCTGTTTTTCCGGAATAATGCATGAAAAAAATCAACCTTCGCTGTCCTTTTTCCAGGGAGATTTCATTCAAGGTTTCTCAGATGGAATGACAAAATGGTCTATTGAATCCGCGGGACAAGATCTCTACCGCGTGCGCCAATGAAAATAAAAATTCTTCTTAAAAGAAACTCACACTCACTTTAGATCCATTATCCAAGTCACGATTTAGTTTGGACAGTCCAGTCTGAGGACAAAACAGTACGTTCACGACTATGACCCACGACCACTCACTCATTCAAAAAAAAAAGCTCACTTTACAGCCCGCTCAAGGCCAAGATACTCAGATTTTCCGCTTCGATGGTCCTTTTTAGATCTATCCATCCATATATCCATATATATATATACCTACATATCCAAGTGAAATAGACACAAATCTCTAAAAAAAAAATCACTGAGCAGCAACCCACTCAGCCCACTTCTCGCTCTCCTCTCTCACTCTCTCCTCCTCCTGTCCAATTATCTGACGCCAAATCTCCGCACGCATCATAAACGCAACATAAAACATCCCAACAACAAACACCAGAAGCCCAATTCGCGCATAAAGAGAGGGCGTCGGTTCGTAAAATCGTCTGTCTAGATCATCGTCACATCCAGCAGTAGCATTAGCTAAATGTCGTCCCCTCTCAGAGGAATCTAACGCATCGATAGAGAGAGATGTTGCTGTCGTTGTACGAGATTTGAGAACAATAGAAGTGTCAGCAGTAGGTAATTTCTGGTATCCCGCCGTTGACATGGAAAGAGAAAACGTACTCAGATACATGTACAAATATCAACCAACAATCGTCCAATACAAAATAACCATAAACATACAAACAAGAAGTAAGGGTGTATGGCAGTAAAACAAGTAATCCTACTAACTTACAAATTATACTCAAACCAAACACTCCTATCACCCAACCTCAGACATTCCTCTTCTCTTCTCTTCTCCATCCCCATCTTCATCTTCTCCAACCTCACCACACTCTTCTTCCTATTCTGATCCCACAAATACCACCAATTCAACGCCGAGAACACACCCATCAAAATAGAAAACACCAACAACGTCACCGTCGCTTTCATATACCTCGGCGGAGCACTCAACGTCCCAAGTAACCATGTAGCGAGAATCCCACCCGAATTGGTAAGAATAAACCCAACTGCAATGGCCGTTGCTCTTCTCGTATGTGGCGTGGCGTTGTTAGCAACCCACGTGGAGATGGTCGGTGCTACAATGTACGTTCCAGGAATCGAGAAGAACAAGGATCCATATTGGACACTGTGCCTTGTGGAACCTTACACGGGCGGATCAGAAATCGAACATGGCACAAAAGAGGAAAAGTACCATACCAAGGAACATCGCGAAACCAATCGCACACATCAACGAAGACAAAACTAGCACAAGCCCTCGACACCGATATCGGTCAGAAATCCATGCAGAAATCGTTGCAGCTGAATATAGTATACCACGTAATAGAGAGGGAGGCACAGAAAAGAAGCGAGATGGATCTATATTTAGTCCATTTGAAAACGATTTTTTGGTTTACCCACCAATAAAGGCAACACCAAAAGGTGGAACTGTCATTAGCTGAGCACGAGAAGAAGTAAACCCGAGGCCTTGGACTATCGACGGCGCGAAACTCATGAATAATGAGCGATGCGGACTACACAATACTCGGTAAATACTCACTAGGCAAGACCATAAAGTACCGTCCCTACAAAAAGGTCAGACTTCGTTTCCTCCAGAATGCCAATCCCATACCATCACAAAAAAGAGGAATCGCAAGCAACCAAACTTGCGGAAGGGTAAATGCCTGACCCACCTCACGCCAGCTAAACCCATTCATCGTTGGATCCTTGCCTTCAACCCCATCTTCCTTGAGCTTCGAAATAACGTAACCTTTCTCTTCATTACTGAAGAAATAAGCATGCTCTGGGCTTCGCGGAAGAAGAAGGAAGGAAGTAACCCCAAAAATGAACGTAAAAAGACCTTCTAGGATGAAAATCCAACTCCAGCCTGGCTTGTTACCGATACCTTCCATGTTCATGATACCAAACGCAAGTAAACCGGAAAATGCTCCCGATAATGAAGCAGCAGAGAAGAAAGCGGATATTCTGTAAGAATCATGATCAAAGTTCGAAGCATTGGGTTCATTTGCGTGGCGTATGCGACGCACCTCCACTGCAATCTTTGCCGGGGATAGAAGAAGGAAAGGTATAGAACGAGGCCGGGGAAGACACCACCTAAGACTAAGTTAGGAGGGGGTGTTAGGAGGACGTGTCAGAACCTGACCTTCAAGCAACCCGAGGAAGAAGCGAGCAGCCAACAGACCGGGATAACTTTTTACGATACCTAACAAAAATGAGCTCCCTGTCTTGCAACAGCTCATTTTACTATACACACACACCTTGTAAGGTAGTCACAACACCCCAAAGCGTCAACATAGTTGGTAACATCAGATTTGGACCAACGGCCTGCAGAGTGTTTAATGTTAATGCGCCGCTACAGAGAAAAAACTTTGAACGCGTACCTTGAGAAGTAAGTTTGAAGGTAATTCTGCTAGGATATACGGTACATAGGTAATCGTCAAAGCAATGCTATACTGTACATTCGTCATTTTCAGATCCTTTTGCAAACCTGCAACACGAGCATTCCCAAGATTAGTGCGGTCCTGCAGGGAAAGTAAATTTCAAAATCTCCACCTGACTAGAGCTATCTCAACACTCTGCTTACCAGGAAAGACAAAAGGTAGAAAACGGCTACGATAGGTAATACATGGAGATCCAACTTTCTCCAGACCTTGTTTTCCAGTACAGAATCTCTGAGCATGGGAGATCTGCTACAGTCGGACTTGACAGTATCGCTGGCGTTGTGTTTCTCTGTACCCAGAGAGGATTGAGATGGTGACCTGTCCATGGCAGCAACAAGAAGAAGAGTAATTGGACGTTCTTATCGACCGAATATAAGAACGGCCTGCTATGACAAGATCATTGCGCTTAGTAAGAGGAAGAAAGACGACAGCGTGGAATTCTGCTTCTGCCAGGTTGTCCCGAGATACGGTTGACCACGACTGTTAACCACTTTGCCGGCTGTTCGGCATCTATAGCAATATTTTTCTCCAATCTAGTCGAGGATGAATAGGTGAAATTTTCCATCTCCCATAACTAAGAAAATATCGTTTGAAGAAACTTAGATAAGTGACAGTGGCTCGGAAATTTTTCGTAGTAGTTGGAGCGAGAGTCACTTGACGACGTCATCTCCTGTGCCAGTATAAATATGTACATACACACTAGTTGAAGGTAGCCTAGTCGTCGATAATGAAAAAAGAACTGCAGGGAGCTGAGCCGCCAGTTGTCCACACTGCGCACTCTTGCTAGAGCTTGCATTCCAACATTAAATTTGCAAAGGAGTGCAGAATGACAGGTAGAACAAGACGAGAACCCAAGGTAGTCCAGACATGTTGGATGTCGTCGTGCCTACAACACCGAATCAAAATTCAGAGGATGATTCATCTGCCTAGATGTATGTGAAAGACACACACTGCAAGTCCTATGCTCGTATATTGAGACTTCTGGGTGTGGCAAAACCCCATTTCCATTCCAACCCATTGATGAGAGGACCAAGCTCATCAGGTTTTTGGCTGTCAGATAAATTAGTCAATTGCTGTCATCACGTCAGGCTTACAGCTCTATACAAACACGTCGCATAAATCAATTGAGCCGCGAGGACGGCAATTGGTCAATTGGTCAGGCCGACATTGATTCGGGTTCTACGACATGTTCTGACATTAACCGTCAAAATTTGAGTTGACAAAAACTCTGACCAAATGTTTCCTCTACATTGCCTATCGAAAGTGTAATGGTTCATACTATTGGCAAAACTTTCTTCACTTTTAGTCATACAGTTATCGAGGCCATGGCCTTGCAACAATTTGCTCCTCATCAACAAGTTTTCTAAACACCGAGTATGGATGACCTTTGTTCATACTATCTTATCGGAACTGTCAACTATGGTTCTTAGCTATAAGCGCGCCGCCGGCCACGGAAAAATACGCATGTATCCAATCTATGATTCAGATCCTTATATGCTGGTTCATTTATCGGTGAACCCATCAAAAGATCTCTATCATTACGGGGACACCGTAGTGTGCTAATGATCCTTGGCTATCTTATCCTTATCAATTGTTTCATCAATTGTGCATCAAATCTACACAAGTACTAATCCGACAGTGTTTCTTGCCAAAAAAAACCGTTATCCTTATAAAGCTATTCCTTTCCCATACAGTAGTTCTGTGTCCGGAGCGACCTAAATAAGCGACGGTCAGAATATCACTGGTTTTTCTCAGGACAAAAAGCGCTAATACTTTAGCCACAGCTATACCATATTCCACGTCATCATGATGAGAATGAGACGACCGCTCAAACGACTTATCATCGTCTACTTTGGGTTCAGTCTCGAATAGGGAGGGCTGAACATGTATCTATCACACAAAATGATTGAGCAGACCGATGCAGAGCCGATCAAGACTCCGAGAAGAAAACCTACAGGCGTGACAGTCTCATTTATGTAAGGATTCTGATAAAAATAGGTATCGGTTGACAGCGTCAACTAGGGGAGGGGGGGTGGCTACGACAAAAACGTACCGCACGCCGACTAGCCCCACCTGTGGTTGAAATTTGGTGGCATTGACCCGATTGGTGGCTAGTGGACTCTTTGATGTCAGCTCGAGCATTGAGGGTAGACAACAAACAATTCGCATAGAGCTTTGTCAAAGCCAAATCCCAAATGAAGTTTCTGGAGAAAAGAAAATTCATTCATAGGCCCATAAACAGGTGTGAAAAAGTCCGTACAAGGCAGTTCGCTGTGCAACCAAAAGTAGGCCCTCAAAAAAAAGGAACTCAGAGGTGTTCAGAATATTTGCGCACTGGGAGGGCTGGAACGAAAGGAAATGAATACCTGCTGTCTATTCTTCCACGTCAATTGGAACTCACTCATAAAGAAGATCACATCGCCAACAGCAAAGAGGGCACTGGGCAGAGGAGAAACACAAATGTAATCCACGTGGCCGCTCAAAACTCACGTCAACATCCCAGTCTGGACCGTCACTGTTTCGAACAGTGAGTCATATTAGTACACAGATTAAGACTAGACCCACTTCGAATGATCCTGGAGATAGCATCGTCGGTCGCGGAAAATCCCGTCTTACGTCTCGACTGCGAATCATGAACGTTAGCACATATTTTAACTCAAAGTTTAGCACACACCAGATTGATCACAAGCGTTCCTGTAATGAGAACGTCCGCAACAGTAGCTGAAAGGAACCACACAAGAGCGGACAAATGAAGTTCAGGCTTCCGGCTGAAGAGCTTGATAATGCTGATCTTGATAGTTGTCCAAAGTCCGCCAGCTGAACTCGACACAGGTATTAGCATTGTAATAAGAGAAATCGGACCACTGGAACACACCCAGAGAGACTAGAGACAGAATGGCGATGATTGCCGCGATTGGGTTCTGTTTCGTGAGAAGTCGAATCCTCCACGCAAAAAACAGTTGTATAGGCGTAGAGATGGCAACCTGGCACGCGCGTGAGTGATCATGTGCTGTATCAATGCTAAACTTACAATGGTGATAGGCTCTGCAAGTCCCACCAGTTATTTATAGACCAGCAAATGATTGCAGTTGAATCAGTCTTACCTGCCGCAAACACTAAATTCATTTATTTTGTTAGTGATAATTTTCCTCGCCCAGAAAAATAAAGTACTGACTAACTGGGAAAAATCTTAGTTGATGACCTGCAGAAATGGCTTGAGATGACAATGTCCTTGCTGCAAAATACCCTGAAACGCACCGTACTCGAGTATTAGAGGTTGGTACATCATCGCCATGTCTATACCCGTGTTCACAGTCTCCACAATAAAGAGATAGAGCACCTTACAGCCATTCAGTTTTGGACCATGACATCAGGAGTGAAAGGAAGGCTCACAAGATACTTGATCCAACGTGCATCTCTGTTCATTCATCAACCATCATTCCTTGATACGCAAGCAAGGAGAAACTCACCTTGGGTATACATGATAATAAGAGTATGTCTATCATGAAACTGGTGTGAATGTCGCGGAAAGCGCATAAAGAAGCGAGAATTCTGCACCTGGACTATAAACACCTAGCCATACCAAAGTGTTGTCAATCATTTCTGGTGCCGGAAGGCCTGTAAACATACCCCATATAGAATCATATTTGCGAAGACTCCAACTAGCATCGGTCCATAGCTAAACGCTCCTTGTTCAATTCCCAGTTTCTGAATACTCAGAAGTACAAGTTCCTTACCCCAGCTGTACATTGGGCAGAAGCATCGGGTAAGAAGGTGGCGCAGACGTCGGCGTCGCCACGATTGATGATGTCGAAGTCATCTTGACTCTCGTAGACAAAGCACACTGGAAACCAAGCGAAATGGAGGAACTCAACAGAATGAAAGGATCACAGTGAGGGTCCTATCAACAAATCTCTGAGGATCAAGCGCCTTATCAATGATTGCCTTGAGAATTAAGAGTAGCCTTGCGGCCGCGGAGCTAAAAAAGGGGGATTGGTTGACTGCAGTGAAGCAAAAGCAGGCCTCTCTTCCCCAGAACAGAAGCATCATGAATCTACGGCGTCGCTGGACTTTTGGAATGTGTCATTCACGAGAAGCAGTATCACTTCTCCAATCCTTCTCCACGTGGTCATGCAAACGCCGCCATGTGGCGGCAACCACAAATACGACCGCCGGTAACTCGAACAAGATGTATTCACAGGGGCTCGCGAAATCCGAATCATGTGTTTGGCGGACGGGACCTGAGAATATGACAGGAAAACGCAAAATGTGCATTGGAATCACAAATAATTGGCGGAATACAGTAAATGAGAGTTTTTTTGGCATAATGATGACTTAGGTAGAATTGACTCACATGGTGGATAAATGAGGCAATTCGAGCGAAGAAGCGACGGGACATTGTAACAACCCTGAAATACCGAACACTCCCATTCTTACCCAAGCAACATCCGAGTTGTAGGGCATGCTGATTAAAACTTGAGGGACATACCAATGTAAATATATCGTCTTTGTTGGTCCTCCCATAAATCGAGCAGTTGAGGTATGGTAAACACTCGCTGAGGAGAGCATGGGAGTCCGATATCACCGCTGTTTTCACGGTGCAGTCTGAAGAATTCGTGGTACACTGTGGCAGATTGGGTTCAGGTCGCACTGAGGTACAGTTATCCAGAAAACATAGATATGGGATTGAGCCAGAAACATGGTCGATCTAATTGCATAAACTAAACATACAGAGGAAACAGCGACACCGTAAGTGAGACACAATCACATAGTAGAAAGTTTGATACTTAGCGCAGATCGTGGAGCCTACCCTTCTAAGAGTTTCAAGTGTGACATTCCACACGCACCGATTTTCCAATCTTTGACAAGTCTGTATCTACGGTGCTGATTGCACCCTTCAACTGCACAGGAGACAGAATCTTGAGATCTAGGCGCTTCGAATACCGGCACAAGTGGTGGAGATACTGTTTGTGGAACAGAGAAGCTTAACACCATGCTTGTGGAATTACCATCGACCTTTTTGGATGAAGTCCAGCGGAACATGACGGGCTTGACCTCCTCCCGAACCACCTCCATAGCATCGTCTTCGTCCCCCTCTTCCACCCCTTCGCCCTCGTCATCCTTTACTTTTGCCTTGACCTTTCTCCCAATGCCAGGCATCGGTGATCTATCATCAAGTGCCGTTCCTCTTCTATTTCGGGGTCTAGTCTGTTTCTTCAGTAGTCGATTGATAGTCTCAGCCTGAGCATCTGGAATCAACAATTGAAATTCCAAGGGAGTGAACCACAAATAACCTTCTCGTCCTGAAGTTTCTTCTCAGTCAAGTGTTTCCGCTTTCTCGCCGTTTCTTCCCTGCGCAATGCGAGTTCTGTTTCATTCAACACTTTCTTCTTACTACGGTTTCTTTCCTCTATCACGAGGTCAACTTCGATTGGGTAGGCTTATAACAAGACACGCACCCAGTGAAACGTGACTGGAATCAATCCTACTAGCAAGGACTGCCTGACGCGTGGTCATTGGTCTAGGTTGGCCGGGTGGACGCAAACCTAAAACAGAACCATCCTCATCTTCAGATTCGGGAAACGTGGAGTCCTCAAGTTCAGTATCTTTTACGTAGAGCTCCATGAAATGCATGTAAATCAGAAATGGTGATGGAAAGCTTACCAGACTTGACGTTTCGACGAATTCGCGTTCTGGATGGCATCATCTCCACCTCTGGAGTAGGTCTGGCAGTGCTATCGTCAGAGCTGCCGATACGTTTGCCAACCCCAAGCTTCAGTTTGATTCTCAACCGTGGTTGTAGCCTTCTAGGGGATGGTATAGGCTCCTCGTCTTCGTCTTCGTCTTCTTCCTGCATATGAACGGTCAGGAGTGTCACTACAGAGAATAATAAGAATCATTACTTACTGTATGTATTTCATCCTCGTCGTTGTCATCCTCCTCCTCCTCTTCTTCTTCTTCTTCGCCTTCGCCGTCAGCATCATCCATCTCAAGCTCCTCCCCGTCGTTTTCGACATCAATTTCATCGTCTTGATCCATGTCAACATCCGAAACTACTCGGAGATCGACCATGCGGGTCGGATATCGACGCATCCGAAGTGGCATTAAACAAGGGAGTCCAAGTGGCGTCCACGGACCACAATTTAAATTTAAATTGTTACAGGTTTTCCCATGAGTGAGCGTCTGTGATGGATAATGTTCCCAGGACTTACTATAACTAGAATCATCGATCCCAACCATAGCAATCCCTTGCATGTACGACATTGAGTGGAACTATTTTTCTGCAGAAAATTATGAAGAAAACAAGGGAAGATAGCGACCAATGACCCGTGTAATGGTTTTCTGGCCAATCACCCAAAGTAGCAGAATGAACAAGTGAGTATAATTATGTAATATCAATTTAACTAAAAGCAATTGGGGAGACACAGTGCCTATGTGAGTGTCTTTCAGGCAGTGAGAGGCATCTCAACAAATTCATTGGAATGAACACTTAAAGCTCGTCATCAGTATCCATTGAATAATTCCTAGTGGTTTCTTGAGCCTCTCATCATCATCTGGGGTATGAGATGTTGATACGTTCTTAGCAGCTTTTTTGTTGATAGCAGCATCGAAGATTCCCTTGTCTGTTGCGTGATCCACGACATAAGCCTCTTCCTCAGGATTGAGAAGGTCATTGAAGCTCATGAAAATTTTAGGATGCAAGACACCGCAGCTCAGCAACCTCCACTTCTTGCTCAATGTACTCAATGTACTTGATATTTGCATCTTTAAGAGTGATAAGACAGGCATGACAGGAGTTGTCAGTTTTCAGCCAGAATCATTACCAGCCAACTCCGTCATACCTGAGCTATCAGATTAGACAAATTATCAAATTTGACTGCCATCTTCGAGGACACCAGCGTTCCTGAAGGCATTGCCAGAACAGATTGAGAGGTGCATTCATTCATACCTCACTACCATGACCATTTAAATGATCAAGCCGATGATTGTGTCCATAGAGCAGGTCCTCGGGTTAAGCATTAGTAAGTGTACGCAGCAAATACAGCAAATGCAAATACAAAGAATATATGCGATGTAATAGAAGGACAAAAATACCACGAGCTAGTCATACAGCTTATCCAGGACACCCCGATACTCATCCTAACTGCATTTCAAGGACTGATGTAGTCAGCATCCATCGCAACTTGTTTGATTAATTCCGCTGTCTCCGCAGATCGAGGTTTGATGTTACACTTGAACGGTTTCGGATCCCTGTTTCATTTTAGCCACAACATTTAATCTATCATATATTATTAAGATAAATACGAGGTACTGACGCTGTGATAGCTGACTCGAGCTCCATACCCGGTTCAATGATGTTGCCGTCTTCATCCTTCGCTTTCAAGATCTTACATGTTGTCAAGATGGAGACAGCAGCCAACCAAACAATCGAGCTCCCGAGATGCCTTCCGGGGCAGATCCTACAAAGATTATTCGTCACCGTCAACCTCAGTTATCCCCTTAGGGTACGATTTACCTGCGACCAAAACCAAAACCAAGTTCCACATCCTTGGCAAGTTCAGTATTGAGTGTACCATCTTTGTGCAAAAATCGCTCCGGAATAAACGCAGACGGATCCTGGTACATCTCTGGATCGTGGAGCATAGCCCTGATTAATAACACATATGAGCATTTTACAGGACAGAAAATAAACCGAGGCACAAGCTTACCAAGCGTTCGGAATAACGACAGCACCTTTCGGAATTTGATACCCCTCATAGACATCCTCCTCTGTTGACATATGAGGAATGCCTATCAAGTCAACAGTCAACCCAAAAACAATGTATACAAAGTAGGAAGGGGTTACAGATCGGTGCAATTGGGCTCCATCTGTTGGGTCAGATGTTTGTTTCATCACAAGAATTAACGGTGGAAAAACTAGAAAATTCACCTTAGGGTTTCTTTAACGACGGCCGTACAGTACGGAAGCATAGGTTCATCGTCATGGGTCGGTAGACGTAATTTCCCATCGGGGCCACGGAGAACTGAGTCAAGTTCAACTTGAGCCCGTTTCTGAACCTCGAGATTATGAACCATAGCGAGCATGAAAACATGCATAACTCCAGACGTTGTACCAATGGTACCTATCTCATATATAAGCATCGCCATACCTTAAATACAATGAGGTGTCACTCACCCATGAAAATAGTAGCACAAACTTCCTTAATGAATTCCTCTTGTTGGAGGTCGGGTGCGTCAGAAGAGTAAATGTCATCGAGTGCTTCAGAAACAAAAGAGACAAGAGCGCTTCCTTGATTTCCTCCGATCTATCCATTGTATCAACAAGAAAGTTCAATATATCATCATGCCATAGAATGCCACAAACCTTGCCCTGATTTTGCCACTGCTTCTTGGCATCTTCGAAAGGAATTTCCAACATAGCCCGCATATCTTCATGCCATAACCTTGCCTTCTTCAGGAAGCTACACCACCTCGGAAATTGTTTCATAAAGGGGAAAACATCGACTAAGAAAGCTCCTGGTACAGTAGCTTGCTTGAGGCCCTCAGCACCGATGCATGAGAGCCTGATGTACGGATCATCCTCTGGCTTTATTGCAAGACCAAATGTGGTTGATAAGGAGACAGATCCAACCATGCTATGAAATGAGATCAGAGACTACCAACGAGAAAACTGGTTCGACGTACTGGATAAGGTGTTTCATGAAGTGATCAGGACGTTCGACAAGTTTTTCCAAGAGCTTGTTGATATATTTAGTCTGATGTGGTCTCTGCCAGGTTAAGTTGACGTTGGCGATAGCATGTGAGTCTTCAATCGGAAACTTGAAGTAACGTTGTAAGAGCCTCCTTCGAATACGCCAGCCATCGTCGTTCGGCATAACGGCAAAAAGCCAAGTAAAGCCAATAAGATCATGTACCATAGTTGAATGAGCACGGGAGGAGTAGATGGAGCCTCGTTTCTCAAGAAGGTCACTCGCAGCCTTTCGAGTATTGAGCACAACGATGTGAGTACCTGCCATATTCAGATATATAACCTCCGAGCCTCCAATTTCAACGATGTCAGCAACCTGCAGGGAGATCTGAGTTCAGCTCACCATATTTTTGGCCCCAGTTGGCATAGGCTTCCCATTCGAATTTCGCAGGCTTATTATGAATGTTCCCGATGATAGGGAGTCTAGGAGGGCCAGGCGGGAGAGGAACAGCGCTCCTCGTCTTGTGTTGACGCCAGATATAGAAGACAATGAGAAGGATAACAGCGGCAAGAACATAATGCACGGCGTCTGGTATCATTGTGAAGACAGTAGAAGACTTGTTTGTGAATGAGGCAACGGAGAACACATCCCGCTTAAAAGTCAAATAGATACCAGGTGAAATGAGGATATCGATATCTAAGACGTAAGAACTACACTCAGATCGGGGAATAGGTCATATCCCGATCGCTGAATTGAAAATTTTGGTGGTGTCCCGGAGATATCACGGCATGTATAAAGCGAAGCCTAATGGAGGAAGACTGGGTTTTCAGCTCGTAAAACCGGGTTGTGCTGTTGGAGCTGCCAAAATAGGGTGGGAAGTAGCTGCCAGACCTTAGCTGCCAGACCTTCTATATCGACTGAGGACCCCATGTTTTGCGTAAATGGAGCTATGCATACACTAAAAACTGGCCCAGACTGACACAGTCGAGCAACGGTGGATGTGCCTGGCAAGCTAATCCCTTCTTGGGTGTCCATGTTTTCCAGGAAATGAATGCCACCGCCTGTATGCAATTATGTCAATATGGCTATGAGAACGTACTACGAACACATGATGGAGACACTGCATTGTTGCAGCATGCCAGATGGCCATCTTTCGGATGGAACTAGTGGTACGGGCGTACTCAACATCCACGAATTGGTCCAAATGCACATGCATGGTGATGGAGAGATATCAAAATGGGTTTGTAATCGCTCGGAATTGCCATTCAACATTCGGAAAGAGATAAAAATGGCTGCCACATTTGGCTTAGGATGCAGCCGAGATGATCTAATAGGCCCACAATCCTGGATTTCAATTACAGGGCCAACGGATCAAAGACAATATCAAGTACTTGGACGTACGGCAAGTAGTCCTTGAGTCTTTCAAACAGCCCTTGCTGCTGTTCCTCGAAGATCAATCCTAAATTTGCAATAACAATGGAAAAACAGGCGTGAGATGTATGACAGCTGCCATATTAAGGTGATCAATTACATCATCCGACTAGCCAATTATCAAACTTCAGACATTCATCATCAACAACGGTGCTACCGGTAATTCAAAAATTGACACATACTGATCTGAACACTCCACGGTCTCATCCGTGGCGTCTTGTTACAGTTGGTTCAGGCAATGGGCTTTTCAGAAAGGAGGTCCTGGAATGGCAAGAATGAAGGTGGCAAGAATGAAAGATCACAGAAAGGGTCAGTAAAGAAAACGTGTCTCAAGGCTCGTACTTAGTACGTTTTCCTGTCCAACTCAATTTTATTCTTATCACCGTTAGTCCCATCATCTAATTGTAGCCTCAAGAAGTGTCTGCAAGCAGGACATCGCCACTAATTTTTAACTACCGGCTGACGCTTAAGAGGTGGCGCTTTGCCCTCACTTTGATACCACGCAAAGGTTGATTGAGATTCATTCATTAGTCATTGAATTCATGAGACTTGAAAATATATGAACAGCTGGAAAAGTTATGATTAGTGCGCCGCTGAGAACCCGAACGTGCTCCTCAACATGTTTGTGAGATGGCAATTCAATCAACTGTCACTATCGATAGTCCTATCTCGAAGGATCAACACAGCCATTGTAATATTGACTTGATACTCCCTGATTCAAAATGTATTTAGCGTTGTACTCGCCCTCTGAATAATCGATTCAATAGATCATCAGAATGAGCGAATAATCCGTTCAATCATTCACCAGGTTTCGTACCCTGGATGGTATTGAGCCGAGCTCACAACACTCCTCGGTTGATCTGTAAGTGACTAGATGACCAACCCCATGCAGATTAAATTCTTATCCTGTCGGAATAAACTCTGCCACCATGCCTGATATCATCTACTGTAGCCGATTGAGTAACATGACATGGGCGCAGACACGGATGTACATATGCGGAAACCATGTACTACAATCCTAATTAAGGCGACGGTCAACTCACAATCCATTCGTAATCGGTTTCATCAAAAAAATTTCCGATTTTTCATACCGGAGCTATCAACTATAAACTGTTGGGTTCGTCGACCTCATACACCCTCGAAGTGAATGTTTACTACCTCCACTCAGTGGTTAACTGCTACATTCAGATGGGTAGCAACTGCTTCGGACATGGCGCTGATATCACTCGTCACGTTGATCTATCTTCATTAGCTAGTCACTTGTGGCGCAAAAATACTGATACTAACCATATCGAATCCTTGAGCAGCTCGCTGCGCAGCATGGGTCCCAGATGCACAGTAAATAGCGCTGGAGAATGTCAGAACATGAATGATTGAAAGGTCAGCTTCACCATTTCTTTCCAACGGCATGCGCATCTTTCAGGATCTTTTGTATTATTGCTTCAACGTCAGGATGCGGATCCGGCGACGGAGGAGGATAACCCAATGAAAGAGATAAGTCATATGGACCTATCAATAGAACATCTAAAGACGATAATGTACTTGTGTAGATGACCTCGACATCTAGATGAGAAGATTCACATACCGATACCCTCAACGCTCGCTATTTCCTCCACGTTTTCGATTGCTTCCTTGGTCTCAATTTGTACCATGACAACAACATTATCGTTAGCTGCCGCTAGGTATCCTTGCACTGACAGTCCCCAAGTTCCGTGAGTGAAGGGACTTCCAAAACCCCTCCGACCATTCGGAGGAAACTTGGAGTCTGCAACTACCTCTCTAGCCTTTTCGGCACTAGAAACCTACAATGACGAAACAAAGAAGTATTGATACTGCTATTCTAAGCGGGAATGGAACATTTATCACCATCGGTACGATAACGCCGCGAGCTCCTGCATCGAGAGCATACTTGATCTGCCAACTTGTACTCCCCGAAACGCCCGTCGCTGGGATCCGGATAATTGGGGTGACGCCTGCACTCTCAATAGCACTGACGCTCTCCGCTGCGCCAGGAACCAGTGGAACTGTGCCGTGTTCGCAATCAACAACAATCCATGATAAATGGGGACTTGATCCAGCGAGAGTACGAGCATGCAAGAGTCCAGGAAGCGTCAACCAAGCACCAAAAGCTGGTTTGGACGACCGAAGAGCTTTTAGGAGAGGGTGGGTCGTCATGGATAATCGGAGGAGTTCTTAATCGGAAGAGTTCTTCCTTTTCCTTCCTGAGTTCTTATTTCCCATCCATGATACATGTGACCAATCACAGAGGCTTGTTTTCCGCGGGCGGTCCGGCAACTACGTACGATTGCCGTGCGAGAAACTCGCTATTGGTTTTTAAATACTTCCCGAAGGGTTCTGGTTTCACCTTGGCCACAAGAACTCGAAATGAGGTGAACCCACCAGTTCAGCTGAATTTGGCAATTTGGCAAATGGCGCCCATACTAGTAAACATCCCCAGCTTGTTACAGTGTATGGCCCATGATCAGTAGTCTTAATTAGGTAGTCGATGTAAAAATACACATGTAGGTTGACCTCCTACCAATACTACATTGCTCCTTCTCAGCTCTCCATTGAAATATACACCACAGGTAAGTGGTTGCCAGTTGTCCACACTGCACCATGCTGCTGTGCACTCTGTTCCTTCCAACAGGTTATGGATATCAGAATTGCAGAAGTTGGATGTTATAAGACGAGAGTGTGGACAGACTTGGACTAGGGTTAGGATTAAGTATTATAATTATTAGTCTACAACGGACATAGGGTTAGGAGATAGGCACGTGACCTGGAAGTC
>Ga0157368_1000170_pt1 | contig 31745 bp, 19 predicted proteins | sample AttbisABBM3_FD_113146 | JGI IMG/M metagenome (GOLD analysis project Ga0157368, IMG submission 113146) | Fungus gardens microbial communities from leaf cutter ant in Botucatu, State of São Paulo, Brazil - Atta bisphaerica ABBM3 | ecosystem: Host-associated > Fungi > Mycelium > Unclassified ... | reverse complement strand
CCTGTACCTCAAGCGCTACACCTATCGGCATCGCTCCAGGCGTGGCGAAAAGTAGTCCAGAAGACCCAAACGACTACGGTTATATTTCGAGACGCCAAACGGCTACACCGGAGTCCGTCAGGTTCGTTCGCGCACCCCACATCACGCTCACGAAAGCAGTCCAATGTCTGGGCCGGGAGGTTAAGCCTATCGTTAAGAATACTGGCAGCTTCCAGTGCCCGGAGCCGAGGTGATACGACCAGCATGTCCAGCCCATGGGGCAGATCCGCCCCTAGCACGTGAGCTTGTTCGCGCCCCCGTTCTGTAAGCGATGGGTCGAGCAACGCCAGGTAACAACGTTCGGCATTCGCCCAGATTTCACCATGCCGCACGACATACAAATCCAGGAAATCCATATCATCAGGTTAGAGGTGGGATCAACCTGAAGTACTTGGCGCGGATGACCTCGAACGGACACCTAAACAGGATCGCCAGCCGCCGACTGAGATCCCGACGCCCTCTCACACATCAGCAACCCGCTCCAGCGGCAGTTCATGAGTCTTCTTCACCGTACGCACCACCAGGGTGGAGGAGTAAGTACGAATCGGAATATCTCGGTACGTATCGAGAAATCGGTAGGTGTAGTCGGTGTACTCGGTGGCATCGCGAAACTTGGCCACCATCACGAAATCGAACTCGCCCGTCATCAGGTAGCAGTCCTGGATCTCTGGGTGGCCGGCCAGGATGTGCTGCATCTTGCGGTCGATGTCGTAGCTGTCGCGGTCCAGCTTCACAAGAAAAAACGCGGTCACCTGAATGCCCAGCTTGCGCTCGTCCAGTATCGCGACCTTGGCCTTGATGATGCCTGCACTCTCCAGCCGCCTGATCCGCCGGTAGCAGCTGGTGGACGACAGCCCGACGCTGTCGCTGAGCAATTCCAGACTCTGGCTGCAATCCTTTTGCAGCCTTACCAGAATTTTAAGATCCATGTCGTCTGTCATTTTCCGCGTGTCTTCCTTGAAAAACTGCAATGAATTCGCCGCAAGGACGGGCCAATTTGCACGATTCCTGCGCGCTGGATCTTTACCATCATCTGAGCTTAGCAATTCGGCCAGTGATGGCCTTCGGGGCGTATGAGAGGGACCTTATGATCGTTGCCAAACCGACATGGACCGCGGACATCCACGGACTTTTTACTGTCCCCTACTGGATTCCCGCCGCGCACCGAGCGGCTGTGGCAGCCTCCTGGGCCGGGTGCATGAACGCCTACTTTGTTTACCTGGACGATCTGGAGTCGGTCAAGACCTGGTCAGAAACCATCTACCAGCACCTGGCCTCGCGCAACATGCCGCTCACCCTGGACCAGCAGCAGTTCTGGCCGATCGATGCGCTGGAAACGTTCAGGCTGTGGGTCAACCAGGGCTGGCGTCTCGACGCCAGTTCGCCCTTTGACCCGGCCGAGCGCATCCCACCACCGGACCTGCCCCAACAGGTCAAGCGGGTAAGGCAAGACATCCGCGTCCTGAGCCTTGAGGAGCTAAACCTTTACCGCGCCCGCCTGGATGACGTGATGCATGTGAGCGACCCCGACAGCGGTTCGCCCTGGCAACGCTATGCCTACATCCACACTAACTGGTGCCTGCATTATCAGGAGGCATTTGCCCTGTGGCACCGAGCATACCTATTGTACCTGGAAGAACTGATCGACTACGCCATTCCCTACTGGGACTGGATGGCCGAAGAGGCCAGCGTCGACGGCAGCCCGCAGGCCGGCCTGCCACAGGCTTTTCTGGATGAAACGTATGTGCACCCGCACTCAGGCGAAACCCGTCCCAACCCCTTGCGCTACGCAGCCGCCAAAGACGGTTGCTCCAAAGTGTGCGCCAGTGGCACGGTCAACGGGGTGGACTGTCGGTATGTGCAGCGTGACCCGCTGTTCTATACCCGCGGCAACGAATCGCGCCTTGAACGCACGCGTCTTTACGGCATGAGCCAGATTTTCCAGCAGCAGGTGGTCGACGCCCTGAAATTCACCACCTTCAGCCAGCCACAGGGTGTGCCCGGTTATCCGTGGGCCAACATCCCGGCGTTCAATCCACCCCAGCAAGACAATCTCTACCCCAACCGCGCCCTCAACTTCGATGGCCTGTACGAGCAACCTCACGACAACTATCACGGCTGGATCGGCGGGGACATGGCCGACAACGCCTACACCGCGTTTGACCCGGTGTTCTGCTCCTACCACGCCAACATCGACCGCATGCTTGAAGTGTGGATCAGGGCCCATCCTGGGGCGCAATACACCACGCAGTGCCTGCTTCAGCCGTTCGCTGGTCGTGACGCCACGCAGCTCACCTTCACCAGTGCCGACGCCTGGCGCTACACCACCTTGGGCGACATGGCCCAGGACAGCCGGCACATCGGCTACGACTACGGCGTGCCGGTGGCCCCGCAGTTTGGTGCTCCCAAGGCCAACAGCCGTGCTTGCTGCAAGCACAGCGCTAAAACCGAGTCTGTCGCGGAAAACGCTGCCGGGCCCGGACCGTGGGTGGTATTCGACCATGTACGCTGCACCCATGACACCTACCTGATCGACGTCTTTCTCGACCAGCCCGACGCCACCACGCAGCACGTAAGTGCCGACAATCCGCATTACGTGGGGCGCTTCAGCCGTATCGGCATGGGGCTGGTGGACGACAAGGGCCGCTGCATCACCCACGGCGTGTCCCGCGCACTGAATGCGGCACGCAATGCTTCCGCGTTGGGCCTGGCCACCGACGGTGCAACGCAGTTGTCGCTGGTGGTTACACACCCCGACAGCGGCCGCGTACTGACGCCTGACGAATACGCTTCCCTTCCCGGTTTCACCGCCCAACTGGTGTGGGATGACCCACGCCAGCCCCTCGCCGGTCCGCCACCGATCGATGGCTGCTGCTCTGCTTCCACCTCACACACACCTGGAGAACCGACATGAGCACGCCCTTCAAGCAGTTCACCTCGCCCGCCGATCAAGCCCCCAAGGACTACATCAAGCTGGGCCTGGAAAACCAGTTGCCGCAGTTTGAAACTGACTGGAACAACAACCTCACCGGCTGGACCGAGTCGTCCATCATCGGCAACCCCTGGTCGGGCTTGTACGACGCGCCCCGCTCGGGTTACTACAACCCGCTGGCGGAAGGTTTTGGTGATCAGCCCCCGATCGCAATCACCTGGGCGCCCTTCCCCAACCGGCTCTGGACGTTCTTCTACAACAGCGGTACTGCGGTCATTCCCCAGCTCGGCAACACAGCCATGACCCTGGACCAGGTGATGGAGTTGACCGACCACGGCCAGATCACCATCGACAACACGCTGTATACGCTTTACGACCCCGAAAACAAGGGCACCTTGCTGCAACTACCGGCCAAGCGCTGCCCGAACATCGACTGGAACGGCAAGTACACGGCGTTCTCGCCTTCCGGCCCACGGGGCTGGCTTGACGAGTACTGTGAATGGTCCATCGTGCGCGATACCAACGGCAACATGCGCAAGATTACCTTCACCTGCGAAAACCCCGCGTATTTCCTGACCATGTGGCGCATCGACCCGAACGCGGTACTGGGCCTGTACCGCGACTACATCGATTCGAACGTGCAGCTCGAAGACCTGTACCTGCGCTATACCGCCGACGGCCCTACCGGCAAGGCCGGCGATCCAGTCATGGACCCCACCACTGGCAAGCCGGCCTATGACACGATCAACAAATGGAACGCCGGCACGGCCTGTGTGCCCGGCCAGTACGGTGGTGCGATGCACCTGACCTCCGGCCCCAATACCCTCAGCGCCGAGGTGTACCTGGCGGCGGCCGGCACCATCCTGCGACCAGTGGCCAGCAGTCAGAACGCGCAGTCACTGATCTGCTGCGCGCAGTATGGGCAAAACTACCGCAACTCCGACCCGCACATCGGCTTCATGGCCAACTCCAAGGCGGTGAACAACCGACTGTCGCTGACCAACCCCATTGGCCTGTACCTGCAACAACCTACCGACTTCAGCGGCTGGAAAGGCCCGCAAGGCCAGGACGTGAGCCAGTACTGGCGCATCACGCGCGGCACCGCCAAGTCGGCCGCCAACGGCTCCGACCAGATCCTGCAGGCGGTGTTCGAGGTGCCGGAAAGCGCCGGTTTCTCGATCAATGACATTACCATCAACAAACAACCCGTCGACTATGTGTGGGTCATCGCCGAGCAACTGCTGGTGGGCCTGAGCATCACCCCCAAGCCGCTGACCAACCCGCCTCCGTCCTTCCCGTGCGTGCAAAGCCGGGTGAACGGCCTGCAACCCTGGCCGGTGCAACTGTTGCCGCTGGACCTGTTCTACGGCCAGTCCCCCACCGACCTGCCCGCCTGGCTTGCACCGGGCAGCAGCAGTCAGTTCGTGCTGGTGGTGCAAGGCGCCACCCCGGACACCACGACGCAGAATGCACGGGTGCAGTTCTCCAACCCTGGGGTTACGGGGCAGGTTACCGAGTACCTGCCCGACGCCTCGGCCATTCCCGGCCAGACCAACTCTGGTGGTACCCAGGCCTACATCTTGACCATCACGGTCAGCCCCACCGCAGCACCCGGCCTGGTGACCGTGCGCGCTCTGAACCCGGACGAAGACGTGAACGTGAGCGCGGCCGAGCACCCTTGGGAGTCCGGCCTGGCGGTGGTGCCCGGCGCTTGAACCGCGCCCCTTCAACACCGCATCTTCGGGTGCGGCTTCACCACGTGCAAGGAGCGCAATGATGGCCAGGTTACGCTTGAGTTTTCTCTCGCTGCTGAGCGGCATATTGCTGTGCCTGTCGATTCTGCAACCCGCCACGGCGGCCACCATTTCGGACGCTGATGCCTGTGTGCAGCAGCAATTGGTGTTCAACCCTGCCAGCGGTGGGTTCCTGCCGGTCAACAACTTCAATGCCACCAGCCAGGCATTCATGAACTGCCTCGGCTGGCAGTTGTTCATTGCCTTGAACTGGCCGGTGAACCCCGGTTGGCCGGCCACCGCCAGCCTGGCGGGCGAACCGGACATGAAAAGCACTCAGGCGCAGTTCGGCGTGCCCACCACGCCGGGCCAACCCATGAGCGTGTCCCCGGTCTGGGCCAGCTACAAGGACGCCAACGACATCTTTCTGCCTGACGCGCCCGCACCCACCGGTTGGGGCGTGGAAACCCTGGTGCCGTCCGGGTGCAGCACCCAGGGCAGCCTCAAGGCCTTCAAGGTGGGGGCACGCAAGTTCATGAACGCCACCTCCGAAGGCGCGATCAACACCTTGCACGGTTTCCACCTTTCTACCGGGACGCTTGCCTCCATGCCCAACTCGATCATGGAAGCGTCCGGCGGCTGGCTGACGGACCAGTCAGGCAACCTGGTGTTCTTTGAACGCAAGGTGGGCAAGGCCGAGTTCGACTATATCGTCGAAAAAGGACTTTATGACGCCGCGAACCAGTTGAAGGTCGCGCAAAACCAGGACGGCACGACACCGGAGGGGCTCTCGCTACCCATCGGCGAACCGATGCGCTCACTGCCTCAGAACCCGCTGCCTCAGGAGCAACTGGGAGCGATCGAACTCAAGGCTGCCTGGCGGGTGCTGACCGGCAAACCCGAACTGTTCGGGCGCTACCTCACCACGGTTGCCTGGCTTAAACGCCCAGACACGCTGGAATGCACCCAGGAAGTGGTTGGCCTGGTGGGCCTGCACATCATCAACAAGACCCAGGCCTCGCCCAACTTCATCTGGACCACCTTCGAGCAGGTGGACAACGTGCCCGAACCGGACCAGGTGCCGCCGCAACAAATGCCGCCGAACGGTTTCGCCTTCAACAACCCCGACTGCGGCACCGGCCCCGAGTGCAAACCGAATGTGGCCCGTATCCAGTGCAAGCAACACAATACTGACAGGGAATGCACCGACCTCTTCCCGCGCGACCAGCCGGTGCAGACTACCCGCCAATATCCCGTGCCCAATGACTTGCAAGCCCTCAACAGCGCGGTGCAAGCCAACTTTGCGCGGCAGAGCCATGGGCAATCGGTGTTCCAGTACTACAAGTTAATCAACGTACTGTGGACCCTGGCCCCCAACCCACCCAGTCCCGAACCGGGCGCCAACGCAAAAGCGCCGCTGTCGTATGGGGTGTTTATAAGTCAGGGCAGCGTGCCGGTGGCCAATACCACCATGGAGACTTATGTGCAGGGGGATAGCTGCAACCAGTGTCATCAGCGCGCGACGATTGCGGGTAGCTCATCGTTGGCTTCGGATTTTTCGTTCCTCTTCAACGGTGCCAGCTCGGCTAGCAAGAACAGCTTGATCAAACGGGTGAAAGCGTTTAAGACGCCTGAGGATCGGCGATGAGGGCTTCTCGGATGGATGCTGCTTCGTGTACGAAAATTGTCAACAACGGTGCCGACGGAAAACGCTTTCTCATTGCCATCACCGGTGACGGTTTCACCTCCAGCCAGCTCGATGCCTTCCACCAGGCCGTCACCACACTGATCAGCGGTCTCAACGTCATCGTGCCGATTTCCTGGCGCCTGCAGGACGCGATCAACGTCTATCAGCTCGACGTCGTTTCCAGCCAGTCCGGCCTATCGCCGAGCAGTGCCTTTGGCACTGCCAACTGCGGCACCTCCGCCAGCAACCTGAGCGCCGACCCGACGAAAGTCAGCAACGCCCTGAACGCCGCTGGCCTCACCTGGCATCTGGCCGTGGTCATTGCCAACACCAGCAGCGCCGGTGGCAGCTTCGGTGGCAGCCTGTGCACCCTGACCCTGGACAGCGGCAACGTGGCCTTGCTGGCTCGGGCCATCGCCCATCTGGTGGCCGGACTCGGTGTCGAGTACGCCACCCAGTCCGGCAGCTACCCGGACATCGAGCCCAGCAGCCCGAACCTCACAACCAGCCTCAGCGCCGCCTCGCTGAAGTGGAAGCAGTATCTGACCCCCGGCTTCACTGCGCTGCCCTCCGCCCCCTCGGCCAGTGGCTGGCAGTCGTGGATGATCGGCGCCTTTGAAGGCGGCGGCAATTACGCCAAGGGCATCTACCGGCCCAGTCAGAACTGCCTGATGCGCGACCCCACCGCCGGCTTCTGCCTGGTCTGCTACCACGAGTTGCTGAAGGCTTTCGCGCCCTATCACCAGACCACTGGTCTGTCCTGGCTGGCCAGCCAGAGCGGCGTCGGCACCTGGTCAGCCGTGAAGGCCGTGTCGCCGCCGGTGCAGCCTTCACCGGTTCAGGCGCTGGCTACCACCAGTCTGGCCAGCCGGCTCTTCGTCTTCACCCTGGCCAATGGGGTCATCGGGCACAACTCGGCTACGGTGGTCGGCAACTGGGAAAGCCAGCAGCCGATTCCCCTGAGCACCGCCAATGTCGGCCAGGTCGGCGATATCGCCGCGACCCTGGCCGGCAGCGTGGTACTGGTCGCCGCCCTGTCCGGTAACCAGGTCTGGCTGGCCAGCCAGGCGGCCGGTGCGGCGTGGAGCGGCTTCAGCGCGATTCCCTCAAGCGGCCTGCCGGCCGGCTGCACTCGAGTGGCCTGCGCGGTCATCAACGGTCAACTATTCGTCTTTGCCTCCGGCAGCAAGGGCATCTGGCTCAGCGTGCGCAACGGCGCTCAGGTCTGGGACAGCAGTTGGAGCGAGATAACCACTCGCCTGGGGCTGGACGCCGGTTCGACGATCGACTGCATCACCGCCGGCGCCGCAGTGCAGGGCCAGTTCGTTCACCTCTTCGCCGCCCAGGGCAACACCCTCAAGCATGCCAAGGTCAACGCCGCGCGCGCCTGGCTGGCTGCGGAGAACGTCGCCAGCAGCGGCCTGACCCCGGCCCTCGATCTCAACTGTGCGGTTCGCGACGAGGGCTACGTGTTCCTCGCTGCCGCCACGGCCAAGGGGCCGATGAGCGCGACGCGCAATGCCGTGAGCTGGCCCAGTGCCGCTACCCCCCTTTCCGCCCTACCGAGCACGGTCAGTCGTGTCTCGGCGGGCTTCCTGTCCGGCACGCTTTTGGCCGCGGCATCCTGACCCACCCACACAGCAAGGCCATCATGGAGAACGCTTATGAGTAGTGGCGGCGGCAGCAGTCCAACCCCCAACCGTACCTGCACCGGTACCCTAACCACCTCGCAACGGCTGGTGCTGGTCGGCACCCAGTACAGCCTCAACGGCGCCAACTGGACCACCACCCCGCCGACCTCGGTGCCAGCAGGCAGCAATGCGGCCACCGTGTTCGTCGCCAACGGCCAGACGCCGGATGGCAAGGTTACCTATCAGGCTGACGACGGCACCCAGTTCATCCTGCAGTTCACCATGAACGGCACCAACTCGGCGAACATCCTTGGCGTCGGTGGCACGGCTTCGTCGTACAACTACAACAGGACCTTCCCCACCGCTGGCGACACCATCACCGTCGCCTTCACCCTGTCCAATTCCTGAGAGGAAGCCCGTCATGAGCTACACAATGTCCGTGGACCGGGTGATCCAGCTTGCCCGCTGTGACGATTTCCCCGAGGCGAAGATCCGCGAAATGTTCGCCCAGTACAATGCCACCGAACTACCTCTCGAGATCCTGGCAACCTTGCCGATCCCGCTGCCGGTGAAGGTCTATCTCGCCCTGCAGGACGAGTTCTTCAGCGAAGCGGAATTCCGCGAACTGTCGCTGGCTTTCGCCAAGCATGCGGCCAGCAGCGACCCGGCGGTGCAAAACAACCACTTCGTCAGCAGCACCATCAGCGCCTACGAGCAGGCCCTGGTGGAGACTCGCAGCCTGGCGCATGGCGTCGCCCTCAACGCCAATATCCGGCAACAGGTCGAAGGCTATCGCGGTGCGGTCAAGGCGTTGATGGAACCTCTGACCCAGGCGCTGCGCAGCGGCAATGGCAACGGCGCGCCGTTACACACCGTTGCCGCCTATGAGGCGGTGTGGTTCGCCGGCTACGAGCACCATGGCATCGCCTGCCGCAACGCCGCCTCTTGCGCAGTGGCCGCCGTGCCCAAGGAGCAGGCCGACGCTGCTCTGCAGTGGGTGCTGGACAACGCCGTGGCCGTGACCCAGGCCCGGGCGGCCTGACATGGCCAGCACCAGTGCCGCCCTGGACGTCGCCACCGCGCTCGCCCGGCTGCGGCGCGGTCCACTGCTGCAAGCCACGGCGGGATCTTCCGTCGTGGTGGCCTTTCCGCCCCTGGAACAGATACTGCCGCACCGGCCGCCATTTCTCCTGATCGACCGCGTCCTGGCCTGGGACCCGGACGACCATGTGCTGCACGCGCAGCGCCGGGTCGACCCCGAAGACCCGGTGCTCGGTGGGCATTTCCCCGGCAACCCGATCTACCCCGGCGCGCTTCAGGGCGAGGCCATTGCCCAGGCCGGCCAATGCCTGCTGCACATGGCCCGTGGTTGCCCGGCGCAACCGCTGGACATCCTCGCCACGCGGGTCTTCGGTGCCAAGTTTCTCGGCCAGGTCCGCCCTGGTGACATCATGGATATAGAGGTACGAATGCTCGACGACAACGGCATGCTGGCGATCTTCGGTGGGCGCATCAGCGTCGCCGGCGCGGTGCGCAGCGTAGTGGTGATGGAGGGCTGCCATGTCTGACCTGCCTCGCGTGGTGGTGAGCGGAATGTCGGTGCTCACCGCCCTCGGTGAAGACCCCGGCAGCCTGCTCGACAACCTGCTGGCCGGGCGCTCCGGCATTCGCCGCTGGAGCAGCTTCGACCGCGAGATCGCGACCAAGGTCGGTGGCAGTCTGGAAGGCTTCGATCCGCGCCCGCGCCTTGCCGCCCTGGCTGACAGCCTGACGGACGCGCCACGCTTGCGCCTGCGCCGGGCAAGCAATCGCCTGCCCTGGTCCACCGCGCTGTCGGTATTGATGGCCGGGCGTGCCTGGCAGGACGCCGGGCTGTTCGCGCTGCCGGCGGGCGAGGATGGCGAAACCGCGATCATCGTCGGTGGCCACAACATCGGGCAGAACTACTACTACCACAATTTCCGCCAGTTCGAGCAGGATCCTGACCATATCGACGTGCAGTTCGGCCTCGCCGGGCTGGACACCGACCATGCCGCAGTGGCCTCGGAGGTACTCGGCATTCGCGGCCCCGGCTACAGCGTCGGCGGTGCCTGCGCCAGTGGTGCCCTGGCGCTGCGCGCGGCGTTCAACGAGATCCGTTTCGGCGATGCCGAACGGGTCGTGGTGCTGGCCCCGGTGCTCGACTATTCACCCTTGGAGCTGCATGCCCTGGCCCTGATGCAGGCGGTCAGCCAGCGCTCCTTCAACGATCACCCGGAGCAGGCCAGCCGGCCTTTCGACCGCCGCCGCGAAGGCTTCGTCCCGGCTCACGGTGGCGCCTGCCTGGTTCTCGAACGTGCCGACCTGGCTCAGGCACGCGGCGCCAAGCCGCTGTGCGAAGTCCTCGCCGTGGCCGCCCGCTCCGACGCCAGCCGCCAGCCAAGCCCGCAGGAAGATGGCCAGACCCGCACCATCCAGGCTGCCCTGCGCGAAGCCAGTCTGCAGCCTGGCGATATCGACTTCATCTGCGCTCACGCCACCTCGACGACATTGGGCGACCTTACCGAGGCGCGTTCGATCCGCCGGGTGTTCGGCGCGCACCTGGAGCGGCTCAAGGTCAACGCACCGAAATCCATGCTCGGTCATACCTGCTGGTCGGCACCGCTGGTTGAGCTGGTGGCGGCCATCGCGCAGATGCGCGCCGGGCAGCTACACCCGACCATTAACCTCGACGACCCTGACCCGGAGCTGGACTTCGATGTCTGCGCTGCCGGTGCAGTGGTGCATCCGGTGCGCTACCTGCTGAAGAACGCCTTCGGCTTCGGTGGCAACAACTGTGTAGCGATCCTCGGTCGCTGGGAGCCCCGCTCATGAATTTCCTCGTCACCGGCGGTAGCCGTGGCATCGGCCGGCGCATCGTCGAACAGGTGTTGCTGGCCGGCCATGATGTCGCCTTCACCTGGAATCAGGACGCCGAGGCCGCTGCGGCGCTGCAGCGCCATGCAGCGGAAATCGCCCCGCATCGACGCTGCCTGGCCCTGCGCCTGGACATGGCCGACGGCGCCGCCATCGATGCGGTGTGCGAGGAGGCCGACCAGGTGCTGGACGGCATCGACGTGCTGGTGGGCAATGCCGCGATCAACCGACCGAGCCTGGCCGTGTCGCTGCCCGACGCCGACTGGCGCGCGGTGATGGAGGTCAACCTGGACGGCAACTTCCGCCTGTGCCGAACCCTGCTGCCGGGCTTCATCGCCCGCCGCCGCGGGCGCATCGTCCTGCTCTCCTCGGTGGCGGCCCACGGCATGAGTGGGCAGATCGCCTACAACGTGTCCAAGGCCGGGCTGATCGCCATGGCCGCGACCCTGGCCCGGGAGTACGGGCGCCGTGGCATCACCGCCAACGCCCTGGTGCTGGGCCTGGTGGACACCGACATGAGCCGCGAGACCGCGGCGCCGAGAACCTTCGAACACTGGCTCGGGCAGTGCCCCAGCGGCCGCCTCGGCACGCCGGACGACGTGGCCCAGGCCGTACTCTACCTGGCCTCCGACGGGGCCACCTTCATCAACGGCCAGGCCATCCACCTCACCGGTGGCCTGAACTGGGTGCCATGACAAGGAGCGACACAATGCACGATATCCACGAGACGGTCCGCGAAGTGGTTCTGCGCCATACCGAGGCCGCCCTGGCCTTCCTTGACCTCGGCCCGATCGACACCCAACTGCGCTTCGACCATCTTGGCGCCAGCAGCCTGGACATCATCACCATCGTCTCCGACGCCATGCGCGAGTTGCGCATCAAGGTTCCGGTGGAGCAGCTCAATTCTCTGTCGAGCATCGACGCGTTGATCGACACCCTGAGCGGCGCCGTGGCCGCCCGCGAGAGCGACTGAGCCATGGCCTGGTCGCTGGAGATTCACCACATCGATGTGAAGAAGGCCGGCGACGCGACTCTGATCGTCGCGAAAAACCCGGATAACGCCGAGGGCCAGCGAATCCGCGCGGTATTGATCGACGGCGGGCGCCAGGGTATCGCCACCTATCTGCACAACTACATCACCAATACGGCCGGGCTGAGCAAACTCGATGCCATGGTCGTCACCCATTACGACGGCGACCACCTGGGTGGAGTGGCCGCCCTGCTGGCGAAGAAGGTCAGTACCTACGACACGGTGCGGATCTACGACCGGGGTTGGCCAGCCCTGGGGCCCGAAGATCTGTACCTTCGATATCTCAACGCGATCAACCAGAAGTCAGGGCGCAACCGCGTGACCCGGGCCGTAAAGGCCGCTGACCTGGGGCCCAATATTCCCTCTAGCATGGTGTCGCACACCGGCTCACCGGCAGCTCCCGCCGGTGCCAGCGCCTTCCAGGTGATGCAGGCGATCAACCAGGCCCCACAATGGCTGATCACGGGGCCCCAGGCAGAAATCCTCCAGCTTACCGGCGACCGAGCGCCGACACTGACCTGCATTGCCTGCAACCAGTGGGTGCAGCGTGCCAATGGCACTCCAGTCAAGGCCGCTCAGGGCGTCAGCGAAGCGGAAAACGCATGCAGCCTTGCCTTCCTCCTGCGCTTCGGCGATTTCACCTACTACATCGGCGGCGATATCGAGGATCCCCAGGAAACCCTGATCGCCAGCCTCGCCAACCCTGACGACAATGCCGCTGGCCGTGTCCTGGTGGTTAAGGCCAGCCATCATGGCGCCGATACCGCCACCTCGGCGGCTTTTCTCCAGCGCATGCGCCCACTGGCGGTGATGGTTTCCAACAGTACGGACAACCAGCACGGCCACCCGGCCCCGGCCACGGTGGATGTGCTCAACGGCTATCCCCGTGGCAACGGTATCACCCTGCCCCCGCCACCGGCCTCGCCAGGGCGGCCACGGCGCACCTACTTCACCGGCTTCGACAGCGCCGAGAACATGAGCAACGCCTTCGTCACCCTGGGCATCGTCGCGGGTGATCCCAATGCCAGCAACCTGCCCGGCAACCTGCTGGTGAAGGTCAGCGAGGCCCAGGCCTTTGACAATCGCAACTTCCCGGGCAGCGCCTGGCGCGCGGTGCGCGCGGTGGCCGATATCGCCGCCAATGCGCTGGGCCTGGCGCCAAACCCGGTGGCCGCCGATGCTGCCGCCGAAGCGGCGGTCAAAGGCACGCTGGTAGATGTGGTCACCGCGCTGGTCAACACCACCGACGCGCAGAATGCCGCCACAGCCTTGTGGGTACTGCGCAGCAAGACCGGCGGCGGAATCAACAGTGAGTACCTTCGCTGGCTGGACATGCAGCCCCCCGGCCAGGATGACTGGCTGGAGGCGATAGATGAACAGCGCAAGGCCCTCCAGCGCGCGGCCAGCATGGACGACGTCTATCGCTGCGTCGACGGCGCCGCGCAAACCGCCGCCACCGCCAGTGCGGCAGTGCCCGGCCCGTTGGCCGAGTTCGCGGCGCTGGCGGGTTCTATCGATGGCTTGGGTACGGCATACCAGTTGGTCAACCACTACGTCCCCCTGCCTGAGTACAACGTCGCCGTACAAACCGCGAACGACCAGGCCACGCAGGCACGGGACATCCTCACCAATGGCGCTGGACGTGTGGCGACCCTGGCGACCCTGGCCGCGACCGCCGCGCAGCAGGTACGCGGCGCCAGTAACCAGACCGAGGCCATGCAATTGGCAGGCGCTGCCCTCGATGCCGCCGAGAAAGCCTGCGAAGCCGCCGGCGAAACCTTCTACGACCTCGGCAACTGCTACAGGCGTGCCGCCCGTGCCGGTGCGAACCCGAGCCCGGCGCTGGTGGCGCTGACCATCACCCGCGCCTGCGGCAGTACTCAGGCCGGCGTGGTCACCGGCGCCATTGCCGGAGCGATCTGTGGCAATGGCCGGCTCGACCCGGCCAGGCAGGCGCTGCACTACGCCCTCGATACGGTCGGGGTGAACTCGTCGGCGGCGCTGGCCGCCCTGAACGAAGCCCTCACCGGGGGCGAGCCGTTGTTCACCGTCAGCTACTACAAGGCATCAGCTAACAAGGACGTACAGGATTCCCTTTCCTGAGGCGGACCGCTCTTTCCTGGAGGCAGCACCCTATGAGCGCCATGAATGCTGTTACGCAGGACCTGAGTCAGTTGCAGGCCCAGCTCAAACAGAAGATCGACGCCGCCGGCAACCTTGAGCTGGGCGCCGGAACCACTGGTATCAGTGCTCTGGACAGCCTGTTCGGTGCCTGCAACGTGACCCTGGCCAGCGCCAGCATCAGCGACCCCGGCAGCACCTGGCCGGCCAGCTTCAGCGTCAGCGGTACGCCCAGCGGCGAATGGACGCTCAACGGGCTGGGCGCCAACCCCAGCCTCAGCCAGTTGACCCTGACCTTCGCCCAGAACGCCCAGGGCCAGGATATCAGGGCCAGCCTGAGCAGCGTCGCCAGCGCGACCCTTGGCCAAAGCAGCCTGACCTTCAGCGGCAGCCTCGACGACAACGCCGCCCTGGTTCTCGACCTGACTCCGCCGGACAGCCGTCTGCCGCTGCTGGCGGTGGGTAATTTCGCCTTCGCCAACCGCTTCGACGGTTGGCTGCCGGTGGATCTGCCGCTATTCGCCGAGATGTCGTTCAAGCAGATCAAGGTGGTCGCTGCCTATGGCGGCGATGACGACACCCGCTGCGCGGTCACCACCGGGGTCAACGGCAATTGGTCTCTGGTTCAGGGCGGCCCCAGCCTCACTGGCGTCTGGGTGACCCTGACCAGCGCCAGCCAGACCGAAATGGATCAGACCATCACCCGCCTCAGTGGCACGGTCGGTGGCAGCCTGCTGATCGGCGGCCAGCCATGGACCGTGAGCGTCAGCCTCAATGGCAGCAGCCAGGTGAGCATCCTCGTCAGTGCCGACGGCAACCGCCAGCCTGCTCTGGCCGCCCTCGCCGGGCTGATCGCCGGCGATGCCGCAGCCAGCGCGGTGAACGACGCGGTGGCCAAGCTGCCGCTGGCCAACCTAGTGCTGGACAGCGTCGAGATCGCCTTCGACTGGCAGCAGCGCCAGCTACTCAATGCCAGTGTCAGCGCCACCCTGCCCTTCACCTTCAACCAGGCCCCGGCCGACCTGCTGCTGTCCATTGGCCTGCCCCCGCTGCAACTGGGCGGCAACCTGTCGCCTAAGACCCCGGTGAAGATCCGCGACGTGTTGATCCAGTACCTCGGCGATGCTGGCGGCTTCCCCGACACCACGGTGAGCAAGCTGGTCTTCGACACCGTGCCGGCGGAAGGCAGCTACAGCTTTGCCCTGGGCATGACCGAGGTATTCAGCGCCGGCCCGCTGGCGCTGAACAATGTCGATGTGAACATCGCGAAAACCAGCGACGCCACCACCGCTTCGATGAACGCCGACCTGACCCTGGCTGGCGTCGACATCGCCGTGGCCGCCGCCTACGACCAGGGTTGGCAGATTTCCGGCAGCACCGCCTACGGCCAGCCCCTGGCCATCGGCAAGCTGATCAACGACCTGACCCAGCAGTTCAACGTGACCTGCCCCGCCGCCATCAGCGAGCTGGAGCTGCAGAACCTCGCGGTCAGCCTCGACACCGGCGCCTCGAAGTTCACCTTCGCCTGCGAGGGCAGCTTACCCATCGCTGGCACCGAACTGGACTTCAGCATCGACCTCGAACTGTCGAAGCCCCAGACCGCCTGGCAAGGCAACTTCAACGGCACGCTGATGATCGGTGCGGCCACCTTCAGCGTCACCTTCACCCAGGACAGCAAGGTCAAGATGCTGCGTGCCGAGCTGCTGCCCACCGCCGGCAAGACCCTGGCCCTGGTCGACCTGGCGCAGACCTTCGCCATCGACCTCTCCGGGGTACCGGCGGAACTGCTGCCGGTGCTCCAGCAGGCCTCGTTCACCTACGACTTCAACAAGTCGCAACTGGTGCTCACCGCCAGTACCGACAAGCTCGCGGTGAGCCTGGTCAGCGTGCCCGCCACGGCTCAGGGGCGCATTTATGCGGCGGTGGTGGAGATCGCCGTGGAAGCGGATATCTCGCAGTTGCCGGTGGTCGGCAACGAGCTGGCGTCGACCCAGCAGGTCGGCCTCGATGGTATGAGCCTGGTGATCGCCTCCGCGGTGTTCGACAAGGATCAGGTCGATGCCGTCAACGCGGTGATTCCCAAGGGCCAGCCGCAGGTTCCGGCGCTCAGCGTCGAGGGTCGGGTGGTGCTGTCGGCCAAGCTGATGCTCGGCGACCAGCCAGCCAAACCGCTGCAACTGGTCTTCGCCAAGCCATCGAAGCCGAAGCAGGCACTGCGCGCTACGGCCAACGACGACACTGCGCCGGTGCCTGCCGGCACCGCCAAGGCCCAGGGCAAGTGGGTCAACGTGCAAAAGAGCTTCGGCCCGATCAGCCTCAGCCGGGTCGGCGTGGCCTACCGCGAGCAGCGCGTATGGTTGATGCTCGATGGCGGCTTCGCCATGGGCGGCATCGAGATCGACCTGATGGGTGCGGCCATCGCCTTCCGCCCGGTGCTGCCACCGATTCCCGACGGCGCCTCCCTCGATGGCCTGTTCATCGGCTACGACAACGGCGCGGTGACCATCAATGGCGGCCTGATCAAGGTCGTAACCGAAGGTGCCAAGGGCAACGAGATTACCGAGTACGATGGCCAGCTAATGCTCAGGGTGCCGAGTTTCCAGCTTTCGGCCATGGCCTCCTACGCCTCCCTGGATGGCTCGCCATCGTTGTTCGCCTATGCCGTGCTCGCCGCACCCATCGGCGGCCCACCGTTCTTGCAGGTGGATGCGCTGGCGGCAGGCTTCGGCTTCAACCGCGACCTGATCATCCCCGGCCTCGACAAGCTCGAACAGATGCCGCTGATCGCCGCGGTCAACGGTGGCTCGCCGTTCGCCGGCAAGGACGCCTCGCAGGCGCTGAAGGTGATGCACGATTACGTGCCGCCCTCCTACGGCGACTATTTTCTTGCCCTTGGCGTGCGGGTCGCGTCGTTCCAGATGATCAAGGGCTTCATCCTCGCCGCCGGCAAGCTGGGCAACGAATTCGAGATCGCCCTGCTCGGTCTGGCCTCGGTGTCGGTGCCGCCACAGACTTCTTCGCCTATCGGTTATGCCGAGCTGGTGCTCAAGGCGTCCTACAACTTCAACCGCGGCACCCTGTTCCTCGGCGCGCAACTGACCGCCAACTCCTTCATCCTCTCGCGTGACTGCCACCTCACCGGCGGCTTCGCCGTGGCCGCCTGGACCAAGGACAACCCGAACAACCCCTACGGCTACAAGGCCGGCGACTTCGTCGTTTCCCTCGGCGGCTATCACCCGGCGTTCAGCAAGCCGGACTGGTACCCGGACGTGCCACGCCTGGGCTTCAACTGGAACATCACCTCCGAACTGACGGTAAAGGGGGGGCTGTACTTCGCCCTGGTGCCCTCGGCGGTGATGGCCGGTGGCAGCCTGGAGGCGGTGTGGCAGAGTGGCGACCTGCGCGCCTGGTTCAAGGCCTGGGTGGACTTCCTGCTGGGCTGGAAACCGTTCCACTACGATGCCGACATCGGGGTCAGCCTTGGTGCCTCGTACAAGGTCGACGTCGGCGTCACCTCGTTCACCGTCAGCGTCCATGTCGGCGTGGAGATCCACCTGTGGGGCCCGGAGTTCGCCGGGACCGCCACCGCCGACCTGTACGTGCTCAGCATCACCATTAGCTTCGGCGACAGCAACAAGAACGAGGTCAAGCCGATCCAGTGGAGCGACTTCAAGAGCTCGTTCCTGCCCGGTGGCGGCAGCACGCCGAAAACCGCACCACGGGCCCTGCTGCTCGCTGCCCTGCCAGCCAGCCTCAAGGCCGCCACGCCAGTGCAGCAGACCGACTCGGTGTGCCTGGTGCGGGTCGCCAATGGTCTGGTCAAGGATCTGGCCGGTGTCGATGACATGGACTGGGTGCTCGACCCGGAGCGCTTCGAGCTGACCACCTGGTGCGCCCTGCCGAGCAAGCAGGCCAGCTACACCGGCTCCGGCGCGGAGCAGGACATCACGGCCAGCAACACGGCGTTCGGCGTCGGCCCGGTGGGGGTCAACAACGATTACTTCGTGTCCAGCCACAGCGTGGTGATCAGCAAGCTCGACGGCGAGATGAGCGCCGAGGACATTCGCGTCGACGTCAGCGCCGTGGTGGAAAACCTGCCGGCAGCGACCTGGTCCACCAGCGCCGCCCTCGATCCGAGTCTGAGCAACCTCAACGACGCGGCCCAGCGCGCCATTCCCAATGCCATGACCGGCCTGCGCATCAAGGCCAAGGCCGACAACCCCGACGTCACCCCGCTGCCCATCGAACTGAGCGTGCTGCGCGAGGAAATCGAGGCCAACCGCACGGTGACCTGGATCGCGCCCACCGTGCCCGCCGCCACCGGCTATGAGCAGGACAACGCCATGAACCAGTTCACCAGCGCCCTGACCAATAGCAGCGTGGCTGACGCTCGCAGCGCGATCCTCGCGCAACTGGCGGCGGCCGGGGTCGCGGTTAGCACCCAGGTCAATGTCGACCTGCTGGCCCAGAACGCCGCCAACACCCTGCTCAGCGCCCCGCAGCTCTCGGTGCTCGGCGCCCAACCCACCACTGCTTTCGGAGCCGTCCGTTCATGATCAAGGCCTCTTCCACGCCGTTGAGCGACGGCAGCGTACAGTTCGTCGCCCATTGGCTGCCGCCGCTGACCGCAGGCAGCTACAGCATCACCCTTACCCAGCACCTGCAGAACAGCGACCCGAACGCCACCGCCGACGCGGCTTTCGACGAAGCCTTCGTCAACACCCGGCATTTCGCCGTGCGCGGCGAACGCTTCAGCCTCGACGACAACGAGCTGGTGTCGCGCTTCCCGCCGCCGGACAACCAGGGCGAGTACCAGAACGTGCTGCCCCACGTGATCTTCAAGCGCCGTACCCTGCCCTGGGAGCGCTCACCGGAGCTGGAGGCGGACAACGCCTCGTGGCTGGCCCTGTTGTTGTTCGAGCTGGACGAAGCGCCACCGCTGCAGTCGGTGCTGGCCGGCGACCTGCAGCGCCAGGCGTTCCCGCATAGTGCCGATGCAGCCAAGGCCGGCGAGTCGACGCCCAGCAGCCTGCCGGCCAGTACCGCCAGCTACCCGGACGGCTACGCCCTGCTCGGTAGCGCCGACAAGGCACCGACCTTCGCCCTGGCCACTGGTGAGAACTGGTACGACCCCTGCCAGGTGATCGACGTGCCAGCGGAGCTGTTCGCCGCCATCGCCCCGACTCTTGATGAACTGGATTGGCTGGCCCACGCCCGCAGCGTGGTGCTGACCCAGAAGCAGGAGCAGGACGATGACGAGCAGGAAGGCAATTTCTCGGTGGTGGTGGGCAACCGCCTGCCGGCACCCAACCAGAAATGCGTGGTGCACCTGGTGTCCCTGGAAGGCCTGGCCCGCTACCTGCCTACCAGCGACGGCGAAACCGCCGCACCGCTGACCCTGGCCGCCGGTGGCACGGCGGAGAAACTGCGCCTGGTGTCACTGGCCAGTTGGTCGTTCACTTCCCTCGACCCGCAGGAAACCTTCAGCGGCTACCTCGAAGGGGTCGACTGCGCGCAGCTACGGCTGCCAGCCCCGGCAAATGCCAGCGGTAGCGCCGGGCAGGCTGTTGGCAATGCCTTCGCCATGGGCTACACGGCGATGAACCACCATACCCGCCTCGGCGACACCACGGTGTCGTGGTATCGCGGCCCGCTGCTACCGTTCACTTCTGCGCCGGTGATCGTCCCGCCGCCGGGGGCCACGCCGCTGGTGGTGGCCGACCAGGCGGTGCGCTTCGACCCGGCCAGCGGCCTGATGGACGTCACCTACGCCGCCGCCTGGCAGATCGGCCGTGGCCTGGCCCTGCAGAACAGCCTGTTCGCCAGCACCCTCTATGCGTGGAAACGCAGCGAAGCGCGCAAGGTGGCACAAAACAGCGAAACCCAGACCCTCAGCCTGCGCCTGCAAGCCTCGGTGACGCCGAACTCGGCGTTGCGCGCGCTGCATGCCGCACCCACCAGCCAGCCCGGCCTGCGCGGCCTGGCCATCGGCCTGATCGCCGAATCCCTGGCCGCCCAGTGCGCCCGCTCTTCCAGTTCCTCGGAGACCGCAGAATGACCCGGCTCGCCCAGCGCAACAGTCAGTTCCTCAACCTGCAGGCCATGCTCGCCGAGCCACAATCCAGCCTCCTGCGCGCCAATAACGGCGAGCCGCTGCCAGGCGAACTCACCCAGTGGTTGGGCAACCTCGCCGTGCTCAAGGGGCTGCCCTTCGGCTACCTGGTGCCGGACGAGGCCATGCTGCCGACGGAGTCGATCCGCTTCTTCTTCCTCGACCCGAACTGGATCAATGCCCTGCTCGAAGGCGCCACCAGCATCGGTCGCTCCTGCACCTTCGACGCCGCTATCGACGCCCAGTTGGTGGCACGCCTGTATGCGGCGGTGTCGCCAGCGACCACGGTCAGCGGGTTCGTTCTGCGCTCCAACGTGGTCAGCGGCTGGCCGGGCATCGAGGTACGCGCCTACGACGCCGACGACAACCTGCTCGACGGCGTGCTGCGCCAGGAGGTGCTGGCGCCCACCGTGCTGCTGTTCATGACCTGCGGACAGATCGACCATGTCGACATCGGCGAGCCGTCCGAGGCCATGCACTTCGGCGTCGATATCGGCCAGGGGAGCAAGTCGCTGCGCTATGTCACCGTGCCCAAGACCGCCCCGGCCGACACCCGGCCCGGCGATCAGATTGACGGTGTCAGCGTCGCTGTCAGCTACCGCGCCGCCGGAGGCGGCAAGCGCGTGCTGAAGATCGCCGACCTGGCGAAGAGCCTGCAGGCACAACTGGTGGCCAGAAACGCCAACCTCGCAGCGGACGGCACCCAGCGCCCGTTCACCCCCGCAGAGTTCGCCCTGGAGCTGGTGGAGGGCGTGCAGACCGTGCGCTTCAGCAATCAAGACAAGGAGGTTTCGGCATGAGCGACAGCGGCCTGATCGTCCCCATCGATGTCACCGCCCTGGTCATCGGCAAGCCCGATGCCAGCGCGGTCAATGGTTTCGCGGCCGTGGCCAGCGACTTCGCCCGGATGCCGACGACCCAGGCGGTGGGTCCCTACCTGGCGCAGAACCTGCTGCCCAAGCCGTTCGACTCGGTCGACAGCCAGGACGCCATGCAGCCCGGTATCCACCTGCACTGGGCGCTGCCCGACAGCCTGGCGCGCGGCCGTACCGATGGCGGCAAGGTGGCCTTCCTCCAGGCGCCGAACCTGTGGCTGGTAACCCGTATCGCTGGCGGCAACGCCAACGGCAGCACGGTGCAGACCGCCTGGGTGATCGAGAGCGACCAGTTGCAGCAGGTGCAGGACCAGACCCTGCCGCAGAACATCTATTCGCGGGCGGTGCCGGTGGCCCCGGATCTCACCGGGGCCAGCCAGCCGTTCCTGTTCCAGGGCCGGGTCTACCGCCAGGCCGACTGGGCCGGGCGCAATGCTGGCACCTACGCCAGCAGCAACACCACGGTGGGCTACGGTACCCCGGCCTATGCCGCGGCCTATCCGAACTGCCCAAACGTGTTCTCGTTCTGGGATCCGCTGGACGATGACGACGCCAAGGCCTTCACCGCCGAAACGCCGCTGTCCTACTCGGTGGTGGGCTGGTACGCCAACAGCGACAGCGACCCGCTGGCAAATCTGGTCTACCCGCCCAGCGCCACCACCGTGGAGGCGCGCCAGGCCTATATCGCCCAGACCCTGCAATGGGCAGTCAGCGATACCCCCGACGTACCCACCCGCACCGTATGCAACGGTCAGCTCAGCGGCCTCACCTGGGACCCGCAGCGAGCCTGGCTGACCCCGCCCAGCGCCGACGGCATCGACGTGGTCATCGCCGACAACACCGCCGAGGCAGTGGCGGCGCTGATCCAGGCGCGCAATCCCGAGGTGGCTGACCTGGAAACCTTGCTCAATGTGTTCCAGCAGGGCTTGCTGCACGAACTGGGCAAGGTCGGCGGCGCCGCCGCAGCCGACGATGCGGTGCACCAAGCCGGCTTCGCCGCCTATCCCGGTGGCACCCTGTGGCTGGCACGCCAGATCACCGCACCGGGCGCCGATCCGTCTGCCAGCAATGGCCAGTTGCCGGACGTGGCCGTGGAACAACTGGAGCAGGTCAACCGCCTGCAACGCATGCTCGACGGCCAGAGCGCCGACCTCGAAGCCTTGCGCCAGCAACTGTTCGTCGACTGGGCCAAATTCATGCTTCTGCAGTTCAACAAGGCCAATCCGACCGCGCTGACTGCCGACCAGGCCCGTGCCTTCATCAAGAACTACGACCTGACGGCGATAACCGCCCTGGCGGGCAGCAAGACCAGCAGCGGCAGCATCGCCACCTTGCAAACACAGATCGACAGCGCCCTGGCCGCGCTACAGAAGACCCTCGGTACCGGCTGGGAGATCAAACCCTCCTCGGCGGCGCGCTTCTGGCAGCCGGCCGACCCGGTGATCCTGCTGGCCGGACGGCCCACCACCAAGGCCTCGGCGCGCCATGGCGGCGACGGTCGCTTCCATGCCGAGGGCCTGCTCGGCTGCCGCACCGGCAACCAACTGGTCATCAGCCTGCGCGTGCATGGTTCGCTGTTCACCCCCGATGTGGCGCTGGCCGCCGCACCGGCGGGCGCCAGTTATCCGCCGGAACTCGGTGCGCTACTGGCCGAGTCGCTGACCCTCGACCCGCTGCGCGCCCCGGATCTGGCCCGGCAGTTCACCCAGGGCAATGGTGCTCAGCGTCTGGCGGCGATCGCCAGCGACACCCTGGCGCAACAGATCGCCAGTGCCCAGCACGCCGCGCGCGGCCAGCACCTGCTGGCGGCCGATGCCCGTAGCGGCGCCGCCAATGCGGCGGTGGCCCTGGTCGGCAACGCGCCGTCGCCGGTGGGCCTGAGCACCTGGTCACAGCCCTGGCTGCCGACCTTTCTCAATTGGGAAGTGCTGTTCTACCCCTACCACCGCGTCGGCCTGGCCGGCAGCGGGGTCGACTATGCCGCCGATGCGGTGACCGGCTCCTTCACCCTCGACCCGGATGGGCTGGACTTCGACGCCGTCGCCGGGTTGACTCCTGACCCTGCGTTCCAGACCTATTCCGGCACCCTGACCCTGGCCGGACGCACCGAGCTCAACCTGCAGTCGCAGATCGAGGTCTACCTCAAGAACTACCCGGACGACCCCAATGCCAAGGTTCTCCAGAGCATCCTCGGCCAGCTCGACCTGCAGGCCATGGCACAAAGCCTGACCGGCTTCAACCAGGGCCTGCTGATGCGCAGCCAGACCCTGCAATTGCCGGTGGTGGACGCACTGAGCCCGTCGCTGATCGTGCGCAACTTCACCAATACCCAGGTGGCCCCGGCGATCGATGGCTTCAACGTCGCCTCGCCAGCGCCGAACAACGGCTTCAATCCGCTGCGCTGCGGCGAGCTGCGGATCAACCGCTTGCGCCTGGTGGACGCCTATGGCCAGGCGCTGGAGTTGCCGAAGCCGACGCCGATCATCGCCCAACGGCTCAAGCAGCGCCTGGCCGGTGGTGAGGTGGCCGACAATGGCAAGATCGTCCTGCCGCCGCGCCTGACCCAGCCGGCGCGCCTGCAATTCCGCTGGCTCAGTGCCAAGGATGGCCAGGCCGAGTGTTCCGATCAGGGGCCTGCGCCGATCTGCGGCTGGGTGCTGTTCAACCACCTCGACGACAACCTCGCCGTTTACGACGCCGACGGCTCGCCGATCGGCTCGCTGAACACCGTCGGCCCGCGCTGGCAGGGGGCGCCGGGCAGCGCCAACTGGACCCGGCCGTTCGACCAGGTGATGGCCTCGATCAACCCGTACCTGGCCAACTTCGTCCGCGCCCTCTACAACCAGCCTCAGGGCCTGGGCTTCCTCCAGGCTCTGCTCGCCACCCTCGACCAGGCCAGCGGTGCCAGCGGCCCGACGGCACCGACTGCCGATCCGAGCCTGAGCGTGCTGATCGGCCGGCCGCTGGCGGTGGTTCGCGCCGCCTTGCGCCTGGAGCTGCAAGGCCAGCCTGCGGTGGACGATAGCTGGCCGGCCTTCGCCGCCAGCGTCGGCCTGAGCCCGGGCCAGCCGCGCCCCAGTGCCGGCATCGGCAATGTGAAGTTCCCGTTGCGCCTGGGCGACCTCGGCGTATATGACGATGGTCTGGTGGGCTACTTCGTCGAGGACGGTAGTGTCGAGCAGTGGAACACCTTCTACTCGCCAGCGGCCACTGGCGGTAATGGCGTGATGCCGGTGGACGTGAACAAGACCGCGCTGAGTCCGGTGCCAGCCTCTGCCGCTGGTGACGGCCTGGCCCTGACCCTGCTCATCGACCCTCACGGCTCGGTGAACGCCACCGCCGGCATCCTCCCGGTGAAGACCATCTGCATCCCCCGAGCCCAGTGGCAGCCGGCGCTGAACGCGATTGCGGTGACCTTCCTGACCACGCCGATGGTCGGCGCCGGTACGGTGATGCCGGTGCCGGTACCGCAGGAAAACGGTTTTACCTGGGAATGGGTGACACGCAACCCGGGCGTCACCGGCTGGAGCAACCTCGCACCCGGCTCGGCGGTACCCACCGCGACCCTGGCGTCCCCGCAACGCATCGAAGAAGGCTGGTTGCGGCTGATCCGCGACAACGGTTAAGGAGTGACCCGGATGAGTGCAATCGATTACGGCATCGCCAACAAGGATGGTAAGCCAGTGGCTTACCTGAACCAGACGCAGACCCTGAGCCTGACCCTGACCAACGTCAGCGGCGCCGATCTGGAACTTGCCGGTAGCCCGCCGGTGCTGGAGACCGAGGCTGACAGCAACACCAGTCTGCTGTACCTGTTCCTCGGCAACCTGGTCAGCGACCCGGCTTCGGTACAGGTCAGTTGCCCGGGTTGGACCACGCAGTTCCAGAACACCCCGCAGGGGCCGGTATGGTGCCTGGCCCAGGCGCAGAACAGCACCTTCAAGGACAAGGCGAAACTGACCGTGACCCTGGACGGGGTCAACATCAGCGGCCTGCCCGGCTCGCGCCAGGTAACCGTCGACTGCTGGTTCGGTGACGGCGACTCGGTGCAATTGCCGGTGATGGCGCAGAACGATCCGGGCAAGCTGCTGCCACTGAACCTGGTCTTCGCTCTGAACGGTGGCAACGTCATCTATATCACCGAGAAGGCCGACTCGCCCATGACCTGCTCGCTGGTGTTCCGCCTCAGCAACCCGTCGCCCGACACGCCCCTCGTGCCGGAGGACGTGCCCTGGGGTGCCCAGGCGCCGAGCTTCACCCTGTCCTTCGTCTATGCCGACAAGGGCGACGGCTTCGGCGCCCTGACCTCGGCGGAACGGGCCGCCAGCTTCACCCGCCAGACCGTACAGGACTACGGCAACCGCTGGTCCGTCGCACCCGATACCCAGGGCTCGCCGAGCTGGACCCTGACCCCGGATCAACTGACCAACAAGCAGATCCTCGGTACCGGCGAGCAGGCCAGCTTCGAGTTCATGCTGGGCACCATAGTCACCCAGCTCAAGGCCGGCACCACCCTGGCCTACCTGCAATGGAGCAACATTCCCGGTTATCAGGACGGTTACCAGACCGTGGCGCTGGTCAAGCAGGCGCCGACTCCGGGCATCCTGCGCTTCATGACCCTCAACTCCAGTGTGATCAAGCAGGGCACGCCGGTACAACTGAACTGGCAAACCTTCGCCCTCTCCAAGCGCACCATCAGCTGGAGCCAGGACAACACCCCCTATCAGGTCGTGGTGCCGGCCAACGCCAGCGCCTGGGAGCCGAACCCGCAGCCGGACGACACGGTCACCTACACCCTCGACGGCTACGACTTCAATGGCAACAAGGTGCCCAATGCCCAGCAGACCGTCAGCGTCATCGCCAATGCACCGGTGATCAAGTGCTTCTCGGTGAATCCGCGGGTTGCTGCATTCGAGGGCGCCAACCCCAACGTACAGGTCACCGGCACCTGGCAAGCGAGTAACGTCAAGACCCAGCAACTAAACGGCACGCCGGGCCCGTCGCCACAGACCATCGGCCTGAACACCCCAGGCGACGTGCAATTGCTGATCACCGGGTTCCAGGATCAGATGACCTCGCAGTCACAGACCGTGTACAGTGCCCCGGGGTACGTGCAGACCTTCGTTTCCACCAGCCAGGTCAGTGGTGGCACGAACGGACCGCTGATCAAGAACGTGCTCGCGTTCGACCGTGGCACCAACACCGGCACCTGGACCCTGATTCGCAGCGACGCCCTGGCGACTCTGACCCTGGCCACACAGGGCTTCACGTGGAGCACGAACGGGCTGAACGTCAACCTTGTGTTCAACGACGCCAGCACCACCGCCACTCTGGGCTGTGCCTTCGGCAACCTGACCCTGACCGCGCGCAGTGGCAGCTCTGACGCCAATGGCCTGCAGCCGCTGGCGATGCTGGTGCAGAACGCCGCTGGGCAGAATGCGCCGGTGTTCAGTGCGGTGACGACGGCAACGGGAGCGACGCAACCGAGCTGAAGGTGCGATTACAGATGGAAGTCGCCTGCCGCTTCCGGCTGGTAAAGCACTTTTCTGATCTCGATGCGGCGGGTTCGGTCGGAAATCCGCCAATCGATGGTGTCCCCCTCCTGATAACCCAGGATGGCGGCGCCGATGTCGGAACACACCGAATGCTTCCCGGCGCTGCTGTCCGCGTCTTGCGGGTAAACCAGGGCCACTTCGATCTCTTCGTCGTCCAGTTGCAGCAAGGCCCTGGAGTTCATCGTGACGACATTGCTGGCTACCTGCTGCGGCCGGACGACAACGGCTCGCTCGAGTTCGAGCTCGACAACGCTGCCCTGATCAACTCGCACCCGATGGGCTTCTACAGCCCCGACCAGGTGCTGCAGGATGCCCGGCGCCACCGGATCGAAATCCGCCCCGTCGATGCGAGTTGCAGCGACTGGGATTGCACGCTGGAAGCGGCGAGCCAGGGCTTGCAACCGGCGATCCGGCTGGGGCTGCGGATGGTGCGGGGGCTCTCGGAGAAGGCGGGCAGAGCCGTAGAAGAGGCACGCCGGCGGCAGCCCTTCCGTGACGTCACGGACCTATGCCTGCGTGCTGGCCTGGACAGCCGTGCTCGCGACTGCCTGGCCGATGCCGGCGCCCTGCAGGGGCTGGCTGGCCATCGCTTCCAAGCGCGCTGGAGCATGGCGGCCGTCGAGCCTCAGTTACCGTTGTTCGCCGACGGCGTGGTGGTGGAGGAGGTGCTGGAATTGGAGGCCCCTTCGATCGGTGAGAACCTCTATGCCGACTACGCGACCCTGGGTACCACGCTCGGCCCCCACCCGCTGACGCTGCTGCGTGCAGACCTCATGGCGAGGCGCCTGATGAGCTCACGTGACCTCGCCGAACGGCGCCACGGCCAACCCGCGCGGGTGGCCGGACTGGTGGTCGGGCGCCAGCGGCCTGGGACGGCCAGCGGCATCACCTTCGTGACCCTGAAGACGAGTTCGGCATGGTCAACGTGGTGGTACGTAAGGAATTGGCCGAACGGCAGCGCCGGGACCTGGTTGCCTCGCAGCTGCTGCGGGTCGACGGCACCTTGGAGAATCGGGAAGGCGTCATGCACGTCGTCGCTGGGCGACTGCTGGACATTAGCGAGCTGCTGCAGGGGCTAGACGTTAGGAGTCGCGATTTTCGATAGGTACGCGAGTCGTCAGCCCTCCCTAGGCAGCGCGATTGAAAGACACCTGGGCCGGGACATATGGCTCATACGGGCAATGGCCACTCGTCGGCATAAAGTGACGCTGCCGCCATGATTATTGCGATATCTAACTAGATCAATCATAGTGGCCATGGGCCACTATTCAAGTAAGAGTCCGATAATTGCCAATAGACCACGACACCCAAAGGCGAACCCGTGAAGCACTACTGGACCTTCATCGTCAGCTACAGGAAAACGCCAACCGGCTGGCCGTAGTTGAATGCGAAGACACCAGTGCCCAGATTGTCCTCAGGGCAGTAAATGAGCTCTACGAGAAGGTATCCGACCTCGTGGCTGAGACGGCTTTACTAGCTCCTCTGGAGGTAGGCGTATCGGCGAAAAGTCCATCCGATGGTTCAGATCATAGCTGACTCGCCTACCGGCAGAATTCTCCAAGGTAGGGAATTGCTCTCGCTGAGGTCCTATAGAACTTAAATGGATCAATGCTGAAGCGTATCCGCCGGCGTGAACCGTATGGACACCAATGCAGAGCGGCGGGCAATGGCCGTTCCCGGTTCACCAAGGGCGCAAGCGAGGATGATTTCAGCACGCAGACACGAATCAGTGGGAGCTTTGCTCTGCCGTGTGCGACGAAGCAGTTCCACTCGCTCCTCGTCATCAAGCTCCTGGAGAGTAGACGAAACCATCATAAATATAGCCAGTCGATATACGAGCCTTACTTCTCCTTACTTCTGGAGCGCCCCACTAGGACGTACCTAGAATGCCTTACTTATCGTGACCCATCCTCTAACCGGTGACTGGTCTGCCACCAAGGAAGGCTCACTACCCAAACGGTTGGCAACGGAGAGCGCCCCTTGCCACTGATCCGGCCCCCGCCAATTTAGACCGACACCTATACCGGACAGATTTCCACTGTTTTCGGCGTTGGTGGTTGGATGACGATTGACCCTTACATAAGCACTGTCCACGAAGGCTATCGCCTGCCAGTAACCCAAAGGACCTGAGCCCAGATCATGGCGTAGTTCGACAGTACCCGCGTAGCCGGTATCACCCGAGAGCGCGCCGATGTCATACGCCCTTACGCTGTACGGACCACCGATCGTCATCTTCTCCGCAGAATCCAGGTTCACGTCACTCCACTGTGCTGCCACGTTCACATAAAGCGCATTGCTTGACGTGAGTCCCTGTAGCCGGGAAAGATTGAGGTTGAACTTGGAGAAGCTACCTTGCGCCTGCGCAGCGGTATTCACATTGTCGAAAACGACCCGCCCGCTAGTGACGCCCACACTCCAGAGGTTGATAGCACCCGCTAGAACATCGTCACGAAGATCGCCATTGAGTCCCAACACCCAGTTATCCAGATGTCTATCGGTCCGCAAGTCGGTCGCATCGATACGATCATCCAGCTGTTTCCTATCGAATTGCGCCTGAACGTAGACGTTAGCGCTGCGACTCCGCATCAGCGGGTGCCGCACCCAGGCACTACCCACCATGGCGGTGCCATTGGCGTCCAGGTCTGAGATGTTTTCGCCCAATCGATAGCGAAGATAGGAATAGGACGCCCCGGCACGAGTCCCCTGGCCATTAATCAACGCCTCGTATGAGACACGGCCATAGTTCATTCCACTCCCTGTCGTCAGCAGCGTAGCGCTTAGGACGTCCCCTAAGTGAAGCGGATTGAGCACGTTGAAGTTGGCCGACAGACGTTCACGATCCGTGTACTTGTTGCCGTAGTTATCTAACGAAACGTTGGCAAAGGCGCTGGGATTCTGATTGGCCGCAACGGTTAGGTCGGACGTCGCGACATCACTACCAGGCTTTAAGGTGGCCGCGACCCCTACCCCTGGGATGTCGGACAGCAACAGTAAGCTGCGGTTGAGCGAGCCGTCATCGATCACCGATCCACTGTGCAGCGGCGCAATCGTAGACTGCAGAAGGCTATCGCGTACCTCACTCTGGTTATCGAGTTGCACCTTGCCATAGTGAGCTTCGATCACCTGGATGGTGACCACCCCGTCTCGGATGGTTTGCGCGGGAATGATCGCCCGCGTCAGCTGATAGCCTTGATTCTGATAGAAGGCAGTGATCCGTCCGGCAAGGTCGCCTACTTGCCGCAAGGTCAATGACTTCCCTTCCTCGCCAGAGATGAGGCCGTGGAGGGCCTCGGTGGGAAAGACCGTATTGCCCGTTATCCGTAGCTGCCTGACGAAGAAAGGAGCCGACTCCGGCAGCGTCGTATTGGTCTTCGGCTGCGTCTGCAACGAAGGCGCCGACGAAGGAGGTGAAGACGGTAAGGTAGGCTGCAACTGCTGCAGGATGGTCCCGGCGTCCGGCGGCACCTGAGCGTAAACCGAAGCTGCAAGACCATTCAGAAAAACAGCGGCTACCAGCGGTTTATAGGCCAGTGCAAAAACATTTCTATTGTTCATTAAGACCTACTGGGAGACGCTGACAGCGACAGGAGGCAATTGAACGCCACCATTCTGGATACTGAGCCTCGGTGCCTGGGTACCGAGGCCGATGGAGGTATTCACGAAAGCCGTATTGCCGTTGTTTCCGTTGCCCTCGTTACTGGCAACGCTGTCCTGCTGCAAGTCACGCACCTCTATGGTAGACGACAGGCTCATTGCTCGTGGCTGGGCAGTCGCCTGGGCTGGCAAGATTGCCGACTGCACCTGAGCTACCGCGTTCTGAGTTGTCTGAAGCGAGCCAGTGGAAGCGAGAGTCGTTGTAGGTGTAGCCCCAGTCGGACCGGCTGGGAGGGCCGTAATATTGGCCAGCGCCGTTGTTTGGCCAGTCAACGTATAGTTAGCACTATCGCTACCACTCAAACCGTTGCTCAAGGTGACGATCTTTCCATTGCCTACAGCGGCGTCGGCGAAAGCGCCACTGGAAACCAAATTGACAACGTCACCGCCAAGGAGCCCGCTCAACAACGCATTACGTGTATCGATGTTGGCCCTTTGAGTACCATCGAATACTTTGTCGCTGGCAGTGATACCAGAAAGAGCAAGAGAGGCCGGCGTTATGTTCGCCGTCAGGTTCAATGGCACGTTCAGACTGTAGTTACCGGCATCGGCACCACTGAGCGTATAGCCGCCAACCGTAACAGCCTTGCCATTGCCTACATTCTTGTCAGCGAAATTGGCGCGGCCATTTCCCGCTACCGAGACTATGTCACTACCGAAGACACTGACCGAACCGACACCCGTGAGTGTCGCCGTGGTGGTGCCATCGTAAACCTTGTTGCTGACCCCCAAGCCCGACAGCAGCAGATCCGCTTTGCTGATGGTCGCGACCAAGCCAGCTGGCTGGACTAGGTTGTAGTTACCGGAGTCAGCCCCCGTCAGGCTGTAGCCGCTGACGTTTACCGCCTTGTTGGCACCCGCGTTCTTGTTGGCAAAGACGGCGCTGCCACTACCCGTTACCGAGACTACATCGCCACCGAAGGCGCTGACCAAGCCGGTACCCGACAGCGTCGCTGCGGTGGTGCCGTCGTAGACCTTATCGCTGACGCCCAGACCAGCCAATACCAGGGATGCCTTGCTGATGCTCGCCGTCAGGCCGCTGGGTTGGACCAGATTGTAGTTGCCGGCATCGGCGCCGCTGAGGGTATAGCCATTGACCGTGGCGACCTTACCGGTGCCGACATTCTTGTCGGTGAAGCTGGCATTACCGCTACCCGATACATTGACGAGATCACTGCCAAAGGCCCCAACGGTGGCAGTCCCTACGACATTTGCTGCGGTCGTACCGTCATACGTTTTGTCGGCGACGGCGACACCGCTCACGGTGACAGTGGCTTTGGCGATAGTAGCCGTCAGGCTGGTAGGCCGAACCAGATTGTAGTTACCGGCATCGGTGCCCGTCAGGGTGTAACCACTGACCATGGCAGTTTTGCCGCTACCGGCATTCTTGTCGGCGAAACTGGCGCTGCCGCTGCCGCTCAACGACACCACATCACTACCGATGACACCGCTGACTGAACCAATACCTGTAAGAGTCGCTG
>Ga0157368_1000169_pt1 | contig 31783 bp, 36 predicted proteins | sample AttbisABBM3_FD_113146 | JGI IMG/M metagenome (GOLD analysis project Ga0157368, IMG submission 113146) | Fungus gardens microbial communities from leaf cutter ant in Botucatu, State of São Paulo, Brazil - Atta bisphaerica ABBM3 | ecosystem: Host-associated > Fungi > Mycelium > Unclassified ... | reverse complement strand
CCATGAGACTTTTATTTAATAAGACTACTTAGTGTGCTATTGACCATCTCAGTTAGTAGTTGCCACAACATCATTATTAGTAGAGATAATGTTAGAATTAGCAAATATTAATTAAAGATGGAATTGTCCATATCTTACACAATACAAAATAGAGATTGAGAAGAAGAATGTTATCTTTGATAGAGTCATCTGGAGCAATATGTTTTTTCTTTAGAAATTAATAATAATTTCTGGAAGCAACCTAAACAACTTACACTTGTGGTAGCAATTCCCTGAGCCTATATGGACTTCTGAAATAAATACTCTAAAAGTACTAAACAATTCAGAACAGTATATCATTCCACCATGAATTTTTATTATCATCTTTCTTATTGGGTATACACATTGTTTCCCACTATATACTGCTAAAACCTACACTTTCCCTGCGCAAATCCTCTTGTGAGATTTTACTATACTATCTTTCAAGCCTTCACAACGAAATATGTTAAGTGGTAGATTCTGAATTCATTGGCTCCTTCCTTCGGGACAATGCTCTCTCCCAAATCTCTTCAGCCAGTCTCGCGAAGCTTCCCAACCAACCTTTGCGGCCTCGACACCTTCAAGCGGATGTCCTTCACCTTCAAAGACCAGCATTTCCACTTCCTCTCCTGCCCCCTTGAGAAGGTGATAGAAAGCAGTTCCCTGGGCCGGTGACACACGTTGGTCCGCTACACCTATCAAAAGCAGCACAGGAGGAAGCCGCGCGAGAATTTCGTGCTTCTGAGATCTATCCTTGAGGTACTTGAGCAGGACAGTTGATGGAGAAGCTTCATAAAGCTTTTCATAAATAGTAGGAGTCAGATTCGGAGTGGCGTCGAAGTCGGGCGTTATCGATGACTTTAATGTTGAAGACAAGTCAAAGGGAGGGGAGGATTGGATTGGAAAATCATTTTGAAATCCAAACTCTGCGAAGTACCAGTCAGGGATGTCGGTACCTACGATATTCCCACAGGATATCACAGGGTTGCGGAGTACAGCTGCGCTGTAAATGTTAGGATATCGGCTGATAAGATGCGCCGCAATAAAGCCGCCATGACTCCCACCCATGACGAAGATTTCTCCTTTGCCATGCCGCGCTAACCGCAAATCATTGACCAAGTATAGAGTAGAAGCATGAACGTCTTCAATATCAAGCGTCCCACACTGACCCAGAAGTTTGTATATGTTATCCTGACCGTAGCCTGGTGTTCCCGTGTAATTCGGTAGTGATAAAGTATCTGGAAAGGCTGAGCCTCTCGCTGTGCCCATTAGACAAGGTAGACGTACACCCTTGTGACACTAAAGCGGTTGTACTTGCCGTAAATGCTGTTGTTGAGGCACCATGAGGACCACCATGCGGCACAGTTACCAGTGGATGTTGAGTCGCTTGCGATGAAGCATCTACGACCGAACGAATAACAATAGTTTCTGTTGGATAACGTCCTGGAATTGGGTGGATAGAAGTCCTGATATTTTCCAAGGCCAAGAAGACTGACATTGAAGTTAGTAGTCAAGGGAATTGCAAATTAACATTACCATACCATCGGGAGCTAAATCGGGCTGATCGAGCATTAACCATTGCAAACCTTTTTCTGAATTAGTCCCCAGGAGGATCTGATAAGGTTTGCTGGGTGAACTCCTCGAACAAATAATGCGATTCTTCCCGTCACATGCCAAAAGTGCCCAGCTGAAGAGGGCTATCCTTTTATTAGAACAATCATTAGGAAGTGTCATTAAAAGACCAACCGGGATCGGGAGGAGTAAGAGTTTTTACGACACCTGTAGAGGACGAAACAGAGAGAATAGTCGTACGAGAACCCCACTGTGACTGTATGATGATATCAGCAGGTCCACTGCTCTGCTGTAGGAATGGGCGAGTAAGCAAACTAAAAGGAGGATACAGTCCTGGAAAATCTGGTCCTGAGACTTCTGGTATGGGTACGACTGTTCGTGTCCTGGAGGAAACTTCTGGAGACATGGCATCTAGCGGCATGATATCTAGAGAATGGAGTGAAGTGGTCGACAAATGAGGACCACCAGCGGCTGATGAAAGCCAATACAGAGTACTCTTGGTATCCTCTTGCAGGATCCGCGGTGACCGCCCCGAGTTGGTATCGCTAATTTTTTTGGCAGAACAAATAATCAGGTCGTGTTTCTTGTCATCACTAGTAACACAAACGTCTTTGGATTGAGCCTGAAAGCGTAATTCCCAGATACCAAAGGGTCTATTGAAGCAGCCTTTGATACCAAGCATCCTCCCATTGGGCATAGATTCATATCCCGTGGCGTATATCGTTGTTTCCTCTGGATCTTGGAAGAATATGCCTTGGCCAAAAAGTACATTATCAATCTTGGGGTGCATTTCGTAGAGTGTAGATTTCAATGTAGGTAGGTTGGGGTCCGTGGGAGCTCTCCAGCGAAGTAAAAAGAAACGGGGGCATTTCTTTCCGCTGAAGCCTTCGCCAAAGTTGGGCCTATAGCGAAACTTGGCGTACGGATCATTAGCGCTATTCTGGGTATCGTTCGCCTCTGCCGTGTATAAGAGCGCCGTTTCGGAGGGAGAAAAAGTTAAAGTAGATAGATATTCTAAACGCTTGCTGAATGAGCTTACCACGGGATGCTCAAGAATGACGCTCACCATCCAAATAAAACGCCTGATGGTGACCAGTTACTTCACAGGAGACTTCGACCCGATTTCCGGCCCATATATCCACATATCTTTTGGTCAAGTTCCCTTGCTTGGTTTCCCGAAGATTTGCACGAAGGCTATAAGATGGAGAGACAATAGATGCGACAACCTCTCCGACCTCTTGAAGGGGAAGGGTTAGTGGGATGGCCGTTAGGGATATGATCTTGGTCAGTGTTTTCTTAGTGTTAGAAAGGTGATCTCGAACAGAGTAGGTAATTTGAACAGCTATTCAAATTGCATTCGCCCCGTGGTCTAATAAGCTGATTGAGGGCTTACTATCGTGGTTCAAGAAGGTAGCAGAGAGAGGCAGAGGTATTTCCGCAAGGCGAGTGTACATGGTAATCAGATTATACACTCTTTGTGACAGCAACGTGACATAGATGTTATATGTCACGTGCGACTGGATGAAGTTATCCGGCAATCCGGCATAACCCGTCTGATGTACAATAAGGAGGACGAAGACATTGCGAGGTGTGTCATGATCTCACGCAGCTTCGCTTCACTTTCTAGACGTTATACTGAACTTGGAATAAGAGCCATTACTTTTAGTTTCAAAGAACGCCCGAGACATTCAGAAGTCACCGTTATTGACAGCGACGATGAAGATGTACGTTATCAGAAGGACCTTCAGCAAGCACTAGAAGCATCGAAGGTTTCAAGCCACTCCCTACCGGTCTCCTCACCTCTAGGTTTATCGGAGAAAGAGGAGCCAAAACAGGGGCTATCATCTTTTCTACTTGAGCGGGCTAAGCTGGAAAAAGAACGCCTTGAACGACAGAAGAGGCTAAGAGGAGAGACTGCTCGAGGAAAAATAAAGGCAGTCAAGGACGATTCCGATTCTGAAACCAAAAGCGACGGGAACATGGATGGACCACCAGCCAAGAGACACCACATGTCAAAGCTACCTCAAGGGAACTCCAATCCTAGTTCTCGCCAGGAGAAATTTTTCTGGAATGGTGAACTGCGACAAACTGCGACACGATATACAGAGGAGAGAATGGACAGACGACCAACGTTTCGATTAACTCAAGTCCTGGGCAGCGTGAGCCTCTTGTGTCCTCTTCAGTTTTGACCAAGTCGCTCAGATCTCGATCAGAAAGATGACCTCAGTTTTGCTGTTCTTTCTTCGTATGCTCTTGACCTCCCGTGGATATACCAGTTTTTTAACCCTTCTGTCCCCGTTATTATGGCTACCCAACCAGACGCGAAGGGGCAGGCTTCAGTCAGATACACTTTTCCGACTTGGGTTGAAACGACACCGCCTCTCCGCGGGGGCTACGGATGTCAGCATATGAAGGTGGGTCAAAGTTTACAATATATCAGCTTTTGGTTGAAATTTAGTTCTTCGCATCAGTTCATGCTTGTATGTGGTGCAGATCCGAACTGTATAATGAAAACTCATACTTTTGCAAAACATATTACAGCTTTTTTATAAAGATGGTCGTCTGCGAGTTGTAATCTCTACAGCCAACCTGATTGATTTCGATTGGCGTGACATGGAAAATGTATGTACAATACTATTTCTCGTGATCATGCCTTATCCAAATTCTCAGTCAGTTTGGGTGCAAGACTTACCGCTACGATCAAAGCCCATACCATACGATCCGAAAGTCACCGATGATTTCCCATCTGTTTTGCAAAGAGTCTTATACTCCGTTAATGTTCTTCCCGCTTTGAAGATACTCCTTCGAGAACATGCAAGTTCGTTGACCTGAACCGGTAGGAAGCTACTAACACAAGGTCCCTAGTCCGACATACCCCTTAAGTCTATCGATGACTTGCGATCATTTTGGGATTGGTCAAAAGTTATGGTTCATCTTGTCCCTTCTATCGCGGGAAAGCACGAAGGTTGGCCAAATGTGATCAAGTGTGTCGTTAACCCTGGCTCCAGAAGCATTGGATCATCTTTAATTTATATATTAGGACTGGGCACCTGGGCCTTATGATGGCGGTTCGGAAGATGGGGCTTCGAATGGGCAAGGAGACGAAGAAAGATAGCCTCACAATTGAGTGCCAGGTTTGTTGATGTCCTTGCATTTCGGAGCGGGGCTTACTGAATGCTTGGCAGGGTTCCAGCCTAGGTTACTTCACGACACAATGGCTTAATGAATTCCATTGGTCCGCCAGGGGCGAATCGGCTGAAGATTGGCTTAACGAGCCCAAAAAGCGCAGAGAAAAGCTCGCATATCCACCCGTGAAGATTGTCTTTCCGACCAAGAAAACCGTTCAGGAAAGCGCAGCAGGTGAACTTGTGAGTTCCCAATTTGGACGTGGCCTTTCAGGATTTTTGAACCCCTTCCCTTTGTTCAGGGTGGAGGTACTATCTTCTGTCGGAGGAGACAGTGGGCAGGGAAAAATTTCCCAAGAGACAATTTTTTCAATTCTCAAAGTAAGGGCGGCCCAGCACTAATGCACTCAAAGGTACACACACATTACGTTGAGTAGACACTGTATTTACCACTAACGTATTCCCACGTTGTGCTCAGATGATAATAGCCATCAAGCAAGGCGTTTCTGCGTCGTCAAAGTTAAACGGAGAGGCATCCGATGGGCAAGACGGCAATTCGGTTGATGAAGTTGAGATAGTAGAGCCTGCCATTGGTTGGGCGTATGTGGGTTCCCATAACTTTACGGCTTCAGCATGGGGCACCTTGTCTGGCAGTGCATTCAATCCGATTTTGAATGTGAGTGTCTCCTCGGAAGCCCTTTTCAAACTCTGACAGCGTACATCCGGTGATCAAGATCAACAATTATGAACTTGGTATTGTATTCCCTCTGAAAGATGAAGATGAAGCGAATCGTGTGGCTTGCTTTGAACGGCCTCCGAGGAAATACGCAGTCAGCGATGAACCTTGGGTAAGGAGCACTTTCTCCTGTATAATCATCGTTTTCAACGCCGCCCGTCATAGATCCAAGACGAGTCGCTATATTTTGCAGATGAATGATGTAGTTGAGGGATTAGACAAATATGTTTCACCCTGAAGTCCTGGGTTCTAGTCTGCAGCAGTCTACAACAGTCCTGTTTATACATTTCATTTGACGATTTTTGGTATTCCAAGTCTGCCCCATCTGTCATTTATGGTTGTTGTTGAGATGATGGTTGTACCAAAAAACATGAAGGGTGAAACACGGTAGTAAGTAAGCACTGAGTATCGGTATCAAACAAAATAGCCCATTTTTGACAGCCCAGTGATGATCAGATCATTTGATATACCGACCCTTAGTTGGAGGAACGATTTACAATAGATGAAACGAATAAAAACACTGTATGAATTATGCATTATGCATTAATTGGGTACAAGTGTACGAAGTATTTTCTCTACTACTTGAGTTATGCAGTATTACAGATAAGCAATGAACTGGTCGAAATATAACAAGTGATATGCACGGATACTAATAATTCAATATGAATGTGGCTTCTAGTAAGGTAGAAAACGTATAAATAAATAATATAGAATAGATTGAAAGAACTCCACAGATTCAAATCTTGTGGTTTTTACCTCGCCCGTGCAAAAACCTCGTCTATTTGAGTTCTGAAAGCCTCCTCAACAGCCCTTCGGCGAATATTTCCCTTTGTAGCTGTACGAGGTAGAGTTGACTTGGGTACCACAACAATCATGTCGGGTGACACGATCTGCTCATGTAGATACCGTCGAGAGTGAAAAAGTCGGACTTTGCGGAAAATCTCTTTCTTCAACTTGTCATGATTCATTTCAACACCAGGTTCAATGAACATGACAGGTGAGGGCCGACCATTTCCTACCACAACACATTCAGCAATCAAGGTCCCGCACATCGCTCGGGCATTGTCTTCAATTGCCTTTGTATCGCAACGTAAACTGTTCTCGGACTTGATCCAATCGTCATCACGCCCGCGGAAGAGGTAGAACCCAGGGAGAACTTCTTGGAAGAGATCCCCAGTATGGAAATTACCATCCGCATGCCGAAGCGAAACATCGGGACAGTCTGGGGAGTCCGCAAGGATGACAAGTTCGAAGAGTTCCGCTGTGGAGCGGTGGGCTGACTGGCTTTGTGTGGATGATGTGGACACGAAGCGATACGAAGTGCCGGGCAGAGGCGCCACCAAGGCCGGATTGCATTCACAGCCGCCTGATAGGAGCATTCCGCCGACTTCTGTACTACCAAAGAGGTTCTAGGCGAGGCGTTATTATCAAGCATGTTTGAAGGATCGAATAAAACGTACTCTGATCTTGATCCCGTGCTTGTACGCCCATTGTTCTTCTTCGCGTGGTAGGGGAAGTCCAGTATATAGCACATCGTCGAGGGTCGTGAGCATTGACAACAATCTAGAATCTTGGCGTGATGCTCGTAGGTGGTTTCCGAGGAATGTCGCAAATTGATTAAGACGGTTCAGTCCACCGCGGTCAATCATATCCATGAGCTCTTCTGATGTGAAACTGAGGGTAGTTGGCTGGATCACACAAGATCCGTATTGGAGTGTGCCGATGAACACTTGAAAAAACAATTAAAATGCATCCCTAGGTGACTAAATCTATGACGACTTACTGAACGATTGAGCAATATGGCACATGCTACCGCTGTTAGATCAGAATGAAAATGGTTAGTCCAAATAAAGACTAGGAGAGTGGTAAAGAGGCGTACATAAATACTGTAACGTCTTGTCGGTGAGGGTTACGCGGGCGACACATGAGGTATGACTTTTCCACCACATTCAATAGCCATCGATACCTACAGAGCACGAGTTTTGGGCTCCCCAACGTTGAGCCGCTGGTATGAAAGATGAAACCAATGTCCTCTTGAGTAACAGAGAGGATCGGCGGTAGTGGTACCCCACGAAGATCAAGCCCACGGACATCAGATGCCAAATGCGTCGGCACAGGGCAATCGCCAAGGATATTCGAAAATGACACATCATATACAAGGGCTCTTGCACCTGCCCTGCATAACAACTCATATATCACAATGGGATTCGGTAGGCGAATGCTGAAGAGCTGGGGAATGTATCCAGCTCTAGAAAGGCCATATATGTGAAGAACATCGGTGTAAAGGAATCCGCTTAGCCTACCCCAGAGTAAGATAAGTATCCAGTATACCAACATATGAGAAACATACCACACTCCGACTACAGAACGTTGGGGGATACCGTTGTCCCTCAGCATTCTTGTCCAGTGCTTTGCAAATGTCTCCACATCACGGTAGAACTCTCGGTAGGTTATTGACTTCCAACCTTTGATACGTTTGGTTGAGGAGTCGATCTCGGGTGTCCTGAAGACGGCAGCGTTTGCGAACCTTGAGGCGCTGTTCTCGAGGATAGTGAGATGTGTTCTCAGCATTGACTTGGGGAGGGATAAGATGAGATGAGGATATAGGGAAAGTATAACGTTTGAGCCGCAGCAGGAGGGCTTTTAATACTGGGACCGCCTGCATGAAAAAATGTTACCCGAGTCAAATCCGGGCATAGGAACAGGAGGGGGTAGATCTCAGGAATCTCAGGGTTGATCTCAACATTGTGAAGAACAAGAATAGAATTCAGATATTGCTGATGAAACGCAAAGGACTGTATCCGCAGATGGAATGATGACTCATTGTCAAGATGTTACACCTGCGCCGAAAGTCGAGGAGGGAGGACACTGAGTCAGCAGAGCACCGTTTGTTGTGCACATGGTTGTGTTCGAATAGGAAGGTTATACTAGAAGCGCGAAGCTGCAACCGAGGACCCTAAGGAGGTAAAAGGACTCTTAGGTGACAGCCAAGAGGTTACAGCCACGGGTGACGGATGCCACTGGGAGGATACACAGATAGCTACAGCCTCGGTATGATGGTTTGCTAGATCAAGTGTTGTGCCTGATGTACCCAGTCATGTTTGTGGCTAATGCTTCCCACGTGGGTCCTTGGTAGGTTCAGTGAGATAGAATCACCAGTAGTCTATGGAAGCATTTTCATCGCAAATCTATTGTCATATCCCAATTACCCTCAATATTTTCTAAATCATCAACTCTGATCGTGATCAAGGGCTGCTCATGCGCGCATGATTGGTTTGAACCATGCAGTGCCTGTTAATTTCAGCCTTCTTCCTGTGCTCCCGTCCTCGTCTCTTTGTATCTGTGTTTGAACTTCCCTCCGTAGTGCTTACAAAGCACCATTCTTATCACTAAACTTGCTGAGGCTGGAAAGCTAATTTTAGCCAATAAAATTACACAAGCGGGGTTCGATTGATGCGAATATTCCGCCTGGACTTGGAGAACCGGGAAGCGTGGGTTACCCAGCGCTTATGGAATGATCCATCGGTCCATCGACAATTGCGACTTGGACGGTTTAGCTGACTCATTTCAATGAATGTGGCGATAAAAAACTCAGTCTAGTGTACCTGTGCCCACAGCCTTCACATGAGAAAGCAAAGCAAATTACGAAATCGCCATACAAACAAGACCGGATCAAATGGCGGACCGGCATGCCGACGGACGGATCGACGTGGTTGTCTGTTGCTGTCTGCGGCTGACCTTTCTTGTGACACTAGCCTGGACTTTGAGTATGGACCTTTTTCTTTGCCTCCTCGCTGGTCGAGCTATCATTCTCCCCCGCTCTGCAAGCAAATAATTCACTCAACGCTGGCTACGTGGGCTCTCCTGTCACGACCACCCACTCCAATCAATCTATCGAATACAAGATGTTACATGCTACGGATGGTGATGTTTGGGTGGCTTATGATGGTGGAGTCATAATTGTCAGACCAGGCTCCAGTGGCCACGATGGTGATACTGATGCTGGAAGTCAAAATACTCCGGTTGACGGACCATCTCCAGTTGAAACAGAATCAGCGAGTATTAGATTAGCCTTTTCATCGCAAGTGCCTACTAACCACGAAACCATGATCCATGCATTAGGCTGCCACGCCCGCTGTCGTCACAGATACAAGCGCAGTCGCTCCGACTAGTGATCTTATACCGTTGGCAACATTGACTCCTTCACCATCGTCCACTGAATTGTTGACGACTGATTTGCCCACCCCTATATCAGAGAGCCAGGTACCAAGCTCCACGAGCCTAACGGTAACCTCCGAGGTGGATACATCCACCATAACGACCTCGTCTTCACCATTACTATCTAATTCTCTATCAACTTCAAGCTCCTATGCAACAGTATTTTCGACCAAACCCAGTCCCTCAATTATCGCTCCCTCGACACCATCAAATTACCTCTTACACTCTCCTCCGTACTATGTTGCTATTGTCCTTGGAACTGTTGCTGGCGTTGCCTTTCTTGCATCGCTGACAGCATGGGCAATTCGTCGACAGGTACACGAGCGGCATCGGCGCCTTGCTGATTCCGCTGCCAAGATACCGTGGGCCTCTTCTGGAGGCGGAAATGGTGATCATAATGATGGGCTTGGCAATAACTCCATTGCTTCAGACGTCGAAAACGCGATGCACACTACACCTACGGAGTTCGGGATCATGAATCTTGGGAGTCGAGAGGATATGGCGTATGTGCAGTCATGGGAACCGAGAGGCGATCGAGACGTTGGAGAGCCGAAGCGATGTGAACTGTATGAGGACGACAGCAAGTGGAAGCCTCCCTTCATTAATCAACAAATACCCTCATATACACTGTTTTCAAGATATTCCGGCCACATCAATGATGTAGGATCATCACGTGCCAACCGTGCATCGTTAGGCAGTATTGACCCACATGTCCAGGCTGAGACTCTTGGACAAGGCTCTGCATTGCTCATCACAAATCAAGTGCCTGGTGACATCTCTGCGTCCTCTAGTCAAGAAGCTGGGCTGCCTTGTCCGGACTCGCCTTTGTCTGAAGTTGGAACACCCCGGGAACTCATTCCGATGCCAAGATTCTTGGGTCTCGACGGAAAGGGTCTTTCCGTACCATGGCAAGAGCAGGATCCACTCACAAAACCCAAGTCGCGAATAATGTCGGCTGAGCACATACGTAGGACGTGGGAACGCCAAACCTCGGATGAACCTGAACGTGAAGGATGGGCCAATTCTATCAAGTCCAACTTCGTCAATATCTTCAATTCTGTCACAGCTACCTTACCCATTGCTACAATTAAGGACGGAAAAGAGACTACAGGCTCAAATTTCACCCCTGCACGTCCCAAACGGTCTTCGAAGCGAAATGTACAAGGACCGTCAAGTTACAGCGAGGATGAGGCTAAACCACAACCAATTCTGAGTCGTGGGTGTTCTATAAAGGCGTCAATGTCTGATCCATGGAGTTTGGTCAAGACTGGAAGCAATATTGGCATTGTTCGTATTCATCTTCCCACCTCAGATGTGTGCTCTGTCTCGAGTCATGATTTGTCAGATCCCGGGTTTGGCCTATCTCGGTCCTATACACTTCATGATCCCAAACCACTTCAAGTTGAGAAAAAGGCGCCGACACCACTTTTCAAAGGTTGTTTGTCTATTTCAAGCAAAGGTTCCACGAAATTGGTACCATTCTCTCGGACTTTGAGTACTGGTGGCTCTGTCTCCCCTAAACGCTACCGGCAGTCACCGGGCTGCTCGATCAAACGGAAAATAACCTCAGACAGGCGCTCAGGACCTTTATTCTCTCGGACTACTTCAATGGCGTCTTCGTCCTCCACTGTTTCTATCGTAACGGGGGCTGAAGACATTAGAGAAAAGAGGATACTCGCGCGAGAAGCATTGAAAGATCGACGAAGGAAAGCGAAGAGGTTGAAGGAGACACCTATTGGATAGCTTGCAAAAAATGTACGGCAAATCAAGTGTAGTCTTTCTCCTGACAGGATGAATTTGAGGGACATGCAGGTATTATTAAGCTGAAATGCTAGTAAATCTGGAAAAAGCAATGTGGTCATTGATACAAAGGATCTCATATCTCATGTCGTCATACTAAGTCCTTTGATTAATGACTCAAATCCCGATCAGCTGTTTCCATGTACCTCACAATCCAAAGGGATTTCCGGATCATCGTTCCTGTAACTCCGTATTAGCAATCAACAAACAATAAATGATTACAATGTTGATTACAATGTGATTACAATGTCAATGTATCATTGATCTCGTACGATCCGCTATCACCGATCACCGATCGTTGTCTGCCGGTAACTTTTTCCAACAGTTCTGCTCTACATATGCTCTCACAGTGCCATTCACTCGCACCCGACGCCATGCCAAAATTAAATATTAGGCTGTCTTAATAGCGATTCTTGAAGAGGACAAATAAAAAGATCATATGCCAATGACGTAGTTGCTAACATATCTTGTTTTATCCCATGCTCAGATACACGTATTCCCCACTCTCTCTCTCGAATAACACCGCCAGGGCAGTGCCTTCTCTTTGTGTGATTTTAAGTATATTTCTAGCAAGTCTACGAACTTTCACTGGCCGGAATAGGGTCGCATCTTCCACTTGGGTCAAAGACTGGTGATCCCCAGGTTGGCATTTATCATATCTAATTGGTCAATTTTAATTCTTACCCTGAGTAGGAATGACTTTCCCCCTTTTTTCAAGAAGTTGGTTTGACTATTCAATCTTCAATCAGAGTCTTACGCATAAGTCAGGATACCGTCCCGGATAAAATCAGCCGTAACTTCCGGCGACCAAACACATGCTAGGTTCCAGGAAGTCGCTTGGTAGGATTTCTTTGACGACCTACCTGATACCAGGACCCATCAGCCATCAGCCGTGCCTTCCGAATTAGATAACACGTAATAAGAGAGGCGTATACAAACGAGCCCTGTTCATTTTCGATCCTCGATTCTCTCTCTATCATGACTTCAGGTGGTAATGCTCCTCTCAGAGTCGCTGTTGTTGGTGCAGGACTCGGAGGGCTCGCGGTTTCTGCCGCTCTCCGTCAACAGGGACATGTAGTTGAGGTATGTTTTGTTTACTCAGTACGTTTTCCTCTATAATTAATCTTGAAAGATTTTCGAAGCATCGGACACGAATGCGGAAACCGGTCTCGGTATTACGGTTCCTCCGAATGGAGCAAAAGCTTTGCAATGTCTTGGGTATCAACGAGACAATATTTACCCGATAGAATGGAAACAAGTATATAAACTCGCTTCGTCGCAGGCCACTTGGTTTTTGACAGTGAGAAATGTCAGGCCAAATTCGTACTTCCAGGAATCGAAGGAATAGATTTATTCGATATGCAATATTATCCATCGACATTTGGTAACGTATGTTTTGAACATTTCATTGAGCTTTGATTAACATGTATGTAATTCTAATCTAGTATTGGGACGTCTGTAGCAGATATGCTTTACACTCTGAACTCAAACGTCTTGCCTTGAGTGAAGAGCAGGATTATCCACCTTGTATCCTTCACCTTTCATCCTCCGTGATATCGTGTAATCCAGAGCAAGGAACAATCATTTTAAAGGATGGCCAAACCTTACCGTTCGATCTTGTCATTGGAGCCGATGGAATCAAGGTTAGAATGGCTGGGTTCCTCAATGGACACTTCGTTTATGCGACTTTTGTTGACAGTCTCGTATCCGTCATGCTATTAATTCCAGTCTGCCAGCTCCCCCGGCAACTGGTATGTGTGCTTTCCGTTTCATTCTTGAGAAACGTCTCCTGGGAAATTTGCCTGGAACCGAGTGGATGATGGATGAAGGACTTGCGGGACCTATAGCGTTTTTGCCGAAAGATCATAGCGGGCATATTTTTGTGTATGCGATCAAATGCCCAGAACGTGGAGATATCCTCAATGTCACAGTAGTATGCAAGGATAGACGAGATCAGTCTATATCGAGTCAGTGAATCGTTGCCCTGTTTCTACGATCTCCTTCGCTTAATTTTATCCAAGAATGGCGAACTGACATCTCCAGAGAAGCGATGCTTGTGTCGCTTAGCCATCTCGACGACAAGTGGCAGCAGTTCCTTGGTCTTGCTCCTTCTATTGTCAGTCTTTGGCAGCTCAGAGCACTCGAACCAATACCTACTTGGTCTGAAGGAAGAGCATGTATTTTGGGCGACGCTGCTCATGCCATGTTTCAAGGTATGAGGATAATTCTTGGAGACAACTTTATTTTTAAAAAAACAATGGTGGATCCGTCGGTTAGTTCTAGGTCAAGGAGCTGCTCAAGCATTTGAAGATGCTCTCGTCCTCAAAACGCTCATACCTCTCGGAACACTCAAATCCGAAATCCCGGAAATTTTAAAGCGTTACGAAATGATACGAAAACCTCGTGTCCATTCAGTCCAGAATCTGAGTACCGAACAGATGGTGTCATCGATGAAAAAACACCCATACATGAAATGTGAATTTTACACCCTGTAATCAATTCACTACGCTGATATATAATCTGATGATAGCGCTGGAATTACAATTGCCTGTCATGGGATACGATATTGCCGCTGAAATGTCTCAGTATCGTATCTTTTCCGGCCTACGAAACAGTGAGTCAGAGAATATCGGGCGTGGTGCTCCTTTAGTGAATGAGTTCAGACCTGCATTGTTTCAGCCAAAGTCGAAGAATTGAAATAACTACTGCTATGGGGAAGATCGATCACATAGTAATGGAAGTGTAGCCAAAATTCGATCCCTCTAAACCTCTTGCGACCAATATAAACTGGTTCGCAGCATCTCTCGTTCTTCTCAGTGATCGTGATCTGGGTATCAAGACCAGACATCTCCATCTTGACGCAAGAAGTTATGAGGAATAGACTCACCCTACAACTGCCTTCACGAACTTTTCTTTATCCGCTACTGTTGCTTTGTTCGGAATGAAGTCAGGCTGTTCAAAACTCAATGAGTCAAAGAAACATCCGGGATCCAATACACTCACAGAGAAGATAACCTCCTTCATCCACTCGCCTGCTGTCCCTGAATCACTTGTCTCCACTGTCGTACCGGCACGACTCATCAATGTGCTCAAAACCTCAATGAGATTAGGTGCTACACTCCTGGGAGAGACACCTGCAAACCCTTGCAGGACTGCGCGCATGAGTGTTCGGCCATGAGTTGCAACAAGCGCACACTTATGAGGCATAAGTTCAGCTGTGAGGGCACTTCGATGGATCAGTGATGACTGGATTATTCATCAGTAGTATCCAAAAAAGCCGTAGCAGAGTATGACTTACTATGAAATTGCTCGCCGCGACCAAGGAATATCGTTCTTGTAAGCTCAGCGCTGTAATTGCGCATCGCATCAAAGCATCTAGAGCACCTTCAGGTAATTGATAGAATTGCCCTGTAAAATCTTGTGCTATCTGGATGAATCAAGAAATCATCGATCTGTTAGAGAAGTATGATATGAGGGCATACTCGATCCATACACACAAAAAATTCTTGCACGATGTCTGGATTCTATCAAGGGACCGCCATGAACTATCATAACAACACCATATAATCCAGAGGGATGGATTACTCACACTCTCCATAGCGCCATGGATAGCCATCATACCCAAAACAGATCTCAGCAACACTGGTAGAGCTCCATGTACTACCGCCTCGGATTCAAGCTTTGGTCCGGGCTTGAAAGATAATGCAAACACCGGATTATTAAGCTGAGCAACCAGGATTGTTGCTAGTGATATCCATGTTGCCGTCACTTGGCGTTGAATCGCCATGCAAATGAGCTCAAGTAATGGACCAGCGGGAAGGGAAATCAGTGTGACATCGGTTGGTAATGAGGTTATTGATTTGAAGAGATCGCTGAGGGCCTGTAGTCCACTCTGTCAATCTATGAAAAAACAAACGAAGAAGGTTTAAAAGACGTACGTGTCCAACTCCAGCATCAGCACTCCATATCTCTACCATACTCCTAACAACACTGAACACTGTTTCTCTCAGCTTCACCATTCTTATATCTTGCCTCGCTTGGTTGACCTTCTCCAACTCAACAGCCTCAAGTTCACTCTCAGGCAATCCTTCATTGATGCGCGTTAACCCCTTAGCAACACCTGATAGAATCTCGAGCTGCAGAATCGCAAGTGCTCGGGCTTCATCTGGAAGCTAATTGGATTTGATTTTAACTCTGACTGGAGCTTGACCCTAATTGAGCTGATTTAACATGAAACTCACCGACGCAATAGACTGAAGCGCTTCTATAAGTTTTTGGACGATCGGGCTGACGATCGCCTACATATCATCAGCCCTACGAGAGAACGCAGGCACAATAGTATACATACCTCAAGAGGTGAAATTCCTTGTTCAGGTGGCAGCGCTTGGATGACGCTGGCAATGGATTGGAGCACCTTGCCTTTTTCAGAGTCCTGGCATGGAGGTTGGCAATATCCCTACATGATGGAAGACGGGAAACGTACCGGAATACTTCCTAAACTGTTATGCAATTCGCCGAATGCTGCTATCTGCGGCGCCAAGGCCTTTCGATTGGCATCACAAAGGTTCCGTAAAGCAATGCCGGCTTGGAGGGATAGCGACTGATTCGGCAAGGCATTAACTACATACGATAAGGCAGCCAAGAGTAATGTTTGGTTTTGGGTTGCCGTTTGCTGATGTTGAGGCAGAAAAGATTGATCAGGAGTTCTAGGCAAGACAAGTTGCATGGGAAGGGTGGTCTGTGGCGCCGACCCTGGAGTCATCGCTCGTGATGAAGTTGGAAGGCTTGCGAACCAGGAAGAATAAGCACCTGTTCGCAAGACAGTAAGGACAATAGATCAAAGAAATAACACTCAGCGAACCAATAACACCGAGCATCGTCCTCCGGACCCTGGGTTGTCCATCTTGAGGTAGACGTCCAAGTATATCTGGGCCGAAGAGGCGAGAAAGGTGAGGTATATCGTCCGTGAGATCAATTGCTTCTTGGATCGACATTATGCAGTGCAGTATTGCCTCGATATCCTAGGAGCGAGATCAGGATGAAGCTGAATCTTGAGATCTATCATACCTGCCAGCCATCGTTTTCACCTCTTGCATTCAGCCGTTGCATAAGATCGTTTACGTAGTAGCCGAGCATATCTTCTCTCAGGACATAGTATCTGAAACAAAAGTTAGTATCACAACTGACAAACTCTCACAGACGACCCACGCGTTGATCAAAGTATCACCTACATCTCGCCGGTATCTGCACACACATGTAAGTCATTTTGAAGCTGGGTAATTGGACAACTTACACTTGAAATTTTTCGACCTGGTCTAAAGAAAAGGAATTAGCAAGCAGTAATACATCAAATCATATATTAACCTGTCCCCCAGCCAGATCCTTGGGGAGGAAATGCAACCTTCCTGCTCAGAACCTGCACAAGCTCGAAATACACCGCTTCCGCTACCTTGACTTGCTCTTTCTCCCTGTCCCCGCCGGCCACAGGTTCAGCAAACTGCCCGACGTCTCCTCCCGCGTCCTCGATATGGTAGTCCACAGTCCACAAGGCTTCTTGGAATAAATACCAAAACCCAAGTGTCATCTCACTTTCCTCCTCATCAATACCAAAATAACCTGGTAGCCCAGTGAACGCTAACATAAGTCGGAGGAAAGAATGAACAAGATGCGATTTCGGAATTTGGGCTCGCTGGTCTCGCACTGCAGGATCGATTTTTCCTTGAAGCGAAGGCGGGACATTGATAGAGGTAACGACACGCGAAGCAATATTCGCCGCGAGATACGACGTGGAGTGATCGCCTAGTGCCATAATGAGCTTACATGTTGACCGGGCAATAGATGATATATCCCCTGAAGAAACAGCTTCGCGGACGATTGCCGTGCCTGCGCGATCAAACCAAAAGAGGAGCGGCTCAGTGAGCGTCCGCGTGCCAGAACCATCTGACAATGCGGATTTAGATAGAATCTCTTGTAACGCATCCGATGCTGCAATGAACATAAGGTCCTCAGCAGGGTTCAGAAGCGATATGAGCATAGGTATGAGAGGGGTGAGATCACTAAGTGGAGTAGCATTAGTGATAGGACATGTAAGGATAATTCTGCTGTACTTAGTTGGTAAGACAGTCATCCATGCTTGGAGGCAACGAAGGGCAGATTCAATCTGCTGCGTTGGCGTAGTAGGAGACGTAGACGATGTGATGGCCTGAACAACCATTGGGACCGCATCTAAGAGTGATTGAAACATTTGCGCTCTGATAGATTACCTATCAGTTTCAGGATGCCCCCAGACATGTGAGTTAATACGTACTTTTTCGGTCCAAGTAGATCTGCATTCGGGACCTCCTCTGCTACAATAGCCAAAAAATCATGAATTTGCTCTGTGTGCGCGCCACGACCAGAAAATATCGTGACACAGCCCATTATCCAATCAGGCCAATGCGTCGGATGTCCTGGTACGAGTTTGAGCGCTAGTGATGTGAGCTGTTATCTAAATTGGTTGGCGCGTTCTGCATCCGTAAACAAACTAAACGTACTGCGACGAATAGTTTTCGCAGAATAAACCTGCTCCGACCAGATGCGATGGAATGGGCAGTTAATTGAACCATAAGATCCCTCAAAGACTCGGCGTGTTCCTTCGGAAAATTATCCCTGTAAAGAGATTAAGACATCGCATATAAGTCTGGAAACAGACCCTACCAGTCTCTAGCAATCTTGATCTGACTGGTGTGCGCTCCGAAGAATTGTACATTATAATCTACATGGTCGAGCAGTGGTATTACGAGACCCCATGCCGCGTCAGTCTTCTGTATTTCAAAGAGTTCGTGTTGAAGACGTTTGAGATCGTCAGGAGATGTGAGTTGGGTCGGTGCATAGGCTTGTAGGATGAGCTGGAAGGGACTCAGATGGATTTCAGGGAGGTACTTCGGTGTCAACTAACTTGAATGGCTTGGTGGATATCCGACTGCTGCAGAGATGGCAGGAAACTCGTGTCTATCATCGAGGTCAATGATCAAGCTCTACGTTTCTCACACATTTTGATGTCAGAACCAATATTAATTTCGTTTCTCTCTTCAGGTCCAGATCGCAAACCTACATTCCTCTGTCCATATTCGACGGTAAGTTCTACTAGAACAGGTTGAGGATAAAATGTGCCGAGTTATATATACTTCAAGACCGCAAATCTATCTCGTTATGATGATCGTAACAAGGTCAACAGGCCAGACCGCGGTCTCCTTGAATGGAATGCAGTAATTGTGGCTGCAAAGATTGTGCTGTCTACGTTCAAGTACAATTCCCTTCTGTTTTCCAACAGCTCTCTCGGATCCCGAGTCACACTAACTACCCCTGATTTCGTCCGGCTCTGTTGGCTTGGAAGCGTCAATACCTGGATCTCATCAAAGATATCATCACTGTCGGCGAATCTTATTCGACTTAGAATCGTCAGGGCAATAAATCATTTCTCTGGACAAGGAGCTTCACATGACTGGGATACACTGAAAACTGGTATGCTGTCTGATTTAATAGCGAGAGTCGGATGCTTATTTAATGAGCGGCAGGGACTTGGGTAGGGGTACTGAGTGTCATGAACTGAAACAAACAGATTATAGTCACTTTATCAGTTGGGCTGAAAGTCATAATACGGGGCCAATCATCCTGCGTGTTCTGTCTATGGCCTGCTCATTAAGATTTTTAGAATCACCCGCCACCTATTTCTATGTGAAGATCTTTCATTGAACTGGAAAGATACTTGGCTGTTCAAAAGTGCTTGTCCAACAAACTCGCACCTTGTCAATTAGACGTCGAGACGACCACTAGGTGCGAGAAACCTATCAGCGGTTTCCCACTGGCTGCCGTACCTTAAATGTGTCACGTGCTTCATGTTGACTGTGCGCGCTCTTCACGGACTGATCGACTGATCATCAACTATCAAACAGTATTCCGTCTATAGAGCGAATTGACATTTATGAATAGGGTTTGTTTTTGATGGGTGCCCAGTTGCACTTCCCCCTGTGTCGTTATCTTCATGAGCGTCTCTGACGGTGTGAGCAAGATTTTAAGGAGCCGCATTTTTTGTAGGTGGCTGTGTGTACATGGGATGTCTCTTTCTCAAGTCCACCAGTACTTCAAGATATACCCAGAAGATGGTCTGGAGCAACAGTAGGTATACGAAGTATGTAGATACTCGGGCATCCTCATCTAGGGAGCATTGGTCTGGTAGTCACCACGCCTTGTGCAAACTGTAGCTTGATGCTGAAAAACCCATCAGTTTGGTTGATTCGCTTCACTCTGCCTTCTCAATACATTTGGTGTGGTCTTGGCTGGTGGGGGGTTCTGGCGATGATATCGATATCTCACAAACACGAGTTATTTGGTGAGTCGCTTCACAGAACTCGATTCGACAAGCTAACGAGAATATAAGCAGTAGATGTCGGGACAATAGAAAGATCTAGTAAGTAAATAGAACAACGAGAGTGAACGTAAAACATACCTAGGACCAGGAAAGAAAGATCTGGCCCTAGCATATTCTAACTAGGTACTAACCCAAGTGTGTTTGTATTTACACAGTAATGGTGGTCCATACCATAACTATCCATACCATAACTATCCATACCATAACTATCCAAAATGTCGTTGTTATTGTGAGCTGATATCTATATAAGGTAACCCTCTTTCTTCTTTCATCCAACATGTGAGTTGGTATACTAGTATATAAAGCATGTATCTGGAGGACATTTCTTGAAACGCCATGCCCATCGTCAATAGAGTTTGTATCACTGGACATACAACTTCTTCCTCTCCCCATCCACACATACTTTATATTTTGGTTGTTACTCTTGAAAACAGAACTCAATATGAAGTGTTTCGTCGCTTCTCGGAAGTACTGCATCCAGCTTGTAGCGCATATATCCACTAACGTTTTGCATTCCTCAAGTTTGTTGCCCTGCATGCGTCTTTGAGGGACCCTTATCAGCTTCCCGCCAAGCGTACACTCACCAATCTAGTCCCTTCGGCCTGGGTGGACGATGATCTCATTGTAGAGAGGAAGGAGGGACTTATCCTCTATTTACACAGCCTTCTCCAGTCTACAGAGCTCCAGGATCATCCAATCTTGATTCAATTTTTGACGTCAGGCCCATTTGCACCTTTCGGCACGCCACAGACCAAATGCGATGCTCTTATTGCTCCTATGGAATCCAAATCCATGGTCAGTGTTGCCCTCAATCCTATTCAATCTCGCCTTCTCTCTATCAAGTTCGAACCCAATCAAGATAAAGTCGAGATCGCTAGCTCCGTGACACCAGTTACAGGAGCTTATTATCCCAGCTGGGCAGTTAGCACCCTACCACCAGAAAGGATAGCTTTCGAAAAATATGATATTATATTTTTTGGTGCGCCATGCTTCCAATAACTGCCGGAGTGATGCTGAGGAACTGCAGCATTCGTTACTCCAAATGGCGTAGCCGGCATCGACTGGGACAACGACAGTAAGACCGTTCTGCGCCGTTTGGTTTCTGCTGCTCGATCCGGAACCAACACGACCAGAGTTATAATCTCAATGGGTGAGTAAAGAAGTCTCTCAAAGCATTCCTACAACTCCAATTGTTTTCCAGGAGGTTGGTCAGGATGCCACTGGATGAGTCATGCTGTTTCTACGTCCTCTAACAGGGAAAAGCTTTGTGACGGCATCGCAGGAATTGTCAACACGTTCGGCCTTGACGGTGAGCTGTTTCTGTACCACTATTAACTTTGATGACGACTTTCACCAGGGATTGACATTGATTGGGTTGGTCGTGCAGTGTTCTGTTCTGCCTTGCTTTGAGCTCAAAGTGACAATAGGAGTATCCGAATGACATCGGCTCTGGGAACCCACATTCCCCCGCAGATTCCGCAAACCTACTGAGTTTAATCAAAGGCTTGCGCAAAGCACTTGGTAAGTCAGCCTCTTCCGCCAGTATGGTCAACGATCAACAAAGGTACGCTGTGGACAGGTTCCACGAGGATAATATCTGCCGCTGTTACCCATATGCCTTGGAAAGGCGCAGATGGCAAACCTTTAAAAAATGTCTCTGAATTCGCCGAACATATGGACTTTGTGAACATCATGTCAGTGACATTAATAGCCACTCTACTTTTGCCTGACGGCTGTACAGGAATTATGACGTTTTTGGTGCCTCGGATCCTCCAGGACCAAATGCGCCTTTAGGTACGTTTAGTTCTGTCTATCAAATTCCTTGATACTAAATGGTCGCAGAGGATCGGTGTGGGACAAGTGCACAGCCCGAGGCTAATGCTAGAGCCGCGTTAGCCCAGTGGACCAAGGCTGGTATGCCGGCTTCTAAGCTGCTCCTTGGATTGCCACTGTATGGTTACGTTGCGCGCAGTGATGCAAAGAAACTCTCAGGCAGTTCTGTGCCCACATACCAGGGTCAAGATCCGATGATACTTCCAGGCGCTCATCCACGAGGCCCGCCTGTCCTCGTGACCACGCCTGGACTAGGAGTGGCCCAGGCAGGTGATCTAAGCCGGCTGTGGGGACAGCAAATTTCCTTTAATCAATTATTATCGAGCGGGGCCTTGCACAAGAAATCTGACGGAACTTATGATGGAGCGAATGGATATACAATGGGTTGGGACGACTGTAGTGACACTCCTGTTAGTATTGTATTTTCGTCTCGGGGAGTTTACAGTTACTTACGTCCTGCTCAGTATTTATTTAATCAGGCTCGAACGACTGTAGTCACCTATGACGATACCTGGAGTTTGTTCGATAAGGCGAAGTTTGCCAAAGAGGCGGGTATGGGTGGTTGCTTCACTTGGTCTCTCGATCAGGTACGTGAAACTGCAAAAACCACGGTGATGGATGATCCGTCTGAACTGAGGTCCAGGATGATGGGATAGCATTACAGAACAGCATTCTCGCTGGAATGGGGAAAGCGACAAAATGATACAGTTGAGATAAGTTAGATCCTACGTAGGGCGCTTCTACTTGTCGTTTGAGATTATACTACCGATACTCAGAGGATTCTTCTTTGTGGCACCTCTCTGATCTGGGAAGTTACCCCTCCGGTCCCTGTCACGGGTAAAATCAGAGGGAGGCGATAACATTTTAGTGCCTGGACTTTTCAGCTGAATGACAGTGTAAGAAGCGGGATGGCTAGCACGAGGTCAAAAACGTGAAGGTGGGAACCAAAAGGGAACCAAGACACACCCATCAAGATTGGAGGTCATAATAGGGCTCGTACCAGCACTGGAGGTGGTAGCAGCGGATGTCAAGGTGGACGAATGACGGAGTGGTGCTAGCTGGATACGATCGGTGTTGAGGGGACCCGTACGCGAAGGATGTGAGTGTGAATAACCTTCACTTGTCCATTGTTGTTGTTGTTGCTGTTGACTATACCCATTCCATTCCGGACTTGCACTTGCACTGTATTCTGTGGGTGTAGAGAGAGGAGGACCATGTTGCTGTTGCTGTGGAGGGGCAGAAGTAGCAGTGACAGCAGCAGTTGAAGAAGAAGAAGAAGAAGAAGAAGAAGAAGGAGGAGGAGGAGGAGGAGGAGGTGGTGGTGGTGGTGGTGGAGGCGGAACAGTAGCAGGAGCGGTAGCAAGAGCGGTAGCAGGAGCAGGAGCAGGAGCAGAAGCAGGAGCAGGAAGGAGAGGAGGAATAGGAGTTGATACAGTTACAGTTGTAGTAGCAGAAGTATATGGTCCATATCCATATAGAGGTGTGTGATGAGGGTGATGAGAGTGAGGAGGGTGAGGATGCTGATGAGGAAGGTGATGAGGAAGGTGATGAGGATAAGGAGGATAAGGAGGATGAGAATGAGGAGGATGAGAGTGATGATAGGGCATAGGAGGTTGTCGAGTGACAGGCAATACAGTCGCATTCGTAGACGTAGATGGGGATGAATCACAAGTAGCAGTAGCAGTAGCGGAGACAGCAGCAGCAGCAGCAGCACTTCCAGCAGCAGTAGAGACAGTAGAGACAGTAGAGACAGCAGCAGCAGCACTTCCAGTAGTACTACCGGTACCAAGGAACGTAGCACCAGGCGGTGGGGGTATAGATGGAGAAGTAGTCAGAGTAGAAGAACCGATCATCACTTGGGTATTGGCATGAGGAGAGGATGACGATGATGATGACGAGGGTGATGTATACACTGGTTGTTGTTGATGTTGCATCACCGGAGGTACTTGGGAAGGATGTTGATAAGGATGAGAAGGCGGAAGTGGTAGTGGAGGTGGATGGGAATAATGATGAGGTGGGCCTGAAGAAGATGGCGGTGGTGGCGGAGGAGGGGGAATTCCTTGTTGTTGATGACTATAATCATAGTGTGGACCTGACGATGACGACGTGAGCTGCGCTTGACCCTGCGGTATGTACGTCGGATAATACTGCTGATACGCATAACCACCATAGTGTTGTTGTGGCTGATCATAGTATCCTCCATATTGCTGCTGCTGCTGCTGTTGTTGTGGGTAAATCGGATAATCATATCGTTGGTGCTGAGGTGAAGGGACAGGCCCATAGTGTTGTTGTGGCTGAGAGTAATAGCCCTCATACGCACCCTGAGGCTGCGGTGGATGACCCGTAGGCCCACCAGGATTCCACTGCTGATCAACGGGACCTCCATTACTCGAAGAACTGGTGTAGGGAGGTGGGTAATGGGGATACGCTACAGGAACAGACGAAGCGTATGGCTGGGGTGGTGGTGGTGGTGGTGGTTGGATGGGAGGACACGGTTGTTGCTGGGAGGGCGATATTGGATAGGGGGGAGGGGGAGCGGTTGCCTGGTGGGACGGGGCAGGAATATTGTCGTCCAAGGGTTGAGGGTTGTACCCACCACCGCGTCCATCATAGACGGAGGGACCTCCGAGATCCATCCCGGCAGGAATGGTGACACCCATGGCGAGACGACCCGGTGCATTTGCCTGGGGGGGAGGAATGATGGATCCTAGGTCATTGACAGTAGGAGGAGGAGGAGGAGGAGGCCAGGTGGTTTGTTGATGTGGCATGGAAGAGGCATCGACTATGGGCATACTGAGATTGTAGTCTTCAGTCCTGGGGCGCTTGTTGTTGGTTGGGTCTTGGTATTGTTGTTGAGGGGATGTGAGAGGAAGGGGAATGGGATGTTCGATGACCTGAATGGGTCGTTTGCGGACACGAATGTCCTTGCGGATGCGAATTTTAATGCCTTGGTCAGCGAGGGAGCAGGACAAGGGGGTGGACTCTGTGGTATGGACAATTTGAGCGATAGAGCCAAAAGAAAGAGAGTGGACATGCCTTCCATTCCAGGAAACTTTTTGGCAGTATAGACATAGAAAGGGGCCGAGTAGATGGACTTGCAATGGCGGACATGGTTTCTAGAAACAACATGGGGGAGAGAACAGACAGGAGGGCAGCAGAGGGGACTGACCCAACGACTTCAAAGAGACTGAGCTTGAGACGGTAACTACCCTCTGTGCGGACGCTGAGGTCGGGGAAGACAAAGAAGCCGGCATCCTGATTGTTGTGCTGGGGATCTTTGAGATGGTAGAGACTGGAGACGACAGAACCTGTTGTGCAGCGAGTGCGACCGTCCTTGAGCCAGTGCAGCTCGGTGTCGTCGTCTGGCTTGGCGAGGGAGGCAAACATGAAGTAGTAGGGATTCTGGAGGAAGGGATGGGGAGGTGGCTCGTGGGTGGGATCGAGGACACGGAGCTGGACGATGGGAGGTGGATCAATGGGACGACGGTCGGCTGTTGGGACGATGAGCAGAGCTGAGGGAGGAGGAGGATGGGGATGCACGGACCTTTACCACCGACGCCGCACATCCGGGCCTGCTTGGGCTCTTGCCGCACGACGAGCTCGTAGGATCTGTGCATTTGAGTATGGCCCTCAAAAAACAAAAAAAACAAAAACTCACAGTCGAGACGACGACATCGACCGCCTGCACTGCACTACACTACACTACGGCAGCACACATACACAATACACACACGTTACGTTATCTGGAGAGATCGCTTGCCCCGTGACTCGCCTCGATCTGATCCATGTTCCTCCTCCTCCTGTTCCTGTTCCTGCTCATTGCCTCGTCCAGTGCCCAGACATGGTCCGTGGTCTGGTCTTTTTTCTTTTTCTTTTTGTTGGGGCATTGGCTAACAGTCAACAGGTGTGGCAAACACTACATGTCTACTTCTTCACCCTCGTCTCCTGGTCAGTCAAAATAAAATACATTTTCTGTATTCCTATTCCTATTTCTATTCCCAGGCGGTGATTTCCCACTTCCACCCTCCTCCTCCTCCTCCTCTTTGCTTGCTTTGCGCTGTGCACAGGCTATTCGCCCTTACCTTCCAGGTGATACAAACAGCGATACCGACCCCACTGCCGTGTCCATCCTCATCGACACCCCCTTGACCTTGACTCACATCTCCAATGCGGCTCATGTTCTCCTCCCTTCTCCTCCTTCTCACTTGCCACTGCTGGATGTCACCGTGGCCGTCAACGGGAAAACACTCGTTACGGCCAACGTCCCTCTCAACACCTCTGCCCATCCATTACCATTCTCCCTGTCTCTTCTCTCCCCCCAATCAACCGCATTCACCATGACCTGTACTGCCACACTTTCACAACGTCAATTATTCAGAGCAACTGGCTCCTTGATCTATCTACCTGAAAATCCTTCGGGCTCCGTAACCAAGATGGATCTCAGAACAGGCGCGGTCCTTGCCAGGCCTCCAAATGGGAAAGGAAATTTCGCTCCAGTTTTCCCAATTGGATTTTACACTCAAGTCGATGATTATCTCGCAAAAGACCTCACCATTCCAGCTACATTGGCTAAACAAGGGTGCTTTCGTTTCCATTTCAGTTCACGTCAGCTGACGCACTAGCTTCAGATTTACCGTCGTGCGTATACTCTCCATTGGCCCTTAGTTAAATAACCAAGTCAAGGTTCATCCTGTTCCGGGTGGAACAACCAATCAATCCACTCTTGATCTTGTTTACAATTCAATGGAACAAGCAGGTCTCTACTTGATGTACGACATGCGAAAGTACGTTTTCATATGGTTTCTCATCAAAAGAAAGGGTGTGACCACTCCCCTGTCCCACATTCAGCACTTACCAAAACGTCACCTCCGTCACAAATCAAGTCAATCACATGAAATCGTTCAACAATCTGTTACTTTGGTACACTGCCGATGAACCTGATGGTACCTCTGACCCTTTAGATGCAACGGTCAAAGCTTCAAATCTCATCTCCTCATTGGACGGAGGTGACGGGTGGAGTGGTACCCGTTACCATCCCATATCTCTCGTTCTTAACTGCCAAAATTATTTTTTCAAGTGAGCAATGGACACAACTCGACATTCTGATAAAAAAAAACCTGTTGTTAGCTCGTATACGGCAGGCTGTGATATTGTTTTACAAGATACCTATATGATAGGGAACAATGTCACCTTTTCATCGGTATGGGGTACCCCTTGTACCTTGGATTATGGTGATTGCGGGTAACGTTATCTAATCTATTCATCATTTTGAGAGTGAATGTGATTTTTCTTGACAGATGTGACAATTGTCACGGCCAGTTCGAAGATATTTCTGATCGAATAGATCAATTTGCCGATCGGTTGTTTGACGATGGTTGGGATAGAACGAAATCAATCTGGTCGGTGCCTCAAGCGTTTGGTAATGAGAGGTAAGGCACCGGGAAATATCAACATTGGGATTTGGAATAATTTTTTTTATTTACACAAGTTACTGGACGGTAAAAAAAAGAAATTATCATGATCTGATTTTCAATGAACATGGAATCTATGTTAGCGGTTTCCTACGGGCCAAGAATTCATCGTACAGAGTATCATCAGTATCAACCACGGTGCCAAAGGTCAATTGTGCTTTCTCCCTCCCTTGCGTTGGACTGAGAAGTGTATTTCAGGCATCATAGCTTGGGATGATCCAACTACCAGCGATATCAAATCTTCAGCCTCCCTTCTCGCCTTGGCGTTACCTAAATTGAGCGTTCCTTTTATTCTCAATCCTCAATCGACTTTGAAACAAATCACGGTGAATAGAGTCGATTTTGGGATGTGGACCACCACCATGGTCGATGTCCATTCCGAAGATTTAGCGAGTGTTGGCGGAGGAGGAAGAAGAAGAAGAAGAACGCATGTTCTGGTTCTTGGTGCTAATATGAATGAGGATATCAATGTGACTGTTGAGCTTGATCAGTTGGGAATAGGGATAGGGAACAGTGTTGAGCGTGTTTTGGAGTTGGGAGCCGAGTTGGAGGAGGAGGAGGAGGAGGAGGAGGAGGAGGGAGTTGGGAGGTTGGTGTTTTTGCCTGTTGGATCTGGAGCTTGGATTTTTTCCTTTGAAGGTTAAGAAGGAGGGAAATGAAAATGAAATTGATGAATGTATATTTGTACTTGTATATCTTTCAGTCTAAAGTAGTTGTAATGACAATGATTGATTCAAGGGTCTTTATGTGGGATATAAATATATAAAGAGAGAACTTCTATTAGATTTGGTCTGTGCACTGTCTAACTGTTGCTAACTAAAAAAAATTAAAATAAAGAAATCAAGTAAATAGTTAGAGCTGGAGTAGTGTTATAGTAATCTATGATGACTAGGGGTGAGGTTGATGAGAGAACTTGACAACAAGTTTCATTAGATTTGATGACTACTTATCCATTTTGTAATAAACTATGTATTCCTATATCTATTTCTGTTACAAACCTTAGAGTAGATCAGGAGAAAGTATCTTGTATTCAGGTAAACACAAGAGAACTCAATGGAGTTTCTAGTACAAAACTGTCTACCTTATATATACTAGACTACTGGTCTATGCTACACTTCCATTAACCTACCCTAAAGGACCATGCATTATTCTTAAGGTCAACATGTATAGTATATGCTATATAATGTCATTTTCTTCTAGGACCTTTTATAATGTTCTATTGTGATATATGATCATGTGACTTGTGACAGTGACTGATGTATGACATTTTGTGACAGTTATGTGTAATGTCATGTTAACCCTTAACCCTAAGTCTAAAATAAATAAAAAGAAAATAGAAATGAGAAAGAAAATGAAAAATAGAATAGAGTTTTCCATCTTTAACTCTGACAATCTCCTCTAAAGTACTTTATAATGTAAACTATGACTAGAATCTCCTACTGTCTTTCACATTATGTGATGGTGACTATATGACATGACATGTGAGTGATGGTATTTATATAACTTTTTCTATGGGTATTTAGTATAAAATAATAAATAAAAGAAATAAAATGAGAAATAGAAAGTATTGTATAATAGTATTTCCTCTTGTTGTTAGAAATCCTTCTTAGAGTGAACTTGAATATTTCCTACTTTTATAATTCTCTTTTCTGTAAGAGAATCCAATTCTTTATCAATACCAAACCTCAAACTTTATGGTCTTTCCTATGGACTCCTCTATTCCTGCTTATTGCTGGAGAATACTGTCAGCCATGTTCATTTTCTAAGTCTACACTATATTCTATGCTTGCATACTACCTTTTCTAATGACCTCCAAGACTCTTATTTGTAGCCTCTTATTAATATTAAGTACTCTTTGTCTTTTCAGATAATGTTTTAGACAATTCTACCTATGTTTCTGACCATTTGTATACTATTATTCTGATTATTAGTATTAGAGCAACTAGGTAGAAGAACAAGTACTTCAAATCTCCAGAAAATTCTAAGAGAACAGAATGGGAATTTCTAAAGGTAATAACTACTTTATATAATAACAGGTCCATTCTAATGTATCAGAATTCTGTTTACATAAGCAGATAATGATGATGCTTAAGTAATCAGGAACAGTTCAGAATAGAGATACTAAATTGGAAGAGAGCTAAAGTACTTAGCAAGTGTTTCTGAAGTATGGAAAAGCAAATAAGTAGATGAGTACAGATATGAGAAAGAATTATAGAACATGAAACAGCTAAAAAACATAGAAGAGAAAAGTCTCAGAAAAGCTAGTTCCCTTATACTTAGCTTATCACTTATTCTATTAGATAGTAATGTTATGATCTTAAATCCTTAGGGTTGGATAAAAGAATGACTCTTGTATTAGAGAAATACAAGAGAACTTGATAGAGAGCTCTTTACAAAATAGTCTACCTTATATACTTCTACAGATGGTCTGTGCTAGCTACTGTGCACCCTACCCTAAATGACCATATGTAAAGCATGAGGTCAACATGTAGTGTCTATATTGTATAATGTCACTTTGTTCCAGAACCTTTTACTTCCTTTTCTTAAGTCCTGTGATCAATGCTGTAACCACACCATCAGATGTGACTTATGTGACAGTGTGACCAATCACTTCTAACCCTAACCCCAGAGTTCTAAGAATAGAAAAATGAAAGATAAATCAAAAAAAAATAAAATGAGAAAAGAAAATAAGGAAAAACTAAGTCCACAATCTTTGATCTTGACAAGTAATGAATTATAGAATATTTAGAATAGCAACTATCTTTGTCAAAGTTGTGAACAAGGGACTCTATTTTATTTTTATTTTTATTTTCACTTTATTTTCATTTTATTTTTCTTTGATTTTATTTAGGGTTAGGGTTTCACATAATGGTCATATGATACTGTCATATAATCACATAGCATAGAAGGACATAGAGGGTTCTAGGGTAATGATGTTATACAGCATGTTTTACACATGTTGATCTTAAGAATAACATATTCTTTTAGGGTAGGTTAGGTTAGTGTAGCAGAAACCATGAGTCAAGTGTATATAAAGTAGATATATTGTACTTAGAAACTCCATTGAGTTCTCTTGTAATCAACCTAATCTAAGAACTGTTTTTTTGACTTAATACTAGTCTTAAGTTTATAACAACCTTTAAAAAACCTCATTCTGTTTTCTTAGGTTTTCCTGAAGATAGGTTATACTTGAATAATTTGTTCTTTCAATATATGCTTAGGTTTTCCTGAAGTCATAATTCATTATAGTATTCCCTCTTGTTGTCAGAAATTCTTAGAGTGAACTTGGACTTTTATAATTCCTTTTCAATTTCTCTTTTTCTTTGTAGTTTAGTTTTTTTATATGTTATCCAAGAATGTGAAAGTAGGAGTTAGAATAATCTTTGGCTTCAGCTTATGTGTTGTATCTCTACAAGTTACACTAGTTGCATATTTCAGAAGAGCACTTAGAAAAACTAAGAAGACAAAACTATTAGAAGATAGTGAGGTATATTATTGCCAATACTAGAAGATAGTATTAGTTTTGGTTGATTTTAAAAATAAGGCTATTATAGTATAACTACCAGTATATATACTAAGTAAGCTGTCTAGGGAAGTTATCTAGAATAGAGACTGCTAAGTGTTATCTTGGTTACTAGTAATTCTCAGATGTCAGAGAATAGAGATCTATGAAGTTGGCAAGGGTCCAGTAAGAATATCTGAGGTGAAATAAAAGTAATTGATCTGTACCAGAAGAGATTGGGAAGTGTAGATAAGAGAAGGAGTGTTATCTGTAAGTTAGGATAGATATGATCAGAATGGGATGTGATATCTTTGGACTTAGCTAAGAGTGTGATATAATATTACATATGATAGTCACAAATATTACAAAGTTATGATATATGTTATATACATATTACATATGTCACAGTCATAGTTATACAGTCATGTGACTTTGTAGAACATCATAGAAATTACTAGAAGAACTTAGTTATAGCTTTAGTGTTACAAATAATTCTACCTTATATCTAATAGACTTTAGATATGTGTTGGGGTTTGTTTTACTTTATGACTCATATTTACTGTGCTTCGTGCTTTCCTCATGTTATATTAGTCAGTGTTTTATATAGTAATAGAGATTTTCTTATGTTTTTTTCCTCAAAGATATCTTTTCCTTTTCTTATAGTTATTAGATATATATAGTTGTAAATACTGTTCTATATTTTTACACTTTTTACCATTTAAGGTAAATTAGATATGTATAGACCAGCTCCTAGAGATATATAAAGTAGACTACTTTATAGTAGGAACTCTATCAAGTTCTCTTGTGTTATTTAATATATGAGTATACTTTTGTCTTAATAATTATGTTTAAGTTATAACACTTGTTAAAATATAGATTATACTTGGAATAGAAAATAATTTGTGGAAAAATAATGGATGAGGTCAGATAAAGTGTCTGTGAGAGGATCTTACTTATTAAGCTAGATAAGTGTTCTGAAAGTTAGGCTGATATTCAGATAAGAGTAGATCTGCTCATACAAGCTCCTATATATACTATAGAAGTGTTAGGCATGATTTATACTAGGAGATGAAAGCCTATGGGGTTGGCTTGGAATTT
>Ga0157368_1000168_pt1 | contig 31799 bp, 34 predicted proteins | sample AttbisABBM3_FD_113146 | JGI IMG/M metagenome (GOLD analysis project Ga0157368, IMG submission 113146) | Fungus gardens microbial communities from leaf cutter ant in Botucatu, State of São Paulo, Brazil - Atta bisphaerica ABBM3 | ecosystem: Host-associated > Fungi > Mycelium > Unclassified ... | reverse complement strand
GCGCCTGTTCTGATCTTTTCATCTTCTTATAATCATCCACAAGTCCATGGGATCATCAAGTACAACGGAATTATGGGCCACGAGGCAATCAGGTTCTCATCTCTGTCGAAGGACACCCCACTTGGAGTGTTAATATAGGGATAGTCGGAAGCGCATTCTCACTGGACTTCCCCTCGCGCCTCGTCAATCAAATGGCTATCCCCCAAGACGATGTTATCGATTTTGACCACGGCTCGGAAATTTTGATTTTTGGTGGTGATTTACACTTGTGTGTCAGTACTTCATATTACCTCTAACTCACTCATCGCTCACGGTAGTCTTCTGGCAGGTTAGGGGCGTACGGTTCTGCGTTCATTCATACTTTCTCGAACGCGATTCTCAGTACTGGAGAGGTAAACTCTCCAATGCGCAATTTCCCTTTGGGTCGGATGAAGCAAACCCAATCAATCTAGACGAAGATCCAGGGGACTTTGGACATTTCCTTTGGGTTTTCTACAATCCGTGAGCCACCTTCGTCCGTGCGGATCAACCCAGTACTCATTCAAGTGACAGCCATTATAGTATATATGAGGCGAGCTGTGGTAAATGGCTGGCTATCTTACGTTTAGCCGCACAATGGGGATGTCCCAATATTCAAGATTTTGCTCTTTCGTATCTAAAGGTAATTCCAATGGATCCTTGGCAGAGGATTGCAATTTTACAAAAATATGATGTGCCCTTGGCCGATCAATTACCGGTCCTTGTGGAGTTGGCTTCCCTTGACGATCTTACCGACAACTCAGAGATCTGTGAAGCAACGCTTACCCGTATTAAGAGAGCACATGCGAGGCTCCTTGATGTAGCTGGACCACGGGGACCACCGCTCGGTACTATCTGCGAAGCGCTCAACTATGAAGAGCGATCGCAGATCGTGACCCAAGTGTTCGCCGTCGTCCCTGAACAATTTGAGCCGAAATTGGTGATGTCCTTGCAAGTTAAATGGGATCTGCCTTTGACTGACTAAAACTTTGCCTCTGTAGTTTGATAATCACAACGTGGAATCCAATACAGAGGCGCGGCACTCAGAATCTAATTTGGTCGTAGCCATCATAATCAGGGAACTGAGGGCAGACAAAATCTCGAGTGAAGCGATGAGCGACTGGGAAATGATCCCAGCGAGTGGAAACGGTGGGACATCGGCTCCCACTGAAATTTACACCCGACTTCCCGTCATGCTCCATGATCTCATCCTACCTTACTGTCTTATCATTTCGTTTATATGTGCATTGATCGCTTGATATTTCCTTCGCCTACGTACGCTTGCTTTTGCTCAGTAGATCAAAATTCTTGAAGTTGAGTGTCAGCCGAAGGCTTCAGTATCGTCATTGACATACGGCAAGTTCGACAAGTTATGCCTTGTATAATTCTTTCCATCGACGAATTCAGTCCAAACATTTCCCTATGACATCTCAAGAGTTCCATGTTTTTTTTTATCATAGGTACAGTATGTCATTATCTGGTCCTGTCAAGCCAGCTTGGAATAGACCTTTTTTAAGATGACCCTGCTCAGTAAACCAACTGAAGAGTCTCAAAAGTCCACATGATCTGACTCCCCAGCAGCTACAAATTTTCTTTTTTGTAATCTATTTGGTTCAGCCCACCGAGTCGCGGTACTCGCAGTAGTATTTGTAGTAGTCACAAGATTCTGCAGCCGCAGTGTGTAAGTCACATTTTAGAGCATGATCAGCATTCACGATCACCAACAGTTTATTTAACAGTTTATTTGGATCAACGTTTATTTATATCCAAAGCTGCAACCAAATACTCGACTAGCGTCCTATTCAGACTTTAAATCCTCTGAATTTATGTCCTTCATATTTCGACGCGTCTCGCGCCCTCAACTCTTACCTTTCGTCTACTCAAAAAGCTACGCTTGTCTTCGAGGCACTGTGCACTCGAAGAATTTCCTTTCGTCCACCTCAAAAAACTCTGAGTACAGCGAACGCCTTGTACCTCCTATTTATGTAAAAACACCTCCTGCCTGGGTTCGCTATGCCTGGCCAATAGTAATCGCTAATGCTTTAATCATGTATGTCCAGTGATCCGATGATCTTATGAGGACAACTGAGCTGACAAGTTCATGCAGGGGCTCGGCGATTGAAATAACTTGGAACCACTGGGCGACACTCGTCAAAGACCTCGAAGAGATTAGCGAGAAAAATCGAGAAGCTGTCGCAGAATCATCAGCAACTATACAGCCAGAGGAGACAAAGGAAACGTATCACTGGGAGCCACGACCTACATGGCAACGAGCCATCTTTTGTGGAATATACGGTGCTGGCTGGGCGCTGTCTAGTATATACCTGCTTAAATTTAGACAGACGTTCACGACCAGCATCCGACTTTTCCGTGTCAAATCCCCTTCTCTCGCCCAACCTTCTTCATCCGCATCAACACATGTAAAGACGTTCCAACGATTTGTTCACATTTCTACAGCTTCCAATCCGTCTGGTCTCCCTCTCGCTTTGAATGAACTTACAATCCAAGATGGACGAAATGAAACGGAGCTGGTCATCCGGTATGCCAACAATGCATCTACATCTAGGGAAGGCAAATTAGGGCGAAGAAAGAGGGATTATTGGTATATCAATTTAACTGGTGCGCGGGTACAAGGTTCTAAACTAGGGGATATCGTGAGTGCGAGGGATAATATTATCTGGGCATGGGATGGAAAAATAGGAAATGGAGGGCCTATCTTGACTCCTGATGGTGTTGTAGAAGAAAAGAATGCACGCGTGAAGGTGAAGGGGAAGAGATAGTTTGGTCCCGATGGTGGGTTTTCTTTGTCGAAGTCGTAGTTCTGCAATATGATAAGTCATTGATTTCCTCAGCAACCCAGTGATCTGCTCCCTTTCACTTATTCAAGTTTTCCATCCTCCTCATTGGCAGGCCCGTCAACTTGTTGATTGATTATCTGCAATACAACGGAGAGGCTGCGTTTCTCATCCATAACACTGATGACAGTCGTCGATACCCAGACATCTGGTGCTTAACCATCCTACGTGCAGCCTGACAGACTCTTTCGGAATCACAGCTGTCCTGTCCTGACCCAGAGAGTTGGATAGTGCCCTACTAGTGGAATCATTCTTAAGGCTCGTTCTAGAGTGGTGTTGCGGGTCATATCAACGGGTCGACTTATGTGCTCTGGCAGGAGTACCGATGGCCAAGCCTGAATGCTTAGGTTTCAATTCTCAGACCTTGGAATTGAGGTTCTAACCGAAAGGGTCCTTCTACGTACCATGTACCAGCCTTCAGGACTTGATGTTTCTGGAGTACATTAACGAATCTTTGGAGCAAATCTGTTCCAGAGATAGATTTGCATCTCTGTCTCCACTGCTGAATTCTGTATATTTACGTCAAGTTGACAGCTCGTTTCTATGAAAACTCGTAAATGGTTCAAGGAGGATCCTATTACCCCGTACGAGGAGCCTAGATACGTTCAGCCTCATCAAGAAGACCTTTTCGTATCATCAGAAGTACTATCAACTTTTGCAGGACACCCCTATGTATGCCGGCCCGAGAGGACCAGAGTCTCCAGGAGGGCCACAGTACCAGAGATACCAAGAGTTACACGCTGGAAGTCACGAATGGATAGTCAAATGGTAAGGGTCATGACAGCCGGCAATAAATTATCATACGTTTCTTCAGGAGCTCTGATAATTTTTCAGCACCTCTATTATAGTTTTGCCTGTTGGGTGATCGTCAATAGAACTGCAAAATCCAATTGTCGATCATACGCGCCAATGTCAATCTCCACATGTGATTCTCGGACTGTAAACAAGACAGAAACAGTGTTATTCAAGTATCTTGATACCTCAAAGGAATGGCGGTTATTCTTTCAGTCATAGTCATAGATGGAACTCGAATAACTTGATGAAGGAGAGTGTCTGTCCCTTCAGGCAGCCTTCAATTCTTTTGAATTTCGGAGGTCGACCGGATGAGGGTTCAAATTTGGTCGCTATTTAGTCGCTCCGACAAATGTCAGGCTCCTATCAGATCATCTCTGATTATTAGCGCTTCGGGGCTGGACCAGAAGAGACTGAAACTGTTCGACAAGTCATGTGACCTGTTCCATAACCAAAAAACAAATCTACTTCCCTCATAAAGAGACGATATGAATGGCAAAGAATCTGTCCACGCTCCTGATGGCCGCCATAACCAGATAATATCTTCTTACCTCTTCTTCGACGCTAATTCATTTCTCCATGCGGTCCCATGTCAAATTTAGCTCGGACAATTAGACTCCAGTGCTGTGGTACCAGATCCAACAAAAGAGTCCCGATGTTCACACTGAAATTGAGAGCTTCGCTCGATATAAGATGCACACCCAATTAACCCCTTGGCCTCCTCCGCTTCCATTCTCGTTACACCATAATCTCATACTACCGTTGACAAGGCAGCAGTATCTCCCTCCTCAGATAATATAAGACCTCCCACCGGTCGTCTCAGGAGCATCATTCCCATCTCATATTGACTACTTGGACTGTCTGTGACAGCTGGTCTCGTCAATCCTTATAATTCTCCTCACCCTTATGATGACTATGGTACGAGTTCATCCTTCATGTGTATATCCAATTTTACGAGCCAACTACAGCTTTCTGTTTCTCCGAGCGAACTATTCCCTTCCATCGTTTGGTCTGCGGTGGCTGGTACCTCGGTTTCAACTCTATCGTGCCCCCAGAGTATATCAGTCGATGTCCGCCGTGCAGACAGTGACTGCGACTCAGAGCCTGAAGTTTACTGGAATCTCATTCTGGATCAAACCACACTTAATATTGGTTTTGACATTGAGTGCCTCGATGGTCTCGATAACACGCTTCTCCTCTCACCGAACGATGCATTTGCCGCTCTGTGCTGGGACACGATGCCTCAGACTCCTCTACCAAGACCTCTTATCCCAAAATCCCTTGCAGCATCTGCCCACAAATCGCCTCTTTCAATAATTTCCGAAGCTAGCATCGCATCGAAATCAAGTATAAAATTTCCAAGGCATCGACCAGCGCCCCTGACTATTACATCTGGGACGTCGTCCGGAGAGGAGGGATACGAATCGGATTCGGACGACCTGAGGACCTTGGGGGATGAGGCTACATCACTTTCCTCACCGCTTCCATCGCCTTTTCCATCGCCACTTCCATCGCCTTATGGAACTGGTTTTCATCTGAATCATCAGCCGACGGTAGAGCCTATCACATTGGTATGTATGTCAAATTGTCACTCGGGAGGCGTCATTCATGTGTCTGGACCTGGTTAGATCAAATACAGTTGTCTACCCTATGAGATCGACGAGATCGATGCTTCCTTCATCTTGTTTGAACCGCAGCATACGATCCATTATTACTGCGAGGATGGCCTTGCGGTATCTAATTTCAACGAAGATCAACGAAAACCAACTAAAGTCAATCGTATAGCAGCTTTTTGTGCGAACTTGCCAATTCGCCTCCTCAGGGCATCTTCATAATAGTGTCTTTGGGTTTCATCTGTCTGCTACAGAAGATTCTCACTCTAACAATATCCCGACGCTCTTTAGTGCACAAGCTCACGTTGTATTAGAATTTATCTCTATCTCCACCCTTTGATCTCTTCGTGTTACTTTCTCAATACCACTACAATCGATACCCGCGTTTTTTGTTGTAGCACTGTATCTTTAACAATCTCATTTCCGTCCTCAACGCACCCAGCACGAAGTTGATTCTTCCGCGAAGTTTTATGAGTGGGAGAATTCCAATGAGGCAAAGCTTCCTTCACACTTCTCCACCATATGCCAAAAATCGGCTAACGCCACAGTCACTTATCGAGGATGGTTGTGGCATCCAATCATAGTACATGTTTGGCTCGAACAAGCCTCTTTACTACCACCAGATGGGCGTCAAGGTATCCCCATGAAGACTTCATCAAACACTCTCGTCTCTACTAGCATGATTTTCCCTTGAATATGACGACATGAGAAAGTTCCAAGAAGCGTCGTGACTGCTATTGGGTGACAAAGGATGGAAGACGATCCCGCTAATCGTCGCGAAGACTTCAAGGTAAAATTGCGGAATGATTCCGATTCCCTGGGTTGATGGATGGGTGTTCATGAGAAATGTAACTAAAAGGTGTTGATTGTACGGCAGTATTGCCTTCTCTGAGAAGTCGGGAACCTTGCGGTCAGAAGTCAAGAAAGAGTAGCTTCCTGACAATTAAGGAGAACCGATGATTGATAAGTCAGGATTGATAAGTCAGGGTGTCACTGATCGGTTGTTTCATCACTTCTTTAATATTTCATGTGCATTGAAATGGGCTCACAACCGTTCTTGATCCTTTACCATACTGTGATAAAAAATTTATATGGACACTAAACTTTATGAAGTGGTTAAGGTGGTAGAAAAGCCTTCAAATGTTGGACAGCATTTTGAAGAATACAAGAGCTTTGGGACAAAGTCTCAGAGATATGACAGCAGAGAACTATGTCCAGAAAATTGGAAGCAGTATTTAAGGCCAAGCATTAATTTGATAAGTAAATGTCCAAACATTATAGGTGTAGTATTCAAACATGGAATTTTTTAAATTTTTCTGATAGTATTTGAAGAATACTTACAATACTTATTACAATGTTTTAAGAATTTAATAACATGACCAAGAAACCATATTCTATTTCATACATCAACCACCTGAATGCAAGTAACTCGATACAGGCCAGATACTCAGAGAGAATTTTTCGAGTTACTGTATTTCACAATTGAAAAACATGGCATGTTCTTGATAACAATGATGATAGAACCAACAGTGAGCTCTTAACCATAGTAGATGCAGAGTGGCTGAATAAAGTCCGACAGAACATAGTCTCATTATATCTTCGATGCATATTGACAATATAAGATGAACTGTAGAGCGGCATGAAAAACACAGTGCTACGTGCATCAAGAATGCATTAAGAGTATGGAAGGAATTATGGAAGATGGGAACGTATCAGATAATCGTGATTACTCTACCTGTGCGATTTGGTCGCCCTTCTTATGCCTCCGTCGCCTTTTCTTTTTTGGTTTACCACTTTCATCGTCTTCCCGGTTTCCCTTATCCTGGCGCCGAGACTGTTCCTGGTTTTCATCATCTCGTTTCCGTTTGTGACTCTTCCCTTCTGGTTTCTCAAGCTTTCTTTCGCCGCCAAGATTCATCAACAATTCGGGCTTCTTGGTCTTCTTGCTATCCGCGTAATCCCCGAATGATTTAACTTCACTGTCGTTGGTTAAATTTTCAACATTTCTGCTGTCTGTGCCAACGATCATTCTTGATCCGTCATCTGTGCTATTCTCCTCGACCGCAGCGGTAGTCTTGGCCCTCAAACGCTCCTTTTTTCCCTTCCGTTTCTTGGATTTCTGTTCCCCTTCTCCTAATCGCCCACCTCCATTTATGTCGGTATCATGAGAATCTTTGACTAGCCAACCGCCGTTCCTCCTCCTTTCCACCAGCATTCGCTTGAGCTCCTTGAGCTTTTGGTGACGTTTGGCATCCCGTTTCCTGGTATCGTTCTTGTAAGGGGCGTACCGTTTGATGCTCATAAATTCGTTCAATTCCCTATCGGTTGCAAGCAGAATTTCGGCAGGTGTCAGAGAGTAAGCTTGAGGAGTGACTGGCACGTATTTGAAACGGGTTGGAAGGTCACCAACCTGAATGTTGTGATGTGTATATCAGTACTGCAGATTTGCATGTTACACGCACCATGTCATTGAAATCAAGATTATAAATTTCTTCCATGTACTCGTTGAGCTTGCGCTTGCGCATTCCCTCGGTACCATCCCACTTTTCTTCTTCACTGAGTCCTTTCTTGTGAGTTAATACGTCGGCATCCATAGCATCAATGTCGACACCAACGTCCTCGTCCTCGTCCTCACGCCTCTTTTTAAATTTCATTTTCTTCTTATCTTTCTTGTTCGCGGCAGGGTTAATAACATCTTCATCGTCCATGCAAATATCACCGATATCAATGTCGTCCTCCCATATCGGTTTTCCGTCCTCGTCAACCTCGTCAACGTCTTCCCAACCACCTTCTTCATCTCCCGTGCCGTCATACAGGCTAGCCATTTGCTGGTCATGTTTCTCGGGATCCCAATCGCCCTCCAAATCCAACTCCTTGAGGGCATCATGCATTTCTTCCCCTTCATCTTCCTCCCATCTGACACTCTTGCCTTTACCCTTCTTCGGATTGAAGTTCAGAAGTCCACCCTCTCTTCCAATTGTCTCCAGCTTTCTCCTAATTTCCTTCATCTTCAACGTTTTCAACCGCCTCACTTCCTCCCTCTTTTTCTCCATCTCTCCCTCCTTCCGTTGCTTTCGCTTTTCACGAGCATCTTTACGTCTTGAATCTTCACGGCGAACAAGGGTAGGTATGGAACGAGGGAACGAGGGTATAACTGAACTCTCAGGTTCTTCAAAACGGAAATTGTATGAAGTTTCGAAAGCATCATTGAGAGAATCGAAGGACGAATCCGAAAAATTGATCTCATCTTCATTTCCAGAGTTGTTACTGGACGGAGATGCTGAGCCAGATCTAGGCTTCGAGGCCTTGGACTTCTTAGATTTGTTCGTAACTTCTTTGTAGGTGGGGACACGGTTCTTGGATTTATCAATCCAACCACGGTTGAGGATGTAGCTAGGACAAGCCGAGAATTGAAAAATCCAAAGGAAGTAAAAAAAATATGGATTCACGTACTTCATGAGGAACGCTTGGTCCTCTCCCTCTTTTGATTTCGGGCTGCCACGCTCCTTAATCTTCTTTTTTCTCTTCCTCTCGTCAACCTCTCCAGCGCCACGATCTTCAGATTCAACACCGATCGCTAACACGTCGTTCGGGACACCAATGACTTCATGTAGATCCCCAACTTCGCGCTCCAAAAAGACGCGATACTCTTCTTCCTCTTGTTCTTGCTCATCTTTGGTTTTCTCTCTTGGAATAAGCAGGTCATCCTCGTCATCTCCATCACGAGATCCTGCGGAATGAAAGGCGGAGATGGTCTCTTTGCGTAGAGCAGCTTCTTCCTGAACGTGAGTGAGAGGTCCGGGTGAAGGTGATCGCGAAGGTGCAAGTTGGGCCTCTAATGCCGCTTGACGTATAGTCACAGGCTTCACCTAGCAGTCTGAGTCAGTAATGCAGGTAGCAGTTAGGGGAGGACGGTAATACGCACTGATTCTTTCTTTTTATTTCTGCCGGGAATAGTTTTTGCTGCCAGTTTCTCCTGTTCCTCTACAAGTTAACAATGGTACCTCTCTCTCAAACATATCCAATGAAATAGCATACCACCAAAGATACTCTTCCCAGATTCGTAAATCGATGGATCCTTCTGTCGAATTCTGGCAAGTGTACGAAGAATCGCAACGTCTACAGCTGGTGTCAACTCTTCCCCATCCTCATCTTCAGATTCTGCAGATTCTGAATCAGCTTCCTCTTCAAGGTCTGATTCAGACACATCCGAGCCCAACAGGGTCTTGACTGGTTTGTCACAAACCACCAGAGTCAGATCGGGACATAAAGACGGTGTAATAGGCATACGCTTATCAAGTTCCTCACGTTCTTTGCGGTGTTGAAAAGCTTTTGCATAATGCTCATTTATGGTTATTTTGTGCAATTCAGCACTTTGCTGCTCGTCCTCTAAGTCTGACAACATAATTTGTGATGGAAGGATGGATGGAAAACCTGTCGGTTCACGTGATATAAATATAAATTTGTCAGTGATCTACTGACCTGAGTTTCTGTGGTGGGCAGCTTGTGAACATTCCGCTTTAGGTATCGATGTAGTAAATAGAGGTTCTGTAGGGGGATGACTTCAGTACTGAGCACGCGTGTGCCTAAAAATTGGGGATGTGACAGAGACAGACAGAGTCGTCATCTGAACTATTTGAGTCTGAACACTGCAACCTTCGTGAAAATACTAATGGAGCAAGCAACCGTGTGATAGGTAGTATTAGTATAAATACATGTATTGCTAGGGTTCCCTTGCGCTGCATTTTAATCCGGGTCTCATATGGTTTTGCTGCAGCGCCCGTCAGTTTGTGGTCTTTTCCCAACAGTTTTTCCCCGTTGCCCGGCTTTGTGACTGTGATAATTACGTATGGTGCCGAAGAGAAGCACAGATGATATAGAGAAAACTCATGGGAAGTGATCTCCCCATGTTCGCAGCCCTTCATTCCAAGATATTTCGACTCTATGCGTGGCAACACCTGCTTCTTGTTCCCATCACCACTGGTCGTACATCAAGCCTAGCAGTGAACTTCCTCCCAAAATGACACTCCTACGTCCTCGAGGTAGTTATTCTCATATCATCAGCTCGCGGGAACAAGCCTGCACGGATTGAATCTGCCTCACGTCCCTCGGAGCCAAAGTCTGTATATTTATGATGCTACTGGGGCGCAACTCGGGTTCCAATGTGTTTGCATTTACCATCCTCTCCAGATACACAGCTTCTGAAGCTATCTTTTCCCCGTTTGAACCTTATCGATTCTTGATGGTGTTCACGCACTGCATATAAATCTCAGGTCTTCCATATTACTGCACACATCATTGCGCTCTACAACGGCATGGAGTATTTCCTCGAACCCCTCGTTTTTCAGGTATGGGAATTCATTCAATGTACGAATGGTTATCAACATTGGACAGGTCGAGGATACACTTTTTCGGATCCCCCCCGAGCCCTTAGCTCAAGAATCGCCTGTTTTCGCAGATATGCTAGCTATTGGTGGCGATGTAAATCCTGATGGTAAAGGTTCCAGGGACACTTTACCCATCGTTCTCCCCAGAACAACCAGTATCAAATCCTTCCGTACCCTCCTCAAAGTCCTGTATCCTCTAGACTCGTGAACGATACTAGTAAACACTTGAGTCGATCATCCGGGTTCAATCGCATGCCATACAGATCCAGTGAAACAGCTATTTCCAAAGATGAATGGCTGCTCGTCTTGGAGTTATCTGATACGTGGAATATGAGTAGGGTGAGGAAAATCGCCATCAATCATCTTGTCCCGTATCTCAAAGATGACCCTGCGCATAAATGGAGCCTGGCTAAGCTGTACGCAATCCAGGACTGGATTCAGCCCGCTCTAGAATGTCTGGTTAGACGTGATGCACCACTTGGGAGAAGAGAGTATCAACTACTCGATCAAAAGATGGTCCTCAAAATTGGTGCTCTTCGAGAATCATGTTGTCCTACGCTTCGAGATACAACTCAAAGTTATTTTGGCAATGACAATATCATTCGCTGGGAGATAAAGCAAGAACGTGGGCAAGTGGACGTAGACTTGAGTACTGTGGAATTTGTTTGCCACGACCCTCAACTGTCCCCAAGCCTGGACGATAACTGCATTCAAGATGATGATCAAAGGCAGAGGAATGGACAATTTTTCTTCGAAAAGGTGGTTTTCAAGGTGCGCAGGGTTATTGTATATCATGAAAGCTAAACTCACATACTCATTCTAGGTAGCCGATGAGTTTTATAAAGTACCCAATCAACCGTTTGCGCAGCATTCTCTAGCGTTCAGACGCCTATTCTCAAAGCGTGGTTTTCGAAAATATGACTGTCAGGACCCTCTCGTCGTGGACGCAAGTGTGACAAAAGCTGACTTTGAAGTGTTGCTGAGTTTCTTCTTTCCGTGAGTGGGTTTGATCCTCATTACAAATACCCAACCCAGCCTTCAGTGATCATATCACCAACCAAAAGCTCTCTCCTGATGATTGGGCCTCGGTCTTGAGACTTTCCGCGAAATGGGAAATGCCACAAGTGAAGCAGCTGGCGACAGAGAAACTAGAAAGATCGAGATTTGGGTCCGATGCGATAAAACTGCAAATGGCCCAAGATTTAGGCATTCAGAAATGGTTCTCGTCAGCGATGCAGGCACTCGTCACTCGACAAGAACCACTGGGGATGGCTGAGTATCAGGTTCTGGATCAGGATCATCTCCTTCAGGTACTTGATCTTCGAGAACGTGCTAATTCTTGCGACCAACGGAACCTTGTTTACTCGCGTACATTTTCGAATTCTCGGGTTCACTTGCGTACAAGCAGAGGGGAGGTTCCTACTAGTGTTGATCTTTCCACCCATTTGGCTAATTTGTTAGGGAACAGAGTATGGGAGAGACAACAGGGAATATAACTATAACCACAGTGTAATCGGAACTGGGCAGAATTGTAGTAAATGTGTAGTATACCGAATATTTTGGCTTAAAATAAATCATGTATATAGCCACTCATCACGTATAACATTTGAGATCGCTGAGAAGTGCTGGTTTTATCTAGCGCCCATCGATCATAAACTTCTTTATCGATTCATTCATTAAGGGGAGACCGATCTCTTCGTTTATGTCAGAAGTAAAGACACAGAGAGACACAGATTTCTATTTCGCCTTCCGTACTTTCAAAGTATGAACCCATCGCTACTTTTTAACCTAACAACTGACAAAATCAACAAAAGGTAGAGGATGCGGTCTTCCGCGTCCCTCGACACCTCTTCATCATGCCCAATGCAAAGATTGAACCAGTGCCATTGGGAGATGACACTGGCGACGATCTAGTGGAGCTTGAGGAAGACGTCAAGAAGGATGATTTCCTGCAACTCCTGCGTGCAGTATATCCAAGGTACGGGGGTGATAGGTTCAGACATTAGCAACAACTCAGCGTATCATTCAGGAGATACTGCAACCCCGAAATCCTCACCACTGTGCAGTGGCAGACAGTCCTCGAACTGAGCCAGATTTTCGGCATGGACGATGTTCGCCAGAAAGCAGCAATAAATCTTAGGGACATATTCTTTGCCAAAGATCCTGTCGATGCTTTGATATGCGCAAGACGAAACAAATTGGACGAGTGGATGGAACCTTTGATCCAGAAAATAGTTGACAGAAGAAGGGAATTAACTCAGGATGAACTCGAAAAAGTCGGAGCACCGATTGCAATTAAAATTGCTTATGCACTCGGAGCAGCTGGTGCTCCAATGTCAACCGATTCTTCCGATAGCAGCCCTCTCACGTATAGCAAGAAAAAGGGAAAGAAAGTTAGGCTTGATGGTTCTCAGTCCATCTACATGGATGTCCGATAAAAATCGTAGCAAATAGTCTAAATAACATCGATAACGGTCCTCGTTGCCTTTCGGATCCAGGTCGACATGTTACCAAAGCAGCCAAAGCTTCGCGGCCGCTACAGTCTGAGTTTTTCCTCATAGGTTCGGGTGCCCTATTTCTTCTTGATTAGGCCACGGAATAGTGAGCTTTTGCCATCAACAAACCACTGGATATGAAGATCCAAGAAAGTGTACAAGGTGATAAGCTGAAGGAATGACTTAATCAAATACGTGTAATAGGAGGCATAAGAATGACTACCTGGAGTGATAATAATAATATCAGGAGGTAACAAAAAGACTCTCACTTTTGACTCTCAAGCTCTTCTTTGACTGGAATTTGCCTAAGTCACCGAGAAATCAAGTAATTAATGAGAGGAACACACTTTTCTCCCAATCTCGTCGGTCAAACTCGTTCATCTCGGAATCAGCAACCTTCCGTGAACCAAGAAAGACCTCTCTCCATCTTATACCTTTCCTTTCTCCAGAAGCATTCTCTTCTATCACAGAAGGTCGTGCGAGTCGATGTAGTCGGTCTAGCTCATCAAGAGGGACGTCCTTGTTTTCTTGAAGTTGTTCTAATACCGATTCAAGGATAGAAATGCGTGCTGCGATGCGTGCCCTGTCCTCTGCAATTCTGCGCTTTTGGCTGATGAGGTGTACAGATATTGAGGTGATAGCAAGAGAATAGATTGCATGAGGGAAATATTTGCTGGTGATGAATGAGAGCATCTTAGGGACCTAACTAACGTGATAGGACCACGTTCATGTTCACCATTCACCTGACTCCCACCAGAAAATTCCTCACACCTCTGTCCGCTACTCCCGCTTATGCGCTACCACTGAATCTGAACTTCTCGTAGTATGGATTCTCCGCGTCTTAGCACTTGTTGCGAAATTGTTGCGAAAAATAAATGCCGATGCAGAGTCCCGCTCAGCCTTAACTTCTCTACTACACGTATTTTACTATCACCCCATGGTATTTGCACTGGTTCGGCTCAAATGGCTGACTTTGAGATGCTACTAGGGAGAAGGCCAATCTTAAAGCTCCCAGGGAACTGGTAGGTTCAAATCACTAGTAATTATGGATGACATTCATATCTAATGTGTTCTGGTTATATATACACTCTGAACATCAACAACTAGAGCATCTATCTTGTGCTCCCAGGCAATCAGAATACTGTGATACATCAACTGTTATTCCGCACCACTCAACGTATGTCATCGATAGGTCGGTCGCCAGTGGATCGATGGGATTGTGAGCGAAGGGGGGGACAAGACCAGAAGTGATTTGACCGAGGCTGACCAGTCTTGTCGTCCCTGTTGGTCGCTGCCCTCCCTTTCAGACCTGTCCCAAATATTGAAATCCACAATAACACCTTGTAGTTAAAGACATCAGTCTGGCGCGTTGTTTCTGTCGAAACTTGGACTTGAATCCCTTGAGTAGTAGGCACCACGGTGCCTATTGGTTGGGCGACTCATTGAGAAAGAGTCAACCGGCAAGAATAACAAATGAGACGATCTACTCATTTGTAGACGAAATACAAATGGCCCATTAGGGGTCTGGCATTTACACAAAAGAATAGATGTATCAGTATGAACGTCAACTCAGAGTCTTGTCAACCGGATGAATGATAGGCCTCTGAAATTTTGTACTAATTGGTCTTTCCATGGCCTGACATTTCTTAAGTCAGTAATATAAATAGATACTTGAACATTCGGCCATGCTTGAGGGGGGCCATAGAACCATGTTCCCTGGCACTCAGCGAATTCAACACCTGTCTCTTGTGACTCACACCGAAAGGGGAGAAGATGAAAAAACATTCCAGTGCAATGTACAACAAAATGATCATGAGGATGTGATGCTATTCCAGATATTGTTCATCAAACCACCATGGCTCACACGCTCCTCAGGCGACTTCAAATAGTCATGTTTGTCATTCCTGTTTTTGTTAGGAGAGAGTGGACTCCCTTGTGTGGCTAACGAACTTCGAGCCAAGGAATCAAGTTTGACCTCCTGTACTGGGTCAGTGGCTGTATTGGGAATGTCTGTCGAAACACCGTCTCCACCTGTGACAACATCCGCTTTATCCTTTTCCTTTTCCTCACGATCTGTAGACTGCACAGCACCAGGAGCACCAGCTACGGCTTCATCCATTTTCCCCGAATCTACCAATGAAATTTGACCATCTTTCTTCTCCTCTCCATCCTGCAGCTGTTGCAGTGTTGCCTCCTCAGCCGCGCTTGAATACGTTTCGCCGAGATTTGGGTTTGCTAAATCCATCTCCGGTGCCAGTGCCATCTTCGTTGGCTTCTCGTTCTTTGGCGCCCTCTTTTTCTTTTTCTTCTCTGTCGTTGCTGTTGATGGTGTTTCCGGGACGGGAGTGGGGGAACGAGACGTCTCCGAGTGTTGACTGACCTTGACTAGAGCCGGATTTGTTATTACCTGCGGTCGTTCCGGTTTTGGTGGAGTTGACTTGAGATCCAGAGAGCGTGTTTCCAGCTCTTGTGCTTGCAAGGGTGGCGTTGCCATTTGGATTGACAATTGAGACTGAGGTGTCATTTCCTGTGTGGTTGTCTGTACTGTCGGTTTCGCTGGTGGAGGTCGTGCTGTTGACGACTGGGTTGACACTGTTGTTGTTAATCCCGGCCGCAGCTAGAGGAAACAATCAAGCGAGATCAGCTCATTGTTGAAGACACATTATAGGACGGTTATCACCGGTCCACCTAATGGCGTTTGAGGCAAAGAATCATCGTCTCTGGTGGGCTCCCCAATTCTAAACAACTCTCGCACGAGTGAATAAAGTTCGTTTCCACGGATGTTCGCTGATGTGGGCGAACGACAGTCAATGGGAGATCGTCGAGCCATCTCTCGAAGCTGTGCTATTGTAAGTGCCGTGTCAATTCCCATAAGACGACCTTCAGCAGGGGTTAACGGTTCTTCCCGCTCGCAGAGGGCAGCATAGCAACGAATCAGAAGGTTGGGGTCAACTTGATTATCTTGATAGACAACAACACGTCCGATATCAGGCATAGACTGTTTTTCAAGTTCTCGAACAGCGAGAGCTTTAACTTCAGGGAATGCCCAACGATGCGCTAAACTAAGGATTGCTGTCCAATCAGCTACAGACGTGTTGTAAAGTGAATATTTCCTAAAGGATCATGAGTTAGGGCTGTCCTAGTCGAGGAGGGAAACTCTCATTCACGGATTATAGAAAACCCAGAGGAATCGTGCAAATTCGTGAACTCTGACATCTTCCAAGAGTATGGCGCTTGATTCACTCGTTCCTGGACGTATACTGCCTGGCGAGGCAGGCGTAGCGAGTTTTCCCTTGAAGTATGTACTCTCACGTTCAAAGAAATATCGGTGCACTCGAAAGACATGATGCTCGACCTAGAGTCAGTGGCGTGATTAGCATTATTGGACCAATCAAGCACCACAAACAGCAACATACCAACAAGAAAAGATCACCACCAGGGAGATAATATTCTTCATGACGTGTCAAAGAACGGAAAGCCGAGCCGAGTTCAGTATGTGTGTGGGCCATTGTTGAGGATGAAAAGATCTAGTTGTGCGAAGAGTGGATAGTGAAGGGAGAAGGGGGGAGTTTGGGGTATCGAAATTTTGCGGTAAGCTCTCGGTATTTGAATTGGGGGGGGGTAGTGAGGTACACGTGTAAGGAAATCAACACGTTTTTGATGAATGAAGGGAGAGTTTGTTCCGGTCGACACGAGGCAGTAATACCCTGGGGACATTTGCATTGTCCGAACGTAAAAGTTGTCAGTGATGACTGACCCTGTACGTCCTAGTCCTTTAACGCTCCCTATAAACAAAGACGACTAAATCTACGGTTGCATAGAATTTGGAGATGAAGCTTTTTAGTTCTATGCTGATGGCAGAATCGCACATGCGCTTCGGCAATGTGAGACAGGGGCCTGTGGCGTATGAGTTTGCACTATATAAAGAGCTCAGGAGAATGATCAAGATTCATTATCAAGTGCTGTGGTTGCCACTGATACTTCTGCTGGAAATCGAGCAAATCTGTACCCAAGTGCATGACTGCTGCACCGTGTTTTCACAACCTCGGTTCTCGTGTCTAACTCTCAGTATGTTTCCTATAATTCTCCATCTAGTATTAACCGAGTAAGTCCAAGTTTGGCCATTCCACACCTTATACACGAGCAACAAAACGACCAAAACAGCCCATAATTATATCAGTACAGCTAATGTTACAAAACAGTTGAAATGTTTCAAACATCGTCATTACAGACGAATCAAGATCCAAGTCATCATCGATGTACGTCCCTTCACTTCAATTCTGACCCTTCTTGGATTTTCCCGGTCCACCAGCGTTGTTTTTAGCGTTACTGTTAGCGGTGTCAAGTTGAATGCTGGGCCCAGAACCTACAAAGCCAAGGTTAAACAAATGACATCTGCCAGGAAAAGATAGAGTAAGGCGTTACCTGAATTCAAGCTCGCATTTCCAAGTGAAATTTTGAAGGTTGACGCTACGACATCAATAATTTCAGTGGGCTTAAGATCAGTCCTGATGGGAGACAATAGTCGATTGTTCATTGACCCTTGAGATCGCAGGCGTTCACGGGCCTGGTGAATGGGAACAAGGGAATCATAGCCTAGCCTTTTGGATTCTTCCAAGCTGAGTAGCTCTTCACGAGACGCGATCTGCGCATATAAAGGAAAGAGGTATTGTTCAGGGAGCTTGTTCTCCTGGTAGAGAACTATGCGCTCGACCGTATCCATCCCGGAGCTGACCTCAGAGTTGACGATGTATCGGATGGCGAGCTCCCTGACTTGTGGAAAGTCCCATTTTGTGGAATAACTGAGTACAGTTGTCCACTGCTCGAGCTTCAGGTGAGAGTAATCGCCGAATTGGCTATGTTATAAGGAGCCGGTCAGCACAAGGAGCAATCTTCCAGACACACTAGACACACCGATTATAGAAGATGTCAAGCAAGCAATCAAAATCTGCAGGCTTTTCGTTGAGGACGAGAGCGTTGGTGCTGGTGTTGCCTTGTAAAAGTACTTCATCACCGGAAGAGGTTGAACCGATCAACTTGGTCTTCCAGTGCTTCGACTCTCGGACAAAGAAATAAGAGTGGACTCGGTACAGTACTTTACCCAGCTAAGGAGCATCATTGGACCGGATATAGCGGGATATATAGAGTGATACATACCAATAAGTGAAGATCAGCTCCATGAATCCAGTAACGACTATGAGTGTCAAGCGAAGGGGCACGAGCGACCGCATTTGCCTCGGACTGATTGGCATTCGGGGAGGACATGTCTGTGTAAAGGTTAAATCAAGTTAATATTAACCTGATTGAGGAGGTAAAGTGAGGGGGAGACGGAGTGTTTGAGCTAAGGACCGGACTTTTGATTCATCCTTCTTATCTCATATTAACTTGGGAGCGAGAAGCAGCCACTGATACAATTCACTCAAAAAAGATAATTACATACTATTCCTCGAGCGCAGCGCACTCCAAAAAAAACAATGCACCTGATTTACACGTGTACGGGTTCTATCTCCCATCTGTTGTTTAGATGGGTTTGTAAGGATCCCTAGACGAGTTCAATAAACAGCAGAAAAGGCCTCGAGGTTGTGAATGTTACTAGCAACTTCCGCATCGAATGAAGCGACTGTATCGTTAAAACTGTGGAGGAACGCGTCACAGCACCACTGACATCAGCATCTTCCATTTTTGATCACCACAAGTACTGTTATCCCAGGGTCTCCGGGCGCGGTAGGTGTAATCAATCATGAACACGACCTTTTGTAGTAAGCGTTGACACTGAAACTGAAACTTGCAATCAAAAAATGCCATTGAAAATATAACTAGCAGAAAGACGATAAAATTCTGTGAAGACGTATTTGACTAATCAAGCCCCAGGATCTACATACAGAACAATCATTTCAGCCTTGTATGAGTCAGTTGTTCTCTGCATCAGGAGTCTGTCCTAAGCCTCACACAATCAGATTGAAATTTCAAAACGGCTGTAGAGATTCCAACCTGTATTGTCAAATTCCCGGATCGCTTCAACAGGAATTCCAAATGCAATTGCAAGAACATCAAGCATTTCATCCTCTGAGTGTTCCTGGAGAGGGCTACTCAACGTATCTCTACCATCACCATCAGCTGAATATGGAGCGCGAAGCATTTCGCGCGCCCTGACGATAGAAAACAATGTATCCACGTCAAGGACGCGGAACTCTTCGCGACCCAGCATTTCTTCCCGTCTTGCTAATTCGAGATAGAAGGGCAGGATATGCCTGCGTTCCACCCTGTATTCTTGATATAAATCGATTCTGTGTATGGTTTCCATATTTATCCTGTTAATATAGGATACAGCCACTTCACAGATTTCTGGGCATTCCCAGAGTGAAGTCAATCGGAGAATCCTGATCCATTTACTCAGCGAAGCGTGATAGATATTGTATCTTCTAGACTCCATTTCAACGATCAATATTTGTTGAGGGAAGAAGATATAAGACATACGGATTGTATATTACCCAAAGGAAAGCGGCAAAATCCTCGGGATCTGCATCTCCTACAACAAAGGCATTCGACTCGCGAGTACCTGACAGTCTGTATTGGTCCCCAGGGGACACTGGACTAGCGAATCGTACTCTCCAAAATCTAGATGCGCGTGTTATCAAGTACGAGTGAACCCTGAAACGGGTTCGCTGGACCTGTCAAGGTCCAAACTTGTCAGTATCAGTCCATGACCGTTCATGACTGTGCTTACCAAAAAATGCATATCGCCGCCTGGTATATAATAATCATCATGGTAGGATAAAGGACCGTCTTGGGCAGAGTTTAGGTCAGCCATCATGCTAAGCGGAGGGTAAATAGGAGTTGTGGGATCCGCCAGTGTCTTGGAAGCTTTTAACCATCGAAATGCCACCTTGAATAGCATGTCTGTCAATATTGCCTCGTGGAGTGGCAACAATCCCATGATCCTGTGACAATACAAATTCGGAACCCCCTGACCCAATATCTCAAGCATCCTAAGCATCTGTACCTATTTCTCACAGGCTGTGTATTGTTATAAACCACTTTGTTATGGAAGAATGACATTCGCGATCGAAGTTTCTCCTGGAAAGCGCTCTGACCGATATAAAATAATGAATGCCGAACATCCCGAATAAGTACGACTGGAAAGATTTCTGGATGTCGAACTTTTACCATGCAAGCAAAGAAGAGATCTGAGGTCAGATGAGCGAGCACGAGAACGATAGGGTTAGTTCAGCGCCATGACTACTACCTTGAGGCCTATCCTTGAGTGGTGAGCCACACAAAAGGAAATACATGATTATTGATACACTCGTCATGGCAGGTAGACAATTGTCCTGATCGCTCGCTACTTGATACGCGAGCGTAATTTCTTGTGACTGGCCAAATCACTTGAGGTGTCATCCTATTCGGATAGGCGTACAGTGCATTTTGATGAAGAAGCACGCAGCACGCCCTGACTGAGAGCAGCAGAGGGTATAAACGAGTCAAATGCTCCTGCGGCAGTGATATCTTGACTCTGAACTGATGAACGACGACTTTGTCCCCCTCCTATTGCACCTTTGCATGCTGATAAGGTCTGTGGTTATTGAACCGAGTGTGAAGAGGTACATATACAATGAAGTTTTTCTATAAATGTTATATTACGAAAAACCATGACTAACACTATGTAATGTGACTGAACTCAAATCACTAATTGGCGCAATCTCAACACCTCAACGCGCATGATATACTTTTTGAAATTCTGCTATTCCAGTCCATTTGTTCATTCACATGAAATTGCATTTCATAATCACAGTCAAATAATTCATTAGGCTGCGAGATTGTTGTGAGATGATATTTTATTGGACATGGTCACGGTCTAAATTCAAGCTCCGATGTATTATAATGGAACCTTAATCTTATTATTTAAAGATTAAAGTAACATCACACATCCCCCGAGAATTCCTGTAGGTCACTAATCGAGTTCTACACCTTCCAGCAGGATTGTCGACCCAATATTCGGATTTGACCATGCTGAGTGCAACAACAACATTTTACGGAGAAATTCGAAGTAGGGCCTCAGTAGGCCAAGAGCGAGTCTATGGGAGTATCTCTGAATGCAACATCTAGAGGATTGCTTCGATGTATGAGTCAAGACAGAGAAACTAGTTTGAGTTTTAGATGGTTGCGCTATCTTCAAATCGTGAAGCCTGATGTCTGCTTTTGGGAAGGCTGGGGTTTCCCGTTGTCACAAGGTAAGACTAGCACGTTGTCGGTGATTATGAAATAGTGACATCATATAATCCCACTATCCTATAATCACTCTGAAATTTGTTGGGACGATAAATAGAAGGGGATCCTAGAACAAGATGATATTGCGAGTGGAAGTACTATTTGAGCATTAGAAGTTCTCATCTACTTTCCGTGGAATCTTTTTTGATGCACAGTTTGGAAGCATCTACTCCTGGAAAAAAGATGGAGTGTAGCATGATGTCAAGTATCATTCTTATGAGACTTATGAGACGTTCTGATGCAGGATGATTTTTGTGATATCATTAGTCTAGGCCCAAGCACATCTAAACCCCATGGAAAATGTCAGATGACTGTCACCCATGAGAGAGAAAGTTCTGTATTTGTATATCGTGACATGCTAAGCCGCGGTGAGCGTTGCACGGAGTGATCTACTGACTGCACCCGAGCTTCTGTTATGGGCAGCTATCCGCTTTAGATATCAATGTAGTAGATGTAGTAAATAGATGTTTTTTAGGGAGTACCACTACTGTGCATGCGTGTGCCTAAAATGGATAAGAGAAAGACGAGCAGGAAGTCTGAGAGGGTCGGTCCAGGATGGAAGGTGCAGTGCAGGATGGGGGAAGGGGGTCGACCACTGTTGGTGAAGGTCCCTGATATTTGGAGAGCGCTAGAGCCTTAACGCCTCCTTCTTTGGGACCAAGAAGGTCTAGGAGGTAGAGCGAATGTGGTGAATCCCGCAGGGTATTCACATGTTTGTAGGGTGTCGCCACAAGGGTAAGAAGGGTTCTCTAATGGAACGAATCTTCAATAGTATTCACCATAGAAGCTATGGCCTGTCCTGCATTGAAGGGGTTAACCAAATTTCTCTCTTTTCTCAGGGAGTTTACGGAAGTACGAGGAAGGTTGGAGGGATGGTGCTAGGCAGATTGCTACAGACTAGCTTCATTGTTGTAGAGCCGTTCTTCTACTCACCAATCCACTCGTTTTTGAGGGTTTTGCGTGCATGGCGGAGGCTTGTATGCGGAGGATTGGAGTGTGGTCTCCATTTCCAGGGATATCTGCATGACCTGGACACCATGATTATTGTTAGGGCGTTTGTGGGGGGTATTTCAAACCACTGGAGCATGTCTTGGTAGAAGGAGTAGGCCAAAATCTGACCCTGCTGCGGCTTTGTGTCAGAAATGGACTTGATACCTGAAACATTGTCAGGGTAGAAGTATATATGCTGGATATCGATATCTGGTAGATTTCTTGCCTTGGATATAGATGTTTTGAGCCCAATGTTAAGGCTTGTTGTTAGCTCTGCACCGTATATCTACACCATGCCTCCTGGTCCAATTTTCCGTCGGAAGAGTAAATGACTCAATGAGAAAAGGGCCGCTCGGGCAAACGAGGAGCACAAGGACCGTTGCACACTGCCCAGCCCCCTACCTTGGTGAATGCAATACCGAATAACACCATGTGGGATAATTTAGGCTCCGCAGCTGCTCGGTGAGATGCCCGATGACTCTATTTAGGATACTACAATCTGAAGAGAATCGCAAGGAGGATAAGTTGGATTGAATTTAACCTTGAAGGTCTAGCTGTAAGATAAATAGTACCATTCTAGCTAAAGTAAGTCTTGAGGCATCATCAGTGGTCTTCTAGAGTATTTGACCCAGCGCGTTGCCGAAACACAGTGGCGGCTTGGGTGGCAAGACGTGACGCTAGCCAGCTTACTGAGCTGATAAATGTAAGATTTGTCCTTGAATGGTACATAATTATTCGATATAGATCGACATCTTCAAAAGCGGCCGAAACAACCGTAGGGATTGGTTGATTTCTAAGCGTGACATTATATGATGACAAAAGTATGACATTATACGTCCATTTATGGAGTTGACCAGATACAAGTCCACCATCATATAATCATCCTACAATGAAATTTGTTAGGATGATGGATAGAAGGGTGGGCAAGAAATGTTATTTGATCTCATAAACTTCAGTAGGAAATCTAAATATGGAGTGTGACGTGATGTCATATACTACTTCTGATGAGATATCATTAGTCTAGGCTCTTGATGGAAAGTCCTTCGAGATATCTGCCGTGTGAATACCACTCATGTCACTAACCAAAGTTCAAAAAGACCAAATTGGAGGGCGATCAGCTGGAGTCGTTCCTTTATGCTGACTATACCTTCCTGAGAGAAATGCTGCATCAGGTTTTAGATATCTTCATCAAGACCTTACGAAGCATATGTTAAATGATTGGATGGGAAAAAAGCAGCGTGAGCAAGTGTAGAATACAAGGGTCGTTCACTCTATCCAGCCTTGGTGATTACAATAACGCCGGGAAGCTTTGCTGAAAGGGGAAGGCAAAAAATTGACGCGACTGACGCGACATAGGATCCTGATGTTCCAGAAAAGTGGATTTTAAACGAGGTCAGGCACAGTCGAATGCCACGCAGGGCATGTCTTCAATGATGGATACACACAAGCACCATTGTCTGGTGCTACTTGTTTCCGATTGCTTCAGGTCCAATCGATTGTCAGTTATATCTCCAAACTAGGGTTGAACACCATCCCTCACTAACTAATGACTCAGATTGACCTCAGCTCTCCATCAGAAACATGTCATGAAGATGGTTGGCAAGGGGAAGGCCGTTCCCGATGCATAGGATCAAGTCCAGAATTAAAGGATGTATTAATTGAAAATTCATTTCCTTAATAATTTTCCAGGGGGTTGGGTGCAGTCCATGTTTCTGTATGGGGCCTCGTAGTCTTGTTTTGTTTCTCACTCTATAACACTTGAGCACTTCTCCTGCGATCAAGAACATAGACTTCTCTTATGGAACAATGTCCTTGTTTCGGCGTCTTCTATATTTTTGTACAATTCCTGAGCCAGCCGAGGAAGATGCGCCATCTTGAGAAGCTTATTCAATCACCCACGGAATAACAAAAAGAAAGGCTGCCAAGATCCATACAGGTGATTAATCCCTTCAAAGTTGTATTTAAGAGATTGTCTCTACTATTGTAACAATACCCCAATTCCAAATCAACAATGTCGCCTTCGACCACCGAAGTGGATAGAATGCTCACAAATCTTGAAAAGCATCCTCAACATTATCATCCTACAATGGATCTCACAATAATTGTAAGGTTTCCCTCTGGCCGTTGGTTGGCGTGAGTGCTGATTTGAACCATGAAGGTAGGGAATGTCTGTTTTCGACAGGCCTCATATTTTTTCACCCGGGAATCACATGTGTTCCGGGATCGCCTGGCAGAGGACACAGGAAAGAATAAAACTACGAATCATACAGGCCCCGACAGTGCCAATTCGGACGTTTGTGCTGGACACACTCTTATCATAAAACCAGATGAAAATGTAAGCCCGGATGATTTCGCAGAGCTATGCTCGATTTTTTATAATCCGTATGCGACTGTTTTACCTAGCTTTGGTCCAGAGAATGTTAACATCCAGACAGGAAGTTTACAATCTTCAACAAGTCACTTGACTCTTGGAAGACAATACTGCGCCTTGCCAACAAGTGGTCCTTCCCTGAGGTCAAAGCACTGGCTTTCCGGGAACTCGATGTCCCTGAAAAATTTCCGATGTCCCTGGTGGAACGACTTGTCCTTTATCAGCAATATGATGCTGAGAAAGCATACATCGAGCCTCTTTATGAAGAATTGCTCATGCGACGCGAACCCCTTACAGAGAAGGATGGTGAGGCTCTGGGCCTCAAGCATTCACTGAAAATTAGTGCGGCCCGGCAGGAGCTGTTAAGGTTTATGCTTCCAGAAGCTAATAGGATGGAGCCTCTCCCTCCGAAAGCAAGGGATGCAGTTCTCAAAGTCACCCATCGCCTTCTTGGATTGAGGACCACCTCTTCCTAGCTCCTCCCAGGCATCAATGGCGGACCTTATACCAACAGTAAGCAAGTCTTGGTGCCAATTGATCGTACTCATTTGCCGGTAGACGCAAAGAAGGTTCCTGAATCTCTGGTCAACTTTGATCATTTATGACTCCTCGCACACAGATTGGGCATCGGGTTGTGGGTGCTTGTTGGGCTTTTTCTCATGCTAGAATTATCATTTTGTTTTGTTTTAATATATAATATTCTACCATGAGTACTATGGAATATCGCAGCTCAGATAAACGTGACGTGGTGTGATCACAGAGGCAGTTATCAAAATAGAGTCCTGGGTTATGGTGGTAAAAGCCTTCGCAGTCGACACTCCAACGAGTTTTTGGAGCACGCACTTGGTTGGGAGAATAAGGAAGAATGTTGGGGCTACTCGCCTGCGGAAGAGGAATCTGAAGAAGAATCCATCAACGATATGCGTGAGGATATCTCTATTTCTGCAAGTATGGCATACAGCTCCGAGCCCTCGGCCCCACGCAGAACCTCCTCACCAAGGGCTCTTATCTTTGGTAGAGAAGCACGTTTTCATCAATGCACAGCCTCCTGGCCCCTAAACTATATAAGACATCGCAATTCTCTTGGATGAGGCCACCGGTAGTGCGTGCTTTCTGCTGGTCTTCTAGTATTCCTTTATCATTGGTCTCGTTGGGCTGCGCATGAGAAAGCATTCATCAGTTCACACAGCGGTTTCATCATTGCACTGATGTTCTGGATTATCAGTATCACTTAACTATTGTATTTCCACACGATGCATCAACAGATCAGTCCACCGAGTTGTACAGGTCGAGTTTCGAGTAGGAAATAGCTGAGCATCTGAATTCCAATAATGGTGTCCTGAAGAAACTCGTCGTTGATTGCCGCTATACTCGTTGTGCCCTCGATCCTTGAACAGATCTATTCCATGTGGTCAAAGACAGTACACTAGGCGTTCAAGGTGGATGAGTGAGCGCTATCTGGTAAGAATGAAATTGTAATTCGATTCTTGCGTTATTGATCGATGAGATTATTCTTTCTACGTTGTCTGAGTTGCCAACATTATCATTATCTACGCCAAAGAAGACTCGGAAAACAATTACACACGTGCATGAAATAAAGTATTCGTGCTTCGAGACGGTAGATGGATCGAGTGCGAGTCAACAGAGCTGGTCCCCGGTGATGTCGTGAATATATAGGAAACAAATAGAGGGGCAGAAGATGGAACCGCCGCTTCTGGTAGAGATCAACAGCAGAGAAGGAGTACTTGTGGAGGACGATGATCCGAACAGGTGGCGAGAGAAACGAGAAGATAATCCTGAGTGTTTCTTATATGGAGGGACCTGTGTTGTCAGGATCCGATGGTCTTATACCCAAGATGGAATGGAAAAACCTGCCATTGCACTCGTCAAGTGGTCCGAACATGCTTCAATATAACCAAGGGTGTTCTTGTCAACTCTTCCCAAAACCTATCTGTTTCATATTTTACTATTGCAATTTGATTGGTATTCTGGCAGGTATCGGGGGCGTTGGTTTTCGCTTTGGCGCTGTACAGTTTGTTAGATTGAAAATGCTCCTCACAATTGTCGTACCCCCTGCCATTCCAGTAACTCTGCTTAGTGGAGCCAGCTTCGCCATTACTGGTTTCCGGAGACAAGGAACTCATTGCATCGCTCCCAGCAGAGTCAATATAGTTCAACGTCTGCTGTTGTCTGCTGACCTTGACTGAAGACGGGCATCATGGGTATTCAGGGTCCTGGTCGCAACAAAAAATGTTCGGGGAACTGCTTGAAGATGTATACGATTCACCCCTGGGTAATAGTAAAGCTTCGACCTTGTATGCGCTGGCGACGTGCCATTCTCTCAAGTCCGTGGATAACGAATGCGGGAACTGGCACAAATCAAGTCGAAGGGGATTGTCATAGATCAGGCTGCGCTCGTAGAAACTGTTGTGCGACCACTTGGGCCAGCACAGTTCGGATTGAAAGATGCGCTGAAAGGCTGCGCTACGCATGCACATTTTTTGTATTGGTTGTAATACAGACGTCTGAGTTCGTAACGTCTTTGAGAAGGATAAGTGCTATTATGAAGCGGCTCAAGAGTACTAGCATGGAAATCTATGTGAAAGGTGCACCTGAAGTCATGTTTGATATTGGAGGTAGGGACTCTTTCCCCTCAAAATTACGATGATCTGCTGTCGTTCTATACCAGAGACGGGGATACCGTGATCTGCTGTGTCATAGTCCGCGACCACGACCTCTGCCTCCACGTATGGGACCACCCCGACCACCACCCCGACCACCTGGAAAGGATCCTTCAGAAATTTGAGAGGCAAAAATAGTAAACCTAACACGATACCTCTTGTTGACACACCACGACCGCCTAGCAAATGATTAAGAATATCAGAGGAAGCTGGAAGAGTAACGTACTTCTGTTCGATCCAGTATGACCTCCACGAGTTCTGTTCGCTTCACGGGCACGATTCTGCTCTTCTTTTACTTGATCCAGAAGGGTATCAGGAACTCGGAGATATTTTATCTGTTTGAGTTAGGTCGTCAGTGTTAGGAAAAACTGACAAGCCATGTATCTTTATTTCTGTTCTGGAAAGTGGTACCGAATGGTATGAGAAGTAAACATCGTCCAACGTCTCCGGAAAATCTTTGATCGTCGATTCACAAAAAAATGACATACCGTACTGCCTCGAATGTAACATTCTTTCAATTTCCAGAACTTGTCTCCATCAGAATTCGTTTGATACACTTCTCGTAATGTGATATTCATGAAGTTGTCACAGTTGATCAGATGTCCATTAAAAGTTTCGCCATTCTTCAGTTCAACTAACTGGAAAGTCACAGCTTGAGTTCGAAGAATGGTGCTGTCGGAGAGGATAATCTAACCATGGGCTTGTTCTGGGCAGCAGTCAGAAGGGAAAGTGGCAGCTGATAGCAAAATGTTAATATATTTTCAAGAAAACTAATTGCAAGCAGGAATGCTTACCATGACAAGTGGATAGACAACCTCGAGGAGTGAATATGTAAAAGGTTCCCACGATATCTAGTGGACTGAGCCTGAGCCTGAGTCTTAAGCCACTATGATGCCACTATGATTTCCCGTTTTGCTAAATCACTGTTTATCATCATTCTTGCCATTGTAAGCTTGCCAGTTAACCATTACATTCATGCTGTTGACTTGTCATTTTGCGTTGTTTCAGTTTATATTGGCAGTGTTGGCTATGTTACACCCACCATCCCGAGCGTACATTGATCCATGGACGGGTCAACTCTTTGGCGAGGGAGGCGTAGAGAAAACCCTGAAGTCATATTTACCAATGAATAACAGTATACCAAAACCAATAGTTGGAGTGGAGGGTGGGGTAATCATGACCAAGTTGGGAAATGAAACGACCAAGTATTGTCTTCCTTTATTCCAATCATACTTTTGTCTTGACGAGTTCAGAGCTGCGCTAGGGCGGGCTACGTGGAAGTTTTTGTGCGTCACTCTTCTCCGACAGGTATATTGCTCAGACCAAACCCAATATCCTTCATCAGACATACAGTGACTTTACGTTTCCCTGAGGTGATTATCTATTGCCGCGGTTATCTGACATGTAATATATTTGTGCTCCAGCATCCCACCATAGATGAGCGCGAGACACTGGATAATTATTTCCACTTGACATCGCGCCTATACCCATGTGGAGAATGTGCAGAGGAGTTCCAAGAGCTACTGAAGCGATTTCCTCCCCAAGTAAGTGGCACAATGTTCGATCGCACTCTCGAGAGTTGACTGGCACATCTCATAGACTTCTTCTCGTCGTGCTGCTTCCTTATGGTATTGATATCTATTATATCCAGTTCTTCCTTTACTAACCCCACGAAAGGCTGTGTAGAGTGCATAATGAAGTAAATAAGCGCCTGAAGAAAGCTGAATTCGACTGTGCAAATTTGTCAACCGAGTACGACTGCGGGTGTGGCGATGTCCCGTTGAACTCAACTTCAACCCCTGCTCAAACCCTTGATGATCTCGAACATGACACGAGTGAAGATGAGATTACCGGAGCTAGACTTATACAAGGAGGGCGATGATACCAGGTTTGATTATGTTTTAGGTTTTTTTTTCATAGCGGGCTATTAAATTACTGATAATCAGTTTGATGATGACCAGTATCGTAAACATGTTTAATTTACTAGAGTGACTGATCGATCACATATTCGCTCTGTTTTTTGAAGCCCTGACCACCTCAATTCAGGGGAGGGTTCTTCACAAGCTTCCATTGCGATAGCCTCGCTACTGAAAACACGTGTCGATAATACCTAGAACAAATGGCGACTGAACTCAATCCAAACGGCCAAGAAACGTACACAATCAAAGGTGATTGATTAGACCTCACGAGAGCGATGATGACATCTGAATGGTGATACATTCGGTTCACTTACAGAGGGATTGAGGGTGATTGAGCGGTTTTTCAGAGTTCCACTTGACTACTCCAATCCGTCGGGAGAGAAGATCATGGTGTTCACGAGGCAAACAATTCCGATCAGCAAGGCTAGGACGAGTGAGGAACAAGAGAAGCTTCCCATTGGTGTGTATCCACTGCTCACTACCGCAGGTTAGGATTGAAGTCAAAGTCATAGTGGTGTATTTGCAAGGCACACAGATTTTTTTTCTCTGATCCCATCTCAAAAACATTGATTGATTGACGTGCCACATAGGGGGCCCGGGCCAGGAGGTTGCATTACAAAGAAACTCTGGATATTCTGCAGAAGTATGTCAGATTGTTTTCTCCTAGCGAAAAAAAAAAGTGATTTTTGATGATATGAAGTTTTATCAAGAGGGCTATCAAGTAATTGATGGTTCGACCCAGGACGGCCAACTCATCTAACCATCTATTTGAAACAGATTCTTTGGCTCGATCAACGAGGTACAGGGCTTAGTACGCCCCTCACACCTGATACGCTCCCTGCACATATCAAGACAGATGAGGAAATCGCATCCTATCTCAAGCATTTTCGGCAGGATAATATAGGTAAGTCCGTGGTGATGGATGGATGATTCCATCAAGGTCATTCAGATCTTTTCCAAAGTCAGGGACTGTGAAGCCATCCGACAAGTCGTTCTGGGACATAAGGAGAAACCTGAAGACCGGAAGTGGACCCTTCTTGGTCAAAGTTTTGGTGGTTTTTGCATCATGACTTATCTCTCATTTTTCAGCGAAGGTCTCAAGGAGGTGTTTATAGCGGGGGGTTTAGCGCCTCTTGTTAATGATCCAGATGCAGTGTATGCCGCAATCATACGTGAGTAGTACTTTGATCAGCAGCCGGGAATGGTTAGTGAAGGTAAAACATTTCAGCCCGCATAATCAAACGAAACGAGATCTACTATGCAAAATATCCTAAAGATGTGAAGCGGGTGAGATGATTCCTCTCGATGAATGGGAGAGGGGATCCACTTACCAGGTTAACTAGGTCCGTGATATTGTTGCATACCTCGAGCATAATCAAGTCGTCCTTCCAAACGGCGGGCATCTCACTCCCAGTAGATGGCAACAACTCGGGATAGATTTTGGTATGAGTGGTAAGTGCATGAAACCTTTTTCCATACCCTGAACAGCTTAAGACTCCTCTTAGGTGGAATTGATAGGGTGCACCGTGAGTGGAGGGTTGAGGGTATGTATGGCAGATGAAACGTTAACCGCAATGATATCGCAGAATTAGTCTTTCGGGCATCCCAGGAACTCGAAACCATTGGGAAAATTGGATACAAGACACTACAATTAATTCAACAAGTACAAGGCTTTGACGGGAACCCGCTATATGCAATTCTCCATGAGGCAATATACTGCCAGGGGTCAGCACTCCCATCAGCCTTCCACTCTTTTACCGATGAGCATTATGGATTATAGACGTGCGTCGCGCTGGTCTGCCGAGAGAACGATTTCACAACATGCCCCATTTTCGTGGTCGCTCGTTAAAGGTTTGGGGGATGATGAACCCCTACTCTTCACTGGAGAGATGGTATATATCACGCTGATTTCTGTTTAAGATACTGATGCAGTGACAGATCTTCTCTGAGATGTTCAATGATTATGCTAACCTACGTCCTTGGAAGAAAGCCGCGGATCTGCTCGCTCAAGAAATTTGGGGACCTCTCTATGATCTTGAAAAATTAGCACGGAATGGAGTCCCAGTTTCTGCTGTGACGTGAGTATTTTCTCGCTTTCCAGTTGAAAATTGAATCGTGTGCAAGCGTCGTTCTAGATATTTTGATGACATGTTCGTCGTTTGGTTCTCCATTCAAGAAGATGTTATTAGCTGACCACTTGCTTGATTTCCACCCTTTTCAAGGTATGTTGATTTTGGCTTTGCTCAAGACACGGCGTCCAAGATCAAGGGTACCGAGCAATACATCACGAACCAGCTCTTCCATGATGGGATCCGAGATGACGCCAAGGACGTGATGAAACGGCTTTTCCAGATATCCCAGAGAGAGTATTGTTGATCTGACTTTTTTTTTTTTTTTTTTTTTTTTTTTT
>Ga0157368_1000166_pt1 | contig 32202 bp, 40 predicted proteins | sample AttbisABBM3_FD_113146 | JGI IMG/M metagenome (GOLD analysis project Ga0157368, IMG submission 113146) | Fungus gardens microbial communities from leaf cutter ant in Botucatu, State of São Paulo, Brazil - Atta bisphaerica ABBM3 | ecosystem: Host-associated > Fungi > Mycelium > Unclassified ... | reverse complement strand
TTGTATATAAGACTAGTAGTTACACTGTAATTTGCTAGTCTGATAATCAATGAAGATAATTCTTATTGAACTCAATCTCTGGTGTTCAACAGTGACATACCAAATTAGCACTTACTCCCATTTCAGACTTCTTCCTATCATTTGAAGTTGCGACCAAACAGCAGACAGACAGCACAGCATATAAGCTGAAGCCAAGGTCATTTCACAAGTCTGCTTATCTCTGATTCCATTCTGTGGACTTCTACCCCAGTGTGAACTATGCCTGATAACTTGAGTGTACTCAGAGTAGTTATCTGTCTCCTTTGATTCTCAGATATAGTCTTAGTTACTGAGTACTAGTATTTAAGACACATAGATACTCTGTAGTTCCTTACTCTGAAAATCAACCAGAGTTGTGCACTGATCTGAGTGTTCATGCTCAGACTCTTGACTTTTCTCATGTCCCATTACTTCTTAGTGCTCTCTTTCCAAATATGACCATTACAACATGCAAAGGCACAGCACATCTACTGAAGCCAAGGTCATCCCTAATTCACATCTACACATCTTGGAAAAAGTTCCCATACCTCATCTGATGTCTTTCATAATTTTTCCACAGATGGTTTACCCTTCCAAGCATGTTTCATACCCTAACAGTAATCCCTGAAACTGTTAGGATCTTACATTCATTGTCTACACTCCAATTCTAACAGAATCAGTGGCTATGGTTTTCCATTCTGTTTTTCTATTCTTGATCATTGTCTTGGGAACCAGTACCAGTATTTAAAGCCAGTAGATATTCTGAACTTTCTCCAGTCTAATAATTGAATCAACAAAGTGACACACTTCCAAACCCAAGCAACCCACTTCCTTTCCATCTCTTACTGTCTCTTTCATTCACTCTTCCTCTATTTCTGAAGTTATGACTATATGACAAGCAGTTGATGCTTACACATATGATAAGTCTAAGTCCTCCCAGCTTGATCCGTCCCTCTTCTGTACAATATCCACAAACTTCTGCTTCCAAACAACAAGTAGCCATGTAATCTACTGACTGAGTAAACAATTGCCTTGCAGCCAGGTCCACACTGACCATACAGGACACATCTAACACAATGTGTAGCAGCATGCGTCTGGTCACTTATTCTTATTGCTCCAACCCATGAGACTTCATATTTTGTAGCTGTCACAACTCAATCTGCAGTAGACATCGGCAAACAGACCATGTTAGGATAGTATAAATACTTGCTTGTAGTAAGATGTACCCTAGTCTTAGTTGTCACTTATTGTTCCAATCCACTAGACTTGACATGGTCCACTTGTCACCTTGTCACAAATCGGCCAATCTTGATGCTGCCGAAGTTCTTGGCACTGTACTTCAATGGAAAGCTTCATCCCAATTCTGGTGGCTGCAATTGTGCGTTCATGGAAGCTCAGTTAGTTACTTTCCTCATGATTTTTGGCTATTTCTAGGCTGTGCATTTGATATTCAAGCGAGATGAGACCCACACATTACCACGTCTTGTCAAACTCTTGTTGGGCGTGCCGGCTAGTATCCATGCCTTGTTTAGACACAAATCCGAGCACACAGCGCTGGAATCCTTCAAGAGCTTGTCCTTTTTTTACTTCATGCTCGGACTATCTATATCACTTTATCGTCTGTCTCCTTGGCATCCGATTGCTCAATATCCTGGTCCACTTCTCTGCAAAATTTCTAAGATCTACTGGGCTCTAGTTACACGAGATGGACAACAACATAAGTTGCTAGCTGTTTTGCACAGACAGTATGGAGAGATTGTGAGGATAGGTGGGCATGCCGAGGGTTGGATGTTAACACATTTTTCCCTGATATTATTACAGGTCCAAATGAAGTATCGATAGTGAATGCATCAGCGATTGATCCTCTCATGGGTTCACCAGGAGTACCCAAAGGACAATGTGAGATCTCCCGATTGTTCTGTCTTCTTGGAAGTTGACAAGGGGCATTATGTTTCTCCTTAGTCTGGGAAGGCCGGTTACCACATAATGCGCTTTCAAATCTTGTAGGCGTCAGAAATAAGAAGGAACATTCTCGTCGTCGGAAAGTGTGGCAACGGGCTTTGAACCCTAATTCTATCAAATACTACGAGGGCTTCATATATATGAGAACTCAACAGATGATCGACCTTCTTGCTCAAAAAACATCTGGTCCGGTTGACATGAGTGAATGGATGGGGTATTACACGTAAGTGTCCCATGTTGATGGCGAAGAGTAGCAATGGTCTCACCAGGAAGAATAGCTTTGATATTATGGGTGATTTGGTGTACGTTTTCCGGCCTTTTTTGGAGGGGTTAAATAACCATTCTTGCAAGTTTTGGCGAGGGTCCAGAAATGATGAAGAATGGCGACAATGATAATTTATGGCATTTACTAGAAGATTCACAAAAGTATGGTACATTCAATTTTTTCAGGCCTCGATGACACATTGACCCCTTTTTAGGACCTTATTCTGTTTAAGTTTGATTCCTTGGTTCGGAAAATTGATGCATCGTATCGGCAAGATGATACCCTTCTTACCAGGCATTAAGAAATACCGTAACTACGCCGTCACTAGAACCTTTGAACGCAAAAATCAAGGTTCTCCCAACAAAGACTTATTCCACTATCTAGTAAAATTCTTCAGCACTTCCACTGGTTTCATAAACTATTGCTAATCGGTGGCACTGCAGATGGACGAAGATGGCCTTTTGGAAGCAAAGCCCACCATCGCCGAGGTTCTCAGTGATAGTGGGTTGCATTTCTTCGATTTGTGTTCGATGACCAACGCATTTCCCGTTTCCTCAGGTTCCTTAGCTATTATCGCTGGCGCTGACACGACATCTAGTGTTCTTTCAAGTTTTTTGTATCTCATAATGCGGCATCCCAAAGCCTATCGGCGAGTCCAAGAAGAAGTAGAAAGCCTGGGAAGTGACCTTGCAAGGCCAGAAAAACAGGCAAAACTTGCCTATCTGAATGCCGCTATGTGAGTCTGACCGTTTTGACACCCTCTAAGAGCCTATAATTGACCGCCGCGAAGCAACGAATGCCTGAGACTCCTGCCTCCCGTTCAAAGCGGCTCACAAAGAGAAATCCCCAGTGGTTTTGGGTCAGCAATGATTGGACCATAGTATGTTTCTTAACTCATCGACGTGATGATAATATCCTCACCGGAAAACCCAACAGCGAGTTACCAGAGGGAACGGCTGCTTCTGTTCCCTTCTGTCTAGTGCACAAAGATCGCAGAAATTTCCTTCCCTGTCCTGAATTGTTCCTCCCCGAAAGGTGGCTCTCTCAAGAAAAGAGAGAGACACTGGAACCCAATTTTTTCAATGACAGGGTTCCCTACATTCTCAACCATAGTGCATTTCTGGCATTCTCCTATGGTCCTGCGAATTGTGTTGGCAGACAGTTGGCGTATGTTGAAATGCGAATGGCAATCTGTCTGCTTTTGGATCGGTTCATGTTGAAATTTGCTCCTGGCTATAATCCATCTCGATATGAAGACGAATTTCGAGACTACTACATTGTTGTGAAGGGTTCCTTGCCTGTTCTCTTGACCCTTCGGCAATGACTACGTAGTTATAAGACCCTATCTGATTATGTATTTTCCATTTGTCCTTCATACTGTACCCAGTTGATGGTCGATTAAATCGTCTCAAAGCCATAAAAGACTCAAGAACTAAGATGGGACTCACTACTTACTGATTTTACAGATACCCCTCTTAAAATTAGGTAAGCTGGTTCAACAACATCTGACAACGGAAGGGCTAATTGGATTGCATAGCGGAGAAATGTATTGAAAGATACACATATTTTCCGATACACATATTTTCCGCAAAGCCCATCGCTTACGATGTCTTAGGAATACATCCAATACAAAATCACCTACATCGGGAGCAATGCAACTCTACTCAGGCTAGCGGAACAGAGATCTTTCTCCAACCAGATTGGGTAGGAACAGCAACAGATCAACAAAATGCGAGTACAAAAAAATATCATAGAGCAACAGATGAAGAGACATCGATGAAATAAGCAGCCTATTTCCGGGACCTTTTCCTGACTTCCTCATCTTTACAAGCATGCAACATCACTTTATTTGGCAGCCCAGGAGTCATGCCAGAATGACCCTTGGACCAGTCGTATGATACGGCATATGCGAAGATACTGCCAGTGCGATTGAAAGTAGAGCAGGAGATCGATGCAGGAGCAGCCTCAAAACCTAATTAGACAATAAGATGATGAACATTCAATGAGAAGCATCAGAAAGGATTCACTCTTCAGGCGGGTGCGGGCATCCTTATCCCAGAAGTGTATGGTTCCATCAGATCCTACGAGAGTCTCAGTCAGCTCGAGAATGATCTCAAGATCCAGAGGAATATACCGGAGGTCGAGAAAGTCCCATGGACAGGATGGAATGAAATATCGTTAACCGCATAAACCAAGGCTTGGTCCTTGGTATTAGGATTCGAGTCACGGCGGTGACACTTGAAGGAGAAGTTATTGCTAAATTCTGGTCTAAGTTTTGGTTATATGGGGTCCGGTGACGGGGACTTACGTTGAATCGGACTCTTCAACGTATCTGAAAACAATAATAATCTTGTCAGATTTTCGACGCCTGCAAGTCGAGCACGCTCACTGTATGGCCACGCGACCTTCAACACTCCCGACTGCAAACCCATTATTCTGAGAAGCAGTAAAACACGAGACGACGCGAGTTTGCCACTTCAAAGGTGATGTCATTGTCTGCAATAAAGTTCAATACGTTTTTGTCATCGGGGCAGAAGTTGAAAACCTTATAAGGAGAAGTTGGGTTGTTGAGGTTGAATATCTGTATGTGGCGCTCAGCTGTTCCAACGACGAGTACAGGATATTGCACGTCAAATGTATAACATCTCTCCGGTAATTGAACGGTAGCGACAGGACTCTGTGATCTCAGATCCCAGTACTAATGCAAGTCAGGTTATAGCAGATACCAAGGACTTGAAAATATACTTTGATTGTCTTGTCCCAGCTCCCAGTAGCCAGAATTCCCATCTGCGGAGCCTCGATCCACTTGACAACCTTGATAGGCGCGTCATGTTGGGCAACCTGTGTCGCTTGACCAGTCGTGACATCGAACATACGACCGGCGTTGTCAGCACCACCAGAAAATATCTTGGTACCGTCCTGATAGTGGATTTAAGACTCATTTAAGACCTCAGAAAAGGAAAGGTGTACCTTGTTCCAACAAGTTGACAAGACGGGGCCTTGGTGCTGATACATAGCCTTGCCTTGTGTCTGCCCTTGAGTCCCTACTTCATAGATTCGAACCTAGAGGAACAAGTCGGAAACGGAAAAGTAGTTGACACAGGGAACACACGCTATTGTCCCAGCTCCCAACAGCCAAATAGTCGGCCTGGCTTGAGAAAGAAAGGGAAGAGATAGAGTCCGGAGGCGGCTCAGTGATTTCGATATCCTTGTCACCAGTTGTAGAGGTGCTCGTTGTAACAGAAGTAGGGTTTGCACTGGAGAAGAAGGACATAGTATTGGAGAAGGCAGGGCAGCCTGCAGCAGCAAGTCAAAGTTGGTCTCAAACGAGTACCGCTCCAAACAAATCTCTTCGCGAGCTCAACATTCACAATTCCCACACTCTTTCCATCATTAACTTCCTTTCATAGTCAGTCCGTGTCGCTCAACCCAATATTGATACAAGGCTTCGTAGTACGAAGCTTGCTTTGGGTTACTTCCGCAACTGCGAGTGACCTGGGTTCAATTTCCAGCAAAGTTCACCTATGGTTGTTTCTTAGGCCAAACTACCACGATTAACATGTCAATCTCAGATAATGTATCCTCCACCAGTTTAGCATGGCTTCGTAGTCTAGAGGTACGATACTTGCTTTGGGTTACTAATTGCAAGTGGCCCGGGTTCGATTCCCGGCGAAGCCCGCTCTTTTTGATTTGCCTGTCACACTACGTCGCGAACGGATGGATGGGATGGATGGATGGATACAACAGAAAATTAAATGCGATACAGAACTGATAAGCTAAACTACAATTATATTTAAACTACCGGAGACAATACCGAAAACTCAAATCATGAACTGGAGATCAGACAATGGCGATAGGGGCGGAGGAAGATTCCTGGTAACCAGTTTTAATATGGTGATGATAGACTATACCCACACCAGCATAAACACAAATATTAAACAACGTTATGATCACCACCGAATCGAATGTATGCTGGGTCGGCTTTAGGTGTATCTGGGTGAAGCTGGAGCCTACCCTCCCAAAGAGCAGCAGAAGATCTCGAGGGATCTGTGTGCGCCGGGTCCGAGAGTGAACCTTGCTGACCTCCAGTAGCGACGGCACCAGCGATGATTGTCGGTATCATCGTCATCACAGAAGGCCTAGGTAATTATTAGAAAAAATTGATAGATTTTCATAGCTGATAAAAATTCTCACACAGGCAACTTCTCGTGTTCACCACTCAGACGCGCAGTGCGACTCTTCCCGACAAACGACGAAGCGCGTATACGTCCTCCTCGAACGTTATCGAAATAGCTGAGATTATCGCGGACAAGGGTAATAGCGCCATCCCAAGTCTCCTTGTCGGGTCGAATCGATGGCAAAATCTCTGTTTCTTCTTTACCGAAGAGGCCAAGAGCACGGAACAGCTTTTCAAAGGGCTCATTGGGCAGAAAGCGAACAAGCACTCCTAACGGGAACGATACAAAACCGAGGGCTAAGGAGATCCCCCATTCGCGTCCAGGGATTCTAATTACCTGGAAAGCATCCCCCCCGACAAACACAATCAAGATTTGGACACCAATTTCTGGAAAGAAAATCAATGCACAGTCAAGGTATCATGGACTCAAGATATTACCAATCAAAGTGATTCCAATGAAATATGGATTACTGAGCATCCCCTCAAATACATTCAATCGTCTATCGAGGCGGCGACAATTGATAGAATTGAAGATTTGAGTGAAGACGAAAGTATTGAATACCAGGGTTCGCACAATGTTGTCATTGTTATTTGAGTGATCGAAACCAAGAATTCGATGACCAAGAAAATGGAGGAGAAGGATTATGAAAACTTGGTATATTGATTGGAATAAAATCATCTTGTACATGTCAGTGGAGAAGAGAGGAGCGGTTTTCTTGTCCGGCTTCCGGTCAAGCAGCACTTCAGATGCCGGGTCCGTAGCGAGCGCGAGCGCAGCAAATGTATCCATGATGATGTTGATCCACAGAAGTTGGACAGCGCTGAGTGCCGACTCCTCCTGGTCTGAGGCGAGAGCGGTGGCGAAGGTAATAACAACAGCAGTTATGTTTACCGAGATCTGGAACTGCAAGAACTTACGGACGGCGTCATTGACGCAGCGTCCCCAGATAATAGCTTTGACAATGGAAGAGAAGTTGTCATCCATGAGGATGATGTCAGAGGCTTCCTTCGCAACCTCGGTACCAGCAATACCCATAGAAAACCCAACGTTGGCAGTTTTCAGAGCAGGACCGTCATTGGTTCCGTCGCCAGTTACACCAACAATTTCACCTATTGACTTCAGAGTTTCAACCAGGATCTTCTTGTCCTCTGGCGACGAACGAGCCAAGACCTGAAGTCGAGGCACAATTTCAAGGCGTTCAGCTTGTGTGAGCTGGCGGAAAACTGGTCCCTCCATGACAATACCACCAGGGGTGAAGATACCGCACTGATTCGCGATCGAACGGGCAGTGAGCACACTGTCACCTGTACACATCTTGATAGAAACACCGGCACGATGACACTTGGCGACGGATTCACGGACACCGGGACGAAGAGGATCTTCAATTCCGGTGATACTGATCAAGGTCAGGTCCTGCGCAAGTTCTTCATAAGGTACCTGACAGAACGAATTTAGGAGATTCAGGAGAAGAAGCACCAAAGGAGTCCACCTTTTCCTCATTCGAGTTCGCAAGGGTCAATCCTACGGGAGGCCAAGTAGGGGTGTCCCTATAACAGAGCGCAATAGTTCGAAGAGATTGATTGGCATAGAAAATCATGGACCGGCTTATGTTCTCACGTGCATGTTTGTCGATGGGCCGAGTCTCGACTGAGTCGCCGATGTGAAAATGGTTATCCTTGTCAACGACGACATGATGATTGCATCGCTGCACTAGAATTTCGGAAGCGCCCTTTACATGAAAACGATAATGACCATTCGGAAGCTTGATGACAACCCCCATAGCCTTCCGTTCGCTCGAAAATGGGATCATCTGGATGATCTCAGTTGCCTCACGAATTTCCCGAAAACTGCGCCACCCAAGATCCTTGGCGAACTGCAGTAAAGCTGTCTCTGTTTTGCTTCCAACAAAAACGAGGGCGCCTGTCTCGGGGTCGGCATCCTCGAATGCAGTGGAGTTGGCCGCAATCGCCTCATTGAAGATCTCCTGAAGCTGGAGTGACATGACATCGTTGAGTTTCGCTTGATCCAATGAGAAGTCCTCTGGATATCTTCGAGTCCCTCCATTTTCGTCGGCGTTCGAACGATCTGCATTCTCCCCTAGCCCCCGCACGAATTTCGCATGGATGCCAACTGAACCCGCGACGACAGTCATCGAGTTTTGAGTAAGAGTGCCAGTCTTATCCGTACAAACCACGGATGCATTGGCCATTGTTTCACAAGACCCAAGGATACGAACCAACAGCTTTTCGAATGCCATGCGCTTTGTAGCGAATGCCAACGCGAGAGTAACAGCAAGTGGAAGACCTATACGTAAGGTAAGCATCATGAAATAGACATAAGCATGCTCAACACATACCTTCAGGAACAGCAACCACTATGAGGGTGACAGAAATGATTAGAATGTTGACGAAAGCAATCCCCTTCTGACTCGGTGTCCTAGATCCACGCTATAAAAGATTTGATATTGGAAACATGAAGGCAAACAAACCGCTGGGGTTCTCCCGTGCCCAACTGGACGAAGAAACGAATCATCAAAGCTATGAAAAGAAGAAGACCGGCTAGAGAGCCTATTTTGGCTATTAACTCCGCAAGGTTATTCAATTTGACTTGGAGGGGAGTGTTCTCAGCGTCCCCCCGTAGTGCTGTTAAGCTGTCTTAATGCACGAACCTGAAACAAGAAATTACAACGCACCCATCATGATACGACCATTGAAGCTTTTTGTCCCAACTGCTACCACCACATATTTGCCAACGCCCTCCAGAACCTTGCTTCCGCTGAGGATAAAGCAATCGACGTGTGTTTGATTATCGGTTCTCACATTCTCGAGTACTTCATCATATGGAACTTTGTGAATAGCATCTGACTCCCCAGTGGCGCCGGACTCGTCACATCTAACATTGTGTCCGGAAAGGAAAACTCCATCGCATGGAATAATTTCTCCAGGTTCGAGGAGGGCGATGTCACCCACCAACACTTCCTACATAGCTGTGAGAACGAGGAAGTGAGAGATCAACTATAGACAAACCTTGATATCAATAACCTTCTCCTGCCCATCCCGTATTACCTTCACTCCACGCTCCTCTTTCTTTTCGTTAAGAGCCCTGAATTGGCGCTCTTTCTGCCAATCATTGAGTGACCCCACAAAAACCTATATACGACGACTCAGCTATTGACTGTGCTGAGGGAGAAATACACGCACCACAATGGCAATGGCAACAATGATTGCAACACCCTCGACCCAGTCAACCGGAGGCTCATCAGGTGCCCGGGGGGTACCAAAATCCTGAAAAAGCCCTAGAGCGAGAGAAATTGCCGCAGCAATGGAAAGGAGTATCTGCAGAGAACATGAACAAGTCCTCTACGATCATGAATAAGGTCAGACAAACCAAAACCTTGTCCTTTAGTGCAAGCCACATCAATTGAAGCAACGATTTACCCGGTCTCCGAGGAAGCAGATTCTCCCCGAATACTCGTTTACGATCATCAAAAGTAGCACCGTATGCTGGGTGGTCTCCGTTGATAGACGGCTCTCGGATATGGCCACTTGGTTCAGTGAGGGTAATCGCTGGGAGTTTCGACGAGTCGGAATGGGCAGAAGTAACAGATTTAACCGTCGCTGATCTCGGCAGTGATTGGGTTGAGAGGCCGTGGTCGGCATTTGTCGCAAGTCCTCGTATCAGGCCGGCTACACCACCAAAGTTGGTAAGTGTATCAAAATGTTTTGGATCCAACATATGGGCAAGTTGATAGGGTTTGAACGGAAACGGAGCCGGATCAAGACCTTCATCCTGAAGCAACTCCAGTTGGTGGGTAGTCTTGTCGTCATGTTCATCTGTAGATCTGCCTTTCTTCTTTCCCTTCCGCCCTTTCTTGTCAAAGTTCTGGTTTTCAGTTTCAGTCTCAGTCTCAGTGGACTTGCGGGACTCAAAAGACTTGCGAGTCGAAGACGATCGAGGATCAACATCAGTAAGAGAAGTCGCGCACGAATTCACTTTGGCCACCATGACATCTCCCGTTTCTGTGACGGAACTCGCAGTGGTTGCGTTGCTAGATTTTCTTCTATGTCTACTTGAGACAGGACTGTGGGGACTGAGGAGGCTAAACGACAATCTGTCATCTGGCTGGTTGTCACGAAGAGCGAGAGTAGTCTTGAAGCCACTATCAGAGTGAGCAGAAATCGTAGGAGAAGGAGGATATGCGATCGTTGGTGAGTAGTCAAAAGATGAGGACGAGGACGGGTGCTGTAAAGGGGGCGAGAGGAAAGCGGTGTTGGGCTCAACGTCTATGTGAGGTGCCTGAGCAGATTCTGCAGCGTCGGTGACATTGATAGAAGGAATGTTCTGGCCGTCGACAGACATTAATGGAGCCGAAAATCCGAAACATGCAGTTAAATGCAGATGGGGTGGTTGGTATATATGTGGTGCACACAGCCTTGACTTTTTTCCCCACGCCCCTATTCACTATCTGGCACAATGCCACCGTGTGCTGAAATAATCCCTCTTCCTTATTGTATTCCAAAAACCAAGGAATTGAACTAGTGCTGTCAGATCTGTGGGAGCTTATCACATGCACACAGCGTAAGGCAGATGCTCACCACATCTTATGTCCAAGAACTCTTCTACCAGTCGGGCCTTGGCGAGAACAGCCTTGTTCAAAGCTGGAATTCTCGCTGTACAGGTTCACTTGGACCACCAACCCATTTTGCAAGTGGCCGCCTGGTAACAGTATCGGAATGATCCAAGCCATGTTGTCATAACGCTGCCGTTATGTCAAGGGCATGTGAACTTCGTGATTGAATTTTGACACAATGTTTTCTGGTTCCTTTTCTTTTCGATATGTAAGCTCTTTGTAAGCGATGCCGGCAACTGCAACTTTGAGTCCCGCCAAGTCATAAATACCGGTCAACTCTCCAAGGTACAAGTCGAGTCAAATGAACTGTGGAAAGCAGTTCTCTGGATTCTGCTTCAGCATGGACCAAAGACTGCGGAACACCCACGAACAACTACGAGACCTAACCACAACTTGGAGAAGGCTTATCTCCACGAAGTATACGTCAAGATATGCCAAGCCTACTGTGCTTCCAAATGGTTTGAACATCCACTACCACATCTCCAATCGAAACTTGCGGAAGTATCCATGACCATTCGTTTTTGGCTCTCCAGCAAACTCAATTCGACCCACGCTGGTAATCACGTCTTCCAAATTTTGAGTTAATGTTAATGGCTACTGCCACTAATCCAACAGTCATAATAAAAAAATCTTACTTCAGGATTTGAATTCCGAGGTTTGCAGTGATAATTAACTCCGGGCACCCATCGAATACGACTCCGGCAATGAACGTTGTACATGCCGGATCTATATCCTCTCCTGGCTCTTTCGGGGATGAAATTTTTGCGCCGCTTCGACACCTGTGCCAACAAGTCATTTTCTTGAGGCAGTTCTATGTCATCACCGGACTATCATAGTGAGTCCCGCAGCGGAATTAATCCGTTCCATTCCGCCGACGGGCATGGATTTTTACAAAGAAATAAGGCTAGATGTATACTTCGATATGAATTGAGTGGACTAGCTTCAGAAGGTACGATAAATGACGGAGCATCTGTCTCAAAACAGACAGCATGATGGAATTATCATTTGCGCCATTAATTCTGTGGAGTTGCATAATAAGAACTATTTCGGTCACACCGAGGAATGTAGTCACTTTCATTTCATTCTCCCAGGAGGGGCAAAATGTTTAGATATGAAAAGGCGACGAACCTGGGACTCGAACCCAGAAATCTCCAGCTCGTTGTTAAGCAGTAAGCTACCGGAAACTGGCGCGTTAACCATTACGCCAGTCCGCCCCCAGATCATTTATTGCTCATGTATCATGACATTTGACCGGTGATAAATAGTTCCACTTATTTGGCTGCTCAAAAAAGCTAGGCTGGGCTAGCTCTATGTTTTATGTTCTTTTGCTCCTATCTTTATATTGGTGCCTCCCTGTCCCTGATTTTGACATAAACCAACCATGGTCTAAGCACGCATCGACAGGTTGCATGCTGAGAACGGGTCTGTTTTGATTGTTCGCCAGGAATATAAAAGATGCTCCCATCCCATTCCCTCATGGGGAACTAATCGGGTAAACCTGGGGCCTTTCATCGACACAGTTTCACTTGTGTAGCCCTTGCGTAAATTTCACGCCACCAACAAGCAAAACTTAGGAGATGAGCACCGTTGATCGAATCATGGAATGTGACGATACAAAAACACCGTATACGGGATGCCATGCATATGTACGTTGGGGACAACTTACATACTAGTTTCCAATACCCTTTTCCACTCATCATTGCAGGCTAATTCGTTCATTTAGCCTATTTATCTGTCTTGAGTACTCAACACCTACAGTATAGTGTGGTTTATGCGCGTCTCAGGTCCTTAAATTGTACTCTCGAACCTTACCGTCCCAGATGATTGATGTTGTTTTGGGGCACCTTGACACGCTCATCGAGCTGGTATTGATCTATAGGCCCACCTGGCATCCATACATGCGCATCTTGGCGTTGTTTGAGATGAAGCTGACTTCAACCATGTTGTTATGGATGAGCTTTCGGCCACACTCGAATCGACTGTCACGGCGATTCTCTACCTAGTTCAGAGGATCCTGACCCGCCGAGAGAATGCGGCTCTATCGAGGGCGGTTGGGTGGTCTTGTTATGTCAGATAATTTTCTGTACAATATTGTCTACCTAAAACCACCACCATCTACCGACCACGAGTAACATAACGGGGCGTAGGGGACATATAAATATACCCTCAAGATGTTGATCAAATGACGATCAAATGACAGACTTCTATACCAGTAGCACACCTCCATGGTGCCAAAGTTGGGCCACCCGCGGCTATGTAATTCAAATCATATTCCAAGGTCCATTTCCGTGGACTTCAACTTCGGTCACCAGCTACTTGGAAGGCAATTCTATGACAAGCTCAAGCTCCTCAATTGTAACAGTATTCATATGTGTCTAGTATCTATCGAGTTTCGGCTGTGTAAAGTCTAAGTCTAACCATGAATGTCTATTTATATCTGTCTTTATATGTTTTATTTCCGCAGACCTGTTATCATAGACGCGCATAGGCGTCCAATGCTCATTGATTATGAATTTCAAATACTCGCCAAGTGACGATCAGGTATCCAATGCCAAGATTCATCTACACCACTATAACAGAAAGTAAAAGCAAGAGCAGTCCACCCGGAAGGAACATGAATACAACAATATTACGTCTAGAAGAAAGGGCTATGCCAAACTGTCACAGTATCAAGCTGATACAACTGCTTGGAGAGCGCTTGAGAAAACTCCGTTGACGTGCGGTTCTAGTCCACTTTGATTGCCCTTGTCATCATTTTCAACCTCAATTCGGTCCAGATCCTTCATGAAACTGCTACCCCAGAACGCAGCCGTGTACTTATTCACGTACTTGAACAACTTGCGGTGGTTCTCTATCCTCGTAGCAGTGTCCATGGTCACTGCCTCGTGGATGGCGTCAGCAACTTGCTGTGAATCCCAGGGGTTTACAACAAGTGACCCATTGAGACTTTGTGCGGCACCGGCAAACTCGGACAAGATCATGGCACCTTGGCGTGCTTGTTGGCAGGCGACGTACTCGTAGGATACCTGAAGAATTGGTTAAAATCTGTAGATCCAGCCGGAGCATTGAAAGACAAACCAAGTTCATACCGTCCCTAGTGCTCGTGACCAGACAAACGTCACTGACAGCATACAAGGCACAAAGTTCGTCGAATGCCAGGCTCTTGTGCATAAAATGAATAGGCATGAACTCAACGGTACCAAATCGCCCATTGATTCTTCCAACGAGCTCATTCACTGTCGACCGGAGATTCTGGTATTCTTCCACGTCCTGACGCGAGGGCACCGCAAGTTGAACAAGCACAACCTAAAGACAGAAAATCAGAAGATGCTCCCAGATATGTCACCAACGGACTTTGCCAATCCATTCTGGGTGTTGTGTAAGGAATAACTCCATCGCATGGAGCTTTTGAGGAACTCCCTTTATGTAATCGAGACGATCGACACCAACGATGACCTTCACCCCGCTGAATCGCTGCTCTAACTGGCTGATACGATCCTTGACGGACTGCTTTTGTAGATTCTGGCATCACCTTTAGCATGAGATCATCTTTGAGCAAGTCGATAAATTGTCAATAAACTCTCACGTCAATGAAAGAATTCGGTTCTATCCCAATAGGGAATGTTCCAACATGTGCAAGACGACCTTCAAATTCCACTCCGTTTGGCATCGTCGGGAGGCCGAGGATACGTGTACAGGACGAAAGGAAGTGTCGTGCATAATCATAGGTATGGAAGCCGATGAGGTCGCAATAGAGAACACCATACAAAATTTCACGGCGGACTGGGAGAATTCTGCATACTAATGAAAGACGAAAAGAGTCGGGTCCACCTCGACATACCTGTATATCTCACTACTAGGGAACGGTGTATGCAGGAAGAACCCGATTTTAATCCCAGGGATGCTGGCCGCAATGGGAGATCCAAATTCCTCTCCTTCAACTCCTTCTGCGATTCTCGATAATTGTTCCAGTGTGAAGTTGTCGATGTTGCGTCCGTCAATGAGTCCGCGCAATAGCATGGGTAAGAGCATAAGATGATAATCTTGTACCCACACCATAGCTCTAGGGGTGATTTGTTGTCGGACTACCTCAGCGAATTGCATATTTGCTTGTCTATAAGCTAACCAATTCGCTTCATCGAAGTTCATTTCTCCAGGATGATAGTGAAAGAGGGGCCATAGAATTGAATTGGAAAAACCATTATAGTGACGATCTGCAACATCGTCATCGAGATATACTGCTTGGCAGGAATACTCCTCCATCAACCGTTTGTCGACATGAGGACGGTCTTTAGGTGGGATGAAAAAGCCCGGCCAACCAATCCAGGTGAAATTGAGTGACTTTTTGAACCCAGAGAGGGCGGAAACAAGGCCACCGGACGACATCTTGAAATGATATCCGCCCTTGGAGTCCTTCGTAATGGTGATGGGTAGTCGGTTGGACACGACTATTATATGACCGCTAGGTTTGTCCATGGTAGATAATAGTCAATGATGAGAGTGGGGAGACTTAGGTAGACGTTGAAGGAGAAGTGAGAAAGTTATATAGTGAAAACGATAAACGCTGAAGGATTGAGTGTATTGAGCGAAAGAGGGGCAAAACCCAAGACGCGATTCCGGATTGGGGAAAGATAATCGGATCATGCATTATGAAAAACGTGCGATAGTCCTCAGCCCTAGAGGTCTATCCCTTCATGTGATACTGTCCCAAATGGTGAACAACCAGAGTTGGAATTTTCGGTCCCAGAACAATTCCCACTTCAGAAAGTGTCGTTCGGAGTCTCAAGAACGTAAGTTGTTTTTCTCATACATAAAGTACTATCTCTCAAGGTACATGTGGTTCACTGTGCGAAGCCTAGAACAGTTCAGACTGTTATCCCCATGTTTTTTTAGTCGAAGAGACCAAAGCCCTACATCAAATCGTATGAGTATATCAATCCAAAGAGTAGTATCACAATCAACATACCATGTCGTCGTCAGATTCCTCGGCTTCCTCTTCTTTCTCCTCGGCCGCAGGAACATCGGTGGTCCCAGCAGGAACATCGGCAGCAGAAGCAGAAGCAGAAGCAAAAGCCTCGGGATTTGCCAGATATTCCTTGATCTATATATACTTCCAGTTTTCAATTCGAATACAAAATAAAGGGAAATGTCACCTTCTCTGACCCCTCGAAAGTGTACTCAGTACCCAAGGAAACGGCAAGGACATTTTTGTAAGAGTTGACAAGGGAATGCGTAATGGAGACGAGAGTAGGATAGTGAAGGGCGAGGGAGATGGACGCAATCGTCTTGATACCAGTGAGGAAACGATCAATGAGCTCGTCCTCGCTAACATCAAGGACTTGAGGGGAGAATACATTGCCAGAATCATAGATCTGAACAACTGTCATTCCGTATGTGAACGGGGAAATGTTCAACATGTTGAGGAGGGTGGCTTCGGATGGGCCAACACGAGTACCCGCAGTGACGACCTTGACGTCAGAAATAATCTCAATGGTACCACGGGCAATCTTGGTGGGAATACTAAGGGCCTGGAAGAAAGATGTCTTTCCCGGTTCCATACCAGTGTTGCCAGCAGGAACGAAAACATCCTTGGTGGAATAGGCACCAGCACGGGCAGGTGCAGCGACTTTGTTGGCAACGATAGTGTCACGAATATCCGGGAGATTTTCAGAAGTAAAGACGAAACCGACATTATCCTTCACATATGGCAGGAGACGTTCGAGTTCAGGAGACTCCGAGAGATTAGAGCGTATAACACGGCGAATCATGGTGTTCTTTCCCATCAAGACAACACCCTTGCCACGGAGGGCAACACGGATCTGGTGCATCTGGTTAGAGCCAACATTGTCCACATTTACAATGAAGATGGAACCTTCACACCCAATCAGCAACAAGATTCGTGAGACAAACCACGAACGAACTTACGATAAGTGTGAAAAAGCTCTTTGAGTTTCTGAGTGTACTGTTCCTTGTCAGCACGAGAAGCACCCATTGTTTGTGGTTATCTGCAGACTATCATTAGTCTGTCGATTTTCAGCTTCAGAGTACACACAGATGTGATAGATTGCAAGTTGAAGTTGGCCTCCCTATTGACCTCTGCCCCTGATTTCATCTTGAGTACAATGAGACTCAATGTAGGATCAACTGTTGCTTACCAGGTAGTGCCAATGGATTTTTCAAGGCAACTTGTGTCGAGGACAGATGATCGACGATTCTTATGTGTAGAGAAAGGAAATAAAGTTCAAACTCCGCCCCGGCAATGACTACTCTCAGCTCGGCGTGAACGGAGGGTTGGTGAACGTCGATCCAAATAACCGACATACTTCAGTCCCGGTCGTATCATTTTCGCATCGCGCATTATCAGCGCAGAGTGAGCCGGGATTATCTGCAGGCATACCTCAAGTCGGACTGTGACACGTCAATTGCAATTTCCTCCATGCAATGGAATGTTGCGATGTTGGCAACTAATTTTTCACTCGCGCAACAAAAGTAACACTAGAATCATTCCTGATTTATGGTACATCAACTCTTCATGAGGCAAATAATGGTCTAACGATATTTTATAGGTCTTCATCATACAATCCGCGATATGCATCTGATTCTCCGAAGCCCTGTTTACTGAATAGACCCCAGCCCAATGAGGAACCCATAGGCTTACCTTCAGATGAAGCGAGTTCTGCGCTGGTTGGCAGCTCAATAGATAGTTCCACCAACCATGTCAATACTGGAACAGTGTATCCAGATAATCCCACTCATCGCGAATTAGCCTCGACTAGACCAGATGGTGCATCGGCAGCAAGGAGCTGTCTGGTTGCCCAAGGTCATGACAAGTCGCGAACGCATCCTTCCGGGATCAATGCTGAGTTTATCCCAGTTTGCACACCGGACTCTCGGTGTAGCGCCTTGTCACCACCTATCGATCCAGCAGCTTCACTGGGGCCCACTTCTTTCCATGTATTCGCGGATGCACTCGAGTTTGTGACAGGAGTACTTAGTAATATTACTTCTGGCCCTGTCCCGCGAACCAACTTCGAACTATTGAGGACAATCCTGCAGCGCTTTGGTTCAGATTTATTGCGTCAACTGGGTGTCAAGGCCAGTGCTGAGTTGCTCTGTCTCCTGGGAGCAATTTCCGATGAGACAAATGCCTACATGTTCCACACTTACTCGGGAGAATGGTGTACGAGTTTCACTGGTAGAAAATATTGGGAGGAAGTTGTGATGGTTTCAGAGATGAAGGAATCTCTGGGGCATGTATTTGGAGAGAGGGAGAATTATTGGTCAATGAGGGCATATTTGGAACAGGCAAGGACCACCAGCTTTCAAGGTGTGTGCTTTTGTGTATGTTTTGGGTTCTTGTTTCTGATCGTTATTTTCATTTAGCTGCAAGAGAAAAGGCCCAAGCTTATTATTTGCGACTTGCGTTAATGACGCGGTCCGAGCCTGCAGTCATCGTTCCATATCTTAACATCCTCCTTATGTCTCCCTTGACGCCTGAGTTTGGAGATGCATTTAACATTCTTTGCGATATTCTGAAGCAGCACAATCCTCACCGAAGTATTGTCGAGATTCTCTGGACTGTCATTCTGGCATACGGCAGTGTCCTGTCCCTAGAACAAAAGGCAATGATTCTTGACATGATGCTTCTCCGCCTCTCCCACCTGAAACTTGAAACTTACAGAGAACATGTTAACCAGCCTCTTCGAATAGAAGATCTTGTCTTGGGTTTTGCGGCTTCGTTCTTCCCGTGTTACCTGGAAATGAAAATATCCGCTAGTCTTTTGTCATGGGTCAGAGACTGTGCTCATTGGAGCATCGCAGGAGAGGCACCTGTCAATGACCGCTTCAGCAATCTGGTCCTTCTTGCTGCGTGGATGATTCCTCAGGAGATTCCTGGTTTACCGGATTTTCGGTTCGTAGCCCATGGTCGTGATTGGAGGCCATTCATTGGTCTGGCAATGTTAGATCAGGTTTTTTGTGGTCGAAGTATGACAATCGCTGAAGCAAGGGAGCTGCAGATCATCGTACGATCGTTCTGGTGTCTATGGGAGGGTGTTGCGACTGTTCATAGACCCGGAGAGACTCGTCGGATTGTCACGACTGCTTTTCTTCGTATAGCTGCTCGACTCCAAGACAGGTCATTGTTGGATTTGTGCCTTGAAGATATCTCGGCGGGCACGCTATGGAAGACCGCTTCATACATTGAAGGGCACGAGCAGGTGGAACAACTTTTCAGCGCTCTTACTGAATGTGTATTGGTTTTCAAGGGCCGAGTATTGGCACGAATGTTGCCTTTACTAAGAGACGTCTCACATACCTCTTTCCATTTGAATATCTATCTCAAAGGAATCTTTCGCCAACTGGCAACTTCCGACGTGGATATTGCATATCATTTTTACTGCGAGTGCCTTTCTTATGGAATACCGATTTCGTCTGAAGCGTCGATCCTTGTCGCTCAGGCTTTGGCCTATGGGCACTACTGGGACAAACTGACCGCATTTCTTCAGGATAACCAGTTTGACAATACTTCACTGGAACCCCTATTGGAGACCATCTTGCGCATTTTTCAAGCAAACAGACAAGAAGACACAATTCCCACACTCGCTGGAGCCGTTGCTGAAATATTGTTGGCGTGCTACTCGAACACCAGAATCCCCAGCCGACTCAAGTATCCCATTCGGTTCTTTCTCCCCATAATGATTGCCTCTCGGCGTCCCCTGAGAGCCGTTCAAACCCTCGAGGCTTTATTCCAAAACAATCCAATCATGTTCTCTTATCGATATTTCCTCCGGATCATTCGCGCACTTTTCCAATATCGTCAGCTCGCCTTGGGAGTCAGAGTCTTCCAATTAGCAACTGAAGCGTTCCGCGAAAAGCCTGTCATAATCAATAACCTCGTCAGAAAAATGAGATATAGTCTGGCTCGTGCTGGTGCTATCAAACTTGCTTCCTCTCCCTACATCAACCAATCCCGTCCCGGGACATTGCGTGACCGACTTGTGTCCTTATCTCTACGCAAACCAGCGCAGTCGGTCTGGCGGACTGTGCTACGATCATTCCATGTTCTGACGGCCTTACCCATTAGCGGCTCCGCTGTCTTGACTGCTGTGCAAGTCTTATTGCGACAACGACGTTTCAATCTTGCGAGGGAGTTAATCGCGCAGTCGTCTAGTCAACTCAAGTCACAAGACATGACTGTGATAGGTAATGCTTACCTCCATGCGTCCCTCTTGTACTGGAATAAGCGTAATGGACGCCTCGTGCGACATATATTGCGTGCTAAAGATTTTCTCTCACAAAAGTATGGTTTTGTGGCCGATCGTATAACAGTCAACATCGTCATCAAGACCATACTTCGGTGGAGAGTTTACATAGACTCGCGTCATATTATGTGTCTATTTGATCACCTTGTTCGAAACGGTTATCCAGCTTCAGAACAATGGTATACTGCGAATGGAGTACCTTTTGGTACACTACCGGGGGAAATGGCTTTTGATCTAACAGGTATCCACCAGGGCTTTTCGTTCAAGCGCCATGTGCGGCCTCTATACAAGATGTTCATCCGGGAATTGTTTTTGAGAAAGAACCCACGTGCAGCACAAAGGATTATTGGGATTTTGAAGGAAGAAGAGGTATTGGCTAGAGAGGTGAGAGAACATAGGGAACGTGCACGTCGCTTAGGGGTGATCAAGAAGAAGCAGCGCGTCTTGGCGAAAACCCGGATGAAGCACGGAGAGTAGTCGTTCGGCGCCATGTATTGTCAGATTGACCAGCTGACGGATGGCACTTGGATGTTTCTTGAATCCCAACTTGGGATTTGCGTATGTCCCATGGTGGGTGGAGGGTCAAACGAGATGTAGTCTACACTCTATATAACAACAAACCACAAACCACAATGTGTATTATGGCGAAAACCGATTCCTCAAAGCCTTCGAGATCATAGACGGCCCTATGAGCAAACCATCGCACTCTTACCCATCATAATGTCCTAGTTTCAGAGCTTGACTGGCCGATACGGCTATCCCAGGATGTTACCCAATCTTGTTTGGAAGGAACTGAGACTGATTGACTTTACGAATGAAGATGAATCAGGGTTCGTGTACTTTTTTATCAAGTGGTCTGCAGCATATGTTTCTTCCAGAATTGACTAGAAAGTCTTTTCATAGCAGCATTGGTGAATTTTGCGCAGGGATACGGCTCTGCCGTTTATATCTTATCTTCTCGTGTTTTGCGTTCAGTGAACATCATCTGACAACGATTACAGAGTATTTCCCCCCTCATCAAGTGTCTCCGTCAAGATATGTAGAAGTCACCAGGCATGTAGTCTTGCCTCGTTGGCCATATACTTGTTTATTCTAGTCGTCGAACAGGACGTCGACGGATGTGGACATCATGAGGCTTGACAAGAATTTCCACAACGCTGATGCGACAGCATCCCGACGTACTCCATCGTTTTCATATCTCATTTCGTCTCATTTCGTCTCGATGAAGTGCTGTCTCAGTTGCAACTGCCATTCCAGCACCGGTGCATAACATTTTCAGGACTTCACGCTGAAAAACATTTGCGCAAATTGCCAGGGTATCTACGTCCGAATATCAGTCGGACTCTATGGAGCCCACTCTTTCTGGAGCCCATTTGTCTAGATTGAATTTTCATGGTAACTAGTCTTCTCCCACCTTCAACTTTTTGCATAATGCAAGAAGATATGAGGATACGTCTCGTGGGAGATCTCCCGCATTGCTTGCCCGGTTGAAATCCCTGGAAACATATACCAAGCATATACCATACCCTTCATTGTCATCAGTAATATTCAAGCAGTTGCCTGATTTACTCGGATTTGGGCACGCCGATCCCCCATCTCGAGTACCTTAATTCTTTGTTACCTTGTGTCATTCAGATCAGTTTTTAACCGCGCTTGCATCGAGGACCTTGTCAAGGTGGTCTGCACTAAATCGAACAAATAATATCCTGCGACTACCTCCCCACGAACACGATCAATAGGCCGGTGGAATCCATCTTGAGTTCAAATCAAGATCATACTCATGGTCACTTTACACTCTCAGGTACTCGGGAAAAAGATCATCTCGAAAATAACGTGCTGATAGCACAGATAGAAATAAACTAATCGTTATGCGTCACGATTAGTTGTACAGGAAAAAGCTGCAATAAGTACAATACCTTCGGCTGATACATACCTGAGGAGTAGTCATGCTAGCTAGAACCCAACCCTGGACCATTACCATCAGAGTTATTCCGCTGCATGAATGATTGAAGAACATCATGGTTGAAGTTCATGGTTGGTCCACCCCCTATCCCTGCACGAGGCACATTAGGGATCATATTTGTTACATTCCCCATTAGCCCCATTCCATTCAATCCATTCACGTTTGTACCCATCATGCTGGTGATATTTGGCCCACTAGGATCAGCCATAGGCCCTGACTGTGCAAGACTGGGGTTCAGCCCAAATTGACTAGCCATTGCAATGCGGTTCTGCTGCTGCTGCTGCTGCTGCCGTAGGAGCGCATGGCAAAATTCGGCAACAGCTTCAGGGCCAGCGAGTAGTTTTTGACGAAGCCGGTTTATGATGAGTGCTCGTTGTTCGGGGGCAAACCGCGCAATGAGGTCTAATATCGGTTGAGGGATTTGATGTCCTGCATTCAGGGCAGTGGGAAGAGCTTTAGGCATCTCGGGGATTCCCGTAAGAGGAAAAAATGCACCGCATAACCCCATATTATTGATAGGAAAGATGAGGACATTCTCTTTGATAACACCATTCTGTAGTTGCCACGAAGCGGTGGCATACTATAATGACCGATGAGATAGCATGTATTTGTGTGATGAAGGACCTGCTTACCATGCGTTTAGTCGACATGACAGAAACAAGCATGGCATAGTTTGATTCGTCTTCTGGTGTTTTCGCTTTGAAGGTACATAAGACAGGTTTCGTTCTTCGGATCCAATCTTGAAAGTCAGGGATAGAAATCGCCGGGGTTTGCGCTGGTAGCAAAGTCATGGACGGTGGCCACGTCTCTGAGTGGCTAGCGCCGGGACCAAAGCTCAGAGAAAGTACAAACAAAATTGAAGAGCCACACCTATTACTAGCATTGGAGGAGCTCGCAGACACGCGAGTATGCACCTCTTTTTTGCTCCCGTCTGATCCTGTCCCATTGAAACTGAGAATACCTTCCCAGACGAGAACCGACACTATTGGACTCGGATTTGAAGGCTGTAATTGTTGCTGAAGCGGTTGAGAGATCGCATTCCCCGCCGTTACCGTAGGCTCAGTAGACATGGCCGAGACACCCGTACTTGACGTGACACCCGTGCCTTGCGGTAAACGACTTCTGTCAATTTGTAGAAGCTTCTGCATCTGAGCATTCAGTCCGCTTGCACCCGACAATGAATTTGTTATAGTAGGAGCAACAGGAATGTTCAGCGGATTGAGGCTAGGCGATGAAGTAGGTACACCCGAGTTGCTGATGGACCGTACGGGTGTCATTTGCGGGTTTATATTCGGACTCTGTGTAGCAGAAAGTTGCCGTGGAGTAGTCGCGGGGTTGACAGGGGTTTGAGGATCCTTAGTAAAGAGAACACTAGGTGAATTGTCTGCCGGTGCCAACGGTGCACTGGAATTAGGTTGTGACGGTTGTGAGTCATCCTGCCTCAGAACACCTTGAGATTGGGGATTCAGAAGGGAAAGCTGCCGGTGCAAAGCTACCAAAATTTGGGTAAACTTTTGATACTTATCTCGACGCTTGATGAGTTCTACGTTATAGAGATTTAACTGTTCAATGTTCCCTTGTGTCGTTAAAACACTTCTTTGACTGAGAATCAGCTTCATTTCGTCCCCGAGTTGCTTCCGTTGCACTGAAATAGCATGAATCTGTGCTATCAGCTTGTTTGAGTTTGATTGGTGCCCGGGTTGAGGTGCTGGCTGGGAAACACTGGCTCCAGTGGGTAGGGCTGCCGGAGAGGTCAAAGTGGATGGTTGCATGGAGGGAGCGGGGAGCGAGATTTGGAAAGAAGTATTAGGGGTCGAAGTGTCTGCAGGGTTTTGTGGTGGGACAACTCTTGCCCGCTTGGGTTCCGGGGCGCAATCTGGAGCAACTACTTCTGCCGCACGTTTGGCTGCAGAACCTCTGAGAAACATACCTGATAAGAAAACTAGTCCTTACCTTTCAGTGGAACCGCTGTGAACCCACTAATAAACAGATAGTGTAGTTTTTTAACATTGAACCAAGGGGTCGTTGGACTTCCTGTTGCTGCCTTGTAGAGTTCAAGATGGGAACGAAGTGCTCAGTCGAAGATATTACCTGCGTATATAGTTCCGTGAAATGGGGAAGTTCTGAAGATGTATTGATGCCGCTCAATTGAATGTTGCGCTAATTGGGCCATCATTATACATACCTGAAGTAGATAATCGAATTTGCTTACCTTTTTGAATTCAGCAGGCAAGAGCTCCCAAGTTAGGGAGTCCAAAAGTGGCAACTGGTTCCAGCATGGGTGCTCTGAGCTGTCAGGAGGAGAGGCGGCGATGTGCACAACCCGAGAATCCTTCGGCGTCAGATTCCTTAGCTGGTCGAACATCTATCCAAATATCAGAACGACGGAGAACGAGATAAGGCAAGGACCAACACACATCAAGGATGGTAGCAAACCCCTCAAGCGCAGCCATCCCCTTGCCGCAACCTGAGTCGGTTAGGCCAATGCCTAATCTTCCACTGCCGTCCTTGATGTCCTGAATAATATGCTGTGCCTCGGTGAAGAAAATCTTCTTGACAATAGGTGAAGGTCGGGTGTCCGCTGTGCCATATGTCACAAAGGCAACACGAACCTATGAAGTTGCGATTACGAGGTGCTCGAGCACGCCGGACAAGGAGCTCACGGGCTTATTAGGACTAGAGGAGATACTACAGCGGTGAAGGAGCTGTACAATGTATTCTCGATAAAGCCGTTTCCACTCATGAGATAGAGTAAGCGATGCCTCTACAAGGAAAGCGATTGCGAGCCATTCTGTAGGTTGTGATGCATCTGTGGACATAACAGAGAGACAAAACAAGTATTCTAACAACGTCCCACGATTGCTTTACTGGGTGCCTGATCACAATCATCTTGTAATCATCTTGTCATCTTGTACCTAATTCAAATTACAGGGTTATCGATAATACAAAAAAATGTCCATAGTATCGTGTCCGCGGTGGTCTTGAAAACTGTCTATAAAACTCAGAGAATCAGAAAATCAGTATCATAACTAGGCATGCCAGCATCGTAAAGCTGCCGAACGACCTGTTTCGGAAACTTGCAATCGTCCCACTTGTGGCTTGCGAGGGTGGTCCAAAGATGCTCATGTACTGGCTATAATTCCAGATGGTACCCGTTCTCGTTGGAGTATACGGTGTGGTCGCTGGATTGGTGGGAGTGAAGTTATCTGCAATCGCTGTAGTGACACCGTTGATAACTGTGGTATAAGTGTACGGGGTAACCCCTCCAGCTCCTTGTGGTGTAGGTGCAGGTTGTGCAACTGGACCTTGTGCAACTGGAGCAGCAGCGACAGGTGGAGTTGTCGTTGACGTTGTCAAAGTTGATGTCGGAGACGTAGACGTGGACGTGGACGTGGACGTGGACGTGGACGTAGTTGTCAGTACATCCCCTGCCACACCCGGTACCAGCGTCTGACTAGAGATTCAGAGTTCAGATGGACTTGCGACGAAAGTAGAAATGAATGTTTACATAGTCTGGAACACAGGAGGATTGATACCTGCGGGGTCTGTGGATACGACGACGACGACAGAAACCCCTGCCCTATACTAAGCTTAGAATTGTACTATCAGCCACAGTGGATCGTCGTACACATCTGTTGTTGTCAATGTTTGAGCAGTAGAAAACAGTGCGAGAGAAAGACAGAAAAGAAGGTAAAATACGTCCATGAGTGGACGGTGTCAAAGTGCATGAGCTATGACGCTCACGTGTTTTCAGGGCGCTTCAAGGCTGCTATTCATGTTAACATACCTCTTCTATTCTGCTCCTATTCATCAGCCTTTCTATGCTTCTCATATGTTGACATGTAGTTTTATCGATATGTAGTATACTCCAAACTGACTATCTCCCATTGGACCACTGGTGAAAAGACTGATCACGTGATGCGAAGAACTTGAGGAAATATAATATTTTGGCGTGTACATTTTTGGAGATGATTGATCGATTCTTCCTAGATCGAGCTGGGTTGCGTTCTCTTTCTTTTTCCCTCTTCCTACGCCCAGCTTGTTTCTCGACATCGTCCTCTCATCTTGCAAAGAAAAGAATGCCGCCAAAAAAGGTGCCTGGTCAGGAAAAGCGCGCTCTCCTTGGCAGGCCAGGTAATAACCTCAAGATTGGAATCGTAGGTTTGTTTAGTGAGTTTTCCCCTGCTTTCATCGTCTGACGTCGGCTATTAGGTCTGCCGAATGTTGGAAAATCTTCTTTCTTCAATGTCTTGTCAGAAACGGGTATGGAAATGAAATGCTTGTATCGGTCCGAGTGCACGCTCACATGTATTACCTTAGATTTGGGCAAGGCCGCCAACTTCCCTTATGCGACGATAAATCCTGAGGAAGCTCGTATACCCGTTCCGGATGCACGATTTGATTGGCTTTGCGAGGTCTATAAGCCAGCTTCCAGAGTTCCTGCTCACCTCACTTGCATCGATATTGCTGGTTTGACAGCTGTATGTAAGGGTTTTTACCGTTATAATATTACTTGAATTGACTGTTTTCACTCACAAGGGCGCATCTACCGGAGCTGGTCTCGGCAATGCTTTTTTGTCAAACATTCGTGCGGTCGATGGTATCTTCCAGGTCGTTCGCGCTTTTGACGACGACGAGATTACCCATGTTGAGGGTGATGTAGACCCCATTCGTGACATGGAAATTATCAAGACGGAGCTCAAATTGAAGGATATTGAGTGGGTAGAGAAGGCGATTGATAATATGAAGAAAACGACGCGTTCCTTAGGCTCAACAAGCTTGGCTGACAAGGCAAAGAAGGAGGAACTCGTGCGTGTGGTTCTAGTCGTCGATTTTCTTGACACGTTTTAATCCCGTATCCTAGGCTACCATTGAAAAAATCTACAAAGTCCTCACAGTAGACGAAAAGGACGTGCGCAAAGCAGAATGGACGAACAAAGAGGTAAGATCGGGAGTTTTTGTTTCAATACGATGAAAAAGAGCACCGCTCGATAACCCAGCTCTTTGAGACGGGAGTAACGCCCCAAAATTCAGTGAAATATATTTGTTTTAGCTGACCTACCTTTCTTTGTCTTTCCTCATCTATGGAACTGTAGATCTGACGATCCCCCTTGCAGGTGATTAGACTTTTCATTTACCATCCGCTCGGATGAAAAAGAGCGTCATGCTCGATAACCCAGCTCTTTGAAGAGGGAGTAACGCCCCGAAATTCTCATGAAATCTATTGCTTCTGCTGATCCGATTTTCTTGACATGCTTTACGCACTGTGCTAACTCTCTTTCTAGATCGATGTTGTTAATTCCTTGATGCTTTTGACCGCCAAACCAGTCACGTATCTGATTAATCTGAGTGAAAAGGACTATCTGAGGAAGAAGAATAAATGGTAAGAATCTTATTGTCGCAAATAACTTACGAACTTGAAATTTACATAGGCTTCCGAAGATCAAAGCTTGGATTGATGAAAACAACCCTGGGGATCCTCTTATTCCCTTCTCCGTTGCATTCGAGGAACGTATTCTGCCGATGTCACCTGAGGACAAGAAGGAAGAAGAAGAAAAAAAGGTCGGTGCAGCAAGTGCACTTCACAAGATCACTCAAACTGGATACACCAGCCTTGATGTAAGTCGCCTCTAGTTGATAGGTGATGGAATGAACATTAATCCTCTTGTAAGCTCATTCGTTACTTCACCTGCGGACCTGACGAAGTTCGCGCGTGGACGATACGAAAGGGCACCAAGGCGCCTCAAGCTGCTGGTGTTATCCACAGTGACTTTGAGAATAAATTTGTGTGCGGCGAAATCATGTCGTATGAAGATCTTAAGGAATATGGAAGTGAAGCTGCCGTTAAAGCTGCCGGGAAGCTCAGGCAACAAGGCAAACCATATGAAAGTAGGCGTGCCAATATTCTGTCTACATCCGTTTTGCTAAGGATTTTTCAAGTGATTGACGGTGACATTGCTTACTGGAAAGCAGGAGCATAGGCCCAGCTGCGACTGTGTAGATACAGTGTGGTATTATACAGTGTGTTTATCCATGCGCTACAACCAGAGGCTACGGACGACGGGATGGTGATTCACGCCGCACATTCATATCCCAACGTCTTCGATCCCTTTCTCTTTCTCTTTCTCTCTCCTCAGCATCGTAATCGTGTTCCGTTCTCTGTTCTAGGCGGTGACTTGGCCGTGGCTCCAGGCTCAGGGACTTCCGGGAGGAATTGCGACCAGATCGACTGTAAGGCGAGCGCTCGGATCTGTGTCGCCGGGGTGACCGTGACCGAGACCTGTATCTTGAGCGTCGATAGTAAGGATCCGGGTCCTCGCCACGCTCACGAGCTTTACGTTCTAATTTAGCTTGTTTTCTGGCGGCTTTTTCTTCCTTCCGCTCAACCTTGCGCCGATGTTTTTCTTCTTTTTCTCTTGCTCGCTGAAGGTCCTCATCAGGATCTTCCCTTTTGTTTCCGGATTCTTGACCTTTGGGAGCTGGCTCGAATCCCCTTTGAGACGATGAGTGAATGTGGAGTCATGAGAGGGCAGTCACCTACAATGCAACAGCCAGTGCATCGGCCTCAAGCTGTTTGATGCGTTTGATTTCAAGCGCCTTCTCATCTTCTGTATTATCCTTATCACGACTGTACCAATGAACATCCTTATTCTTCTGCCATCGGCCAGTTGGCGCATTGATACTATGACCAAGATAGTGCTGGGACTGGGATAAGTCATGGATTATGGTACAGAGCAAAATCATAGATACCTCTCTGTCCTTGTCCGCCGAGACGTCTGACCATTTGAACTCTGCCTGGCCACCACGAGTGCCTCCTCTGACGGGCTCGAACATAACAACAGTGGAAAGAGATGCTTGTTCATGTTTGTGCACGATAGTCCCGAAATGGCTAGAGTGGAACTTGTATCAAACCAACCAACATGTCCAGTCAGGACCACAATTCCTCTGGCCTCTTATCCGGTGTATTTGACTTGCTCACAAGGGAATTCGAATCCTTTGTTGCCACGGCTACTGGTGGTCACATCCTAGAGGTAGGATTTCATTACATCCAGCAAGCTATGTGCTATGTTCACGTTCGACGCGCACCGATCAGTACTCTCGGGAACATTCCCCAAGGTCATCCTCGTCCAGATCGCGCAGGCGCAGAAAACGCTCAAGAAGGCGCGAGCCGACACCGTCATCATCTTCTGACCCTTACGACTCTGAGAACAGTCATTCTTTAGAAAGTTCTTGTCAAAGAGGATGTGGAAAACGACCTGTGTCGGAAAACCCACGAAAGCGCAGGCGCCAAACAGAGCACCATGCTTCTGGGAGCCGACGGCATGTCTGTACACCCTCTCCTGATGAAGGTGGAGTACCCATTTTCTGGCCAATTCTCCCGGCTAAACGTGAATCACAGTCCCACGTACATCGGGGCCACACCTACCGCAGTCCAAACCTGAAGCAATAGATCCACCACCGCTGCCGATTCTTGGACGCAAGCGGGCAAGGTCAATTACCATGCCTGGGTCTTTATTTCCACGTTCTCCCTCATTGGATCTGGACCCATCATTCGTACCACTGAGCAGTGGTCACGTTCGTTTCGCCCAATTACATGCTCGGCCTGAGGAGTTGCGACCGAAATCTGGTCCATCCAGACATGACTCTATCCCTCCTTCCAGCTCACCACCGACACATTCCCCCGTCAAAGCTGCCATCCAACGATTCGACGGCGATAAAAGTGCTGATCCCTCTATGTTACTCCCCATCAGTCCCCGTTCCCCTTCCTCGCGCAATAGGGCAAAAGGCACACGTCCTTGTCTGGACAAGTCACCTACATCCTTTTCTTCTGAGGCTAAAGGTAAACAGCGCGCCGTAGATCTGACTAATGAGGAAGACGATTTTTTGGAGCCTGGGATTTCTGAGGACACTCAGGTTAGGGGTAAGGAGCATGAACTCAAGAAAGCCATCCAACAGCAACTAGAAAACGAGACCAGGCGAGAGCGACAGGCAACCGAGGAACCTGCAGATTTCAACTCACACGAAGCTGAAAGAGAAAGAGAACGAGATAAAGAGCGAATCCTGCAGTTGGAAGAAGAGATACGTCTGCTCAAGGAAGAAGTTCGTCTTTATTGTTTTTCACTGTGAGCCTTACTAACCGGTTGGTTAGCTCGCCAAGCGACCTTCTTACAATGAAACTTCAATGTTTATTCCACCACCACCACCTCCTCCGCCACCACCGCCACCTCCTAACCGGACTATCCTCCGATTACCAAGTGTGATGGAGGATGCGAGTATTCTTTTCACAGCTGCTCGAGCATCTCTCAAACCTCAGACAATACCAGAGGAGAAACCTATCAACCCTCCTCATGTTTCTCGTCGCCAAGGTCGACCAACGATTGGAATTATGCCAGACAAAATGGCTGCTTTTTTGGATGAGATGAAGTCAGTGAGGTTGAGGAAGACAGGGAGAGACCTTGAGTCATCGAAGTCTTTCTCTTCTGGATCTTCAAGACAGTTATCTGGTGGAGGTAGTTCGTCGTTGAGCACATCGTTATCGAGAGTCGAAGAAGTTTCACGCGTAGATAGCGATGTTAGCTTCTTGACTCGAAGTTTAGTTGTTCCTCGTTCTCGTAATCAGGTGGTTCCTGCTCCTGTTGGTCCGCGTGTGGGTGACAAGCGCAAGAGGCGCAGTACTTTGGATGCAGTACTACAGGATCCTCATGGTGGGTTTGCTATTTCCTCTTGTTGCTCGTCCTGATCTTTATCCATAGATTCTACAACCAATAAACGGCCTTTGATGTCAGTTCCGCAATTGGTGAGCCAACTGCGGCCGCAAGCGCAATCTTCATCCTCAGGTTCGTCGACATCCCCTATCGGATTGTTCTCCGAAGGATCAAACTCTTCAACGGAACCAGTCACTAGCGATCAAGGAACGTCACAACCGACGCAGGCGATAGAATCGGCTCATACTCCATCGCTTTGTTCTGACAATGATCCTGAGAAAGATGATGAGCATGATCAACCACCTTCTACTCCCCCATTAGTCATCCCTTCCCGTAATATGTATCGTTTCCGCGGTACGGGCATCCCAGTCACTCCGTCCGACCGTTCGCAGAGTAGAATCCTGAATCGATCTCTTCTCCTCAAACCCCAAGAAGCCGAACAAGGTCAGAAGTATCAAAGCAAACAGGGACGTGAGCAAAAATCAGAAACACGTGACAATCCCATTGACTACGAAGATAGTTTCGTACCTATACACCCCGTTACACCTGAAGACCCAGCAGATCATGAATCTCAGCCTACCATATTCAAGAAACGCTTACCTGTGTCACCCCTCCCAAACAAGTCACCGCGAAAACCGCACCCTCCGAACAGTCGTCGACCTACACCTCATTCAAAGAAACTTTCCCTTCTTCCGCTTGATCACGACCATGAAGATGAAGATAAAGATGACCTACCAGTGCTCAATTTCTTCAGTCCTCCCGCTGCAGCATCCACTCCTGGTCCTCATGTTGCACAAAGTCTAAATTTAGCAAAGGCCGTCGATGAGACTCCTAATGTTTTCACTCAGCCTTCTGGAACTCCATCTCAACATCATCATCATAATCTGCCTCCGTCTTCGCGGGTTTCTATACCTTCCCCTCGACCCTATCATGGGCAGAGTCATGACTTGAAGGCTCAGCCTCGGTCGCGGTCGAGCCATTCGAAGAGGTACAAGTCGTTGGGTGATGAGCTTTGGATGGCGCAGCAATCGGATGGAGTGGATGGGGATGAATTGGATGATGAAGACTTGTACGTTGGGACAGGGACGAGGAATACAAAAGAGGGTTTTTTAGCTCGTGGTGGAGCCGGTGGGTCACCTGTGTTTATGGGAGTTGGATATGTTGAAGGAGTTGAGCAGAGATAGATAGAAAGTGCCTGTAGATGTAGACTGTTGGAAC
>Ga0157368_1000165_pt1 | contig 32236 bp, 37 predicted proteins | sample AttbisABBM3_FD_113146 | JGI IMG/M metagenome (GOLD analysis project Ga0157368, IMG submission 113146) | Fungus gardens microbial communities from leaf cutter ant in Botucatu, State of São Paulo, Brazil - Atta bisphaerica ABBM3 | ecosystem: Host-associated > Fungi > Mycelium > Unclassified ... | reverse complement strand
GTGTTACTCAATACAAGAGTTGTCTTATCGCTTAACCCTTTGAGCTTTAAGTCATAACAGTATACCTCTTGAGCCTAGGGTCTGGCTATATCTTCTTGACTAAAAGGCAGTGTTGTCTTTTGGTTGAGGATAGTAAGAGAGTGAGTAAGAGAGGGTCCTGTGTTGGACAGTCTCAAGAAAGAGAATTGAGTTCTAATGTTATGATTACAAGACCCTTAGAGTGGGTCAAGTAAAAGAACCTTGTATTAGGGTTGAATACAAGAGAACTCAATAGAAAACTCTGTACAAGATTGTCTACCTTATATACTAAAACTCCATGGTCTGTGCTAACTACTGTAGTTTCTAGCCTACCCTAAACAGCCATGTGTTTGCCTCAAGATCAACATGTGTTAAATATATTGTATAACATCATCCTTTCAGAACCTTCTATGCTTTTCCATGTGATACGTGATTGTGTGACTCCTGGTCATATTGTGTGACAGTTTGTGACAGTGTGCCAGTGACATTAACCCTAACCCTAAGTCCCCAAAAATAAAAATAAAAGAAATGAAAATGAAAAATGAAAATAAAATATTTTAGAGTCCACTGTCTTGAACTCTGACACTTAGTTACTAAGTATTAGTATTCAAGATACATAAATACTCTGTAGTTTCTCATCTTCAAAATCAACCAGAGTTGTGCACCAATCTTGGTGCCCATGCTTGAACTCTTGACTTCCCTCATGTTCCACTGCTTCTTAGTACTCTCTTCTTAAATAGATTCATCACAACATGCAGAGGCACAACACATCCACTGAAGCCAAGGTCATCCCCAATTTGCATTCACACATCTTGGATAAGTTCCCACACTTCATCTAATGTCTTCTGTAATTTTCCCACAGGTATTTTTCTCTTCCGAGCATGTTCCATACCCTAACACCACTACAAAGTCAATACTGAGTGTATTCCACCAGGCATCCTGAACAGAGAGTTGTAGCTCGCTGACAGTTTGCTGCTCATATACTTGTGTTTGTTTGATCACTAGCCTTATTTGTGCGTATTTGCCTAGAGCCTCGTTCTAATTAACGACGAGTGCGGTACATAAGTGAGTTTTACTCTTGCAACGGTTCTTTCTGCAATTTACCTCTTGGTATCAAGCTCTTCAATGCGTTTTTCGCTATATATCATCTTGAACTTCTCTATCCCTTAAGCGTTTGATGTTCACCTCCAATTGTGATTCACAGCTCGGCTCAAGCCTCCAGCTTGTGCGCGGGATTAAACGTATCCTATTTCCATTTACATGGTAATCTAAATCAATTTTCTTTCATGATTCGACTGTTTAATGCAGCCGTAGCATCTTTGCTAGCGAATTCTCCTCTCCAGTTCGGAAAGTAGCGAAACCTTTGCCTGAACTTCCCTTGGAGCTTTGGCTAGAGATTTTTCAGTTCGCCACTTATGTTCATCGATCTACATCAATCAGACTTCTAAATCCTTTTACGCCCAGAAGAATAATCAACAACATTATGGCCACCAATATGCAGATTTCAGCTGTTCGGACGAAGTTGGCACTCGTCCTGGTGTGCAAACCGTGGAAGATGATTGCAGATAGATTTCTGTATGAACACCTGGTTATTCGGAGTCCTGCTCGGGCAAACGCGGTCCTTGAAGCACTTCTGGCTGCCCGAGTTCAGCTTGAGAACGGCAATATCGATATAGGCTATGGACGCTGGCCGTCTCACATTGAAATCTTCACACATTGCCGAGGAGCTAACGACATGCGTTTCCTTCATACCTTATTCCATATATTCCAATGTTGTCCGAACGTGAGGCACTTCAGTGGATCATGGATGCATCCATTGCCCGTCGAGTTCCTGGATGCAATAGCGAAACTCTATGGACCCACTTTACAGGGGCTCTACTGGAATGAAGTGAATATTGCAGCGGCATTCACTTCTTCCTCACCTCGTTTTCTTTGCAGTTTTCAAGAGCTCCGTGTTCTTGATCTTCGCCACTTCGTCGGCTGTAGTTTTGAGCAATTATTGCGTTCGCCTCCGTCGCAGCCCATACTTCCCAATGTAACTGACCTCCTACTATCAACTCGTTCAGAAAGTTTACAGACGGCCAGCTTTCTTGAGTTACCTCAACTTCGCAATCTTACTTTGTGTGTAACCCTTCCTGGGTGTCACTTCTTCAACCCGCGAGTACCCTATAATGATATCCGTCTTTTCATTGAGAAACACGGTTATTCTTTAATCTCCGTCGATCTTCAAACTCCTGCCCCTTACCTCGAACCAGAACCAGATAGTTCAGATTCACGTTATATCATAGAACATGTCAAACCTGACGTGTTTCTGGAACCAAATGCTTGCCCAAACCTCATTTCGCTCGTGTATCCCGTTACCTCCAAACCGCTCTTACCTCAGATTCATCCTAATCTCAAACGGATTGGTCTACGAGGTATTAGAAGAGCCGAGCACCTTTATCCCAGAAGATTATCCATTGTGAAAACTCACCTGGAGGGCATCACAGCCAAATTATATCCTCGTTTGCAGGAAGTCCGTACAATTGGGTACCTTGTCGATGCGGAAATGGATCGACTCATAAAGGATGTTTTTATATGGTGGGTGGAGAAGTTTGGAGATGAAGGAATTAATTTATTGGATGGAGAAGGTGTGCTTTGGATGTATACCGATCCGGTCGATGCGGGGTTGAATACGAAAGATTTTCCAGGATCCAGTTGTAGGTTTCGATTGATGAACGAATCGGAACCATCCACTCCATCGCTCATCACAGCTGTTCATTCATGAAGTCCGAGTTAGAGCTTGGTATTATCTTCTGGGCAGGATTGTCTATGAAATCCTATCCCGTACGTGTTTATCAAGAGACAGCAGGGGTAGTTCCAGTAAGATCAGCTATATGAATATCTAGCTCATCAAGAGATTACTCTATGTGGTCTAAGCCAATTCCACCAAAATGTAAGCCCATGTCTAGGTATCTATTTTTCACAATCAAATGACAGTCCTCGACCCGGTCCGGGTCATATCCGGTCGAGTAATTTAGCCACTACCTCATAACCGAAGAATGTGGCTCCATTGGCGAAGGGAGAGCTTAAGAACCATGAACACCCAAGTTCTACCGATTTATCAATGCACTTACCGGATTAAAGTTGGACCTAAACCTCTAGTGAAGGCACGAAGGCCCTCGGTCCTCCAAACCACTTTGACACAGTGTAAAGTGGACTTATAGTTCTGACCCGTGGTGGAAGTAAATCCATCCGTCTGCATCCTCGACTTGATCATATCGATAGGATATATAATGGCCCAGAGCTATCCAGATAACTATTAGGCCAGGGTATGCGAAAAGAAAAAATCGACGAACAGCGTAACCAGCGGCTGCTCCATATAGTATTGCGTGCGCAGGACTAATCTGATCACGCCTGATGCCCTTTTGTGCCATCTCTCTCTGTACCAGCTTCTCATACACCAAGAAATAAACACCGTAGCCAGTAGCTTCACGTAGGAAAGTCACTGCTTGACCCTTGTAAAGCCCCTTTATACCATGAGCAGAATAAATCTTATGTATGGCATCCCAAGGACCGTTCCATGTGGGGTTAGTATTTGACTGAGTTTGCAGACCTATTATTAGAGATTAATAGAGAGCCACTGTCAATGGTTTACAGCGATATTCACTCACGAATACGGATGTGCTCAACTGGCCCAGAAACAAAGCCATTGGCGAGGCCTGCAACCACACCAGCGGAAAATAATTGAGATCCGGTCAATGTCTTGCCTCCCTCACCGCCAGTTCCCCGAGTAACGTTACGTGCAGCAAAGAGCCGTTTTGTATATTCCAGAGCACCAAATTGGATAGATACGCAGAGTCCAATGCCTGCTAACGGAGTCAAAGTTCCCTGATGGTAGCTTCATCAAAGATAATGAATCTCAAGAATTGTCAAGCACGAACCTTGTAGAAAGCGAGAGGTCCCTCATTCTTGAGAATCCTGCCAGCACAATCCAACATCCCTGAATAAGTGCCCGGGGCTGATGTTTGCATTCGCTATGCAAGATTTCTTGTGAATATACAAGATTCGGGAAAGAAAGGCTGAACGCACGACCTTGACAATATCAAAGGGCTGTCCGACGAATACCTAGATAACTCTTTGAATTGGTGCTTCTGCCAAGCATAATTTAATTATTACCTGGCAAACACCACCAGCAGTCCCAGCAGTCAGATCTTTTATAATTTCGTCCATGGTTGACAAAAGAGCAGCTGGAATTTATAGTCCGCATATTGGACGCCATTGGGAAAGAAAAATACTACAAATAAGTACAAATTGTTTCCCTAAAGGACCAAATCATAAAAGCTCTCTTGGCATTCCTCTTAACGACTGATAGAATTGCACAGGCATTGGTGGCTGCACAATTAACTGCGAGTGTCGAGCCGGTTATGGAAGAGGAAGAAGATCAAGCAGTAGATATGGTGGAAGAAGAAGAAGAAGACGACGACGACGACGACGATATTGACGCCGAGGCCCAGGAAATCGCCCGTAGACTTGGTCAGCAGTTATGGGAGGACTTTAACAAATTACAGGCTGCACGAGTTGCGCCTGGTATCTCTCACACTCCACCTCCAGCACAGAAACAATCACGCAAGGAAGGCGCTGTTATCTTGACCATGAAATCTATCTTGTCCCTTATTGATCAAGACCCAGCTGCTGAAAACGCCCTTAAGACAGCTCTGGTACCTGCCAGCGCTGGAAACGGAAACGTGCTTGAGATATTTCGACGGTGTGTCTCTGCTAATAATGTGTTTAGCCATCTGTGTATGCCTCTGAGCCATACCCTTGTCTCCTTGGCAAAATCGGAGACCCTTTTTGGTGGCTTACGCCACTCGAACATTCCATCTCTAGAGCTTGACAAAGGGAAGCGCCGACGCGAGGAGGACGACCAGAACCTGGCTCCGAGCGATCAACGACCTCTGAAAAGATCTTTCCTCCCTACTAGGGACTTGTATGCACAAGTCTCCGAAGCAGTTCGTGTAATAACTCAAGCCCTAATTGCTGCTCCTCCCCAGGCTTTGGACTCTACCCTGGTCGCTTCAATTCGTCTCCAGCTACATCAAGTTTTCCTATTTGCTGTCACGTCATCGGCACGTGGCGGGCAAGATATGCACGCTCTACAAGAGATCAGTGGGTTAATACAAGTTATCGGAGTTTTGAGTGGGATACAAATAGGCCAGCTTCCTGAGACTCTTCCCATTCACCCACCTTACACAAATTCAACCCATCCATGGATGAATCAATCCGGTTCATTTACTGACATCGAGACGGCTGTCTATCCTTGCCTGATCGTCGGTTGCGGCAAGATTTTTGCCCGTCTTTACAGCCTCCGTGCTCATCAGCGTAGTCATTCCATCCATCGGCCCTTCTGCTGTATCATATGTCCCGCCTCTTTTGCCCGAAACCACGACCTAAAGCGGCATGTCAGACTACATGACAAGAAGGCTTGGAAATGCGGAGGTTGCCAGAAGTTTTTCTCTCGTCGAGATGCCATCAAACGGCATAAAAACGGAAGCAAAACACGAGGCCCAAAGAGTGAGATATGTGTAAGCGCAGAGGTATTGGAGGTAGATCTAGATGAAGAAAATGGTGAGGATTCACTACGGGAAGAGAGACGAGCAAAACTGTGGACTAGTATTGCAGCTCAAGGCATCAATGCCCAGCAAGCACCTTACCGTGAATCTGGTGTTCTGGAAGAGGGCGAACTTCCTCTTACTATCATCACCAATACACAAGCCATTGTTTTGAGTCTACAGGGGCTATTACAGTCACATGTGGGAAATGCACTTGGCATGCCTCAAGGACAACCGATGCCTGCAAGTAGTGATCCTACCAATAGCCAGGCAACACTCGCTAGCGTTATTGCTCGTGCTCAAACGCAGGCCCTCCCTATGAAACAAGCATCCGGTCCTAATTCCACAGACGGAACTGCTACAGCATCGGATCCAAGTGCCCTGCCTTCCACAGCTCCAACAGAGAACATAGAACTTCAAGATGTTGCAATGACATCTCTAAGCACCACGGTTCAGGATATTTCTATCATGCCTTCACTGTCCCTATATGGATTGTCAGACGAACAAGCCAAGATGCTGGAGATTGCCATAGCAAATGCTGCATCTGCTGCTCAAGCTCAGGCAGAGGCCGAGGCGGCACTGGAGGAGGAGGAGGAGGAAGAGGAGGAGGGAGACTCCTCGGATGAAGCGAGTAGCAATGATACCGGTGATCCAGGAGTAATGACATGAGGGCTACTACGAGACGTTGCATTCTGTCTGTCACAAGGTATGAAGTTCTAATTTTAGAATACAGCAGTTGTTAATGTTGAATAGATAACGCAGTCAAGCTGCCTCCAAGATCTCACTGTGTCTACGGTGACACCAATGAGACAAAAGTGGCCCTATAATCCATGTGTTGGTCCTGATGTACGTAGAGGATTAAAGAGCTCACCATTTTTGTATGGTCCCGATTTACATCTTGGATTGGATTTTCCTCTTTCTTTGAGCTTCCTCGAATTGCCTTTTCGTCTCTGCATCCCATTTGCGCCATATTTCCTGGCTATCTGGGGACTCCCGCTTCCACGCATCTGCTATCGCCTGCGCCGGTGATTTGTGTGGTGTTCGAGTGGCACTCTTTCGGGAATTCTGTGGTGCGGGTGGACTTGAGGCCATCTGACCGTTAGATGAAGCATGCGTTGAGAGAAAACGAAGATATAGTCAGGGTGGCGTACATAACTTGGGATATCGTATGTGGTGGAGGGAAGAACGGGCTGTACACATTTATATTAACGTCATATTTTAATTCCAGAAGGGGAGCTGAGGCGCTTGAACCAGTACTGGAGCATGAACAGACGGACAAACCCAAGGACCCGCTATTCTCACCGCTGAATAGTCAGAACAAAGGGTGACCTAAATTGGGAAAGTTGAAAGGACGCACTCGACGGACGCGATCGGAACATGCCGTTTTGGGTCAAGACTTTAGGGTTTTGTGTGACAAGTGCGGGCAATGAGGCAAAGAGGGAAGGAAGTGTACGATGCAGAAGAGGTAGGGAGAGAATATTAGGATTGGGACTCGGTGACAGGAGTCAATTTATAAGGGAAGTGCTGCAATCAACGCGTCTGACGCACCTGATGGTTCATTTTCCGGTGTCTGGAATTTTGATCGTCATAAGACTCAGGCATAAATGCGTTTTCAGCGTGGCGCGTAAGGTGCTCAGGCTGCTTTCAATGCGATTTGATTGAATGATGATAGTCACCGGATCACGATTGTGCTAAAATGAATGTCCGTGAAGGGAAAAGCGTTTCTGTGATCTTGAGAGAATGTCATAGACATCCAGTTGGTGATTGTATCCCAATAGAGGCTATGAGATCACACTGGTGCGCTAGTGTGATGGGCTATTCGGGTGACCCGTTATCTATGCCATGTGTTTGAATCTGGACCGAATCTGGACTGGGGAGTACTGCACCACATACTAGATATCAATCTCTTTTTATAAACAGTGCCGCAGCTGGCGGATAGGTGTGAGCACTCTAAACCATGACATAGTATCACCATGATTTTTGAGTGTACACGCGTGTGCATATGTAGCATACATCCTCCACCACATAATTCTGGTGGTCACCGGCATATTGTCGTGTTCACCAGGGATATGGCTAATGGAGCATGCTTACAAAGGGTCAATAATGGATCTATGCCTGTGCTAGATTTACCTTGGAAGAAAGGACGAAAACCCATTCATCTTGACGCGAGATTATTGATGACTACTGGACCTTTCTGGGCCAGAAAACACCAATTCATGTATGGAACGTTGGCGCCGGTTTCTTCGGACGCGTCACATCGATACCATGTCGCGAAACTTGAATGGACATGACCACTCAATAAACAATAGAGTGTCCAGCAACTTTATGGAGATTCATCCGAAGCTTCCAACAAGCTCTGTTTGTCGCTCGATAAACACGGAGGCTCTACTGTAATTCTACTGGAGCTATGTATGATTCTGTTAGAATCCTTCGCCATATGTGGCGCGGAAACTTATGAGCTGTTCAATTCCGCCGGGACAGAGGCTGCCAGTCGCCCCGATGTTGGTCCAAGTACATGCATATGCTTCGGTGATTGAGCAATGAATTGAGTGGATCAGACCAGCAAGGTCAAGTCGTCGTCGCATGCTGAGTAAATGGCAAATCAGCATGAAAGAATAATTTTCCTGGATTTGACAGTATTGATCATAATCTGTAGGTAACAGTGCGCTGAATAGCAATCAACCCACAGCTTGTGACCCATAGAATATTGATGAAAGGTTGTCGCTGATTTGACACCAATCTCAACGATTCGTGCGTCGTGTGGAATTCCTTGAAATTGAAAAAAGCCCTTTGAATCTAACAGCCATGAGACAATGTTGTGAGTCGAAGAACATGATATGACCACACGCGAGAGTAAGTACTACACTGCAGGGCAAGAAATATAGTTACTCGTTCACATATACACTCATTTGTCAAACATTAATTTGATCGACGTCCGAGAAAGCATAGACTACGTTGCATCCTTTTGACACCGTTGGATAAATGTCGAAAGGTCCCTTTGTGCATGATAGGACATAGTTTAGACAGTCAATATCAATTTTACAGAAAAGTTTTCTGATATGCCAAACCGCTCGAGTCACTCTAAATATATCCAAAAGGACAACAAGTTGCATTTCTCTCGACAACAAAGCCACTGTGACACTGGACATAGTAGATGGCTCATGACCTGAGCACTTGGGAAGCAGGTGCAGGGGTGTATATCCTCTAAATCCGCAATTTCCATTTACAATAACATGAGTCGTCATAGCCTTCTTTTCAGGCAGCTCAGCAACTGAAGACTGAAAATACCTCTAGTCCTAAATTCTAAGTGCCCCCAGATATCTAGAACTCTGACCCTTGGACAAGAAGTCGTCCAATTCGGGCAGCAGTAGTCTGAGGACGGTTCATAGGAGTTGCGATGGGAATGATCAAGTTATACCAGAGTCTCTGATGGAGATGCGGTAGTAGCGTAGAAAGAGAGGAGAACAACCAGGATACCATGTTCGAAGCGGCTAATGTAACTTTCGGTGCTAGATTGTCGTGTTGGGAGATGTAATAGATCGTCATTGAGAAGGCTGGAAATCAACTATCAAGACGGGCACTAGTGGTTAGAAGAAAGAGCATATTCACCGTTTCAAGCGATCCTTGTATCTCCTCCAGCTTCCCACATAGTACTAGCAAGTCCAGTGAAATTAATAGTGTGCCTACAACAAAAGATGACAAAGCGGATGGGCAGCTGGGAACAATAACGACTCGAAGATTCAGCTCGCTATTTTGCTACAGTCATTGCAGCGATGATGTACGGTACAGCAGAACTCAAGAAGCCGCCTGGGATCAAACCCCAGTAGAGGAGATACCTTCAGGTTTCATAGTATCATTCCATCAGTCTTTCCAATAGCTTTTCGCACTAAGCGTAACATAGTGGAGTCATTACCTTGGTCAGATAGTCCAACTGAAAGTGGACCATATGCCTGGACGCGAAAGAGCAATCGGAACAAGCGCTGACAGAAGATCGCATGGAAGTCGTCTTCAGCTGAACGCGTGTTCATCCAGGCCCAGCACACGATATCCGTTCGGTATCATCATGATTCATGATGACAATGTGATTTGGACTGTGGACAGCCAAGCCAGTTGTGTATAGACGGCGGCAGAAATGATCAAGTTTTGCCTTATGGGGGCTGATCACAATCCTTGCAAGAAATTTTGAGGTGTCGTTGCAATTAACCACGTTACGGCATGACCCCCGCATGCTGGGTACTATAGCCGATTGGGAGCAAGTTACAGGAGAATATGTCGGAATTCATCCAAGTATTGACGAATGCAGTTCAGGTTGTCGGCTCACGGAAATTAGGAGAAGAATCAAGCGACTACCTCCACTGGAGACTAGTTTTTGAATGGAGAGGAATCTTTACGTGTTTAGGGACTACGAACTTCGGTAATAAATGTTGACTGGGTGATTCCAAAGGAATGAGGCTGGGCTCTGGAAAAGTAACCCTGAAACATAGATTCGAGGTACACTCTGTTGATGATGACAGCAAAAATGCGGAAACGCGTAAGCCTTATAAGCATACTTAACGTCCTCTTGAGAGAAACCTGTATACCAGGCAGACGCGATGAACCTTGTGGTTGTCTCCGACCAAGCCGATGTGGATGATGTAGACGGACTATTTAAAATCGAGCGTAACACACTTTGGTGTTGCAACGTGCCATTTCCACGATTGATAGGGTAGATTCGTGAATTTGTACCTCCTTGCAAACCTTTTTCCAAAAATTCAGAAGAATGAGACACCATTCAGAGAAGACTTCTTCGAATTCCCTCGCCCTCCACTAGGAGGCATGACCCACCATAGATGACTCGGTCTTCCAACCCATTCTCCTTTATGAAAGAAGTAACAGCTTCATCCTCGGCACCAGGTTGGAGCCACAAAGCTGGAATATCAAGCTCCTTGGCTTCTTTCAGAAGATCGAGGGACACCTAATAGCCATTTATGAGTAGGACACGATCAGTGGTATCCAGAACTAGCTTGCCTTCGCGGGAGTGACAATGCTCACAGAGGTTGTTGAAGGGGAGGGAAGTTCCTTTAGAGCTGGGACGGTCGCAATACCCTCAAGCTCTGCCTCTCTCTGGCAAGTTCACCAAGAGAAAAATACTGTGTCATGATGTGGTTACTCACAGGATGAACAGGGATTACGTTGAGCTTCTGGGTCTGGTACCACTTGAGAATCTACATATTGAGTCGGTACCGATCGGAAGGGCAGCCAGAGAAGCCGAGACCTTTGTACCAAACTTGGACTGGTCTTTCGATGCTCCAACAATGGCGAAGTTCGGAGAAGACAGGAATTCCTTCTTAATTTGCATAGTAGCCATATGAGTTCGTTGAAAGACAGGGGGTGATTGGGATGAGAATGGCCCTTGATATCTGAGCATTTGTCGTGCCATAATCAGATGGATGCAATGCGGCATGTGAACGCATTTGGTGAAGATTGGCTACCCGAACTAATATTTTGCTTCTCAGGAGAAAGTTGTCTCGCGAAGGTCTGGGTCTGCTACAATTATTATGTTACGTATCAACAGTTTGTTTTCTCCCAAACAACTATGGGCTGGTTACTGATTTATGACGATTGGCTTTCGCAGCCGAGAATAAGGCACACTTTCTACGGTGCAATAATTGGAATATCTCTGTCATATACGACATTCTCGTTCACACGTTATCTGAAATTGCGCAGGCAAAGAAGACAAGTCGAGATATTCGAGGCACGACCTATTGAGCTGAGAAGCGACGAAATTGTTTCTGGAGCGACGGGACTCATTGGTATGTGTATAATAATGATACAACTCTTTTGGAATATGACCTGGAGAAGGGAACACTCCTTTGGTTAGGATAAACTCTTTGAGCGATGCGCTTGGGGTGGAGATTTTGGGAAAAGCAGAAGTTTGTTATCATTTGATTTCTGTTTGTGCTGCCATCTTATGTACAGTTCCTCAATCCGGGTGGAAGTGTCAAGGACCGTGTGGCACTGCAGAGTGAGTTCATAAAGAACAGGACGAGATCCTTTTAACGCAGTGTCTCTTGAAGTGATTGAAGATGCCGAAAAGAATGGACTATTGCGACCCTATACAGGCTCGCGTATTTTTGAAGGAACCGTTGGGTCGACCGGGATATCCATTGCGACAATTGCGCGGGCGCGGTGCGTTTTCACTTTTATCGACCCCTGCATGGCTGAAGTTTTGACACGCAGAGGTTATGACGCAAGTATGCCTTCCGTATCCATCTCTTATACCTCCGAATACTCAATGCCTCTCCTTTAGCGATTATCATGCCAGACGATGTGGCAGAGGAAAAGGTTAGGGCATTACTGGCACTTGGGGCGGAAGTAGAGAGAGTTCGTCCTGCGAGTATCGTTGACAAGAAACAGGTGTGTGCAGCTATGATCACTCAACGAGAAAGTCTACAGCTTTTTCTACCAGTATGTTGTAAGCCCAAACAATGCCATGCAGTGCTCCCGAGGGTGACATCTCCACAGAATCTCGCTCGCCAAAGAGCAAGCACATTCACACAAAAGTCTGATTCTTCAGTTGGCTCTTACTCTCATTCCACGCCCCACTCAGTTGTGGTGACCACTACCACAAATATTGATCTCGACCATAACGGCACGCAGAACAACAAAAACTTCTTGACGAAGCCTCGAGGCTACTTTGCGGATCAGTTTGAGGCAAGTCTCAAGAAAATTATCAATACAACAGCGCTGAACTCTTGCAAGTAGAACAAAGCCAACTTCAATGCACACTTCAAAGGGACGGGCCCAGAAATCTGGAAACAGACAAGTGGACGAGTCCATGCATTCGTTTCGGGTGCAGGAACAGGTGGAACAGTCGCTGGGACGGGACATTACCTGAAGTCTGTCAATCCGGACGTAATAGTCGCTATTTCAGATCCAGACGGCAGTGGTCTGTATAACAAGGTCCGTATGCAACGAACGTGTCTTATCCCAGAAGTTCATCAATCTTTTAGGTCAAATATGGTGTTATGTACGATAGGCGAGAAGCTGAGGGTACAAGAAGGAGGCATCAAGTTGACACCGTTGTAGAGGGCATGTAAGTGTCGGTTTCAGCTTCTTCCCAGTGCACCAACTCATCTTGTTTTAGTGGTATCAATCGCTTAACAAGCAACATTGAGCTTGCTCTTCCAGTCATAGATGATGCATTCCGGTACGATCAGACCCCCAGCATTCGCAATTGGCTCTGATTTCACCTCAGCATTACGGACGAGGAGGCTGTTGCGATGTCTCGATACCTTGTCAAAAACGATGGATTATTCTTAGGCTCAAGTAGTGCATGTAATCTCATAGCCTGCGTAAAACTCGTGAAGAAATTTGGATGGAAAGAGGGTCAATATGTGGTAACAATCTTGTGAGTATTCTAGAAATATCGAGGTCAAAGTCCCTCTAAGACCCGCTACAGGTGTGACTCTGGTAACAGGCACTATTCCAAGGTAAGTGCATACTGATATTTGATTGATTTGGTTGCATTCAACTCCTTTCAGTTTTGGTGAGATACTGTTCACTGGACCTGTACAGCTGCTGACTTCAGCCCAGGAATGATGACTATCTGCGTAACGCAGACATCGAAATCAACCTCGGCTTGGTCAAGAGATTACTGGAATGTCCTCCTGGCAGTTCATAAATGCCGGCTTTCACTGTGGACGACACTTGAAGTATCATTGAACGCAATTTCGACATATATTCCACAGACCCTAGACACTTTTCAAATTGCATCGAAATGGTTGATGGTTGTTTGCGACCCCTCATTCCTGTACGACTACGTAGCCGTCAGACTCTTTTCCAATGGCAATACGTAGACCTGCCCACACAGCGTCAATGAGTCCAGCCCCGTTTGCACATGCGAACACCAGTGTCGAAGCGTAGAAGAAGTTTGCATTACCAGTGCCAGTGTTGAGCCAAAGGTGGTTGAAGAGGGGCATGAGGAGTGCCGCGTGGAGGTGAATAAGGGCTGTGACCATGGGATGCCGAAGATCTAAAGAACAAGTCAATGAAGGGCCCCATCTACTCTTAGAAGCATAATTACAGGGATAAACTTCGGGGAAGATGGACAGTGTGCTCAAGAATAGGCCAGGATCAGAAAGCGTTGGGTATGCCTTGAATGTTCCGAGCACTCCCAGAAGGAGGAATATCGTATATAGGGGGTCATATCTGCACAATTGAGTCCTTGACAAGGCAAAAGGGAACGCAAGGGCTCACTGAAATTTAATACACATGGGTATCACATATATGAGAAGGTGAACCTAAAGGAAAAGGGGCGTGAGTGTGCTGGCACGATTGAGAACGCAGATACTCACACTGAAAACCACAAGGAAGAACGGACGAAAATGATCAAACATCTCAGTGAAGAAGTACCACCATAAACCGGTATTCGGTGTCAGATCAGGCAGGGTCAGTCTAGAATTACCGCAATTGGTTGGGAAGCGTATCAGGGATGAATGAGATGAACAAGGCGCACGTCGCTCCCCATGTTTGAGGTATCCACTGAGTTCCACCAACGATTATGGTTGAAGCAATGGAGAGAATGATAGTATATGAGATGAATTCTCCGACGAGAGGAAGGGTGTGACGAAAATTTGCAGTTGATGGTCGTGGAGATGCGAGGCGTGAGTGAGGATCACTGATGAGGAGCAGTGATACCGGCACTAGGAGGGCGAAGTTCGAAAGGTCGATGTGAAAGAGGAGAGAAAGAAGGAATAAGGCAGGTGACACTCGACCTAGGAAAGATGTCAACAAAAAAAGACAAGGCGAGAAGGCAAGTTCCAACCCTCAGCAGTGTATTTAACGGTCAAGAGAACCAGGGAAGATTGGAGACTTGAGGATGAAAGTGCAAGTGTCGGTAAGAACACATATGGATTAAGGAGATAACTAAAAAGATCTGAGTGGAAGAATGAAAGGTTGACATTCACAATTACCTGGCAGCGACGACCGTGTCTCTCGATGACTTCGGCACATTTTGACGCGCCCTCCATGTAGATACAAGAGCCCAAGCGCCGAGAAGATCAAAAAGCGTCCATGTGATCGACGCATACGTTTGACACTCTGGAAGTATCACAGAGAAGAAAGCCAGGAGGAGAGGAGACTGTAAGAGAGGATCAATAAGGGGTTCGACAGGACAGGGCTCGAAGAATTTACATGACGGAATGTTCCTCCAGAGTATGGGTCCTTTCCACTCTTGAAGAGAAAGATTCCTTCCTGCACTGGGCGAGACAATAAGACCAAATCGTATACGATGAAAGCAGGGACTGACGCTGCGAGTAAGAGGTCAAAGGTGTCGAAAGTAACTGGTCATGCTTCAAACTACCGGAGAGGCCAAAGAGAGAAAATGCTATCCTCGAGACTATGAGGGCTGAGGACGCAGCATCGAGTTTATTCCTCGATTTTAAAGCAAACATCTTAATGGTCAGGGAGGATGTCTTCTAGGCGCGTGTCCTATCAGCTTGATGTATTTGTGATACATAATTATATTGAGATATACAGTAAGGGTCGATGGCGTAGTTGGTTATCGCATCTGTCTAACAAGTGTACACAGAAGGTCCTCAGTTCGAGCCTGGGTCGACTCATTTTGGTTCCTTATTCTTGTGTTTCTTATCATTCTATCATGTATCTATATGAGCTACCGACAACTGGTGCCATCTCTTTTTCTGATTTCTGTTTGGATCAGAGTGCTGGCAGAGTAACCTCCATTGGCATCTTGCAAGCTACTGAAGCTAGAGCAAATCTGAGACAAGCTTTAAAAAAGTGTAAACGAGCAGAAGATGGGACCAGAGATTACCTCTCTTTGACAAAAGTCAGCAATTTGGATTAAATATTATGTCTTGTCATCGATTTTTCGTTGCAGCTCCTGGAAGATTATATACCAATCATATGCGGACTGATAAATTGTGTTGCTCATGATGATATCGGGCTCAAGTGGGAACCCTGTGCGAGAGTATAATCCCGCAATTCAACAGTTTCCTTGTGTCTGAGCGGCATTTTTAGCATTCAACTGGCGCACCACGCTTTCCAACACTGTCCTCAGCAACTCACCCCGACTCACGGTTCCGGGATTCCATGCAGATCTCGTCTTTACTCTCCTAACGTATGCGTTTACGCTCTCAAATCTTGGTTATGTTATAGTACAATCTGTCGGCCCCTATGAGCGTGATCGTACAGTGGGCAAAGAACAGCGGGAAAGAAAAGATGAGCAAATTAATGTGGCGTTCAGTTTTCTCTGCAAGGCTAGCGGGGTCTTTTCGTACATCACAGAGATACTCCTCCCGGAGTGGGAGTTGAACAGACCAGGTGGGTTAAATGGATTTACACGTCCACCTGATTTGAGACAAGAGGTCATCGGTGCGTTGGTCAAGTAAGTGAGGAATCCCTTTCCTGATCGTACTGAATGCTGAAGACACCCCATCTGATCAAGGCTCTCCTTGGCCGATGCGCAGACACTCGCCATTCGCAAACACATATCAAAAGCTATATTTGACAGCAATGTTTATCCTGGCCCTCCCTTATCAAAGTCTCACCCTTCGCCGAATTTCATCGCGAAACTCCATCTCGAATGTCGATCGCTGCTTATCTCTGCAAAATCACTGGCGAAGGCGTCAGGTGGCAGTGACATTTCAACAGAACTGAGGAAGTATCTGACGGACGAAACTACGTTCCACGCGGCATTGGCTTATAAGTGGCTCGGTGTTGATGCTGGCGAGAATGGAGGACTGAGTCAAGCAGGATATGCAGTAGGGTTCCTCGGGTGGGCGAAAAGAGAACTGGAGGAAATGAAAGGCAGCAGATTATTACATTTCGGCAAGGGGGACAAAGGACAGGACAGGAAAACTCAGATCTTGGAGGAGATGGAAAGCATTAAAACATTTCATACATATTACAAGAAGGCCAATGATTCTGTGCGTGTTTAACCTTGTTGCCTCAACTACGCATACCCAACCTTCATACTAGCTACATTTCCAGCCCATTCCTACTCAAGCTGAACTTCAAGCTCGTATTTCTACGGGACTGCAGGTCGCCAAGTTACGGCCTTACTCTCTCCCAGTACCTGCATTTGGCCCGGGGTCGGTAGTCGATTTACAACGGCAAGCTGAGTCGCTCGACTTGGGAGATCATCCAGTTGCCACCAGATCCACAAACGCGAACTATGCGGGAGCGGGAAGCTACTTTTAGATATTGTCCAAGAACATGTGCTGCGGGCCAGAACGAGAGCCTGGTCAGTGTTTCCACAATCATTGACTCAATAGCGTTAAATCGGCTGTGATGGTGAGATTATTCATTGCCGCAGAATGGTTAAATATTGATCGAAATAATAAACATTAAAATGTTCTAACGGCTCAATTGTACTAGTACAGTGGATTGTACCTGTTGTAATCAATCACATCTTATGCCCTTGTTGCAGATGACGCCACTGTGGCCACTTGAGGAGAGCTTTGTCCATCACTGTTGCTCCTCTTTCATGCGCTCTCTATTAGACAACTTGGTGAGTTTCTCCACTGTCCTCAGAGGATGGATTCAAGTCGAGTGAAATAGAGGCATTTGTAGTTTGAAGTGACTTATCCTTGACAATGTCTTCAATGTTCGTGGCTAACGGTTCAAATCTTCGTCTTTCTAATGACGTAGAGAACCATTGAGAGGAGTTCTGAACCTAATGTATTCTCTAGTGAAGGAAGTCACATTTACCTGAAGGAGGTCTGTGCGTGGGAATCAACTGAATCAATGTAACATCATGTCGGAGTTTGAATTGTCCTGGGTTTCCCGTGATGTGCATGTAGTATAAAAGGGAACTTGATTCAATCCCACCATCTCCTCGGCCCCCGCAGCGTAGCGGCTCATTCCCAGTCCCCAACACTGCGACGGCGAATAAGAAAAGCAGATGTCTAATAAGATAGTGGTGAGCTGCTCACCGATTGCTGCCTGTAGTAGAGCGTTCGGTTTTAACAACGGAATTTCTTGGGATTTTTGAGCCTGGTATCTATCGCACTGTCATTGACGATGTTATCGCTAACATGAAATCCGAATTTGACGAGTACGGTGTCTCAGAGGAAGTCCTGGCGGATTTGCAGAACGTAAGTTAATGTCTCCCGGATTCGTATTTGATCTCATCCGGTCTAGAAATGGGAAAACAAAGTAATAGCATCTCATGTTGCTGAATTCGAGACTCTTCCGCAACCCCAACAGTCGGTGGCATCGGTACATCAACCAGCACATCATCCTTACACGCACGCAATGCACATGATGCAAACACACTATTCCAATCCTTACGCCTCCATAACTACAACTAGCCAACCACAAATTAAGTCTGAGCCCGTAGACAACCGCTACATGCTCGCGTCCAGCGTTTATGGACTACCTGGCCCCAATCTCAGTCGGACATTGCCACCGCCGCAGTCAGCTACTCCTCATCCTGGAGGGCAAACTGGTGTCATTCAGTTCGGTCGGCCTGCACAAACTCCACAACAGGCATCATCCACTCGGCCTTATGTTCCGCCCGTTCAGTCACAGGCGAACCGTGCTTCATCATTAACTGTCACTGCCAATGGCCACTCTCCTGTCTCGGGAAACCAATCTGCATCTGGAGGGCAGCGGATACCACAACTTGATGGACCATCTGAGTCGTCTGGAGAAGATTCACCTGAACCTACAGGATACGGTCCTCGGCCGTCTCACCCTTCTTTACCTCAGCCTAGTTCCGTGCAATCGTCACAACAAACGTCAGCCGCCTCCAAAGATGATGAGGCGATCAACAGTGATCTAGACGACTCAGATACTGAAAACGAGGCAGAGGCAGAGGAAGGAGGTACAGGTGATACTGATATTGTCTTTTGCACTTACGACAAGGTGTGTTCATCCTCAGCGTTTAAGGGAGGGAGGATGAAATGTTCATTCCATCTCAGGTTGCTCGTGTCAAGAATAAGTGGAAGTGCATTCTCAAGGATGGAATGATCCACATTAATGGAAAAGATTATCTGTTTGCTAAGTGTACTGGGTAATTTTTGATTTACCTCGCTGCTCATCTTTGTGGCATTGATGCTCTTCTTTCAACAGCGAATTTGAGTGGTGAACGACTTCAGCAATCAACAGCAGGCAAGATGCTACAGCTACTCTCTCTCCGTTTTCTGTCCTCACCCGATGTATCCCTTACTACTTGGTTTCTTACACCAAGCGTATACGACGTTTGCTTCCTGCACCCGGTCTTTCCTTTCCCGATACCTCAGGCACCTGCAAGCTCCCATCTACATTCTTGCATTACTGTTGAACCATATGCATATTTTCTATCAGTCGCTTTACAAATTCAGCATACCTCGAATCAACCCGTATCTGCACACAAATCTTTTGCGACATCCTTTTAGTCCTCAGTCGTATGTCATTCAGCATATGTCGACTTGCGTTGCTGTCCACTGCATCGCATGGGGAAGAGGAAACGCCGCAGATATTGTTTTCAATTGCATTTTCTCTCAGAGTAGCGTCATCAATAATTTTTTTTGGGCCAACCGTCTTGTCTGCTGTCGAATCTATATATGTAACATACTATCCTGGGTGCCCATCTTTGTTTCATTTAGCTGGAGGTTGGAAGACCATTTGCATTCAGGTGTTGGTGACCAGATTAGATGCGGAGGGACGGTGTATGTGCTGTCCAGCTATTTCTCCTTCACACCACGGGCTGTTATAATAGAAGTCTAGTCCATGAGACGAAGAAGATAATGCATGTAATAAGTATGGACAATTGTTATTACATGCATCCACCATCTGTATCCAAAAAGTATGTCATGATATAGTTTCTGTTCGAACATTCTCAGATGTACTTAAAATACGGTGGGACAAGAGATATCCAACCAGAATTGGTACCATTACAATGATTATCAAAATCATGGCTTCCAAAACAACCGTTGCAGGGACACTCAACAACAAGCAACACCAAAGGACAAGCATGCCACAATAGAGGGCAAAATGGGCTATGGTCTCGCAAGAATTGAGAACGAAACAGCAGCGCAAGCAGGACAAAAAGCACTAGAAAAAGACGCAAGATAAACGATAGGTTGGACTGGAAATGCCCCCAATCATGGAGATCTAGGTAACTGTCGCAATACCTCATCGTCAGCGGGCTCCCTCCGGTACGGCCGGTGCCGTGAAAGGACACTAAGTGGAGCAAGGTCGAGAGACCCCTCATCTGACCCTAGGAATAGCTTGAATTTCTGAGATGGTTCAGTAGCAGATATAGAGGGCTTATTGGAGAAGGCCTCAAAGGATGGTGACATGATAGTTGAGGTAACTATTGACACCGAGAAGTCATAGAGAAACAAATAAGTCTGGTGCAACATACTAAGAGAAGGCAAGCTCTCTCGTGGAGTGCCATTTCCTCTAGTGGGACTTTCATGAACCGGATTTAGACACGGCGCCATTATTTGACATGATTCTGGTTCACTGTCAAGGCTTATCGCATTGTGAAATGGCAAATAGGAAGATATTGTTGGGGTGGCAGAGGCTGCAAGATTGGCAGATCCATCTCGCTGGTTGAGGTTTCCGGATCCAGAATTCACGTGTTCCCATGAAGGCGTCGATGGGAAAAATTGGTCATGCGAGGAATATCCATGCATAGTATTGTCGGATGTCACCGAGAGAGAGAAGTTTGCAGGGAGAAACGTCGCTGGAGTATGAACTGAATGAGGCGGCAGAATTTGTTCACCCTTTGGCCGAGTCTGAGACAGGGATGCAGAAGAACATGTAGTGTCAGTCACAGGAACTGTTTGGGACATATAATGATATTCGCGAAGATCATGACGGAGGTTATCTGCAGGATTTCGAGAGTAAGTAGAGGGCGGATGCGCTTCAGTATGGTGTTGATCCAGGTCTCGAAAGTTCGTGGGGTTGATAGAGTTGGAAGAACGTACGGAGGGGTTCAGAAATTGCTGATCCAGCACTTCTGTCTGTACCTGATTAGAGTAGACATATGGCTGGAACATGAGGATCTGATCAGATGTTTCAGGCCAAGTGAGTAAAGTAGGTGTAGGCGAGGGAGCCCATCTTGAAGTTGTTGAGGTATCCGGGAACTTGGAAGATTTTCGAGTATCGTTTTTGTCCCGGCTTTTGGTGACCCTCGTGCTTTTGAACACACTCTCCGGCACAACAAAATCACGCACCACCTGCATGTTGTCAATAGAATCCAGCTGATCCACGGTTGCCTGGGTGAAGTAAGCAGCTAGTAGGGAATACACATAAGCGCATAATCGCAAAGTCGACGCGTTAAGCGCACTAAGATGCCATTTCCGGCGACCTCTGTCAGTTTCAACCCAGACAGAGTATGTTTGCTTCACCAGCGGATCCCAATCGCGCGGCGGATGTCTAGTCACTTGTTTCGGTCTCTATATATTGTTCTCGAAGCATAACTCACGGGTTTGTGCAGTCAAACGAAGGCAAGTATTTCTCGTAGTAGAAGAGAAACTCCTATCAGAATCAAATGTATGGGTGTAGTTCAGCGACAGGGAACAAGAAAATACATACATCGCGCACACGCGAAGGCGACCAACGACGACCCTCGGTGAAACGCTCGATGCCGAGCCCGTTGGGCTCGGTATGGGTACCACGTTCTTCCCAGGCATAGACACAACCGGACCGGAGCTGCATGCGTTCATCGGTATCGAGCCTACGAGTGACCATCCTGAGAACACCCTGCTGGACAGCATAGAATATTTTGTGGGCATCGTTTACTGAACGGATGCGGGTGTTGGTACACGTGGGATGCTGCATGCGGCAAGAGGAGGTAGGTAAACTTGGAGAGATACTCAAGGGTGGGATATACATACTGCCAACCGTTCTGTCGATCGCAGAGGGACATATTTTGAGTCATATCCGATTACCAACGGCTGCACCTCGGCCTGCTTTGGAAAACATACATTGACATAGACTAGATCACATTCTCCCGTTCACACAGCCTGTAAAGCTAAATTGACACATACCCCACTTATGCTTCGAACAAGGGTGTCTTGAATCATCACTAGCGCCTGTCTATCCCTACCTGTCCTTTGTCAGCGGCTCCCTTCCGATCAAGGAGGAAGAAGTTGTATACACCCACATTATGCACAGAATCCTTCCAGTTCCCGTGTTCTCAGACGTCGGAAGACCGCAGTTCACCAGAAGCCTACCTGCGCGTAAAAATCAAGACTTCGATTCCACCGCGGAAATCTATACAACATAAACCGTTATAGGAGAGCAATTCATGGAAAGTATACATATTGAAATAACATCGACATAACAGCACCCAACGGAGTGCATCAATGTGGCAGTGGGTATATCAAGAATACAGCACAAGGAGTCCTTACAAATTCATATATAAATAATATCCTTTTAGAAGCCGAGGAAACATGTCTTCCCAGCCGGGTTCACCAGAGCCGAAATGAAGGATAGCTATGTACAAGCAACTATCCGGACTAAAGAACACTACAGTTGATCTGACATGAGAAAGACATAAGCGCCTTCTCATCCATAGGATGCCGACGAGGAGGAGCAATTCTTTCCAGGTATGCAAGGGGTGCCAAAGCACCATGTTGTGGAGCATTACTGTCATAGTTTAACAACGGAGGGTGTGTTTGTATCCTGTAGAGCCGTGGAATCCTGTCCTGCCTGCCGGATCGAAAATAGGGTCGATTGATTAATTAATTGCAATGCAAGTCACAGCAATGTGTAATCAAATCAGCATCATATATTCTAAAGCTTGTTTTAAAATTTGCTCACCCTCCAGGAACTCCGAAAGGACCAGTCCCATGAGAACCAGGATAAGGTCCTATTTTCGTACTCTTGTTTATGGATCTAGCGCTCAGGTACTTTCCGGGTGGGACATGAAGAGATGCCAGCTCAGGAAACTCATTAATAGTGTGAAGATTCCCCAGGGAATCATTCGTAAAGTATGCCGCTGTCAATGTACTTGTCATTCAGCCTGATAGTTGGACGCCCACGAAGCAGAGCACATACTCAGATGCCACTTCTGTCGGCCTCGTGCCAATGTATGGACGAGTACCGAATACGTCTGCTTAACAAGATTGTTCCTTCGGACGCGCGGCGGTGATGGTCCGTGACTCGTAAGTCTGATAAACACACAGGGTATTGGCAGTGATAAACATAGCAACCACCATTGGTTGTTACTACCCATTAAGCGCACGAACAGGGGAATCCACATACGTGGTGTCAGAGTCCGAGGCCAATTCCAATTCGGCAGGCGAGCGATCCCTCTCATGGTAATATAGAAATTCCTTTGAAGTGGGTATTATCAACATTGTACTCAGATAGAATCCTGCATGATCAGTTACTCACATCCCTAACCCGACTAGGCCCCCAACTACGCGAATCTGTCCATCGTTCAATTCCGACCTGACGGGCAGTGAACGGATTAGTGGCCAAGATTACTGTGTGCTGTACACGCAAATATGTACCATGCCGTGCGTCTCGGTGCTAGGACTGCGCTCCTCCCAAACATAAACGCAACCTGAACGTATTTCCCGACGTTCTTCGTTATCCAGACGCCGTGTTATCATAGGAAGAAGGTTTAGATGAACAGCATGAAATATGACCTGCGCATCCTGAGTCGTTCGAATGCGCATTCCAGTGCACGTTGGTCGTTGCATGATGTTGTCCGTGAATGGGCTGCGGAAAGAAACCCGAGGATGGGTAAGCCGAGGGAAGGCGGCAAGATAGCGACACCGATTTAAATACCTTGATATTCAACAGTTATTTATGTCTTTCCCTGTGACAAGTTTGATGGGACTCCAGATACTTGCAGAAAGCCGTTATTCGTTAATAGTATTAGGCGCCGAAGGTTAGAGTTTTTAGTGGCGAATTGAAGTACATCAACTTGTGCGTGGAAGTATCAGAATTGAGCTAATCAGATTGAATGATGAGAGAAGCAGACGTGAGATCAGAGGAAGTGATATATGTATATGAAAACCTCACAGATATCTAAACCAGGCCCAGATAGCTCATGAAATTAGGCCGTTGAATCCGCACAGAGCTATCTGGACGCACATTGAATTGATGTCAATTGATGTCAGTGAATACGATTGAGTTTTCCCGATGTCAGCTTGAAAATAGATATAGAATAATGACTAGCACGTTTCCTTGGCAAGGGACCTGTCAAATTCCGGGTCGGGTATTTTTTCTCGGCCCCAGTGATTCAACCTAAATTGGGGACCTCATGAAACGGACCCGGAATGTCCGCAGACTTTACCCATACAAAATGACTTCCATGTCACTTAGGAGCCTAAATCAGGTTTTTGAGAACACTGAGATTGGTTTTACAATCGCTCCAGCACAAAATTACCGATGGCACTTCTTGAGTTATTTACGACGAAGCCCACATGGACAAGAGTTTCAAGGAAAGTTCCCGAGTAAAGCTAATTTCACAGTAATCAAATCTTTGATCTTACAAGAGATTGTTTCTAGTTTATCAGTTGGTGTTATTGATACACGTATAGATGGTGATGGGTCTAATTCTGCGGGGGAGAATTAATTTTCTTCGATTTGGACACATGAATGATAGCGTCTGCGTAGTTAAATCGTATCTAAATCGCTTGGAAAATTCCGCGGCAAACGTTTAGTTAGGCACAGATGTAAGTGAGCTTCGCGACTAGAAAAGGGAACAGTTTGGTGCTAGTCATGTGGTACATCATGTGACCGTAGATGTGCAATGCTGACTGCGAAGTATCTGATCATGCTGTTCAGATGTGGAAGCTTTAGATTTCAATCCTCGATCATATACCATCTGCAAATATTTCCTCGAGACTTAGGAGCACATACTACTATAAGATCATCGTCTATGGTTGCTCAACAACCGCCCTGGTTGCTACCCAAACAATCCCCTGAAGAGCCCGTCCTAAAGGTCTATAATTCATTGACCAGGACCAAGGTTAGTATTGTCTTCATTGTTATAAAACCATACTTCGTAATAATTTCACATAATGTAGACAGAGTTTATACCTACGAACGGTCGCCATGTCAAGTGGTACAACTGTGGTCCTACTGTATACGATGAATCGCACATGGGCCACGCCAGGTACCCGGTCAATCCCATGCTCACTTCGAATTAATATGTGATTATTTCCTAGGAACTATGTGACTCAGGACATTATTCGTCGCATCATGACCGACTATTTTGGTTATGATGTTCACTTCGTTATGAATATCACCGACGTTGATGACAAAGTTAGTTCAGTCTGCTCTCTTTACATTCACATCTACTCATATTGTGCAGATCATCTTACGCGCTCGTCAAAACCACCTTGTTGACAAATTCCGAGCTGATAACACGACGCTGACGTTCGACCTCTTAAACACGGTTCACGAAGCCTGGGTTGGCTATATCAAGATTTACGTTCACAAGAGCCTATCTGACGGTCAAAATTTGGACGAAGAAAAGGAAGAATTGAGCTGGCCTAAACTCTCGGAGCTGATAGGAAATTCGGAGTGGAAGCGGGAGTGCTTGAAGCGTGATGAGAAGTTCGAAATGTACTTCACAGTCGCTGTGCGTGTATCATCCAATGTCTTTTCTAGTTCTTCACGAACATGTTCCATAGAATCGTGCTATTCAGGCGATTCAAAGAGCTCGAGAACAGCTACAATCTGGTGATGTATCTCCACAAGCCGCACAGAGTCTGGTCAACGAATCCAAGGACGTTTTAGCACCTATGCTGGACGCAAAGGTTCGACTTGATACAGCTTCACATGGGTCAGCTAACTTACTTTCACTCCACTTCCAGTATAAGTCTTCAGTGACAGATCCTGCTATATCCCGTTCCCTCGCAGCATACTGGGAGGCAAGATTTTTTGAGGACATGGCTCGTCTGAAGGTTCGGGAACCAGATACCATCACTCGTGTAACTGAATACATCCCTGAAATCGTTGAATTTGTTGAAGGGATCATTCAAAATGGCTACGCATATGAATCGGAGGGCAGTGTCTACTTTGACACCCTCACTTTTGACAAAGCAGATAATCATCATTACGCTAAAATTGAACCGTGGAGTAAAGGTAATCGTGAACTTTTAGAAGATGCGGAGGGTTCGTCCAAGAAAATTCGATTTTGTTCCATCTAATTCATTGAATGGTGTAGGATCCTTAGCCAGTAAGACTGGCCGCCGATCGGCAGCTGACTTTGCTCTATGGAAAGCTTCTAAACCAGGAGAGCCATCTTGGCCATCACCGTGGGGACCTGGACGCCCAGGTTGGCATATCGAATGTTCAGTCATGGCGAGCGCTATCTTTGGTGACAATATGGATATTCACTCTGGAGGCATCGATTTGGCATTTCCACATCATGACAATGAGATGGCACAATCGGAGGTGCGTCTTGGGACTGAAGAGGTGGAATCAGTTGTAATACCGACCAGGCTTATCACAATTGCAATTCATGGGTCAATTACTTCCTGCACACTGGTCATCTGCATATTGAAGGGCTCAAGATGAGCAAATCATTGAAAAACTTCATCACTATCGACGTGAGTTTCATATTTCTCTATCATTTGACAAGACTCAACATCTGATTTTAGGAAATCCTCAAACGATTCACGCCTCGGCAATTGAGATTAGCCTTCCTAACTCAGTTGTGGAACACAAGAATAGATTTTTCTGATTCATTGCTGACCGGAGAAGTCAAGAACATTGAAGTCACCATGAATGTTTGTTTTTCCAACTTGTTCAGTCGTGAAGAATATTATAACCATGAATTACTCTTTCAGAATTTTTTTACTGTCGTCAAAGCATTGGCTAATCAATATCGTGGCGGTGGAATCAAGTCAGACGGATACCATCATTACGAAAATCCTGAGTGCGAACTATCGAAGAGGTAGTATGATCCGACTCAATGTCTCTGTGTTGATATCTGATCCATTTAATTTAGTTTCTATGATGCCCAGACTACTTTCCGAATCGCCCTTGCTGATTCGTTCAATACTCCAGATGCCTTGAACACTCTCCGAGAGCTTGTCTCGAAAACCAATATCTACATCAATTCGCGCAGCAAGCTTCTAAATATTAATCTTGTTGAGAATATCGCACAATGGGTCGGAAGAATGCTTCGTATGTTCGGTCTCGGTGAGGGAGAAAGGACCGAGTTTGGGTGGGGTCATGCAGATCAGGGATCTAAGAACACTGATGTGGGTTCCTTTCTTACCCGATATCATTTTCATCCTTCATCATATGTTCAGCGCGAAGAAGTCTTGATGCCCTACTTAGGAGTATTATCATCTTTTCGGGATGGAATACGTCAACTGGCCATGTCCAAAGGCGAGAACAACCTCAAGGACATATTGACTATGTGCGATAAACTTCGTGATGATGACCTTGTCCCGCTCGGTGTTGCTCTTGACGATCAGGATGGTGGGGTACTCAGATTTTTCTTACTTCTGCTACTCACCAATCATCACAACTGATTAGACGGGAAGGCCCTTATCAAGCTTGTGCCGCCGGCTGAGCTCATCAAGGCTCGAGACGAGAAAAGGATCCAACAGGAGGAGCGAGCTCAGAAGAAGGCTCAAGCTATTCTGCTTGAACGGCAGAAGCGCCTCGAGAAGATTGAAAGAGGCCGCCTGCCACCGCATGAGATGTTCAAGCCACCTAACGTTTCTGAGGAAGCGTATGGATCTTGGGATGGAGCTGGGTTTCCGCTTACTACTGGTGAAGGCGCCGAGCTCAGCAAAAACCAAATCAAGAATCTCCATAAAAAGTATCAGATTCAGGAAAAACTACACCAGGAGTTTCTGAAATGGCAAGAGTCAGAATCCTTACAGTAGACCGAACCGGTTTGCGAGTGCACATTACCATAATCTACCAATCACTAGAATCTGAGATGAGCCTAGCTATTTTTTCTAGTCCTTCTTTGTCCTCGCCTCCGAAACCATGGAGGGCGAGGCAGTCCAAATCAAGGACTCCGACCGTTTCGCCACTTCTGAGAACGAGGGGAAGAACAATCTCGCTTTTTGTTTCTCCATCACAAGCAATATGACCAGGGTATTCATCAACATTTGGCACCACAATTGTTCGACGTTGAAGGAAAGCGTCCGCACACACTCCGCGGCCCATCCCTGGTGTTATATTGATGAATTGGCAAGCAGGTCTTCCACAGAATGGTCCGAGCAACATGCGATCCGAGGTTTTTATTCCATTGTCAGCATTCCTTGGTATAGGGAAGTATGATGATTTTATATATACACCTAGTGTTTCCGTTCGAAAATAATATACAACAATAAGTATACTAGGTTGAGGTGTACTACGAAGCAACATACCACACCAATTGACCGCCTTGTTACTTGCAGTACCGAAATATGCAGGGAAAGCAAGCAATGAGTTGTAGATCAGCGACGATGCATTTGCACAATTTGTAACCTCATGTCAGCTATAAGTCAAAGAGGCGAACTTGAATCGTGAAAAACTTTACCCAGTTTTTCTCTCCCCCGATAAGACTCTCCAATTGTGTATAGACATGTGCCCAAAATTCTGGCTTACTTTTGATGCTTCAGCCAATTCGTCAGATAAGATTCAACGATCGGTGATTACTATTTATTTACCTGCTTGGAATCAAGGAAGCATCAGCATGCAACATGTCTTTTGAAACGGTGCAGTTTGTATGCAACTGTCGCTACTGGCAATTAGTGCTGGGCTTGGGATGAGCAAGGTGAATGAATATAATCGTGAGAGCCTTTTGATGGGTCGATGAGCCCTGATGCAGAACCCTTGACGATCTACTCATCATCGCAATGGCACCTTATCTGAAAAATATCAGGGTGACTGCTATCCGAAGTACTGGTTACCGGACTCATATCATGCCTAGTCTTTCGCGGAGGTCAACATCGAAGGCGGAGTAGATACTGTTCAATTTCTAGAAGCATCAAGAGGCTTAGTAGGTCTCTTCAGTAGGCACTACTAACTCCCTTATCCTCCTGCACTCTCACATAAATACACCGTAGATCTTCTTGGATCTACGGCTTTTTCAGTTGTCCAGTCAGATTTGAATGGAAACATCGCGGTACGATTCCACCTCCTTTGGGTGCATGCATATGATTAACTGGAGTCATTCAGAAAGTTCAGGCCCGTTATGATGCTGTCCCAGAGAAATGTCGTACACTCGAGAACCTTGTCGAGAACGAGAAAGGAGAGAAGAAGCGGATTGCAACGGAAGGCCTTATGTGGCTTTTGCGTGGTCTCTCCTTTACTTGCAAAGCTCTTCAAAATGCTCAGGAGAACAAACCTGAAGAACTTTCTGTTGCCTTTACCAAGTCATATGAGAGTACTCTTAAACAATTCCACAATTTTATCGTTAAAGGCGTATTCTCTGTTCGTATTTTCACCGACGTTCTCTTGAGCGTATCTAATTTCTCTACCCAGGTTGCGATCAAGGCATGTCCTTACCGCAAGGACTTTTTCGCGAAGTTACGTGCTGACAAAGATGGCGGGGAACCCGCTACCGAGGAGGAATTGGATACCGATCTCAATAAGTGGCTCGTATCTTTAAGTGCCATTGTCAAACATATGCAAGATTTTTACGAGAAGGGAGGGTATAATAAAGGATTCTAACATATCAAGAAGCATGTACAGTCAGACCGAGTGGTAGCTTCAATCCTGGTTTTCGGTTCAGTGCTGGAACTACTCACTGCTGATCTACAGTACTGTAAAGGCTTGAGTCGGTGATCGGTAAACTTGACCATGCGGTTGCAATGCGATTGTAATGTATCATGTTCTTAGAATACGGACCACGTCATGGCTATGGCTAGAAGGGAATTAGCTTGGTCTTATGACATCTTATCATTAGCAATAGTCCACTGTACGGATGAGACAATTATATGTTCATCGACAGAAAATCATTTTCTGCTAAGCCTCAATTGGATGAAAAATATCTCACAGTGTTAGAATTCTATCATTATTGGAATGCAAATATAATATACTGATGACATTTGATGGTGCATCTAGTATCAACTCCCTCTTCGTCCAAATTCACAGCCAATTTAATTGCTATTGTTTCCCACCTCTGATAATAACCGCGACTTTATCGCAGTGGCCTGAGCCGAAGCATTCGCTGGAATCCGTTTAGAAGGACAGACCACATTCTTACATCTACGCCCGAAACAAACTCGTGTCACGGTCCTCGAGGTCCTTATTCGGCTTTTCCAGTACCATTGTAATTCTTTTGGATGGCCTCAGGACAAGATTGCAGGGTTTTGAACTAGCGTGGTCGATAACAAATTGAGAAGAACCCTGTCCACGCAACATCTCCAAACTTGCTACCTTGCCCTAGCCGTAACTCGTATGGGCAACTTTGAAGGACTGGATCGAATAAACCCGAAATTTAACAGCATGCTAAAACGCCTGATCAAGTTCGGATATCAAACAAGAATATTATCTGCTCAATTTTCCCTGACAAATGATATGAGATTGTGGACTTGGGAGACAAAAATGCAATCGCTTGACTCCAATTTCGAGGTTGGTAGTCTGGTTGTAGTGTCGAGAGAACAATGATCACAAACAAGGGGATTCGGAACGAGGATCTTCTAAAATTGATTATGATACAGATTATCGGCGAGCAGCCCAACCACTGAACCGGTCAAAGTTGGGGATGATTCGTCGGCTGGAGATAAGAAGCCTAGAAATGACGTACTTAACACAGGAAAAGATGATCAGAGTAAATTGGTCGAAAGAGCAGATCTTGGCAAGGATACTTCAGCGGGTGAGCAGCAATGCAGCTTAACACCTCAGGCACGAGGACGAGACTCAGTATGTCCGCCTAGTCAACCTTCCGAGTAGCGTTGAACTCGCGTCGTTAATGAGAAGCCATGGAGGGCGTGATGGTTGCTGAGGAAGCCGAAGACGATGTCGATGGGAGGGATAATTCACTTGTGCATCTAGTGAATATCAGAAGCAGACAACAGACTTGAGAAAGAAAGATCTGACCTTGATGCAGGATAGGCGCACTAATCTGAGAAACTCAAAGTGAGCTTTGGTAGTGTGGAAACCGGTGGCCTCCCTACTAACGAATTTTCCAAAATTAACAACGAAGAGCCCGAGTGACACCATCCAAGCTTTTAATTCAATTCGATCAGATCATCTTGGGGACGACGTTGGGTATATATAGAGATACCAGTATTAGGCGGTAGTTGAGATTTTCGAGAACGCAATGTAGGTAACTGCATGATAGGTGACGGTTCCATTTGTACTGTGCGGATCGATGTGCTATCCGGTATCCTTGGTATATACATGGCAGGGGGGCTCGTCGATAAATGCCGGGTATCACGAGGTTGTATAGGATGAACAGCTGGGGGCTCACTTCCTGCCATAGACTGGAGTACATTTGGGTCAATGGTCTTGGATGTGAATTTGGGTCTGTGGGTAATTTGCGATAGCTGTGAAGCCATTTGTTCGTGATTAACCACAACGTCGAGCTCATGACCTTCTGAATGGTCGAGGCTTGGTCTTGAGCGTTCGCTAACATTTGAGCTAGCGCTATCGAAGGACAGGCGCGCAATTAAATCGTCTCGTGTTGAGGCAAAAATTGGTAAGGCCGTGAGGATAGAAACCAAAGATGGAGAAGTCAAATGCCGTGCATGTGACGGTGGTTTCACATTGGATCCGAGTGGTGGCAACAGCGCAGATGACATAGATGGTGTTTTGCCGGATGTAGCAGGAGGTGGAAAAAAGGACATTCGTGAAGTTGGAACTCGCAGAACACCCAAACCTGGGGAAGAAGGGGAATTGCTACTGTCTGCTGCGACGGCAGAGCCCTGCAGCGTCGATAGGTCTACAAGAGGCGTTGTATTCACTTTCATATCTTGAATGAGGTCACGGGCCTTGAAAGACCTTTCGAGAGGAATGTAGAGCACTTCGCGAAGGTGAATAGAATCGCTTGCCCATAAATGATTTGCTCTTCGAAGGTCTGCGAGAGTAATTCCATATTTCAGAGAGACACCTGCAAGAGAATCTGTTGGTGTGACCTGAGCAGAGAAAAAGGGCGAATCAGTGATCACTAGTGGCTCGGTGCACTGAAAGGTCCATACTTCATGCACAATGACCTCTACTTCCTCTTCGCAGAACGAAGGCTCATCAGCTTCAAGTTCGCTATGATCACGATAATCTTTCGAAATCATTCCCAAAGTTCTGCTGAGGCGTGGTCGTGTCACCCCAGAAGTATCCAAGGGTCCGGCCTGGTTGAGTGTGAGCGGATGACGGTTCTCATCACCGTGCCAATTGCCGTTAGAATCTGTCCGTAAATGATTGGATTTGTGGAGAGACGAATTATGCAGACTACCGAAGTCTCTAGTTGAACCAGAGTGCTTGCGCCTGACGATAGGTTGCTGGGAATATTTGGGGCGGAGAGCAGTTGCGTAATGAACCCTACTCTCCTCTTTCGAACCCACATTGTTCATGTTATGGGAGATCCAGATGAGAAGACTGTTTGACTATCAGAGACTGCTATTCACAATCTTGTGAAGCCACTGTGGTGAAAGACGAGGGAGCAAGTTATTATGACAATTCTTTCATCAGTCTGGACTCTGACAATTTCCGGGAACCTGGGTGCTTTCAAGCCTAATCTTGTCACGTGCTGTGTACCTTACTCACGCCCGTGT
>Ga0157368_1000164_pt1 | contig 32268 bp, 40 predicted proteins | sample AttbisABBM3_FD_113146 | JGI IMG/M metagenome (GOLD analysis project Ga0157368, IMG submission 113146) | Fungus gardens microbial communities from leaf cutter ant in Botucatu, State of São Paulo, Brazil - Atta bisphaerica ABBM3 | ecosystem: Host-associated > Fungi > Mycelium > Unclassified ... | reverse complement strand
ATATAGTTCTCGAATTCTAAAACAGTTCTAACACTTAGTGGGTTAGAACCACCAGAGGGTGATAAGGTATATACTTGCCAATACTAGAAGAAGGTGTTAGTTTTAGTTAATTTTCAAGATAAGGCTAGTACAGTGTAAGCTACTAGTTTATATACTAGGTAGTCTATCTAGAGTAACTATCTGGAATGGAGACTGCTTAGTAAGTCACTCTATATACTAGTGATCCTTGGATATTAGGAATAAGGATATCCAAGAGGAAATAGAGAGAGTTGATCCATACTAGAAGAGATCAGGGAGTGCAGATGAGAAAAGGAGTGTTATCTATAGGTTGAAATAAATGTGATCAGAACAGGATATGACATAAGATCAACATGTAGTAAATATGCTATATGATATTATTGTTCCAGAACATTTTATGTCCTTCTGTGTAATATATGATCATGTGACCATGACATATGTGACAATCACATATGATGTCATGTTAACTCCTAACCCTAGTTCAGAATAAGAAAATAAATGAAAAGTAAAATAAACCAAATACTCTGACAATAGAGGTCTTAGATAATAGTATGAAAACCACAGGATTTGGTGAATTGTTACATACCCATCCCTACAGGCACAGCAACAACTTCAGAAATGGTGCTGTTTGATAAGCCATCAAACAAGTGGAGTTCAATTGAAGAGGTCTTCAGATTGTGAGTACCCACAAACTTTGAGTCTACAAAGCAGTGAGTAGAGTCTACTCCCTGGAGTCAATGAGAGCTTGAAATGGGATTTTATGTGGAGCAACTGGCAATCATGCATCTTGGCTGCTTATAAAGAAGACTTCAGTGATCTCATAGTGGAATGTTTATTCAACATCAAAAACCTCTGAGTTATGCTTCCAACTTCAATCAGCAACCCAAGTCTGTACAGAAAGCTGCAGCTACCCATAGTTACATACAGGTCCCCCAAAACCACTCCAATACAGTATTACACATGATATCGTGGAATTGGTGTTTGAGATGCGTTGGGACCTCACGACATTCAAATGTCTAATCAAAATAATGAAATAATTATTTGGAATGTGAATCGTCTTCAGAGAATCTCCTTATGGCTCAGTAGTACCCAAACTATGTCATATGTTTCGGCAGTTCGTTACATTTCTTCACACATGCACGAGACACGCTTGGCATCTCAAGCTTTGGTAGTCCGGGCATGGGTAAATTCTGATATCTTCATCCTTTGAAACACCGGATCCTAAAACAAAATCTCATGCGGTCCTGGGGAAAGGTGCAGAAGTCGACAAGCTATTCTTAAACACAGCATGATTCTCGTTACTCCGTCTTCACATGGGCATCACTGTCATTGTGTTACTCGTCGCGAGGTCCTTGATTGGGCTTGTGTCAAAAGCGATGTATATCGGAAATAACAATAGCTTGATAAGCCCATAGGCTCGGAGTGGTGTGACCCACAAAACAACGTGCCCTGCCAGTGTCAATCAATCATGATAGCCATTACTCCACAGCCCTCATTTCAAACGATTACTATTGAGTTTTGTCCTACTAGCCACCGATCCAGGAACCAGCTGCAGAGGAATGATTCCATCTCGATTAGCGCACAAAAAGGCTTATGCGTCTCACACAGACAACTCACGAAAGAGAAAATGATTCGGTATAGAACAACGCAGAAGATACTCCATATTGGCATTCTCAAGGCGCTTAGAAGGATACATTGGTTCATGTAGGGTCTCTCGATCAACGTTCATTCGATGAAAGTTTTCGGGATGGATACTAACCCCGAGATGGGTTCAAGAGCAGAGAATCCGGGGTAGCTTGCAGAAGAGGGAATTGCACTTACTCAGAGCGAGATTCCCATCAAATGGATTGACAGAAATGGAGGCATTACAAAAATTACCAGGGGGTATTTTACTACCATCAGCACCCCTCTCTGAGGGCAGATCGCTGAACGATGTCGTTCATCATAACAGAGCTCGTTTTCGACTCAGGTACCCATCATTGACAGACCACCTAAGCCCGAGAAATCTTGATTGCGACCTTTCCGCAAGAACCGTGTTGACATCCAATTCAGTTATTACGAGACCCAGAATTACGTGTTAGCCTCTGAGGCGAACCACGCGTGTCCACAGAAGTTAAAATTCAACATGCATGAATTGATTCTCATGACATCCTGTCTTCTTTCGTGATGAATAGCCCGAGAGATTTAAATTGGACGACAGATGTGGGGCAAATGAGAAAAAGCAGCAGGCAAGACTTGCGGCATATTTCTATCAGTTTGACATTGCTGACCCGTGAGATTGCTCTTGGCATGTTCAAGATTTCATTCCGAAATTGTATTGGAGTCTTTTTCCTCGGACCTGAAAAGCTGCTGGGTGATGGGGTGGGATCGACCGTTCGCATATTAGAGCCTAGCGCGACAAAAGACAAAGGATCAGGCCAGCAGGGTTTTGGATATATGAAGGATAGAGAGCTAGGGTGCCAAGTTACGAGAAATCAGATCCACATAGAAAGCTTCTGAATTTACTGTTGATTCCCAACTCGCCAGATAGACTGATGTCGGTCTCACTGTAAATTTGAAGCTATCCAACTTTGTAGTTCGGCACAAGGACACCCTGTTTTATGCGTTCAGCTTGCCCAAGTTCGCCACAAATGCAACCGCCCTCACCAAACCGTGGAGTGGCTGTGTTGGAGGGATAAGCCATCTAATCACATCCAGATCACATCCAGATAAGCACTGACTCGATCAATATTACTGTTCAGAAAGTTTGCTGAAAACTTGCCATTGGATTATTGTCTTTGGACTCTGGTACACTATGTCATTTTCTCAGCATGATAGTAAGTCACCCCTGAATCAACTCCGGTCAAATTCATTCAAGTATGACTAGTTTCCGCCTCATTCGATTTCGCAAAGGAGGAGGAAAAAGTCATTCAATTCTGGAGAGACATCGATGCGTTCCAAACCAGCTTGAAACTTTCGGAGGGTAGGCCAGAGTACTCCTTCTATGACGGGCCACCTTTTGCAACAGGGCTTCCCCACTATGGACACCTACTTGCTGGAACCATAAAAGTGAGGTTATGTAGAGGTGTAGCGCGTACACGATATACTGATTCGAAAAAAATCAGGATATTGTCACACGGCATGCACACGTCAGCGGATTCCATGTAGCGCGTCGTTTTGGATGGGATACACATGGATTGCCTGTTGAGCACGAAATTGACAAGAGGCTCGGCATCACTGGTAGAGAAGATGTCACGGCCATGGGTATTGACAAATATAATGCTGAATGTCGTGCCATTGTCATGCGTTACTCATCGGAATGGAGGCGTACTGTCGAGAGGATGGGTCGCTGGATTGACTTTGACAATGATTATAAAACTCTGAACACGACGTTTATGGAATCCTGCTGGTGGGCTTTCTCAGAACTGTTCAAGAGGGATCTTGTTTATCGAGGTCAGAGAGTGATGCCTTATTCTACTGGGTGTACCACACCGTTGTCGAACTTCGAGGCTGGGCAAGATTATCGCGATGTCAATGACCCTGCAGGTACGCAAATGACCTAATCTTATCGGGACTACAACTCAGACGATCCAATAAGTGACTGTTTCTTTTCCCCTTGTCGATGACCCTACTGTATCAATGCTCGCCTGGACAACTACACCATGGACTCTGCCATCTAATCTTGCCCTTTGTGTCCATCCTGATTTTACATACATCAAGATCCATGACCAGGAGCGTAATCAGAGCTTCATCATACAGAAGGACCTGCTCAAAACGCTCTATAAGGACCCCAAAAAGGCTAAGTATAAAATGTTGGGACAATTTTTGGGAGCAGATATGAAAGGATGGCGATACGTTCCGCTATTCGAGTACTTCACGGATCAGGCAAGTAATTGTACGTCCCTCGTGATCTAACCCCTTATTATAGCCATAGTTCGAAGACAAAGCATTCCGAGTCCTCGTCGATACCTATGTTACAGATACAGATGGTACAGGAATCGTACATCAAGCACCAGCCTTTGGTGAAGATGACTATCGCATCTCCATCGCGCATGGCATCCTTCGGCCAGACGAAATGCCGCCTTGTCCTATCAATGACAAGGGACAGTTCACTTCACAAGTCCCTGATTTTGTTGGTTTACATGTCAAGGTAAAGCCACCACTCGATACTGAGCAATCATGAATGACAGGACGACATACAGGCTGCAGATGGTCCTATCCAGAAAATGCTTAAGGCGAAGGGTCGACTGGTTGTTCAGTCAACCATCAAGCACAGTTATCCCTTCTGCTGGCGGTGAGGTCACATAATTTATCCTCGAGCATTCTGTTCATGTACTCTAGATCTCATACTCCGCTCATCTATCGTGCCATCCCAGCCTGGTTCATTGAAGTAACACCAATAATTGACCAGCTGGTGACAAATAATGAAGCCACACGTTGGTAAGTCTACCTCAAACAGGATTATGTGTTCTGATCGAATGACAGGGTACCACAATATATCGGAGATAATCGCTTCGGAAATTGGTTGGCTAATGCTCGTGACTGGAATGTGTCGCGCAACCGCTACTGGGGAACACCCATCCCATTGTGGGTCAGCGACGATTTTGAAGAGGTAGATATATTATATCTCTTTGTATCATTTGTATCAAGTCTCGGGACACTGACTTGTACTTCCAAGGTCGTTTGTATTGGCTCTATTGCAGAACTGGAGCGTCTCTCTGGAGTAACAGGAATCACAGATCTCCACAGAGAAAGCATTGACCACATTACCATTCCATCGCAGAAAGGTAAAGGGCAATTGAGACGCATTGAAGAAGTTTTTGATTGTTGGTTTGAATCAGGAAGGTCAGGTGGCTTTGATTTCTTCCGTAGAAATAGCTGAGCTGATACAAGATCGCAGCATGCCATACGCGCAGCTCCACTATCCCTTCGAGAATAAAGAGCTATTTGAGCGCACACATCCTGCCGACTTTGTGTCGGAAGGCATTGATCAAACGCGTGGTTGGTTCTATACTCTGCTTGTACTATCAACGCATTTGTTTGATAGAGCACCGTGGAAAAATCTCATTGTCACCGGTCTTGTGCTTGCAGCGTGAGTGAACAAACAAATTGATCCCAGTCCTGCCCTTATTGATTTCTTGTAGTGACGGGAAGAAAATGAGCAAGAGTTTGAAGAACTATCCAGACCCCAACGTGATCATTGATAGATATGGTGCTGACGCTACAAGGTGTGTGTCCATGCTTAGTCCATAACAAGTTATGAATGAATGCAGAATGTTTCTCGTAAATTCACCAATTGTCCGTGGTGACAACCTCCGTTTCCGTGAAGAGGGTGTTCGCGAAGTCATCTCTCGTGTCCTTCTTCCTTGGCTCAACTCCTTCCGATTCTTCCTTGGACATGTTGCCCTCCTGAAAAAGACTAGCAACATCGATTTCCAATATAACCCTAAAGCGCCTCTTCCCAATAATGTAATGGATCGCTGGATTCTCGCTCGTTGTCAATCACTCATCAGACTTGTTCGAGAAGAGATGGCCGCTTACCGCTTGTATACCATAATCCCCCGACTCCTGGACCTCATTGATGAATTAACCAACTGGTATATTCGTTTCAACCGAAAAAGACTGAAAGGAGAAGACGGTGTTGAGGACACTGTTGCTGCACTCAATACCTTATTTGAGACACTATTTACTCTTTGCAGGACAATGGTATGTGCTGATCTTTAGCCGTAGGCAAAACCAAAACCATTGACGATTCCCAATGATAGTCATCGTATACGCCATTCTTGACCGAGAACCTATATCAGACGTTGAAGGACTACTTACCCGAAGATCCTTCTGCGGGTGATACTCGGTCCATTCATTTCTTGCTCTTCCCAGAAGTCAAGGAGGAATATTTCGATGAAACCATCGAGCGTCAAGTCAAGCGCATGCAAAATGTCATTGACTTGACAAGAAACATCCGTGAAAAGAATAATCTGTCTTTGAAGGTTTGTTTAAGTGTGACATACATGACCTACGTACTGACTAGAGATTTCGTTTAGGTGCCGCTGAAGGAACTTTTGATTTTCCATCCAAAATCTGAGTATATCGCCGACATCAAGGCACTGCAAAGATACATCGAGTCGGAGCTCAATGTTCGAGATGCCATCTTTACATCCGACGAGAACTTCTCAGGGGTCCGTTATCGTGCTGTTGCGGACTGGGCCATCCTCGGGAAGAAATTGCGCAAAGACTTGGGTAAGGTCAAGAACGCGCTGCCTTCAGTTTCCAGTGATGCTGTGAAGGCTTATGCAAACACCGGAAAGATCAACATTGAAGGAATAGAGCTGGTTACTGGTGATTTGACCATCCAACGCTATCTTGAATTGCCCACAGGCATCGAAGGCCGGTTTGCTACACATACGGACAACGATGTCGTCGTTCGTCTAGACATCCAGATTCATTCAGATCTCCAGGGTGAATGGCTTGCCCGTGAGCTGACGAACCGTGTACAAAAGCTTCGAAAGAAGGCTGGACTTCAGGCGACGGATGATATCGATATCTATTACCAGTTTGAAGAGGGTGTAGGTACAGAGCTACTCACTGCCATTGGAGATCATGGGGTTCTCATTCAGAAAACTGTTGGGAGTGTGCCTGTTGATATCAAGGATAGAAAAGTCGGGGGGACGGAATTGATTTCAGAAGACCAAGAGATAGCGGATGTCAAGTTTGTATTGTACCTTGTGCGTTCGTGAAGAAATTAGAATAGATGAATCTTCTCTTAGAAATGCTGTCCAAGTCAGAATACAAAAATACATTTTTCATGAACGAGTTGGCTGACGAGCTACTTGCCACCTATTTCTTCGAAGAACCAAAGCCACCAAATCCCATGAGTCTGGTCATCTCATTATCAGATTCAAGGTCTTTCATGAGTTCAAAGCGGGCCTTCTCTTTCTCCGCCTTCTTTTGGTCTTTCTTGTCCTGCCGTAGGGCTTGTTCCTTATCCCTGATCTCGGCCAAACGTTTGTCGAAGTCGAAGGCTCTGGCATTGGAGGCATCTTTTGTCTTCTCACGAAGCATTGCTATTCGAGCGCGAACTTGTTCAACGGTAGATCGCTCGATTTTTGTTGATTGACCGAGCGCTCTTAAATCTGTCGTAGGCTTTGTCAACAGCCACACAACGAGTTCTTGAAAACGAAAAAAATTGAAGAGACATACGCGCTCTGGAATTTATATGATCTAGATAGCCGACGCTGTCCTTGTATGTCCGATTGCAGGTTTCACAGTAGAAACCGGGTTGACCTGGTCCTCTGCCTCCAGGATTTTGAACGACCATAGTTTTCCCAAGATTTTTATCCAATTCCAGAGGCGCCTCCCGAGCCTGCATGAGTTCCGTTGGTTTAGGGAGATACTTTTTGGTCCCTTTCCGAGGCCGCTTCCCTGGGAAACCCTAGTCAACTGGGCACTTGCCTATCACTGGTGGATTTTACCTTGCTTCATGCGTTCTTCATTCTCTTGCATACGTTCCCTTTCCTCTGTGTCCTTCTGTTTTGCCCGTTCTGTGTATTCATCCTTATCCCATTTCTTGCGGAAGTCCGTATCCGAGGCCTTGTTGACATATGCTCCGCCATTGTCTGCCATGAGAATTTGGGGTAGATGGTGCGTGGGAAGAACGAGTTGCTAGTCAAGACCAACAGCTAAAAACCTGCATGTGTTCTAGACCGTTGCTATCCTTTATGACTCCTTGAACTCCGCTGATTCTACTCTAAGTTTTGCACGTCTATTCCAGAACCATGATGTCTTCACTCGAACTAGACCCAGAAACAGACTTGAACGTCATTTTCCCTCTTCCATATCGTGTGCTCACTCTTTTCGGACTCGGTATTCTCGCTTGGGCGACCAACCTTCATGGCCTGCATTTGTTGGGCATAGATGCCGTGACGGCGCTAGAGTTGCATACAGAGGGTCCACGGACATCATCCCTTTCGAGTCGATCGAATGGACATTTCAGATACACCTCTCCATCTGTTGTCTATCTCCCAACATACGGACTGGCCCTCGCTTACGGGACTTTCTGCTTATCATCTTGGACATTATACCGCATGTGCACCAAAGGCGAAATATTGCTTGTGGATGCATTTGGATACCTCCCTCTCATCACTGGACTTGTCATTTTCGCGTTCATCTCTTGTCCATTGGACATTCTATTCAAGCGTGAACGCGATAGGTTCTTAAAGTAAGTGTCATATTTTCTTGTACGCTCATGGTTTTCTGTGCTGACACAATCAGTGCGATACACCGCTGTTTATTACCTCCTCACCATTCACCCGTCCTGTTTTCCGACGTTGTTTTCGCTGATATCGCGACTTCTTTCGCCAAAGTTCTTGGTGATGTTTGGTTGTCTGTAGTCCTTCTAGTTCCGGGGAATACACTCCTTGCCGCTCCAAGTGAACAGGGCTGGCACAGATGGATTTCACCTATCATAATGAGGTGCGTCTTTCCTTGGAATTTTGTATACAAATAAATATCGAAAAGTTCTCCATCCTCCAGCTTTCCATACTTTGTAAGGTTCAGGCAGTGCATAATTGAGTATGCCCACCCGTCAAATTCCAGCAGGCGTCCTCTATATAATGCAATCAAGTACGCGACGGCATTCCCGGTCATATTTTTTTCAGCTGCCATGAGAAGCACATCTGAACCTCACATGGCTGCTGGTAATAACACGCTGAATCCACAATGGTTTGGGGTGTTTCGTCTGTGGTGCGCTGGCTCCGTCTCAAATTGTCACCACAAGTTTGAATCTCTATAGGCTCATCGGTGCTGCGATAAACTCGGTCTACTCCTTCTGGTGGGATGTGACAAATGATTGGGGCCTGGAATTGCTGAAGACACAAGTTAATTTGACCAGTACAGATTGTCAGATTCCACCTCGTCAGCTTATCCTTCCTCGCCTTCAGACACGCTGTGAAAGCCCTCCACTGGATTGCCCCTACCCTGACATCACGGACGCGACGCAAGAAGACTATTGGCGTTTGAATGATATCAGTAGAGCAACGAGCTCTCGTCAACGGTCGCATCCATGGGGTCTACGCCCTCGACTTCTTTACCCGTTGTCTGTTTATCCACTTCTTGTATTCTCGAATTTAATTTTGAGGATGACATGGTCGATCAAACTATCCAGCCATCTGTATACAGCCACAGACGGAGGTGTGGGTATATTCTGGTTAGAAGTAGCAGAAATATTTAGACGCTGGTTGTGGGTTTTCCTTCGTGTTGAGTGGGAGGTCATCAAGAAGTTTTGCGAAGGCAGTTCAAAGGGACGGCCCAATGATGTCGATTCCAGTAACGAGTATGAGATGGCTTCTACCATTTCCGAAGAACAACCACTCTTGAACGCATGATAGCGATGGACTGGAATGTATGGGTCGACTCTTCTCGAAACGCTCTTCTACATTTTTACTGATCTCGTTTTGTAGGCTTCCCTGATAATGTTTCTTCCTCGCCTAGACTCACTTTGCAGACCCTATGATACGATTTTGTGCTAATGACATTGACAGAATTCTTCGGAGCAAGCAATACATGAAAATGATGGTTATCAATTTGAGACGGTTTCCTTAATCAACAACAGCTAAATGAATCATTCATTCCCTCCCTACTGTTGACTAGCTCGAGGTTGTGGAGCACGTGTGCCTCCATTCATGCTGCTACGATTCATGCCATTTGTCATGCTCACACGAAAGGATCCAACGAAATCAGAGAATTCAGGGGCTATGGACTACTCTGGGGTGCCCTTGTGACCTGTGTCAGGAATCAAAAAATGGAACGACACGGTCAACCATGGGTCAACTGGTATGACCTCCTACTTTTTCAGCAGGAGCGTTGTCTATATGTGAACACCTCATCAAGAACCAAAAGCAACCCTGGTTATTCCTATATACGCCAGAGGCCACAAACGACCCTCCAACTCATGCCTTCTGATTTGAGCGGGAATTTTCGAGACGGCCTCCGGCATATATCGGCATGATCAGATGACACGGAACCTGATCAGATCGATTAGATCTGACTTTCTTCAGAACTTCGAGATAAAAGCCAGACCGTTGGATACCAACCAGTTCTCATCCAGAATCCCCTCGTCTCTATCTCACATTATTCACCACATTCTACAGCATGAAGGTGAGTGTCGTCCTCAGCTCGTCCTCGGCTATCTGTGGTTGATGTTCTGCTCTATAATGGATAGGTTTTGGCCATCCTCTACAAAGGCGGAGAAGCCGCCGAGCAGGAGCCCCGTCTCCTTGGCACCATTGAAAACAAGGTAGGAAGTTGTCACCGTTGCTTTTGCCAATCATACCTAACACGCCCTATTTAACTAGCTCGGGATTGAATCTTGGCTTAAAGATCAGGGTCATGAATTTATTGGTAAGGACCTCTGAACCTCCCTCGTAAGTGATGATTACTGATCACTACTAAAGTGCGTATAGCTTTTTGCATCACTGCTTCTTGAACTCGAATGGAAATACAGGTAACAGACGACAAAGAGGGACCTGACAGCGACTTCCAGAAGCACATCGTGGATGTGAGTATCGTCCTTTTCCCCATGAGTGGCCAAAATAACTTCGCAATTTACCTGTAGGCCGAAGTTCTCATAACTACCCCATTCCACCCTGGGTGAGTACCCTCTTGATGTATCCTTCGTTGGAGAGCCCTCTGACTATCTCTATCCACGCTGTAGTTATCTCACCCGTGAATTAATCCAGAAGGTATGGCTTCGCTATTCATGTGACTCACGACTTACCAACAGACTTGGGTCTTTTTCACGGTTTTCATGTGTCTTTACCCCTGTAGGCGAAGAACCTCAAAATTTGCATTACTGCCGGTGTCGGATCCGATCACATTGACCTGAATGCTGCTGTTGAAAGCCGTATACAGGTCTTGGAGGTATAGTTGAACGTTTGACTTATATCTCGTCCTCATCTCAACTATTCACTCTAGGTATCTGGTTCCAATGTCGTCTCAGTGGCTGAGCATGTTGTCATGACCATCTTGCTTCTCACTAGGAATTTTGTACCAGCTCATGAGGTACGCCACAGAACTGCCCGAGACTCCCATGGATTTATCCGATTTTTTAGATGATTGAACGTGGAGACTGGCAAGTATCTGAAATCGCCAGGAATGCCTTTGATCTTGAAGGCAAGGTCGTTGGTACCATCGGCGCAGGCCGCATCGGTTACCGTGTCCTTGAACGTCTTGTTCCATTTAATTGCAAGGAGCTTCTTTACTATGATTATGCACCTCTTCCAGAAGCAGCTGCCAAAGCAGTGGGAGCACGCAAAGTCGCCAACCTTCAAGAATTTGTCTCTCAATGTGACGTTGTCACTGTCAACTGCCCTCTGCACGAAGGAACGCGTGGACTTGTCAATGCTGATTTGCTCAAGCACTTCAAGAAAGGCGCTTGGCTTGTCAATACTGCTCGCGGTGCCATTTGTAATGAGAATGATGTTGCCGCTGCTCTCAAGAGTGGACAGTTGAATGGATATGCTGGTGATGTATGGAATGTCCAGCCCGCTCCTCGCGATCATGTCTGGCGTACTGTGAAGAACACACTCGGAGGTGGTAATGGAATGGTTCCTCATTACTCTGGTACCACCCTTGATGCACAAGCCCGTTATGCGACTGGTACGAAATCCATTCTCGAGAACTACATCACCGGCAAGCCCCAAGACCCACAGAACATCATTGTAGGCCTCGGGAAATACGAAACGAAGGCTTGTGAGTGTAGCCAGCTACCTTGGTTTGATGTTTTGCTAACTACTTATTCAAACAGACGGTCAGCGTTGAGTGAGATATATTGATATGTTGAACAAATGAAGGATCTGTATTGTTACCCTGGTAAATGCACATGGATTACTTGATTCACCGTACTTCCGAAGGAATGATTTGCTAGGCATTCCAAGTAGCCCTGATTAGCCTGATTACCACAGCCAGATGTGAACCAACATTCCCAAAGATTAAGTGCCCAAAGTTATAGGCGTCACAAAGTATGATAGATAATACTACAAAAAAACGATATCTCAGTGAAGATCAGCAGGCTCGAAACTCATATGGGAGCATCATTTACAAAGGACGTTTCATCATGAGATCGTTGAATACTTCCTCAATTTTATCCGCATTTTTGTAATATACTGTTGTCTCTGGATTGTAACTCTTGCAGTTTTCGATGATTAGCCGAACGTCGTTGGCAAATATATCAACTGTTCTGTATTTTCCATCTTTCAGTTTTTCTTCCATTGTTTGGAAGTCTGGCTGATACGTCAATGAAACCATCGAGGACTCGACAAGTTATGTACCCATCGGTTGTTTAATGACGTCGTAATAATCAGCAACTTCAGATGCCTTAACTGGGTCTCGGAATGGCCATGACCGAGGATGCCGTATGAGGTCGTGCAATGTTGATTCCATGAATACACGATCGGCGTTCATGGGAGACTGTCGGATGACGCTGAACGCATATCTTAGTATCTACAAAGAATCCAGCACATGTAAAATAAGTACCAACCTGGTCATCATGCTGTGCTTCCAGCCCGTTTCCCCTGTTTTGATTTTGATTTCATGATCAGGTGCTGGTGGATCTCCAATGTTGTGAGTCTTACTGAGCCCTGGCACATCTCTGGGGTCGACAACAACACCCTCTGGTTGACTGGGCTGAAACTGTGGGAGCCCTGGATACACTTTATGTGATCTCGACAGTTCTTTAATCTTCGTCAAAATTGCTTCTTTTTGTTTTGTTAATAACGCCGGTTTGTTGAGATAATCGACTTTCAGGAGCATCGTACACTGCATAATGGTGCCCCCTTCGTAATCTTTAATATATCCTGCCCACACGGACCGATCTAGAGTGATGTCCTTCGAAAATCCTTGTTTCTCGAAATAACCCACGGCATAGTTGTCAGCATAAGTAAGGAAATGCATCATGTCAGGATAGGTGTTGCGGATGTGGGCTTTGAAGTGGTCCATGAGCATTCCACCGTAACCCTTGTATCAACGAATGAGATTAGAGAAAACAGAATACGACCAGTGAGTACCTTCTCCTGGTCGGCAGAATTTGTGGCAAAGAAAACGATTTCAGCGAAGCCACGATGTGAAAATGGTCGATAACATATTCCGCCTACAACCTTGTAACCCTTCTTGATGATCGCTAGACCTTTGGAGTTGGGATCATACACGAGCCGTGCAATGTATTCTCGAGGCATCTTGGGTAGTTGCTTCTGAAAAAGTGTCTTGAGACCTGTCAAAATGGTCAATGACCGTGGATTTTGATTGTTCTCGACTGGCACAATTTGTATGACTCCTTTGCGTATCTCTGTCATCGCGGCCTTCTCAACTTTGACCGGTGGCTATGTATACGTGAGCAATTATCCAGATGTTAAGATGAATACGATGTATGACATACACCAGTTTCCCGGGCAGAATCAACCGGTACGCCTGCTGCGAGACGATTCAATTGGCCTTCGTCCAATCTATCTTCGACTTTGATCTTGGGTTCGTGCCCATTGATTCCATTGATCCTCTTATTCATCTGAATCTGCTCATCACCAACGGGCGGGACTAATGACGTTGGAGCGGTATGTGCCTTCTTCTTCAAGGCAGCATTCTTCTTGCCCCCTTTCCTACCCTTTCCACTTCTCCGGGGACGTGCTGTTGACGAAGCGACCCGAGATGCCAGGGGCTGTTCATCGTCCTCATCGTCGTTGTCTTCTGCATCACTGAGAGACGAAAATGACAGCCGACGTCGCTTGGCCGCTCGTGGAGATGGGTCACTAAGAACAGACGAGGCAGGTGATAGTCTATTGCTTGGTTGGGATCGTGTGTCTTTCAGAGAAGATGCCTACTTGAGTTTTTGCAATTCGTGACTGAGATTTGAACGAGATACCTGGAGGAGAGGTTGAGTTGACCACTAGCCGAAGAGTGATTTGTTTGCGCAATGACTCGATATTATCGTTTGTACACTCAAAGTCAAGAAGATCACCCTCGTCCTGGTCGGATTATTTCAGCACGAAGTGCAACATTTTGATAGGCATACCTGATTCGGCGTACGCAGATTCAGTCTAAGAAGGAGTGAAGGATTTTGTACTCCATACCTGAATAAACTCGTCCAGTCGAATGGCCACCCGAGCACGGCGAGTGAATTCCTCATTGCCAAGCTCGGCTTCATTTGCTCCATGATATTTCACGTCATGGCCGCACTGACAGAACTCAAGATATGAGAGTTGGCCCCTGGACTCATCATCATCCGAACCATAATCGTCTAGACCAAAGAGGCCCTGGAAGGGTGATTCGTCAAGGACAGCTTTGATGCCGAGAGATGGCTGAAGGCCAGGACAGGAATTATTGCAGAGGGAACAAGGAGAATGTCGAGCAATCTTAAGAGCACGCTGTGCTTGGTTGAGATTTTCGAAGATATTCGAAGCGGGGTAGAGGGCCTTCATGGTCGTGTGTGAAGAGTGACGTTTCTGATCACACTCCAAATGTTGTCCTTTTGCTACCTCTTGCTGTTATTGTTATTCGCTGATGACACCGCTACTTTCACAAGTATATTGCTGCCTGTAGTTGCGCAGCTTCCAGCCCTTACTACACCACTACTGCTCTTTGCGAGATAGCCTATTTCAGTGCAACGGCCATCTCGAGAGGGATACCTCAGAAGTAATCTATTGTCCAGTTCAGTCTAGCGGAACATCCATTACTACCTGTTATCGCATCCCTCCCCCTGAATGTCTATCATGGTCAAAAAGCTACCTCTTCTGGAGCGGCAGCGCAGGCCAGCCAAACGCATATGCCTCCCCTACAAGTTCTCGATTTCAGATGATCAGCTACAGAAGAAGACTTCTGCTGTACGGGTAACCAATTATAAATCTGTTACAACTGAACCGAGTGCGACAATACTGCCTCAACAATCCAACTGTACATTCCAGAGCATATGACCATATGACATGTTTTTCAGGGTGATATCGATATCCCTATGATATACAGGAATAGCAGTGAGACGTAATATCTATTGAAAATTGAGAATTTATTCAAGAAGCCTTCATTTGCATTCAAGCAATACGTCGCCTGTATGCCGGAATATGAACCAGCGAACTAACAAAGAGACAGAACATCCTCACAGATCACTCGAACTAAGTTTGCTATACTTTCCCTCTCTGCCCTTGATAAGCCTTCTCACACATCTGGCACCACCCAGCCACAGAAAGAAGGCGACAAAGACACCAATGAGCACAATGCCAGAGGCCATGAGAGACCAGTTGGCTTGGGGTAGTGTCTCAAATCCGGCTGCCTTTTGTCTATCATTGGCAGGGTTGGTAGTAGAAGCAGGGGTATTTTCCTCCAACGTAATACTCTGAGTGTCGTTGTCTGTGTTAACCTCGTCTAGATCGACATGGACAACTTCAGTAACATGGTCCTGTTAAATAGCATATATTTTTATCGGTACTTGAAACACAAAGAGCATTACAGCTCAGCGTGAAGGGGCACCTCTTTCCCAGTCTCGTCCATAGCAAGATCCAGGGGAAGCTACAACAAGAAATTTGTCAGCTTAATGTGAATCATGATTGAAGATATTTACCTCGCCACAGTCAGCGATGATGATATCAACCTTGGGACGATCCTGCGCTCCCTTCTCAACGTTCTCTGAGGGTCGCAACCGAATCGTGTCAGCCGTGTTGTCCTTACTAGCAGAATCAAACAAATGCCTGACCAATCTTGCGCACAATGTCCATGCCATCAAGAACCATGCCAAAAACAACCTACAAACAAGATGTGAGTCAAAAAATTCCAAAAAGTACAAAACCAGACAACGTACATGGCGGCCATCAAGCCAGCTAGTAGTAACGGTAGTAATAAACTATAAAACGCATTAACCACTGAATTCAACTTCCCTCCACGTGGATGAGGAATGTAAAGCGGCAACTTACGAACTGAGAACCTAAGATAACCGAAGTGAGACCGAGGGATCATTTGGGTTCCGCTGTCGGGAGCAAAATCAAGGCTTACCATTGGTGTCCTTTCCCGCATTCGCCATTGAGAGAAGACCGGGTCCAGTATGCTTGAGCTTGCTATAGAACATGTCAATAGCCAACCAAGAGACAGGGAAATCAACAGCTCACAAGTTCTCATCGGCAAATCTATCACCATAGATGGACTGGAAGACATCCGATGACCAGGTCATTGGTCCATTAAGGCTACAGCTAAAAGCTAAAAGCACACCTTTCCACCGGTTCCGTCTCCACGAGCTGGAGCAAATCGTAAGGAATCGAGATTTTTTACAAACACCACCACAAGATCCTGACTCACTAAAGTCACCACCCTGTATCCTATTTGGCAAGAAATACCATTAAGAGCTATGTTTCTGGGACCAGCACATAAGTACTAGACTCACATGAAATCTTTAATGACACGGTGGAATTTTGAACCTTTGTATCCAAAGCCGAGTTCAGTTCCATCCTTCTTTACACCAGTGGCTAAGGCACGGAAGTTCTCTGCAGTCTTGGGAACAGTCTAGAGCGGAGCCGCCCATCAATTAGAGAGGAAGTACAAGATTTATTTTCCGAGACATACACCGCCAAAAACGCCGAAGGTGACTGCATTCCACGTTAACTGTCAGTAGTCACAAGTTAACAAATACATACTCCGTCCGAGATCCTCATTACCATGTCTAACGTCGAAGTAGATTTTATTGGTGACCTTCGGGCCTTTGGTAGCTTCTGCAGACTGTATACAGAAGAATGCAACGATGGACACCACGATAAAAGTAAGAGTAAGGCGACCAAACATTCTGGTTTGGGTTGAAGAAACGTAGACGTGTACGTGTAAATCCTGAACGTGACGATCTCTAGTTGTTTTGATGGACGCTCACGTGGTGGCAGACCCCTCCCTGAGACTGCAGAACAATTTCGATCGCTTCAATGGATAGACTCATTGGATGGACAGAAATTGATAGTCTGGCGGTTAAGATTCAGCTCACCATTAGATGTGAACCTCCGACCCAAGAAAAGGGCTCAGAAAGACATCTAGACGCGTACACGATCTCACTCTTCCCAGAAACAAGTTCCCGCCTTCACCACGTGGTTGGAATATTCGAAGAGGTGTACCTCACTTCACGCAATAAACACGTCAGACTCAAAGCTTGTGATATGGGTGTGAAGCGCTCGTAGACCGAGGGAGGGAGGGAGCACAACCAGATCATATTGTTACGAATCAAGAACCTTGGACAAGTTTTACCAGAGCATCTCCTCCTGTAATCTGAAATTCTGATGCCCCACTACTGATCATGACACCTCCCTTCTTCGTCAGGCGTCCCTGGGCTCTCACCATGGCCTGCATCCGCTTCCCTGAGTCCCCAAAATAATCACTCTCCCACTCTGCGTGCCGCTGTTGATCCAATTTGGTAGCTTTGTTTTTAGTCTTGGTGCCTGACGGATGGAAGTCTCTCCTCTTCTGCGTCTTTGATGCAGTGGTAACGGTTCCAGTAATGGATTTTGGTGCTTCTCGCAGTGCGAAAGATTTAGCTAGATGGCCAAGATGCAAATGGCGGATATGGAAGATATTCTTCTCGCTTGAAGGATGTGTAGCATACGCTCTCAGATGTGACAAAAATGCGTTGCGGGCAAGTTCCGAGTTCTGTGTGAACGAAGATACGTCTGAGTGAGCACGAGGTTCACGCAACAAATCAAGAGACTAAAATGAGAAACCCACCCTCTTCTCACGTAAAACCCATCGTTCGAAAGTAAGCTGAACTTCCGTAGCCCGTTCTTCAAACTCTTGCCCCCTACCCCCAAATCCAGATCTTAGGATTTCGTTGACTGCAACCGGCATGAGAGATATGCTTCCTTTACTAGTAACTTTTTCGCCACCATCCATTGTCTCTCGAATCCACTGCACCCAATCACGTTCGTTCGGAGCCACAATACTCCAGGCTTCACCACCTTTACCGGCACGTGCTGTGCGGCCCACTCTGTGAACATATTCCGTCGCACCACCTTCTGTTGGAAGATCATATTGTAATACCGCACGGACGAGGGGAAGATCTAAGCCCCGTGACGCAACTGAAGTACAAAGTAAAATTGACGAAGCTGGTCCTTGGTTACCCGATACGATCCCAGAAAACTTTTTAACGATAGATAGGCGATTTTGGGTTGGAAGAGAACCGTGGAGTCGATAGACTGAGGTATCCGGAAGTAAAGAGCATTTCCCTTCATGTTGATTATAGTTCTGTTTATCGGATGGAGCACTTGACTCGTTGCCCTCCTCGTCTTCGCTACCAGACTCGTCCTTCGTCTCATCATTCATTGAGGCTTTTGTGAGTAGATTCCAATGGAAGTCCACGGAATCCGTACAGCTGAAAAAGACGATAACTTTGGCACTCCGCTGACCATGTACCTGTGCAAGGAGTGAGCGAAGGAGCGCCACTAACGTGACCAGCCGTAGCTTAAGAGGGGTGATAATGTACTTCTGAGTCAATTGAGATGGGGGTGTAAAAGTCTTAGAGGAATGTACTTTGTTGAGGGCTGGATCTGGCTCCTCGTCAACATCAATCGCTTTAATTATTAGAGGATCCACAAGCGCAGAGCCCGCGAGCTGCTGAACGTCTTCACGAATCGTGGCCGAACATAAGATTGTTCTTCGCTTCCGCTCCCAATCCCATCCACTGACCTCCATGCTTTGCCCTTCGACTACAGCCTTTTTCGCTAGGCGATTTCGCCCATCCAAACCCTTGAGGATACCTGTGATGGTCTCTTCGAAACCGAGCTCCATGAGACGATCAGCCTCGTCCAAGACCAGCCACCTGCACTTGCCGACGTTGAAGGAAGAGGTGTTCTGCAAATGATCTAATAAGCGGCCAGGCGTTGTAACCAAGATAGGTGTACCCTTTCGAAGACGGGCTTTTTCGTGCGTGCGATTTTCACCCCCAATCAAAAGACCAGAAACAAGCCACCTTGTGAGCCTATTGGTAGGGTTGGGATCACCTGCAGATTCATCTTCTGGTCGCAACCGCAGCTTCAGCAGTGTCTCGAGGACGTCGGAAATCTGCTTGGCGAGTTCTCGTGTGGGAGCTATAATAATAGCTAAAGTTCCAATAGAGCGATCAATATAAGACAGTGAACTCAGAGGGAGGAGGTCGTGAATGATGGGTAGAAGGTAGGACAACGTCTTCCCAGATCCAGTTTGCGATTGAATGAACGCATCCCTTTCCGTACTTTTGTCTGGTGATGTGAGGAGTAAGGGCAAGGCAGATCGTTGAATGGCAGTAGGCTTTTTGATGTTCATTTTACTTGTGAGATGGGAAACCAGGAGTGGGTTAAGACCAAGCCCCGAAAAGCTTGACAGATGCAAGGGTGCATTACTGGGCCTTTCAGGCAGCTTCTTGGTTATTTCATCAGCAGCTGGAATGTCGAGTTTGGGATTGGATGTGAAAAGAGAAGAAATGAACTGGGTTGATCGCGAAGACGGGGTTGAAGTAAAGCTACTTTTCAGTTGTGAGGGCGGGGTTGGAACATTGGGTTCTTGGCGAAGTCGCTTTTGTGGCCGAGAAACGTCTTCTAGGGTAATGACATCTGAGCTGTTCTGTGCTTTTCGTTTAACAGCGCGTTTGACTTTTAGCCTGCGTTGCGACCTCTGTTAGAATTAATGAATACACCCAAGGGAAAAACTAAACCTATCGGTCCATCGACCTCCTTTTTTCAAAAATTTCTTTGGAGGTGCACCTACATCCATATCGAGGTTTAGGACAATGTCGTCCATAGCGTTTGAAGCTCACCATAGACTATCACTACCACTGCCTACCATAACCTGCGTGACACATTTTGTCACACAACGTGTCACAACTGTTTGTCAGCACGACAGTACTCGGTGAAGACCAGCAGCAGTGACAAACGTCTGAGCATCCTCCCTTTCTCGTACTACGCCTATTGAGAGTCTACAGTGCCCTGTGGCGTCGCACACAATTATCTTTGCATTTGGTCTCTTCCAGTTGCTACTTCCATTCTGACGTGGCTGCTCCATTCATCTGCCATCGCTCTCCGCTTAGCTAGCGCAGAAAAATGGTTTCGTCTCACTCAACGCCTGTGCCCGATGTACCCCCGCCTCCAGTCAGTTTTGGAGGGACATACAGCCTGCAAGTGTGTCGCCTTGATAATTTGACACGCATCCATGGCTCACGTGTCGGACTTGATCAGACTGTTTCGGTCGGATGCAAGCTCTATATCCGGCGTCCTACCCCAGATGGTCAGACAGAAGAGCGCCTTGCCGAAATTCTATCGATACGCGAGAGGCCTCAGAATTCATACGCACGAAAACAAGCTACGAACGATGGGTTAGTTAAATCCGAAGACAATTTGGAATTCTTTGTCCACTGGGAACACTTCAACAAGCGTCTTGATGAATGGGTGGCAGGCTCCCGTCTAGTGATCAGCCGTGACCTTGAGTGGCCACGACCGAAGGCGCTGCATGGAAAGAAAAATATAGCTGTACCAGGCAAAGCATCTCGTGGCCAGAATTTGTTGAAGAAGGCAACATCCAACGCTGCAAAAGCAGCTTCCCCTACTCCCATTCCTTCCACTCCCAACCTCGGAGGGAACTACCTTTCATCACCACCACCCATACCTCTTTCTTTGAAGCGTAAAGTCCCTCCGGATGAGGAGGAGGAGGAGGAGGAAGAAGAAGATGCTGAAGGTGAAGACATTGATGCTGAAGGAGAAATGGATATAGATTCTGAGGAGGTTCAGTCTTTTGATATCACCGCAATTCCAGAACCTCAACCGCAAGCCAATTTCAGTAAAGAGCAGGAGATAGAGAAATTACGCACATCTGGATCTATGACCCAGTCAATCTCGGAGATCACTCGAGTCAAGAACCTCAATCGTTTACAGATTGGAAGACACGAGGTGGAGGCCTGGTACTTTAGCCCATACCCAAAGGAATATGCTCACCTGCCAGTGTTATACATCTGCGAATTTTGTTTGTCATTCTTTCCCTCGCAATTCATGTTTTCCCGGCACCGCAAGCGCTGCGCCATGCTTCATCCTCCGGGTAATGAGATTTATCGACACGAAGATATTTCATTCTACGAAATAGACGGAAAGCGTCAGTTGACGTGGTGCAGAAACCTCAGCTTGCTTTCCAAATGTTTCTTGGATCAGTAAGTGGTCATTCTCTTCCCGCTTGATGAGCAATCAAGCGACTTCTTTTCCCAGTAAAACCCTCTATTATGATGTCACCCCATTCATGTACTATGTTATGGTGAGGACATTAAATTGACTTCATCAAGATTTGATGACACTCACACAAGACTTGTTCTTCAGGCAAAACGCGATTCGTCAGGGTGTCATTTCATTGGTTATTTCTCGAAAGAGAAGGAATCCGCCGAAAATTATAATGTCGCATGTATCTTGACACTTCCTCAGCACCAGCGCCATGGCTATGGTAGACTTCTTATTGAGTTTTCATACGAGCTCAGTAAGAAGGAAAATAAACTTGGTAGCCCCGAGAAGCCTCTTAGCGATCTGGGTTTACTTGGGTATCGAGCGTATTGGGCAGAAGCTATCGTTGATCTCCTGCTAAGCTCGACAGACGGTGAGCTAAGCATAGATGAAATAGCTCAAAAGACTGCCATCACACATGCAGACGTCATGAATACGTGCGTTTTCATTCTCTACCTTTGTTGCCGTCAACTGAACAGCTCAAAGTTGCACAACCCTTCAACTATTCAAACACTACAAGGGACAGCACCTAATATGCTTGACAAATGCTGTGCTTGAAAAGCATCAAAAAGCGAAAGCAAAACGACGGCCGAGAATTCATCCCGAGTGCCTGAAATGGAAACCGCCAGTCTTCACTCGCGAGCAATTGCGTTTTGGCTGGTGATATCATTATTGGACCACAGACTGCATTAAAAAGTAGACATTTGCCTGTAAAACATGGTTGTTACTACCTTGTATAATATCGACGCTTGTAGAATTGTGGATTGTTACTGATCTTCTTCAACCCATTCGACCTGCCGCTGCCGTAAGCCCTCGTGAAGTTTTGCATCGACATGTCCAATGTCATCCCCTTTTAAAAACGTTTTCCGCATGAGAGTTGGAGAAGACGGTACAGATGCCGCGGGCGAGAAAATGTCTCCCCCCGCAAGTCCAAGGCCTTCAGAATCTGAAGCATAAAAGGCTCTGGGCTGAGATGCAACGAGTAAGTTGGAGGCCTCAGTGTGTCGAGCCTCAATTAATCCCTCCCCAAGGTCATGATCTGACTCTACTGAGTCACTGGATGTGCTTTCATGACTGACGCGTATTACAGGAACTTCGCAGGCGAAAGGAAGACCTGCCGCTCTGTCGTTTGTAGATGCCTTCACGTCATCGACAATACCGAACGTTCGAGCAATACCATAGGAAACGATATCCTAGTGCAATCACACCAATTACCATATGAACAGAAGGATATTTGATATGCCTACACACCAGGACACCCAGTACAGTGACTGGAAGAACGACCAAAAGAGCTAGCAGCCTGAAAATAGATGCAATCTTAGCCACCCAGGAATTTGGTTTGTATTCCCAAAGGTATTCGGTGTAACCGGCTACAATCAGGCCAGGAACAGCCGACAGAGGGATAGATGCAACCTGGGAAATAAATCCAGAGATGTATACAACACCGCTCATCGTAACCCGAAATTTCTTGGATGAATAGAAACAAGCTATCCTAGGTGATAAGCGAGGCTTTACGTCCGGTGATCACATGATAACTCCTTTGCAAACCGAATTATCAAAAGCACCCGCCGGCCAGTGCTGTAAATCAACCTGATGTTGATCGGACATCATTCACTCTCTCCAATACCTGGTCATCCGTAGTCAGACTCCAATGTGGCCTGTAATAGAACGCTAGTAAGATTTATAAGGGAACTGCAGATTGGATCACCCACCACATTCAACAGCACTGTAGCAGATTGCTTGATCTAAGGCTACAGTAGCATCTGATGGCGTTACTATTGCAGTTGACTCTGCCAACAGTTACCTATTTAGACATATGGATTACTTCTACACAATCAATCAATCATTTTCGATCACTTTCCTATGGCATCGATAGGATAGGCAACAGTCGTGCGTTACGTTGCTACTATACGTTGACCCTAACTATTTAGGCTCCCTTTCATAAGGCGATATATCCAGCTTTCAAGTTGTTAATTGGAAAAGTAATACCTTAACGTAACCGAGATAGGTATTTATGTTCCTAGCACTGGACAAGTCTACCATAATACAACTGGCTAGTATAAGACCAAGGAAGTTAGTCTGTTAAGCACTACCCGCAAAGCAAGACGAGCGTTCCATAAAAAGCCCAGAAACACGTAAAAAGAACATAGATGCACAAAACACAGCAGGAGCGACTATTCCAAAATGATTCCACCCGATCAATCAGATAGGGTGGCCATACAAAATATACAGGTCCGAGTCATCTACGGATACATAACACTTGAAGGAAAAACAACGCCATCACCACGAACAAGAATGATTGGGCGCCGTTTAGTTGGTTGGTTCTCAGGCGGAAGACAGCCCAGTACTTCCGTACAGCGAACTTCGACATATGGTGATGGATCAGACCCAAAAAAGACGCTGACAGGCTCCGTCTTGGAGAAGTTTTCTCCGTAGACGGTTAACATTTTTGAGGCATGAGGATTAGGTTTTGCGAGAACCATGCGTGACGATGGACAATTGGATTTAGGCACCTCTGCGGCACGATCAGGAGGAAGGTATTTGACAACACCAGGGAAAGGCGTCACGGGTTTTGAAGGAACTGGGAAGGACTGGGTCTGAGGGGCATGCTGGTTGTCAAACAAAATAGGAGGAACGTAAAAGTTGTAGCGGATTTGATCTATGTCAAAGAGAATCAACAAAAGCCCTGAATATATCAGTATCTGTACATACCCGTCCCAACAATTGTCCACACGCTAGTTTCACCGATGTCTACCTGCCAAAGAGCACCAGAGGACACACCAGCATCGCTACCCGAGCCACGACGACTTGAGACGGAGCCAGCCGAGCTGGGACGGCGACGTCCCTTGGCCATTGGTTTTGGAACACCCCCAGCGCTGGATGATGCTCGAGACTTCTTCACACGACCACCATCATTGGTAATAAAATCTGTCGTGGTTGGGGAAGCAGGGGCACTGTCTACATTTTGGTGGCCAAAGTATTCGCAACCACTGGATTTCGAAGTCGGTGTGATCGGGGAACCAGGAAGAGGGGAACTCGAACCGTTATTAGCGGCAGAGGTCCACTGACGACCATCAATGGGGCGATATGTATTAACCTTCTCGCCCATACACGATAGGAAAGCACCAGTGGCTCCAGGTGTTCCAGGTTCCGGCATAGTCTTCGCGGAGTCGTAAACTTCAAAAGCAACCTTATGAAGCTGTGAGACGGGGTCACCACAAACCTCGCCAGGAGCGCAGTAATGATCAGGGACACCCTTAGCACCCTCCTGCAGACCTCCTCCAACAACAGTAGTCTGGTGGTCCACCTTACGAATGATGAGGACGGGACTGACGACGCCAGACGTAAGACATTGGAGGACAACCGTCTGATTGTAATATATTGGTATCTGGGAACCATTATTTGTAAAGGGTATCGCATTCGGGGGAGGAGATGGATAATCAGGTTGAGGTGGAGGAGGAGGCGGAGTATCAATACCACCTGCAGGCTTATTGACATCAACGATATACATGACAAAAGGGTCTATCCAAGCGAAAACGTCATTAGAAGTTCCAGGATCCTTGTTGTTGGCCACTCACCCCAACTCGCAGTCCTTGCAATAAAAGAAGGTGTTGTCGGGCGTGACCGATGATCGAGTCCCATCAAGGGAGCCCCGTCAGAGCCCTTGAATGAAGAGCCTGAGCCCGAAACGCAGAGATACTTTGTAGAAACGGTTTGAGACCGAAGACGATGGAACAAAGAAATCGTAGAACCATGATTGATGCAAACTGCCCAAAAGGTGAACGGGGGAAATATCGGTTATAATATATAAACTTACGCTCAAGGTTTTTTGCACTTTGCCTCTTCTTGCTTGGTTTGCTGATGACTTTGATGGGACGACTCGGGAAGACGCCAAGTACGTGCTCAGATTCATCATCTGGGGCAGTAACCTTCACCAGAGCTTCAACCTTCTTCTTCTTATCATCAACATCCGAAATGAACAGCTGCTTTCCAACGCAGCGACCGATGTAGGTTGTGCCAGTCGGAGGATCACTAACATCGAATGTCTTGCCCGACGAACTTATCCACTCAATTGATCCTTCTTGTGGAACAGACTCTCCGGAGATGGAGACAATAACTCGTGGAGGACAAAGCTTGGGGTCCTCGCCGCGTCGAACAACATCAGTCCACCAAGAATTACCGATCATGATCGCTGTGGGAGGTGGGCATAGGAACCTGAAGAGTTATCTCGGCAACGCCTCGGAAGACACGAGCTTACTGACTTACCTTTTTTCTGTGCCGTAGGACTTTTGAGCAACTTTGCTCGACATGACGATGATTGTCCTTTCACCGAAGGCCAGTCGATTGGGTGTGCGGACATACTGGTCAAGATAGGGACTAAGACAGTTATAAGCCCTAAACATTATTCATTGTAAAGTAAAAATGGAAGTTTACCGAATGAAAGTCTGGAGGTCATTTGACTGGCCCATGATGGGGTGAAGACGCATACGAGCGAGGGTCTCATCAACGGTTGGCATACGAAGGGACATCTCCTGATGAGGGTCTGACTGATAATGGGTCATCCCATCATAAGGTACGCTATGCGTTGCATGAGGCGGTATACCATGGGGTATGTGAGAGACAGTAGGAGGCACCGGTCCTGAATGACTATAACGGTGCTCAGGCGGGAAACGACCAAGTCTCTCCTGGTATGGCTGAAATCCATTCGAAGGGTAGTTAATTCCAGAGTTCATGCCATACTCGTCAAACGCCGGATTGTAGCCTGCACCTGGAAGACGACGTTCAATATCAGGGTAATTGGATTGGAAGTCCTTAACCCCAACGGATTGAGAGAAGTCCGGGGGCGGATTAAATCCGCTCACAGGGTCATTAGGAGTGAGAGGAGAAACCTTGCCACTGCTGCCACTGTTATATGACGACGGCAAGCCGGCACCCATAATATCGAATGGATTGCCACCATTAGATCCAGCGTAAGGTGAAACAGATTCATTGAATGGAGGATGGTTGTAAATGTTGTCGGAATTCATCCCATAGCCGTGGCCGAGAGATGAGGACGAAGATGCATTTGTGCGATAAGCTTGTGAGGAGAGGGAACTACCAGAGGCAGAACTAGAGAAAAGCTCGTAACTTGGATGATCAGCACCATCCATACCCTCCGTCTGAAGCTCATGATGAGTAACGAGGAAGAATACAAAACAGGATAGAATACTTGCATTTTCTGAGCTGGGTACATTAAAGGACTGATCGAGGTCAGATTGACCATAAAGAGATTGGGGAGCCTTGGTAGAAAAATCCAATGACATTTTGCGACTGCGAGCGTGGGGGGATGGGGAAAGAGGTGGATTCAGAATTTCAAGAAGATCCCAGCGGTGGAGGTCAGAGGGTGCAGGAACAGGACGTGGGGCAGTAGTAGATGAAAAGGTGTTGTCAATGCTCATACCAAAACCGGTGTTTGCTGGAGACGACCAAGAGGCAGTGAGGACCAAGTATCAGGTCCCTACAGCTGGTCTTCAGTGCGCGTTGGCCCAGTTTGTCGCGAGGTAGATCCTCGTTAAGGGCTCTCGGTGCTACCAAGGAATGACCGTGAGCTCAAGGTTATCCTTCAACCTCTGCACACTCACTGCAGAAGCTGGCGTCAAGTGTGGCGACAGAGCTTTCCGCCCGCGGGGGTATTAATGGATGATGTCAGATACAAGTACCTATCGCAGATTCTACCCCAGTTCGACAATAGAGTGAAGAGTGAGCGAAGTTGATGTTCTGCAGTTGCGGAAGAAAGGTACTTAGGTACTTATATCAGATTTTTCAACCAGGAACTCGCTCAGTTGAGATCGGCCCTGATGCAGCGGATTCCGGTCACGGTACGACCAAATAAGGTATTTGTCCCCATCTCTTACGATCTCTTTACGATCTCTTACGATCTTGATTGTAATGGGAAATCCAGGATGAACTGATTTATCATGTCTTCCACAAACTAATCGGTTCCTCCTGAGCTTGCCTGTTCCGAGCTGCTTCCTTGACGGCTCGATTAGTTGTCCTACGGACTCCAGCACCGTATGGTGCTCCGTCTTGTCGAGGTCGGCGGAAATAGAATCTTGATTTTCCTCAGCCGCGATTACAAAAATGTAAGATCTCATCCGGCATCTGCCGTATGTTGTTGGGTAGTAATAGTAATACACAACCCACATTAGACACTCGCATCGAAGAACTCAGCTCCGTATCTCAAATAGTTGTGGTTCATTCCATTTAGTAGGTTGTCGGCTGTTTTCTTATCACATGCACAGTCGGTGACGAGTTTGAAACGACAAAAATCAAAAGCATCTAGTATCCTGAATTGTACAGGTCAATCGGAGTCAAGGGGTGGTAATTTGCTACATTGCAACTTGTTGGATTTTCTATTTCAGGGCAGACCCCTTTTACTGTTGATAGGGGTCTGTTGTGGATGCAACAAGATCTTCACCGGAAACAGCATCGGTACTTGTTTGAACCTAGGATTTCGAAATCTTCGAACATTCATACATCATTCATGCGTCATACTTTCTTTCTGTCTATCCATTATGTACATATCATATTCTGATACTTTGCTTTTCTGTCGTATAGAATGTGTCGTCTTCGACGGCTCCGAGCATAAATGGTGGATCCTGCCGAGCCCTGAACAACATCCGATTCTAGAACACTAGCAATATCATTAGTTCTACTCTAACTATGTCATGAGAGCCACTTTTCAATAAAAGGTTTTGTTTTAGCCTCTCATGGCTCGTACCTGCCGGTATGAATCGACCAAGGAGTAGCTTCGTGACAGAGTTGTAACGTTGTGGTTGCATGAATAATGAATAATCAAAATATGCTTGTCATCATCCTGGGGCTCTAAGAGAGCATTCAGAAAATCTGGCTTCATTATGCTGAACCGTTGGTGCATTTGTGCGGTTGCAATCTCTTTGTTCTTGGTCGTAGCTGTGACATTAGTCACAAATGAAGTGACAGAGTCGTGCGATGGCTTTGTGTCTGACGACAAGAGCTTGTCTTGGGGCAAACGAACTTGAACTACTTCGGATCCACCCACACTGGGGTACATACAGGAGAACTACGTAGATTCTCTATTGACTGAAAAACTAATTCATTCTACAGCACACGCTCTATCGTATCATCGCTCTGCTGGCTTCTTTAACTTGCCATTGACTGACTGCGCGTCCCCCAGGGCTCTCTGGGAGACCACTCTATTGGTTCCATCTACTTGTGCGATGGAAACTCCCTCTTATCGTCTGCAGACCCCTCGGCGACAACCCCCGCCACCTCTCAATTTTGACAATGCGACGACGTTCGCCAGAACATCTACTCTCAGTCGCCATGATTCCCAGACACTCCTTTATGACCTCCCTTCTGCCACAATTTCTCCCCCAACAAGTCCTCAGTCTATGGGTACCCCGACTTCCCCAGCGTCTACTGTACGCATCCAGATAAGGAATGGGCGCCCGACTCCTCCCCCTAGCACTCGAAACCGGTCGCAAACTCCAACAGGGGTAGCTACTAATGATCTTGAAAAATTTGCAGAGCAGTGCAGATCATGGTCAGGCTATCGCCCCTTTTTAGGGCTTTCCCACTCACTCCTTTCAGGTATTACAATCAGGATGAACAAGCGGGACAGTCAATGACACAAATTCTTGCTACACTACCACCTTGTCACCGCGCTCCTTTCTCCCGCGTACAATCATCCATCCGAGAAGCGTACCATCGCTCCGTCAGTGCTCGACGACATGCTGAACTCCAAGCACACCTCTCCTTCATCCAACCCGGAGGATCTCTGCCTGCTCATCTCAGACCCGACCCACGCAGTAAGGAAGCACAGAAAGGTAGGGGCTACCCACACCCCGCGCAATTGGACTTGACAACGTTTACCAAAGAACGATACGAGCATATGGAACGTTTTATAAACAACTGGTGCACATTGGGACTGCCTGGGACAAAGCCCTTCTTTGAAGCGTAAGTCGACCTCACATTCAAATCTTAATCGATGATGGTAACTAATTCATTTCAGACTATGGGCAGTCCTACGACTTCAAATGATTCCTGAAAATCTTGGAGGTGCTGGAAGAAATCGGATCGAATGGGAGTTCGATGATGCAGTCCTCAAGGAGGCCGCGTAGGTTGAAGCAGCTGACATAGTTTCCAGTATTTTGACGTGTACCTTTGCAGAGGGAAGAACTTCATGCTAGAAGCAGTTGAAATTCTGAAAGGAGTCTGTTGCTCTCATGTATATGAATGGTGTTAAACTCACGTCCTCTCTTCAGGTGTTGGCGTTTGAGGAACAACCGTCATCCAAACACTTCGGTGTTGATTATCACTCAGGGAAGCTCTCTGGTCTTTCATTAGTTCATTCTCGTTCCCAGTCTCAGCCATTCTCCTCCAATTCCAAGCAAACTCCCATCCTACGCTCCAACAGTTTTTCCAAACGTGGTCGTGCCCCAAGTGATCCATTCTTGGATCTTCCTTCACGGCCCATAGCTACTACCTCATCGAGTCCGCCTTCTGCAGCCACAGCCATCGGTCTCATGGGAGAACCTCCCACACCACCTATAAGTTCTGATAATGTAACTCCCCTCTTGCCCTCCGAAAATGCTCAGGCAGATGTGGAAGAGGAGGAATACATGCGTGTGTGGACATCGCCAGACATTATCGACCCGGAAATTCCACAGTTACTCAAACTGTTCCCATCCTTCGTTTCCCGCCGTGCTCTGCCTCGTTTCACAGTGCTACCTACTGCACGTCCCGCTGATATCGAGGAAGGCGAGTGCGTTTACGAGGGCCAACGTGTTCGATTCGGCACCGGCTCCATGTGGGTCAGCTCAAGACAGCGCAGCGATGGCTGGGAAGGTAGCTGGTGGGCCAGATTCGTTCTACGGTGGAGAAGATTCTTTTGTTGAATAACTCATCATAGACCTCCTTTGTTATTTGTGAATTTCCCTCTTTTTCTGTTGAAGTGGACAGGACATGATCTTAAGCTCTTGTAACCTCGTTCTTTGGTCGCATTCTTCATACCCCCCCTCATCAGTCATCCTAGTGCTGACTATCGCCTTAACTTTGACAATTAGATAACGGATCCCGTGATCTCATGCACAAAGAGTGCATTCCCCTGTAATGTCAATATAGTGGTGTATGTGGTAAGAACACCGTCAACAGGGAAGTTGGAAGCATGGTTCATTAGCTCCTCTCCTAATCGGTTTGAATCTGTGATCGAGCGCTCAAGCTCTTTTCCCAGCATCGCAATCCAGATTACTGGGATTCTTCGTCTGCTCAGCTCCCTCTTACGGCAGCCGTTCAAGTCATCAAGATCTCTTCACTGGTTCGTCCCATTCCCTAGCCGCCAAGACATCGACTATAGTATATTGAACTCCAGAAAGCCCATGCAATCTTTTAATATGCCAAGGAGACTTATTGTGACTTCTCGCTCTGGCTTCCTTGTCCGTGTTTTCGGGTGCAATAAACGACAACTTGTACGATGACATTGTTTCAACGTTTCAACAAGAGACCAATATTGCAAACCTCCTGATTTTATTGTGCACTGCATAAGTTATGATCTGACCGAGTCCATGGACACAATGTGCAAGACTTTCAGATGGAACTCATGGATCTTTCGTGATGGGAAATTAGTCTAAGAGACTTGGAAGTGTCTCTTGAATAATATCGTCTTATTCATGACTTACGGATACCAGTGTCAATACCTGCTGTCACAAGCCACTCTGAAAACTAGGTCATGATGTCAGTCATTTTATCCTTACATAATGGCAGCTATAGCCACATGGAAAGGCTCATGACCGTTGGTTCTGTCGGCAGCTGATACAACCAACATATACGTTTGACTGATAGAAGACGATACCGACACGAGATGAACAGTTGATCAACAGTTGCTCCATGGAAGCACCCTACAAAGGCCGCCGGAAGGTTTAAAATAATCCATGGCTTATGAAGCAGAGGTACCTGGGCGCCTGGAGCTTCATAAGGAGCTTCATAAATCCTTTTGACCTAAAGGGGCAGGAACGTCTGTCGGATTGACCCAAGTTCAAAGCATGGTGGTGCCTCTTCTGTCAATGCCTTGCACATGCTGCATGAACACTCATTCAGAAAGTTTCTTCCAGTTGGTTCTGATCCAGAATGGTATCAGAAATTTGGCGATAAGCTACCGCATTATGAACAGTGAATTCACTAATCACGCAAGTAAATGAATTCAACGCGCTTGGTTTAAATACATCCTTCCCGCTTTCGGGTCTTCTGACAGCAGAAAATGTCAACTTCGCAGGGTCTCAAGCCTGTACAGATGGTCTGTGATTGTTCCAACCAGGCTTCTGTCGATTCCAGTCCACTGAGGAGATGCTGCATGCTGCTTTCAAATTTTATTTTCACCTCTGACCTGTTGAATCCCCTCCTACGGATACTGGTGCTTTAAACGGTACAACCCTGAGTAGCCAAATGACAGTCGAGCAATGGCGTGGGATATGACCTGCGTTGCATTTTATAGCTCACCTTGAATTGAGATCATATGATAGCGACCAACTAGAGTCACAGGTTCCCCTTCCCTCGTTATCCGAGCAGCAATAATGCTTCTCTTGCATCATGTTGACAGTTCTAGTGCAAGACGCAGACGCATTCAGTCCATTTATATCTAGGCTTGCTGGACTATACTAGTGGAGATAATATCACCAGAGGTGAGTCATCTAGGAATACTTCAAAGGGCTCTGACACGGAGTCCTCTGGTACTTGCATTGAACCGAATTGCTTATGTCGGCCAGGTAAATATTTGAGGAACACTGAACAGATCAAATTTATACTCTCAATACTAAACTTTTCCGACCAGCAAATCCTGGCAGATAGTGCTTGATAGACTTCTTCCTGCCTCCGTTTTTATTGTACCAGTCCCTTTGAGTCTGGGAGGCCTCAGGTCGAGATCTCGGGAAGCGTTCTTTGAGTGATGTTACTGGCACACACCTGAACCTCGAGCTCGATTGCTTTGTGAGTTTGTCTTGTGGTCTGTTATGTACAAGTACCTTCATGT
>Ga0157368_1000163_pt1 | contig 32308 bp, 42 predicted proteins | sample AttbisABBM3_FD_113146 | JGI IMG/M metagenome (GOLD analysis project Ga0157368, IMG submission 113146) | Fungus gardens microbial communities from leaf cutter ant in Botucatu, State of São Paulo, Brazil - Atta bisphaerica ABBM3 | ecosystem: Host-associated > Fungi > Mycelium > Unclassified ... | reverse complement strand
GAATTTCCTCAATCTTTTAAATAACAATTTTTTAGACATCAAATCTTTCTATACAAAAGGAGGTCCATGGATTAAATAATTCAGCTTCTCAAATTTGCTCTGTACTTGAGCTACTTGAGCCATTACTAATCATGTTTTAATAGAAGAGTACTGACTCAGATTTTTCCCAAGAAAAGAGTTCAGTTGTTTATGTGGATTGTATCCTATCAAATCAAGATGTCACATCCTCTACAATTGTAAAAGATTTAACAAATACTGGAATCTGATAAGAGGCACTATCAGTCAATTCATTGTATTTTTGGAGTTCAACCCAAATGCTTTCTCTTTTGGTGAAAGTATTACATGAGTATATGAATTTGCTGCTATATTAGCAATATTTTACTATTGTCATTTTCTGTTTCTTTTTTCTTCCTTTCCTTTTTCTTTTTCTTTTCTTTTTAGTCCTATTTAATGTAGTTATGGAGTAACTACTATGGTCTGCCTTCACACTCTATGTAATAAATTGCTGATTAAAAAAAAACAAGTTTAGACAATTTTTTAAAGAAAGAACTTAGAATTAAGAAAAACTCAAAGCTAAAGCACCAGAAGACTGTAATATAAACATTTCACTTATTCATACTTATGTTATAATCAACACAGTATGACTAAGTAATAATGCATAGCACTCACAATGAGTTGCTCAAGTGTTATCTATTTATATAAATGCTGCTTACACATGTCACTCTTTAATTAGCATTAATATTAGTAATGTGTATATCCTGTATATCAAAATCAAAGATAGGGAACTTGTTTCTTTTCTATTTTGGACTTAGTAAAGAGAGGATTGGAATAATGTGACATCATGCATGACTGTCACAACTGTCACAGTCACAATATCATGTGACATTAGAAGAGTAATGTCATATATTATAAAGATAATGACTCTTATCTATATAACTCATAACATTTAGGGTAGGCTAGATGTAAAGTGTACACAGACCATGTACCAGAAGTATATAGAGTAGACACATCTATACTAGGAACTCTACTGAGTTCTCTTGTGTTAACCAATACAAGGTTCCACTTTTACTCAAACACTTGAGTTTAAGTTGTAACACTGTAGGTATATAAACCTCAGCAGATACACTGTTGTTAACTAGTTCATGTTATTTGAATAGAGAGGTTTGAAACTCATCTAGATTGTTCTTCACAGCATAGCCTTCTTGGTAATATGTGTAAGAAATGGTAATAACTCAGTCACTCAAAGTAGCCCAAGAACTGAGGTGTACAAGTAATACAGCACTAATATATATGAAAGAAAAGGTAACTAAGGTACAAGCTAAGGTCCTAGCAGATGGTCCTAACAGAAGGTACAAGCAGATGGTCCAAGCATTGGACTCACAACTGGTTTGTTATCCCAACATTGATGTCTGCAGAGGGATGAGTGCCTTTACAGTGGTCTGTCACATGGGCAACTGAGCAGAAGCACAGATAATGACACTTTAAAGCTTCAGGGAATCTTAAGCTCTATTGTCTACAAGTACTGATTACATGACTCACCTTCAGGAAATCCTAAGAGAACAAGATAAGGTTCCTAGAGGCACAAGACTTTGTAGCATCAATTATTGCTCAATTATGTATAAGTTCATTTTGTCTTATGTAGTGTTTAAGCACTATCAAATGCTGATCCAGGAAAAATATCCTTTGAGTATAATGATGCACACAGAAGCCACTGAGGATATAAATAGGTTGACGATACCGTATTAACGCGTCTTCCTATCATCTCCACCACCATGTCCCGCCAAAATCTTCCTATGCCTGCCTCAACAGCTGATCTCGCCACGACCTGGGCTTTTCTCGAAGACGGCGTTGACCATATCATGACTCAACTCCAATCGGGGGTCTCATTCTCAAAGGTTTTAGTGACCTCTCTGTCCTTGAATACGAAACTTATGTGCTTGTGCATAGTATATGTCACTATATACTGTTGCATACAACTATTGTACATCGTCTCGTATGAGTCACTCATTGCCTGAGGCACACGGATCGCGCAGTATGTATCGATCTGCCTGACCTGCGTAGGGTGAGCTGTTAATGATCATTCCAGCTGGAGCAAACCTCATGGGTTCTGATCTGTATAACCATTTGATACGTTATTTTTCTGTACATCTTAAGTCTCTACGTGAGGTAAGGCCAAGGGTTATTATTCTGCCCCGAGTATTAACCTACTCTCCAGAAAGCCGATGTATTACAGGATGAGGCACTGCTCGAGTTCTATGCTGCAGAGTGGGATCGCTACACGACAGGGGCTAACTATATCAACCGTCTCTTCACGTATCTCAATCGACATTGGGTGAGGCGTGAGCGAGACGAAGGCAGGAAGGGCATTTATCCCGTATATACTGTGCGCCATGATTTACCTATGCCAAGACATTATTGATGGACTATCACTTGCAGCTTGCGCTTGTCCAATGGAAAAATGACCTGTTTATTCCAATCCAGAACAAGCAACACAAACTTGCCAGTGCCATTCTGCGGCTGATTGAATCGCAACGGAACGGAGAGGTGATCAATCAGGGCCTCGTGAAGAAAGTAGTTGACTCCTTCGTATCTCTTGGGCTTGATGAAACAGACACGAACAAAGCGTGTCTAGATGTCTATAGAGACCACTTCGAACTTCCCTTTATCGAGACCACAGAAAAATATTACAAGTATGAATCCGAGACCTTCCTTGCCGCGAACACCGTATCGGACTACCTGAGAAGAGCAGAGGAACGCTTAAGAGAAGAGGAAGATCGTGTCGATCGCTATCTTAATACTCAAACCCGGAAGCCACTGGTCTCGAAATGCGAGCATGTTCTCATTCGAGAACACTCGGAACTAGTGTGGGAGAACTTCCAGTCACTTCTAGATTTTGACAAAGATGAGGATCTTCAACGAATGTATTCGCTACTTTCCCGAATACCGGAGGGCTTGGAGCCTCTCCGAAAGAAGTTCGAAAGCCACGTGAAGAAGGCAGGTATCGGAGCCGTCTCGAAACTCGTTGAAGAAACAGGAAACAGTGCCGATTTACTTGACCCCAAGGCTTATGTCGACGCCCTGCTGGAGGTGCACTACAAAAACACTGAGACAGTCAACCGAAGTTTCCGGGGCGAAGCGGGCTTTCTTGCAAGCTTGGACAAAGCATGTCGCGAATTTGTTAACAAGAATCCAGCTACTGGCACCTTGTCGTCAAAATCTCCAGAGTTTTTGGCGAAACACACAGATCTTCTACTTCGAAAGAACAACAAAGTTGCAGAAGAGGTAGACCTGGAAGACGCTTTGAATCGTGTGGTTTGTACCTTGGTTTTTGTAGGCTCGCAAGGGATCAGGTCTGATGGCCGTATGTCAGATGATATTGTTCAAGTACATCGAGGACAAGGATGTTTTCCAGTCTTTCTATACAACTCGCTTATCAAAGCGTTTAATCCATGGCGTTTCTGCGTCGGATGAGAGCGAGGCGAGCATGATATCCAAGCTGAAAGAAGCCTGTGGATTCGAATATACGAACAAGTTACAACGAATGTTCACAGGCAGGTTCAGCTTACATATGACCTATGCACGCACTAAGGCAGTTTCCAGACATGAGTCTCAGCAAAGACTTGACTGATCACTTCAAGGACCGAATGCAGGCAAGCCATCCTGACGACTCTGGCGATATCAGCTTCAGTATCATGGTCCTTGGCACTAACTTTTGGCCACTAAATCCTCCCGCACATGAATTTATCATCCCGACTGAACTGCAGCAAACGTACGATCGTTTCCAGCGCTATTACCAATCAAAGCACTCTGGGAGAAAACTGACATGGCTTTGGAACTATTCTAAAAACGAACTTCGGACGAACTATCTGAACCAGAAATATATTCTCATGACCAGCTCATATCAGACTGCCATTCTCATGCAATACAACATCCAAGACACCTTGTCGCTATCGGAGCTGGTGACTGCGACCTCGATTCCGAAGGGGATGTTGACACAAATACTGGCGCTTCTCGTCAAAGCAAAAGTCCTCGTCAACGAAGAACAGGAGCAATATGATCTTAATCCAGGTCTCTCTGCCCCATTTCCCGTCGAGTGCTTCCTGAGACTTTATTTAGGCTTCAAGTCCAAGAAAATCCGTGTCAACTTGAATCTACCCATCAAGTCCGAAACGAAGGCGGAGTCGACCGAAGTTTTGAAACTTGTGGATGAAGATCGCAAATATGTTAGTCAAGCAACCATCGTTCGGTGTGTGTCCGGCATGTTGTCCATTGCTACTGTTCCTCAAATCTGGCTAGAATAATGAAAGCTCGTAAGACGATGAAGAATCAAGCGCTTATTCAGGAGGTTATCACACAGCTTTCGCCCAAATTTACTCCCAAAATACCTGACATCAAGAAGGTGGAGTAACTTGAAGAGATGATCTGATTCTAGATTCTTACCCTATAGTCTCTTTTTAGGCCATCGAAACGTTGATGGAGAAAGAATATATAGAGCGTGTCCACGACACACGGGACACATTCGCATACGTGGCATGATGATCATGTTTTTTTTTCTTTCCCTAGTTGTAATCCTGTACAGTTGTATCAATAGCTCTCATGTTGGGAACAGAAAGCATGTAGTATTCACGTTAAGTTGGACGGCGTACTGACCACTGTTTTTAGTTTTTAATTTTATAGATGTGGATATTGGATTGTATTCTTACTGGGATGGCTGTGTGTGTGTGTGAGAGAGAGAGAGAGAGAAGGTACGGGTACGGTACGATTACCAGAAATCCGGGTGATGAATAATTGAAAGTAAAAGTTCTCTGCATTGTTTCGCTTCGTGTGTGTTCGTTCGATTGATTCGCTTGGCTGTGTGAGACCAATCAGTAATTGATAATATTAGTATTGATACTGTCTATCTATCTCCGTTCTCGGACTGCTTTGGGTTAGTTTTTTTTAAATTTAACCTGTTTGCCATATTTTATTATTTTATCCTATTCATTTCAAAAAAAGCGTCTATTGAATTCTATTCGTGACTATCCGTTGTCAACGCCACACCCAACAACACCTTATCTAGTCCATGAGTAAAAAAAAAAACTCTTCAAGTCTCAGCGTTGTTGTTGTTGAGTGTAGAGCAAAAGAAAGGGTTGTTTTATTATTATTAGTTGGTACAGGTGATTGATTGGATTGAGAGGACCGACAAGAGAATGAAAGAACGGACTGAAGAGAAAAAGTAAAGTGGTCGTTGACATGGTGAGGGAAGCAAGCAAGCACCACGTAAAAAAGATCAATCAATCGAGCCCAAGGGCAACGGAGATTTCCCACAGTCTGATTGTAGTTTGCTCATGACGACAACATCAACATCAACGGGAAGGAAAAACCTCCGCGACGTGCTCCTCGAGGGACTTGGATCGGTTCCAGGGACACGTGAATTTCATGTCCATGTTCTACAAACATGGCCACGCAGAACGACCTCGTTATACCGGTACGCGCAACCACGACCCAAGACCTACGTGCAGGATGTGCTAGTACTACTATCCGAGGGCAGCGGAGGAGAGGGGGGGAGAGTGTTGGTTGCTGGGATTGAAGCGTACCTGTATCACATTCCGGTGACTTCAAGCGCCATTTTGTATGTGTGCAAAGTGGATTCTACAGGGCAGAACAAGGGAAAAAGTGCGACGAAGCAAGTGGTGGAGGCGTTTCTCAAGTACTATACGGATCCCAAGACAAGGCCTGTTGGGGAGGTGAAGCGTCTATGGATTCAGCTGTTTGCCCGAGCACAGGGACAATATTTATTTCCAGAGTCGTCCGAGTGGGAAGGAAAGAGGCCACTGGGAGACGTGCAGTTGTGTGGGTGGTGGAAGGAAGTGCTGGGCACGGTGGGCGTGGCAGGTGCAAGTGTCAAGGCCTACTACCTGTTGCCTGGATACAGTCAACTCGAGGCTGAGCAGATGCTGCTATCGCAGACGTTACCGGAGATAGCGTGGGAGTATGGGCACCCGTACCACGTGCTGGAATTACCGTGCCCACGTGACAGATTAGACCTCGGACACATTATTCCGTATTTTGAGGACGATCCCAAGTCACGGTTCCTGGATGAAATGGCGCACAGCACGGGTCAGGAACTGAGGCGGCCTGCACGCAAACGAGCACGAACAGAGACATCGGTGAAAGAGACAGGGCACGTGACTGTGGATGATTTCTGGGAACGCATGTCCTTCCGGCAGGAGTGTGTGGCGGGGGCAGTCACGGGATTTTTCACTGTGGTGGTGGTGGTGGCGGGTCAAGGGGCAACCGTGGACCAGGTGACCGAGGGTCATGTGTCGCTGGCAATGCACAGGCGAGTGCGGACAGCACTGACGACGGGTGTATCATTTGCAACAACAGCACGGGCGATGCAGGCAACGGAGATGATCGAGCGGCTGTGCAGGGAGGAGGTTGGGTGCCTGTCTGGCACAGTGGCGGTGCAAAACGGAGACAGAAGTGTTCGGGGATCAGCCGGTGTCCGGGGGTCGGATGGTGTGACGGTGTTGGCTGCGCGCCGGAAAAAGAAATAATAGATACGGCTTGTAAATATGTAAATAGATCTCTCTCTTTCACTACTACCATCATCATCATCATCATCATCATCATCATCATCATGGCTACCAGCCTGCCCTCCTTCAGTCAGGCCTTCAGTGGTATGTCTGCCCCCCGCAAGCGCACTCGCGATGACTCTTCTGTCCCCCACACAAAGCACGACGACCACGACCCGCCCAAGAAACGCCGCGTCGTCACCGTCGTCGGTGTGCCCCAGGACCCTGTCCCCGATACCCAGCAGCCCCTTGAGCATCCTGCTCCCTCACCTGCCTCCCCTCCCGTCTCCGACCACATGCGCTCTTTGCTCGTTGCCAAGCACAAGCAAAAGCAAAAGGCCCGTCCGAGTACGAGCTCGCGTCCACTGCCCTTCCCTCCCCCAAACAGCTTTGCCCAGCGCAGAACAGGGTTCAAACCAGCCGACATCGTCATCAGCCCCAGAGAAGACGACGTCGAGCCGGCAATTCAAAGTGCACCTCCCGTGCCGCAGGGTATGGCCATCCCTCGGCTACCTCCTGTCATGAGACAGGCAGATAATCCCCGCAAAGTGGCTTCAAAAGTCCCCCCGACACCAGCTCGACTGTCACGCCTTAGACAAGGACTGCATGCGTCTCCTCCTGCGCCCAGCGTCGCCATCGCTTCTACTCTCGTCCCCACCACCCCCGCCGTCCTCCATCACCCTGGGTATTCCGGCGACAAATCGGCTTTCCTCGCCCCCTTTGAACTCTTCTACGATGCCCTCAATGATGCCAAGCAGCTCAAGGTCTGGCTCTCCCAGCAACTCCAGCATTCACATGCTTTGATCCAGTCCTGTTCTCACCACCAAGACAAGCTTGACGACACTATCGACACCGCCGTCGACAAAAAGGTATCCACTATGACTGCAGAGCTCGTCGCATTACGCCGCCGTGTCGACGAGCTCGAAGACATTCTCCGCACCCGTCGTCCCAGTACCGATGCGTCCTTGGGTCTTCCAAAACACAAACAACCTTCTCCCTGGAATGGCGCTACTACCACCATTGAACCCTATGCTTATTCTTCTCCTCCTCTTCGTCGCCGTCCTTCGCCCACTTGGGTCCCAGACCGAGACCCCCGTGGGAATCCCGGTGACAGCGAGAGACACGCATCGCCATCCTATGATTCTCGTCGCGTATCTGCCACCAGATTAGATCCTCCACCCATTCGCGACTCCACAGCGGGGGCCGAGCTCGCAAGATCCCTTTCCCATACAGACCCTACTGGTCCTCCAACTCCTTCCTCTACCTCTCCACACCAGCAACCGTCACTGCACTCTCAGCAACACCCATCGTCATTGTCACCGTCATCCTCATCTTCCTCACCCTCCTCATCATCATCGAAAAGGCCAGGCAGTCGTAGGAATTCAGCCGATGGAGTGTAGTTTCTTGATTTTCGCCTGAACAATTGAGTTCTGGACTCGCTCGCTCATGTAAACAATGTCTGTATGCCTGTCCTTGGTATCTGTCGAATTTGGTAGCATTTCATCCATCTCACATACTATAGCGTGGCATTGGAACGATCCTTCGAAATCATACATGCCCAGGGCACCCGAATAACCTCGACCCTGAAAATGAGCTTCCCTTGAGACGTTAGTTCATAATGACAGTGGGAAATCTTAAATCTTCTGGTGTTCTTTCTCTTGGCTGCCGACTTGCCATCATATTTCGGCAAAGCAGCGAGGGGTGAACCTTGAACACTTTCTCTCGGCACTGCCTGAATTGATCCACTTCAGGACCGAGAATCGAATTTCACTGTTGATCAATGAATTCATCACAACATGATACAATAGATGGATCGAACAAAAGTTTTCACATATTCTCTTCTTCTTTCTTCTCCACCAACTTGGTTAGCTTGTGGGAAGAAACAAATATCTAAAGGGGCAGGTTGCAAGAACGACCGGCATTTCCATGTTCTGATTATTGTCTTTTTTTGCCGAGGGGGGAGGGAGGGGGGAGGTATCAAGGTTTTGTTGGGGTGGTGGTTGATTTATTGATGAAATGGCTTGTTCTGATGAAAGTGCGGGAGAGAAAAGAAAACCTTGTGCTGGGAAAGTCTGAAGGAGAGGGGTAGGGGGGAGGCGGACGGGATGGAATGGAAATGAAAGTCTGGTGGTATGTCCTACATTGCTGCTTCTTCAGTCAGTACACCGAGTTTTGGGGTGCAAGAAGAGAAGAGAAGCTCTGGATTGTACAACAAAAAAAGAAACGAAAACAATAACAATAACAATGTCAAAAAACAAAACATCGTTCACGGCATCGAGCGTTTCCATTAGTGGAAGTTTCTTAATTTAAGATTAAGTAAGATTAAGTAGAGGATTTGATGAGGATTTGATATGTCAGAAATGAGAATCATCACAAAGAGAGAGAGAGAGAGAGAAAGGGGGTCTCTTAAATGAAGACCGAACTAGGAGCGAGGTTCAGGCACAGTTTGGTTTGTTTCACAATTAGAGAGCCGAATTGGTGATCTGATATTCACGATAACTGAGTGGATAAACAGGTGAGAAAGGGAGGAGAGTGTGTGTATACCTTCACTCCTGGACAACCCTTGGGTATAATAATAATGCTTTCAGGTTCATCTTCCTTGGAGTGTGTTTGGAGTGAGAGCTAACTGACAACAAGTTATGGAGATTGGTTCACGAATGAATAAACGTGTGAAATTATCCGCACACGTGACCATAAACCCAGCACTTTGTCAAAAACAATTCGATTGCTTAACTACTGAAAAATTCAGACCTTCAGGTAACATAAAATTGTCACCATCAGGACCGAAAAATGGTATTCTCATGTCAGAACAAAAAGTGCATATTTTGGAGTGAAATTGGGTTAATGAAGGGGTCGAACCCGAGAGCCGGACCGGGGTGGATATTTTAGGGAAGTGTGGCTTGCTAATTGGCGCACGTAGCCGGACGTGTCACGCAAGGCAAGTCTTTTCCAACCCATGTTTTTTCGGAAGGCTGGTGTATTGACAACTCAAAGCATACCTTTCTCAACTAGTTCGTTATAATGCCCAGCGCAGCAATCAGACCAAGACCTTTACCTAGTGTATTGCTCTTTGGATTGGTCCCTGTTGCGTTATGGTTCATTGCAAGACCTTTATTAGATCCCGCTCCCCCTCTGTCGGCTCTATATGTATCTGTTGGATTTTCTATTCTCTCCTTCTTGGCTACATTACACCTTATACCGCGCCTAGGGCCTGTGTTTGTCTCCACTCATCTGAAGGGGAGAGATCTACTCAAGGTATACAACGATCCAATGTAAGTGATCTCCATTCGAAGGCATTCGATTGACTCGAGCATGTATAGTCCAGAATGCATGGGTCTCGTGTGCGCAGCGGTATACATCCTCATCCTGATGCTCTTTATCCCTTTCGCTTTCTCGGGTTCCATCATTCATCGAGAAAACGGGTCCCCGGCCTCGGAGGGTATCAACGTGGTTGATTTTCCTCATCACCAGGCGAGCTATATGCTATATATCTCCCAGGAGATCTTTCTCACACAATTGGCAGCTTTCAGTCTACCTTTCCTCTCTTCTTTCCCTCCTCATAGCGACTATGCTTGGCTTCCTTGATGATGTATTCGATATTCGATGGAGGCACAAGCTACCGATACCTGTGATCGCGTCCATACCCCTCTTGATGGTCTACTATGCGGAGCGAGGCAACACTCACGTTGTTGTGCCGCTGCCCTTGAGATCTTGCTTTGGTACCCTCGTCAATCTTGGTAGGACCGGTCATACTCACATTCACTCTGACCGTGGTTCAAACAATTTCAGGGCCACTTTACTATATTTACATGTCATTACTGTCGACATTTGCGACGAACAGCATCAATATCCTAGCTGGAATTAATGGCTCTGAAGCCAGTCAGGCGCTCATCATTGCATTGTCAGTTATTCTAAACGACCTGTTATACCTTCCTTGGCCGATTGGTTTCCGTATTCCTCTCCACCTACTCGGAAACAAAGCTGAGGTTGAGTTTGGGGGCGTGTGGAGTGCTGGCATGTCCTACGGAAGCCGCGAGCTGGTCGAACGTCACTTGTTCAGCCTTTACTTCATGCTGCCGCTTGTTGCAGTCTGCGCTGGGTTTATGTACCACAATTGGTAAGGTGACTTGGTACCAGGAGATACAACAACCCACTGTCTTCTAGGTATCCCGCCCGGGTCTTTCCTGGTGATACATTATGTTACGTCACTGGCATGGCGTTTGCAGTAGTCGGAATCCAGGCGCACTTCTCGAAAACGCTGTTGCTATTTTTTATACCACAGATCTTCAACTTTCTGTTATCCTGTCCCCAATTATTTGGTCTCGTCCCCTGTCCTCGGCACAGGGTACCAAGGTGAGCCGATTTGAACCGGCAGGCCCGAACCGAGAATATGAATTGGCCTCCGTTCAGATTTGATTCGAATACAAACCTCCTTTATCCTTCCAAGGTTGTGTTCGAGAGACCGCCATCACAGCTGACGATCTTTGTTCTTCGCGTCTTTGCCACTCTTGGGTTGACGAAACTCACCGTTCATCCTGCGAGCGGACTCATTTTGGAGGCGACAAACCTAACTGTCTTGAACTTTTTCCTCGTTCGCTTGGGTCCAATGAATGAGAAGCGATTGGTTCGAGTTTTGATGTGCTCACAGGTCTGTAGATCTATGGTATATTGATTCAATTGCGTTGTTGATGGTGATTTCCCTGCGTCAGGTTGCAGGAAGCCTAGTGGCGTTTTTAGTTCGTTATGGTTTGGCTGGCTTGGTTTATGACGGTGATCGACGGTGACGAGATGCTGGTAGCCTAGAAATTTGGAAACGGAATAGATTTAAATATGGACGGCGACAAACAGGGTTGAAATGTTCTTTGGTTCGACCCAGTATGAATTCCACTGATAGGTTTGGAATCCTACCGGACATTGGCTTTATACTAATAAATATCAATTTGTGCGGGGAGATAACGCATATAGAGTGCTGTGGATCATAAACAGGGAATCACATGGTATCGTAGCACTGACCCGGTCTGGAAAGCAGGTGTTTAGGGATGCGGAACAAATTATCTTATATAGACCTTATTCCACTCAGTACTTTATTTCCATAACTCGTACTATCAATGTCCACTGAAAAAGCCTGTTTTGCTCAGGAAGTTGCAGAGGTTGAGCAATGGTGGAAGGTATGTTCTCCAGCTTACATGTTACCACGGATCACCCTCATGTCCCTAGACTCTGCGCTTTGCTCAAACCAAGCGCCCTTACACCGCCGCTGATGTTGTTGCCAAGCGTGGCACCATTAAAATAAGCTACCCTTCTAATCTCCAGGGCAAGAAATTGTGGGCCATCCTCAGCGAACATGCAAAGAGAAGGACACCCTCGCATACCTACGGGGCGTGAGTCATGTTCCAAGAGAGCGTTTTGCTAGGGGAATTAACACACCCTACCACCAGTCTCGATCCTATCCAGGTGACTCAAATGGCCAAGTACCTCGAGACTGTCTACGTTTCCGGGTGGCAATCATCGAGTACCGCATCGTCTACTCATGAGCCCGGTCCGGATCTTGCTGGTACGTCAATATGCATTCCAACTTTTGTTAAAGGTATTGATCAAGTTACCAGACTATCCCTCCAACACTGTGCCTAACAAAGTTGAGCACTTGTTCCAGGCACAACTCTTCCATGACCGCAAGCAGCGGGAGGCTCGGTCTCGCATGGCTGATGCTGAGCTTTCTCAAACTCCTGTTGTCGATTACCTCCGTCCCATTGTTGCCGATGCCGATACCGGTCACGGTGGCTTGACTGCTGTCATGAAGCTCGCCAAGATGTTCGTGGAGAAGGGGGCTGCTGGTATCCACATAGAAGATCAGGCTCCAGGAACGAAGAAATGTGGTCATATGGCTGGTAAGGTGTTGGTCCCTATCCAGGATCACATCAACCGACTCGTCGCCATTCGTCTTCAGTTTGACATCATGGGTGTTGAAAATGTCTCGATTGCCCGTACCGATTCTGAGGCTGCCACCCTCATTACCTCCAATATTGATGACCGAGACCACTCCTTCATTCTTGGCTGTACCAATCCATCTCTTCCTCCTCTTAACACTGTCATGGTCGATGCTGAGGCTGCCGGAAAGTTTGGCGATCAGTTGCAAGCTGCTGAAGACCAGTGGGTGGCTTCCGCCAACCTCCAGCTCTTTTCTACTACCCTAGCCAATGCTTTATCACAAGAGGGTGCCCAACAAGGCATCATTGAAAGATTTATTGCTCGTATTGCTCATGCCTCCTACTCTCAAGCTGTGTTCATTGCCAAAAAAGAGTTCGGTCTTCGGAAGGTTCCTTATTGGAATTGGGACAGTCCAAGGACTCGTGAAGGCTATTATCGCTACCAGGGCGGTACGCAATGTGCTGTAGCTCGTGCCATAGCCTTCGCCCCTTATTGTGATTTGATTTGGATGGAGACCAAGAAACCGATTCTTGCCCAGGCCCAGGAGTTTGCTCATGGAGTGCATACCGTGTTCCCAGGAAAATGGTTGGCCTACAATTTGTCGCCGTCGTTCAACTGGGAAGCTGCCGGCCTCACTGAAAGAGACATGGAGACATACATTTGGGAGCTTGGGAAACTTGGCTTTGTCTGGCAGTTCATTACTGTGAGTCATTCGTCGTTGGCTTTCCCGGTGGAATTCTACTTACGTGTAGCTTTAGCTTGGTGGCCTCCACTCCAATGCTTACATCTCCGATCTTTTCGCCCAGAATTATGCGAAGACTGGCATGAAAGCCTACGTCGAACTCGTACAGCGTAAGGAACGTGAAATTGGTTGTGATGTTCTCACACACCAGAAGGTATGCGTTTTTCGAGGCTGTTTCCTGTGAGCTAGCGTTGATGGATGCTTATCATAAGTGGTCTGGTGCCGATTACGCTGATAGCTTGCTTAAAACTGTCACTGGTGGTGTTTCTTCGACAGCTGCCATGGGTGCTGGTGTGACGGAGACTCAGTTCACTACCAAACCCAAACTTTGAGGGTTGAATGCTTGAGGGGTTTGTCAAAGTGTAGAAATATCTTATACGTTTTTAGGCATGTACATTGACTCGGAATGCACGCACACCGTTTGGGTATTCAATGAATAGAAGATGGTGACTGGCAGCTTGGGGGAGGCCTAAGGTTTGATGCCCGAGTACGGCAGACGCCGGACGTCCATGCGAGAACGTCATTTAGTAACTTGTTAATTACCTGCGTCTGTCCTTCAGCGATGAACATATCAGAAAGAGTTGACATAGCTTCAAAGTTTCTTCTGCAAGCGCCTCCTGGAGAAATCAATGATGTCCTCAATGGTACGATTGCATTTTGATTGATAGAGGTAAATGGCTGATGGATCGTAGATGTTCGCAACATCATTTCCGACGATGACGCTCTACAGACTGGTGTCAAGTCTGCACTTCGAGAATACAACTTGGGACAGTTCATTACGGTGGATATCCCGGGAACAAGACATCCGGTAAACTTTTGTTTCATCGGTCACTGATTTCCATCCATGGATGGAGCGTTAATGGGTAACGCTAGTGTATCATCAGTCAAGCATCCAGGATTTCGAATGGTATTGGTGGTGATGAAGACAGAGAAGAGAGATTTTTGGATCCTAGATCCAAGACGAGTTTTGTGTTTGACCATCTGAGCCTGGTGTGTGTGTGTGCGTGTGCTTTCATTCTGAAGGGTAACTGATAAAAAATAAAAATAAAAATAAAAATAAAAATAAAAATATGGGTCCAGGAAGCATCGAAACCACAATTTTATGAGCCTGACGCTGTGACTGAGCCATTCCGGTGAGTTGCCTTGAATGTTTTTGACTGGTGATTCTAGGTTCTAGTTGAAGACCAGTTCGGCACTGGAGGCTGCTGTTCAGGTTTATCTCAAGGCGCATTTCTATGATGGTGTGGCATCTGTGTACTCAATGAGCAATATGGCGCGGGAGTACATTATTCAGATCGTTGGGAACAAGTACAGTCCTGCGAATTACTGGTGCGTATTGGTACTTGGCGCATTGTGGTATTGTGTGTTATGCTTTTTTAACAACAATCATTAAATCAGGTCTGGTCGCTGGCGGTCGCAGTATACGATTAGATTCGACCAGGGCACCGTAACAGGGAATATTTCGGTCCATGTGCATTATTACGAACAGGGAAACGTGAGTTGTCCGATTCGTTGTTCTTGGAGCGTTCTCGTGAATCAGCCATCAGGTGCAACTCATGGCAACGCATGATGTTACTTTCAGTTTGCCGCCGGGAATCACTTCTGGTGACCACCCGGCGGCCTCGAAGATACTCGCGCTGGTTGAAGATGAGGAGAGTAAATACCAGGTGTCTCTCAATGAGGCATATCAGGAGATGTTAGAGAAGACTTTTAAGAGCTTGAGAAGAGCATTGCCGTTGACCCGCTCGAAACTAGACTGGGACAAGGTTAGTTCTTGGTTCATAGCCATCATCACAAGCTGAACAATTTGACTAGATATTGGGATACAAACTAGGTGCGGAGTTGTCTGGCAGCAAAGAGGGGCAGCCTGCACCATAACCCTGTTGATGATGATAATATTATGAGCCTATGAGTCCATAAGTCGAAATTTCATTGTGCGTTTGTTCTGTGGGTCTGTGAGTCCGTGAGTCAGAGACCGCGGAAAGTCTGCTTACGTCAGCCACAAGTTCTTTCCTGAACACTGCCCGGGCAAAAAAGTATGAATGTCACTCGGGTCGTCTCATCCTCACGGGTTCTTACTCGTGGCTATGGGACTAAGCACTCGCGCAAATTTCCTCGTCCAAACCCTGGGACTGCCGAACGGCCAGCATATCATCCGTCTGACCCATTAGTTAACAACCCCAAGGCGGCCGTTACAACACTTGAGGACGAGAACTTGACCTTCATTCATCGCCCACCGCCTTCTGCAGACTCACCACATTCATTTACGACCAATCCTTGCTCGCCTCTCCTGAGGCCCATGCCAACACCCGTTGATGGGCCATTACCACCCTTTGCCCGACCAGGACTACATAAGCCAGGCCCAGAGCGCGCGTCAGGTGAAACGATTGCGAAAATTCGTCAGCTTAGGGAGAACGAGCCGGAAAAATATTCACGAGGACAGTTGGCAAAGATGTTCAATGTCACACGGGCATTCGTGTCAACAGTCGCACCTTTGAAGGTGACCAAACGTAAAGAAATTAAGGAGCAGGTCGAGAAAGAGCATGAAGTGGCACGGTCAAAATGGAGTGAACGGCATTCGTTGGTGAAGGCTATTCGTAGAAAGAGGCGCGAGTTGTGGTGATGATGGATATAATCTTACTTCTCAGACCTTTCTTTTCTTTTCTGTTCATGTTCTCCTTCTAATGCAATTTCTGATGACGGCGGAGTGTTGTGACGGTCCGGGAGTCCGGGTCCGTGCACCAGAGCTGAGAGTTTGCTTACATCAGCCACAAGCTCTTTCCTCGACACCTCCAACAACCAAGGATGAGTTTTCCTCCTCCTCCAGGCTTTATGCCACCGCCCCCCCCAGGAATGCCACATAATAGCAGTTCTACATCATTGTGCTTGCCACCTGAAGGTATGTCTATGCTTCGTGTGTGTTGATTTCGTGTATCTGACTCATGGTTTTCGCGTTTAGCCATTGCGCAAAAGGCTCAAAAATGGGTGCAGATGCAGAGAAAACGATACGGAGAGAAGAGAAAAGGTGGTTACGTGGACATGGGAAAGCAGGTGAGAGTCCTTGTTGGTTCGTGATTGTGTTCTTTCTAGGCGCTCACGACTATACTATACCAGGACCTCCCGCCTGAGCATGTCCGTAAAATCATCAAGGACCACGGTGATATGAGTAACCGTAAGTTCAGAAATGACAAACGTGTTCACTTGGGTGCCCTCAAGTATGTCCCACATGCCGTAATGAAGTTGTTGGAAAATATCCCTTACCCCTGGGAGCAAGTCCGTGAAGTACCTGTGCTCTACCACATCACTGGTGCAATCACATTTGTGAACGAGATTCCTCGTGTCATCGAGCCGGTGTATCATGCGCAATGGAGCACCATGTGGCTGGCTATGCGTCGTGAAAAAAGAGACCGTCGACATTTCAAACGTATGCGTTTTCCGCCATTTGATGACGAAGAACCTCCTCTGGATTATGGAGACAATGTGCTTGATGTCGATCCTCTAGAGGCTGTTCAGTTGGACCTGGATGAAGGGGAAGACTCTGCAATTATTGATTGGTTCTACGATGCCAAGCCTCTTGTCGACACCAGAGCCGTCAATGGATCTTCCTACAAGTTTTGGTCACTGTCACTCCCAGTCATGGCCAACCTCTACCGTCTCGGTCGGACTCTTCTCTCAGACCAGGCAGACAAGAACTCGGGTTATTTGTTCGATAAGCAGGCGTTCTTTAGTGCCAAGGCACTGAACATGGCCATACCCGGAGGTCCCAAGTTCGAGCCTTTGTACAGGGACATGGATTCATTTGATGAAGATTGGAACGAGTTCAACGATATCAACAAAGTTATCATTCGTCAGCAAATCCGCACAGAGTACAAGGTTGCCTTTCCTCACCTCTACAATTCCCTTCCACGTTCCGTACGAATTTCGCCCTACCACTTCCCTAAAAACGTTTACATCCGCACGGACGACCCCGACCTTCCTGCTTTCGGGTTCGACCCCCTCATCAACCCAATTTCCCTTCGAGGCTTCACTCCAAAAAATGCACCTTTTGTCTCACATGAGGATACCATTTTTGGTCCTAATGATGCTGATAGTGACGATTTCATGTTACCCGAGGGCCTAGAACCCTTCCTTCGCGATGAACCAGTTGAGACGGATCTTACTGCTGACGGGATTGCTCTGTGGTGGGCTCCAGAACCCTATAACCGACGATCTGGGCGTATGCGTCGGGCTCAAGACGTTCCTCTGGTCAAGAATTGGTACATGGAGCATTGCCCTCCCAATCAACCGGTCAAGGTCCGGGTGTCTTACCAGAAGTTGTTGAAATGCTATGTTCTCAACGAACTGCATACGCGACCCGAGAAGGCAATGTCAAAGAAAAACTTGTTCCGTCAACTCAAGGCGACCAAGTTTTTCCAGACGACGAGATTGGATTGGGTTGAGGCAGGTTTGCAGGTTTGCAGGCAAGGTTACAACATGTTGAACCTGTTGATTCATCGTAAGGTTAGTGTTTGGTATAACTTGGAGCGTTTTGTTCGATTACAGACATTTTTACCTGCAGAACCTGAACTATCTTCACCTTGATTACAACATGAATTTGAAGCCGGTCAAGTAAATATGTTAGATCTGGAGTTTTGGGATTCACGCTGATTCTTGGGCAGGACACTGACAACGAAGGAGCGTAAGAAGTCTCGTTTTGGAAATGCATTCCACTTGTGCCGCGAAATCCTTCGTCTCACTAAACTAGTGGTTGATGCCCACGTGCAATTTCGGCTTGGCAACGTCGATGCATTCCAGCTGGCCGACGCTCTGCAATACATCTTTGCTCACATTGGTGCCCTCACGGGTATGTATCGTTACAAGTACAAGGTTAGTGACAGCCACTTATCGGCTGTACTGTTCACTGGCTGATTATGAACCAACAGCTTATGAGACAAGTGCGCATGACTAAGGACTTGAAGCATTTGATCTACTACCGCTTCAACACAGGCCCCGTTGGCAAGGGACCTGGTTGTGGTTTCTGGGCTCCCGGATGGCGTGTCTGGCTGTTCTTCATGCGTGGTATTGTGCCCCTACTGGAGCGATGGTCGGCTGTTTGTACACGTTGGGTCGTGAAATTGTGCTAACCGTTCATTAGGTTGGGCAACTTGCTTGCTCGTCAATTTGAGGGGCGGAACAGCAAGGGTATTGCAAAGACTGTGACCAAACAACGTGTAGAGTCTCACTATGACCTTGAGTTGCGGGCGGCCGTCATGCATGACATTCTGGACATGATGCCTGAATCAATCAAGCAGAACAAGTCGAAAACGATTTTGCAGCATCTGTCTGAAGCATGGAGATGTTGGAAAGCAAACATTCCTTGGAAGGTTCCCGGCATGCCGACTGCGATCGAGAACATCATTCTTCGTTACATAAAGAGCAAGGCTGACTGGTGGTGTTCTGTTGCCCACTATAACCGTGAACGTATTCGTCGTGGTGCCACCGTCGACAAAGCCGTTGTCAAGAAGAACCTTGGACGTCTGACTCGACTGTACCTCAAAGCTGAACAAGAGCGTCAGAATGCTTATCTCAAGGATGGTCCTTATATCAGTGCTGAAGAGGCTGTTGCTATTTACACTGCCACTGTCCACTGGCTGGAATCTCGCAAGTTTTCGCCCATACCCTTCCCGTAAGTGCATTTCTTTGCGATAATTCATAACTGGATTTATGAACACGTGTACAAGCCCTCTTTCGTACAAGCACGATACCAAGTTGCTTGTCCTCGCATTGGAGAAGCTGAAGGAGGCGTATTCGGTCAAGGGTCGGTTGAACCAATCTCAACGCGAAGAGCTTGCATTGATTGAGCAGGCCTACGATAATCCTCACGAATGTAAGTTGTATGAGCTTGGTGAGTACTTGAAACGTGATGTTATTGTTTTGCAGGTCTTTCACGTATCAAGCGTTTGCTCCTAACCCAGCGTGCCTTCAAGGAGTCTGGTATCGAATTCTTTGACACTTACGATAAGTTGATTCCCTGTTACGACATTGAACCAGTAGAGAAGATCACCGATGCTGTTAGTTGTTTATTTTTCGCCTCTTGTCATCATCTTATGTGATTGTTTTCTAGTATCTCGACCAGTTCCTCTTCTTCGAGGCCGATAAACGTGGTCTTTTCCCTGCCTGGGTTAAGCCAGCTGTGGGTCAACATTTCCATATAGGTGTAGCTCTGTGAACTGACTTGTTATTCAGGATACCGAGCCTCCTCCATTACTTGTTTACAAGTGGTGTCAAGGCATTAACAATCTAAATGATGTCTGGGATACCAGTGAGGGTGAATGCGTTGTCATGATGGAGACCGTTCTTTCGAAGGTCTACGAGAAGATTGATCTCACGCTTCTTAATCGTCTATTGCGCCTTATTCTTGACCACAATCTGGCTGATTATATTACAGCCAAGAACAATACGGGTAAGCTTCAATTATTTATCAGAGGCGGTTGTTCATGATCGAATGTCCTAGTTCTGACCTACAAGGACATGGCGCATACCAACGCTTATGGTCTCATCCGTGGTCTTCAGTTCTCTGCCTTCGTCTTCCAGTATTATGGCTTGGTCCTCGATCTCCTCATTCTTGGCCTTCAACGAGCAAGTGAGATGGCTGGGCCTCCCCAGATGCCTAATAATTTCCTTCAATACCGTGATTCGACTACAGAAACGCGCCATCCCATCCGTCTTTATTCACGTTACATCGATAGACTCCATATTTTATTCAGGTTCAGTGCTGATGAAGCCCGTGACCTTATCCAACGTTACCTCTCCGCCAATCCTGATCCCACTAACAATAATGTCATTGGTTATAACAACAAGCGTTGCTGGCCACGAGATTGTCGCATGAGGCTCATCAAGCATGATGTTAATCTTGGAAGAGCCGTCTATTGGAATATCAAGCAACGGTTGCCTCGTTCGCTTACGACAATCGAGTGGGAAGATACATTTGTCAGTGTTTACTCGCAGAACAATCCTCAGCTCCTTTTCTCCATGTGTGGTTTCGAGGTCCGAATATTGCCCAAGATGAGAACCATTTCCGGAGAACAATTTTCCCTGAAAGACGCTGTCTGGAATTTGACGAACGAACAGACGAAGGAGCGTACGGCGCAGGCGTTCTTGCGCGTTTCGGATGAGGGTGTGCAGCAGTTCAATAACCGCATCCGTCAAGTTCTCATGAGCTCTGGTTCGACAACTTTCTCCAAGATTGTTAACAAGTGGAACACAGCTCTCATTGGTTTGATGACTTACTACCGTGAAGCCGTTATTCATACAAATGAGCTCTTGGATGCTTTGGTCAAGGCTGAGAACAAAATTCAAACTCGTGTCAAGATTGGTCTCAACAGCAAAATGCCTTCACGCTTCCCTCCTGTAGTCTTTTACACCCCGAAGGTTCGCCACATGGGCCCTTTGAATCTCGATTGCTTGACTGATCGACCTTTGTGCAGGAATTGGGTGGTCTTGGAATGTTGTCAATGGGCCACGTCTTAATTCCCCAGAGCGATCTTCGATGGTCGAAGCAAACTGACGTTGCCGTCACGCATTTCCGTGCTGGCATGTCTCATGAGGAAGATCAGCTCATTCCCAACTTGTATCGGTATCTCCAACCATGGGAGGCTGAGTTCCTTGATTCAGCCCGTGTTTGGTCAGAATACTCGATGAAGAGGAAAGAAGCCAACGCGCAAAACCGTCGCCTAACCTTGGAAGACTTGGAGGATAGCTGGGATCGTGGTATCCCCCGTATCAACACTCTGTTCCAGAAGGACCGTCACACGTAAGTTTGAGTTCTAGTCATTTCATGGTTTCATGTTCATTTGTTTTTTCAGTTTGGCCTATGATCGCGGTTGGCGTGTGCGCACCGACTGGAAACAATACCAGTTGCTCAAACAGTACGTTAGTTGTCTCAACATATGCTCATTTAATTTATTCATTCTATAGCAATCCGTTCTGGTGGACTTCTCAACGACATGATGGTAAACTCTGGCAACTTAATAATTACCGAGTTGATGTCATTGCTGCTCTTGGTGGTGTTGAGGGCATTCTCGAACATACCCTGTTCAAAGGAACTTACTTCCCTACTTGGGAGGGTTTGTTCTGGGAGAAGGCATCCGGATTCGAAGAATCGATGAGGTACAAGAAGTTGACAAACGCCCAACGCTCCGGTTTGAATCAGATTCCTAATCGTCGATTTACGCTCTGGTGGAGTCCCACGATTAATCGTGCCAACGTTTATGTCGGTTTCCAGGTGCAGCTGGACCTTACGGGTATCTTTATGCACGGTAAAATTCCGACCTTGAAGATCAGTCTGATCCAAATCTTCCGTGCCCACTTATGGCAAAAGAGTAGGTCCTACCTCTTGGGTCGGTTCTCATCCATTCCTAATTGGTTTTGTTTCCAGTTCATGAGAGTGTTGTCATGGATTTGTGTCAAGTCTTTGATCAAGAACTTGAGCCTTTGCAGATCGAGACTGTCCAGAAGGAAACGATCCATCCTCGAAAAAGTTACAAGATGAACTCGTCTTGTGCTGATATCCTGTTGTTCTCTTCCTACAAGTGGAACATATCTCGTCCCTCTCTGGTTACTGATGCTAAGGATGTTCTTGATGGAACAACAAGCAACAAATATTGGATAGATGTTCAGCTTCGTTGGGGTGATTTCGATACTCACGACATTGAACGCTACACTCGTGCCAAATTTTTGGATTATGTAAGCACCGATTCTGTGCTACTTGAGGCCCTGATACTTACAGAATAATTATAGGTCTCTGATTCTATGAGTATATACCCTTCGCCGACGGGTGTTATCATTGGTATGGATTTGGCTTACAACTTGTGGTCCGCCTATGGAAATTGGTTCCCTGGTATGAAGCCACTTATCCAGCAAGCCATGGCGAAGATTATGAAGGCCAATCCCGCTTGTCATGTGCTCCGTGAACGTATCCGCAAGGGACTGCAGCTGTATTCATCCGAGCCAACCGAACCGTATCTCAACAGCCAGGTTAGCACCTATCATGCCAGGTTTTCAGTCATTCACTTTCTAATCGATTTTTCAGAACTACTCGGAACTTTTTTCTAATCAAATCATCTGGTTCGTTGATGACACCAACGTTTACAGAGTTACTATGTATGTGCTAGTGGTTTTCCTGAGTTTGATGTTTCTTAGAGTTTATTTTTAGTCACAAGACCTTCGAAGGAAATTTGACCACAAAGCCAATCAGTAAGTTGATTGATTTATTTGCTAAGTTACATGGCTGACCTGACCTGACCGCTGTAGATGGTGCTATATTTATCTTCAACCCTCGCTCCGGTCAATTGTTCTTGAAAATCATTCATACCAGCGTCTGGGCCGGTCAGAAACGTCTTGGTCAATTGGCAAAATGGAAAACCGCAGAAGAGGTTGCTGCCCTCGTTCGCTCACTTCCTGTTGAAGAACAGCCCAAACAGGTCATCGTCACCCGTAAGGGTATGCTTGGTAAGAGGATCATGCCAAGTTAAATTTTCGTACCCTTACCCTTGATTTCCAGACCCCTTGGAGGTTCACTTGCTTGATTTCCCGAATATTGTCATCAAAGGCAGTGAATTGCAGTTGCCTTTCCAGGCTTGTATGAAGATGGAGAAATTCGGTGACCTGATCCTGGTACGATACATAGGTTCTTCTGAGATTATGATCAGATTCTGACAGCGATGTAGCGGGCGACTCAACCTCAGATGGTGCTATTCAGTCTTTATGGTGAGGATGCTATTGTTGAAGTTCAATGGTTTCATACTGATCAATGTATTAGATGATTGGCTCAAGTCTATCTCCAGTTACACGGCATTCTCCCGTCTCATTTTGCTCCTTCGTGGTCTACACGTCAACAATGAGAAAGCCAAAATTATCTTACATCCGGACAAGTCCACGATCACCGAACCTCACTTTGTTTGGCCCACGCTATCCGATGAGGAATGGATTAAGGTGGAAGTTGCCATGAAAGACCTCATTCTTCAAGATTTCGGGAAGCGCAACAGTGTTAACATCGCTTCTCTGACCGTCAGTGAAATTCGTGATATTATCCTTGGTCAAGAGATTGCAGCACCATCAGTTCAACGACAACAGATGGCCGAACTTGAGAAGAGTGCAGAGGCGCAGAGCCAGGTTACAGCCGTTCAGACGTGAGTGGTTATCTGTTCCTTGATGTGCGTGTACTCACTGATTTTGACAGCCAAACTACGAACGTTCATGGTGACATTATCCAAACCGTCACTACAACCAATTATGAACAGCAAACCTTCAGTAGCAAATCCGATTGGCGTGTCCGTGCCATTTCCGCCACTCATCTCGCCCTCCGTCTTCAGCATATCTACGTCTCCAACGATGATGTCAAGGACGACGCTGGTTCATTCACATACGTTCTTCCCAAAAACATTTTACGTGCCTTCATCACTACCTCTGACCTTCGCACTCAAGTTGCTGCTTTCTTGTATGGCGTTTCACCACCGGACAACAAACAAGTGAAAGAAATCAAGGCGATTGCTTGGGTGCCTCAGCGTGGGAGCAACAATACCATCGAGTTCCCCAGTCGTTTACCTAAGGATGACTTCCTCTTGAAGGATCTCGAACCTCTTGGCTGGGTCAAGACTCAGTCCCTCGAAATCCCACACCTCTCGCCTACGGATGTCACTACTCAGGCCAAGCTCATGGCTGAACATCCTGAATGGGGATCGTCCTCGATCTGTATTACGGCTTCATTTACGCCAGGTTCGGTATCACTGTCCGCTCACTCATTAACGGTTGGTGGGTTCGAATGGGGTCGTAAAAACCAGGACACGTCAGTCAACCCGCCTGGCTTCAATCCTACCATGTCCGAGCGTGTCCAGCTTCTCTTGTCTGATCGTATTCTCGGTATGACACTGGTTCCTGAGGGGCGTGTTTGGAACTATGGTATCGGCTTGACTCAGCTCTGGTCGCCGAATATTTCATATAATATGATACTTGATACACCACTGTTGTTCTGGGCTGAAGAGCATCGTCCTGCTGCCTTCTTGACTGTGAGTTTTCAAGCATTTTTATTGGGGCATGTCACTCATATTCAAACTCAGTTCGCTGCTCTTGAAGGCGAGGATAGTGCTGATGTTGAAAATAGTTTCGCATGATACGTTTGGGATGCTTTCGTAGTTCTGTATTTATACTCTTTGTACTTTAATACCTTGTTTGCTTTCATTCAAGTTGAATAATTGCAGCGCTTTAGTGATTATGACAGTGAAATCATGTCTCTTGAGATTGGGTTTGCAGATTAATTGCAAAATTACAAGATATATATATACATACATACGAGTCAAATACAAAGCAAGTTCGAAAGAGCAATCATTACAAAAAGCGTTCTCAAAATGTCGTGAGCTCGACAGAATTTGAAGACACTCCACTAGTCTTACAACTAGGAGTAATTAGGCAGAATCGCAGACACTTCGCCAAGCGTTGCTGCTGAACGCGAAGCTGAAGGAGGAAGCGATAATGACAGAGATGACTTCTGTGTCTCTCTGGTGTCTTCGCTGTCATCAATCGACAAGGGAGAGTCGGAGGGACCAAAAGTACGATCACGGGAATGAAGTAATGGTAGTGATGATGACGATGACACTTGCTCGATGGCGTTGTCGTCCCTTTTAGCCTTTCCAGCCTCAACTCCAAAGGTATCCTCAAAAATCGAGGGAGTCGGAGGCGTCCTGGGGGTAGATGGCTTCGTGGATGGTGACGGTAACCCTGTCGCCGGATTATGATGCTCAACCATGGCTACCATTTGCTTCGAGTTCCTCCTCGGAGGTGGAGAAAGTGACGTCATTTCAGAATTGGATACAGCCGGTAATGGTTGAATCGGAACAACCCCTCCCATGGGCACAGAAGACAAAGACCCATAACTAAGTAAAGGTGATGGTAGTGATGATGGAGGGGTAGGAGAGATCGGTGTATCAGACACGAGATTAAGGAAACTCACTTCGTCTTGCATTGACATGATCTTTTCACCAATGGGTATACCTGAAGGCTGCCGTGAAAAGTCACCGCCAGGTACCGTACAATAAGGATATGAAGGAGAGTGTGGTACTGGTGTAGGTAGTGATGACGGGGACCGGACAAAAGCGCTGCTGTTATGGTTGCTGGTGGAAGAGGAATGACGAAAGTGATGAGGGAATCGAGGGGTAAATGGTGATCTGATCTGGGTATGATTGTGGGTCGGGGTAAGAATTTGTTGGGGAGAAACCGTGAAATTATTCACGGATATATTCGAGGTCGTGTTAGACATATTACGCAATGCTTGAGCAGAGGTCGAACAGGCACCGCCAGCGCCAGAAACATCGGTACCAGCGCCTTGGCTGGTCATGGACGAAAACGATGGAGCACTATGAATGCGTAATCGCTGCTTCAGCGATGCATGCTTGGAGGCACCGGTCGCTGGACTCATGTTATTATCAGAAGAGGAAGGAGTCGGGGGTAAAGGACCTTTGGGAGGCGGAAACGGCGCGGTGCCGCATCCAACGCTAGCGCTAGCGGAAGTATTACTGGGATCAGGCGACGCAGGAATAGGAGTTAACCTTGGCAACCCCGAGGGACTGCCGCTCGTTCCCCTGAACGAAGCTGAAGGGGGAGGTGATTCATTAAGCCCCCCAAGCTCATCGGGTCTCGGAGGCAGACTACTCGAAGGAGGGGGTTTACTAGGTGCAATTACGGACAGCCTGAATCCTCTCCCCGTGATAGATCCACGTTTGGCTTGAGTGGAAGTGGGACTTGGAACAGAAGAATCAGCGGACCGAGGACGGATACGACCAGCACGAACCCTTGGAATCAGGTTCTGATTTCGCGAAGGACTATGAGGAGTTGGAGAAAGTCGTTGTATGTTTTGCTCTTCAGGAGCAGGCGGTAATGCGGACGTAGGTGCAGGTCTAGGAGGAGGCATCGATGATCTATGCGATCCAGGGCCTCTTACCACATGTCCATGGCCATGGCCATTACCAGAATACGAGTTACTTGTACTCGTCGACTGAACACTAGACACAGAAGTACGCTTCAAGAATGACGGAAGGCCAGACACAACCCTCTGCTGGTTTTGCGACGAAATTGACGATGATGCACAACTGTTCGGTCTATCCATGCCCCCACCGATAATAGAATGGCTAGAAGAGCTTGACTGGACAATAGAAGGCGGATTGGGGGGAGGTCCAGCAGGAGGTGATGTTCTCGGAGGCAACGATCCCTGGCCTTGCCGTGACCATCTCCTCATTCCTTGACTTGAACCCGTCGGTTTAATGCTACTCAAAAGTAACGAATCATCCCCGTTCGAAGCCGCTGCGCTACATGTCGATATCGACTGTGCTGAAGATGACTGTACATCCTGATAATGAATATGGTGAGAATCCGTACTCCCAGTCATCATCGAATTTGTTGTCGGACTTCCAGGTTCAAAACTCAATTCTGTATCCTTGTTGTAATGCGAATAACTCAACACCCCAAGACTACCTGTCGTATCATTCAACTGAACATCCTTGTACATCCCAACTGACATCGATTCCATTTGCGGATCATTGCTGAGGGGGCTGATAAGAGAAACAGCTGGTGATGGTGGTCTCATGACTGCGGCAGATGTCCATCGTTTCCCTCGTGGAGGTGGTTGTAATGATATTGAACCGAGTGAAAGGGATTTGGCCGCTCGCATATTTCCAGGTGGAATTGGCGAATTCGGTGTCACTGGAGGGGTATTCGCGGAACCAAAAGAGAACTGCCTCTCGTGTCCTTCCTTCTCGTCAAGCACAGTAATATGACGGTCTAGCCCAACTCCTGAAGCGACTAATGGGGTGGATACAGGTGAACTAGGCCGAAAAATGGAGGCAGTAGTGGGGGCGATAGCTCCACTCGAATCAGACATGGCAAATCGAAGTATGCCGCTGAGATTACTACTCGGGCTACCTCCCCCCAAATCTAAGCTTGCTCCCTGTTGTGTTGGGTGATGCTGTGACAACAATCTCGACGTATCAACTGAAGTAGTGCGAGATCCGGACCGAGACCGAGAACCCGAGAATAAACCCTTAAGAGCCGATACGCCCAAGACAGTATTCATCCTTGGCGCTGAAATTTGCGAGTGAAGAGGATGCTCGGACGGCGATGGAAGATTTTGTTCAGCGTAGGCAGCGGGAGCAGTTGACGGTGGCGTACACCGATGCTGCCGAGCCTTGGAGCTCGAACGTCCTTGGGCGCGCATGGAGAGTATCACATCGATGTCTCTACGGTGTTCGTTGACACCAAGATCTGTACCTGTTGCGGACATTAAACCGGCACGAAGAGCACTAACACAACAAATAAACTGTGCGACCATCAGTTTGGGAGCTAGTACCGACATACCGTTGATTGAGGATACTATTCTTGATACCGGAGATCCACTTCTTCGATTCTGCATGGTCTTCTATTTGTAAAAACCACATTGTCCGACCAGACTCCTCGACGCTTAGTTCCTCCTTATAGATGCTACCCTCGATGCCCTCCACTTTGATGATGTGTCTCTTCCCACCAACTTCGTCGTCAGACACGAACACAACACTGTCCTCATTAATCACAAGTCTCTCTAACTCCTTCTCGTCAGGTCCAGAACCATTGAATAAGTGGAGATAAGAAACTGCCGGGGTCTTCGCGCGCGTAATAATTGTAGTCGGAGATGTGAGCATAATATATCGCGGCTTCCAATTTTTTGAGTTTGAGAGTGTAAAAATGCGAAGCGAGGACGGGGGATAGTATTTGGGTAACATGCCAGCAAATTGTTGCCATTGAGCAAGTGAAGACACAATCGTAGGGTATGTAGGCACTGGTGTCAAGTTGACAGAGTTGGCACGACTGTGACTTCCGCCGCCTCCCAAGCTCAGAGAACTAGGGCGGTAGCGGCCGACAGCCGTAGGGCACGGTACAGCGACTGGAATACTCGAGCCATGACCCTGAACAAAAGTTGTATGTGGTGAAAACATCGAATTTCGCGTCCCGTTCGCCGGATGTACTGATTCCGAGAGATTATGAACATCTCCGCGCCTTGTAACTGCCTCTTCATCCTCCTCGTCGTTGTCAGTATGATACGACTGCGCATCCATGTCGACAAGACCAATAGCCTGCGCAGCCTCTACACGCAGGCGGTTCCGTTCTTCCTCCTCTTCTTCCCTCTGCCTTGCAGTGATTTCAACGACATCTGGGAGTACGGCAGACTCGGGAAACTGTTTTGGAAGAGTGTCCTTCCGTCTGACAAGACCAAGTCTAAGGCCGAGAGCGTCGGATGCAGCAGCGAACATACCCCCCTTCTGAACTTGTCTCGTATGACTACTTGGAATACCAGACGAGGTAGAAGGGCGAGAAGAGGAAAGACCATGACTGAGGGGAGAAGACGCAAAAGGATCTGTGACGAACTGAAATGAGTTCTGGTTCAAGTATAAGAATTTGAGAAAGAAATCACGACCAACCATAACCCCGACTCGACCACACTGGCTGGCCAAATTCCTCGTTTGGACTCATGTCTCCATACTTGATGGGCCCCTTTCCCTTCTTGTCACCCATGGTAGGCACTGAACCCAGAGACACCCTCCTTTGTTTCTGTTTCTGCTCGTTTTTTGCATGGCTGCTGGTGCCAGATTTGAAGGACAGAAACGTTGGGGTCATGGAGTCGATGGGGTTTGAGGGAGTAGGAGTGGGAGAAAGCAAGTTTGGATTATTCAATGAGATCAGCATTAAGCTAAGTTTAGGCCTGTTACGAGCCCATCCATCTACCGAGCAAAAATAATCAAATGATATACGCCATGTCTTCCTGCGAAAGTCTGAATACATTATCTACGCCGCCGGCCCACGTCCATACGACACATATCTGCCCTCTTTGGTCAAATTCAATGTTGGTCTATAATCTCCCTGTAATCGGCTCTCTGGCATCCGAGTTGGAAGTATCCCCAACATCTGTTTCAACTGTTCATTTTCCGCTTGTAGTCTCGCTAGTTCAATCTCTCTTTCCATCGAATGTTCGGCCGCCAGCGTAGCATTCCACGGCTTCTCTTCCTCCTCCTCCGATGTCCTTTCTGTCGGTGGTTCCTCGTCATCTTCACCTGACTCTATTCGAAGGAGTCCCCGAAGAACACTGGATAATCTCGAGAGGGATGCTGATAAGGCCGTGCTTGCCATCAGCTCTTGTGCGGCGTTTCCTTCTTCCCGTGATAGTAATTTCGTTTCGTACTCACGCACCAAAGACAGTTCTCGGTCTTGTACATCTCGCTTTTGATATCGCTTTAGCACATGTCAACTAACGAATTAAACTGCAAAATACCGCTCGATTTCGAAATGCACCTAGATGTCGAGGAACTTTTATTGAGCTGAAAATACGGGAAGAGAAGTATAATACTGACTCATCACCGATTCCAGCGTTTGTTCATACTCCTTAACTAGCGAGCTCAACTGCTTGTTATCATGTTGCAGCCCTTGGTTCTCAGCAGATATAGCCGTATTCATCCTTTCTAGTTCTGCCTCATACTCCTCTATCCATCGACCTAATTGTCAATACCCAGCTGAGAGCTGTGGTGTGAACCAAACCTTGAGTTTTATCCACATTAAATCTATGTACCATAAATCAATATTCCGGTGAGACAGCGTTCGAAAGCACGCACCTCCGAAGGACGAATCCAGTTTGACAATGAATCGCTTGCGCCTAACAGATCTTGGGTGAACAAATTCCTGCAACTACGTTAATCATATTTACCTTGACATTCGTAGCTTGTGTGTACGAAGCCACCGCCAGACTCCTGTTCTCACTCAATGACTCTCCCAACTCCGCAATTAGCGCAAATAATTTCGACAAGTCATACTCCCCATTCTCCAGAATCATCACGTATATCTGCCCAAGTAAGGCGCTAGAGAAGCAAGACTAGGTGTTGGGTTGGGTTGACTGGATAGCCGCGTATTATACAGAGGATCGATTCAGTGTGTGTTGCGTATAAGTGCAAGTGTAACTAATTACAAAGTCCAGAAATATTACAGGTCGTCTTCGGTCATCCCGTAGGATCACTGCATCAATGTTTTATTTTCATCCTCACATTAAAATGACTACTCTGGGACAGAAGTCATCCCTTCATGCTTGAGTTTTCTGGACTATCTAAGCACTATATGGTGACTGACCATTACAGATTCTGATGACTTTTCCGCTTGCACCATTCTGTGATCATTCTGTGATGACGTTGTAAGCTCTGCAGATGGAAATAAGGAACGCATCTCTTGTGCGTGTTGATGATGACGAACTGGAACGGTCTCGTGGTATGATTGGGATATGAATCTCTCCGAATCTCAATGATGCCTGGCTCGTGCTGAAAGTCCTTTGTTTGAATCTCGACTTTGTCTTGCTGTGCCCTATGCCCTGTCACTAAAATGTTCTGAAACTCAAAATTCTGTGGAGTGCAATAGATAGAACAATAAGCAAGCCTTAATTTGTTGTTATTTGGACAGGAATACCTGACAACCTATAAAGCTTCAACTATCCTGGCCTTGCTAGCGCACCACCCATTCTGTCTGCCTCTTGAACATATGGATATACATTACTACTCTTCCATCCTGGGAGATGTCTGGGATGCAGGTGCTAATCTCATACCTGAGGATGACTTGGTGGAGCAACAAGAACAAGACAATTCAGATCAAGAAGATTGTAGGATACTCCGAGATAACAGGCAAATTTAAATCTCATACCTGAAGATGACCTGATGTAAATTTTCTCTGCCATTAGTGAACTCCTTGGTCAATCCCTTGGGTTGCACTGTAGGACCATTCAAATCAAGAAGACTCCTCGACGTGTCGGACACTCAGAGATATCAGGTAAATATTTAAATCTCATATCTGAGGATGGGTTGATATAAATTTTCTTTGCTATCAGCTTTTAGTTACGCTGCGGAAATGTCAAAATCAAGTCCTTTGACGATCCCTCGACATTTCAGACACTCAGGGATATCAGGTAAATATTTTGAATAATCTCATACTTGACAGAAATTTTCATTTTCTTTGTTATTAGCCTTGAGTTACGCTACGGAAACGTCAAAATCAAGATCCCTTGATGATTTCTCAATGTTTTGGACACTCAGGGACATCAGGTAAATATTTGAATTTCATACTAGAGGATGACTTGATTTTTTTTTGCTATTCTTGTTCAAGGCCTTGATTTACACTACGGAAGCGTCAAAATCAAGAAGGTCTCTTAACATGTTGGACATGGGAGACTGTGTGGAAGCTCATCTACCACACAAGACTGTAGTGACCAATCCTCTCACAGCCCTCTCACAGCCCATCTTTCATGACTCAAACTCTTGCCTTTCCAAACCATATTGAAGTCTCAACATATTTTTGTATAGAAATAATATGATGTAGACACAAGAACTATGGATTAGCTACAGGTATAATAGAGACATTCAATGTAATGCTTCTAATCCTGGGTTTCCAGCCTTATATTGAATTTGATGTGATTCCCTAGTTTTTGGGATTGAGTGACCAAGCTTCACAGAGGCAAGCAGCATGGCAAGTCTTGTCATCTCTGATTTTTAGCCAAGACAGTTACAAACTTTTTGTCAGCTCTGGACAATGCAAATTCTGCTGTATCTAGATAGAACTCAAGTGAATTGACACAGTGACCAGACAGTCACTTGTGTTCAGACAGTCACTTGTGTTATTTTAGTTTTCAATCGAAATTCTTACTAAGTTCTTCGTTTTCAGTTCAGCTCACATTTAACCCATGAAAAGCCCATGTTATTGGGTGCACTTTTCAGAAATGTGGCCTCAGAGAAGCTCACACTCAAGCTCCCCCTCGTAGTCCGAAAAGTTATGAACATCAATATTTTATTTTATCCTCTCCTGATAAACCGCAACCAATAATCTCCATTCAAATCTCTGCTATCCCCTCTTCTTCACATTCAACCTGTACCCTATTTTCCCTCAAGATAAAGTATTCCCGTGATGGTGTCTGCACTACCGCTAGCGCCGGATGCAGCGGGCATTTCGTGGAAGAATTGAAATGCACACTTTCAACGTGATGATGCCTGGACATAGG
>Ga0157368_1000162_pt1 | contig 32491 bp, 33 predicted proteins | sample AttbisABBM3_FD_113146 | JGI IMG/M metagenome (GOLD analysis project Ga0157368, IMG submission 113146) | Fungus gardens microbial communities from leaf cutter ant in Botucatu, State of São Paulo, Brazil - Atta bisphaerica ABBM3 | ecosystem: Host-associated > Fungi > Mycelium > Unclassified ... | reverse complement strand
CATCACATGATCAAAACTTGTACCTGATGGGAGCTGTCATCTGTCATAGCAGATGTCAGGCTAATTTTAGAAGGTAACTAATTGTATTATTACATTGATATGCTTGTATCTTTACCAATACTTATTGTTTTGAGACACATTATATATTGTTGTAAATGAATTGATGAGCACTTTCCAATGCAAGTTTAATTGTGTGAATCTGTTCAGCTGTTCATGAGATATTAGCAAACAAAGCTTTTGCAGTGACTGATGGCCTGATATCTCAGTCATTTGTTGTTGCTTTTGTACATCCCATATATGTGCGGATAGCACTCATTTGGGGCTTTCCAGTGCAACTTAGTTTGTGAAAATCAGTCTACTGGTTGTAGAGATACAAGCTGAATGAAGTTTTGTGACACTAATCAAAGATAGTTAATAGTGTTACTAAGTAGTCTTATAAGTGAGAGTTTTATGGAGATCACAAGAGAACTTAACAAGGAGTTCCTAATATATTGCTATCCTATTTGTACAAATAGTTCATGGTCTGTGCTAATGATAAATAACCCTACCCTAAAGTCTATGTATTATCTATGAGTATACTATGAGTTTGACATACTATAGATATATGTCTTGATGTCATTCTTTTTAGTTCTTTCTATAATATTCTAGGTTTATGACATAATGTCATATATCTCTTTATTGTTCAAGAAATAAAACAAAGAAATAAAATAAAATAAAATCAAGAAAAATAAATCAAAATAAAATCAAAATAAAATATTACTCCAAGCATACTATGAAACTTTGTCATACTTGTAACACTTTCTAGTTTCTTTTTCTTTCTTTAGCTTTTGACAATTTTTAGCCATATGTCTGTAGATATTATAGTTGAAGTATCTAAGCTTTCCATTCTTGTCATAGTTATCTTTCAATTTCCAATATCTATGGGTGCTTTTCTTCCTCCATAGGTAATTTCTGATCCTATCCTATAATCTTATCTTCTTTCTGTAAATTTATATTCTTGTTTGACTGATGTCATTACTATCTTTTACTTCTTGAGTGACTTTAGTACTGCTATGAACAGATATTCTAATATTGTCTTGATTATATTACTCCTGACATTCTTCTTCAGTAAGATTTCTTTCTCTACTTAAACATTTTAATCTTCTATTCAGCATCTGCTACCTTGCTCTTATTACTAAACACTGTCTTTACTTCTTTAATAAAATTATCTTCTTCTATCTAGTTGATTTTCATTTACATATAAATTCTTGTGATGCTTTTTCTAAGTTAGGCTAATACTATAATAATTTTGTTATTTGTTGTTATTATCCTGTTGCTTTTGAGAAATAATCAGATTCCTTCCTCTCTACCAGTCTTCAAATTTTATTTGATCACCATCAAACTATCCTAGGTCTGGGATTATACTCTTTGATATAACTGCCTATGCTGTTTTATTATGTACTGCTAGTGTATATGCTATTGACATCTCTTCTGATGATACTGGTTCTGTAATTCTGTTTCTATCTAAGGTGTATTCTTTAGTAATCTTTAATAATCCCAATATCTCTTATAATACCTCAATGTTTGTTATTCCTTAATTGTATTTGTCCATTTTGTTTGTTTGTAATCTCTATTACAATAATTAGTGTTTAGTTCTATTGGTGGTTTCTCTTGCCACAAAATTGTCTGTATTACTATTCTTTTAATGGTTTAACCATTCATCCATGATTCCCCCACAAAGTTGTTTTGATAGTTCTTCAATAGCCTAACTGTTATGATATTCTAGTAGCCTAACTACTATACACTCTCATTTTGCAAGATAAGCCTAATGATGCTTTACTAAATATTACAATCCTAAGCTTGGCTCAGATTGCAACTTAGACAAAGACTTAAGTAAGAGTAGAGAAGATGATCAAAATTGGTAAAGAATAAGGATATAAGACTGTATCTATAACTATATATACCTAATTACCATAAGAAATAAGTTAGACATCCTTGAGAAAATAATGAGAGAGAAATGAGAAAACATGATAAAGTCTTTATTACTACATGAGGCACTGACTAATAAAACATGAGAATAACACAAGATACAGTTAAACATGATTTACAAATGAAATAAACCCCAACACATGTCTAACATAAGGTAAACATCTGTAGAGCATGATGTATAGATTGTAGTAGTTATAACAGCAACTATTCTAAATAGAAATATTTAAAACTCTACTGGAAGAGGAAAGAAGGGAGTTTATAGTGGGTACACTTAAGAATTTTAAGAATAAGGATTAACAATAAGCTTGTAGTATTTAGCAGTGTTTGATAGAATCATTCAAGAAAGGCTGGGGTCTGGTAGAAGTAGAGTACTGGCTAATAGAGACAGAAATACTATAGAGTTTAGTATTGTAGCAACTACTAGTCAAGATGACTAATAGACCACTTTAAGCAAACTCAAGAGCAAAGTATCTTATAGGAATTACAAGAGAACTCAACAAAGAGTTCCTAATACATTTCTACACTATTTATACAAAGAGTTATGGTCCACACTAGTGATAAATAGTCCTACCCTAAAGTACATATATTATCTATGAGTCTACCACACTATTACTACAAGATAAACATATTTCTGATATTATTGTTCTAGTTTCTTCTACTATGTTCCAGACCTATGACATCACATCATGTAACACATCATGTAACTGCAGTCACATGCCTCTTCATTGTTCAAATAAATTGTTAGTGTCCAAGTATTCTATTGATATTTAGTAGAGTTAGAAGCAGATCTTCTTACAAGTACTTTTCAATATAAAAAATATTTTTAGAGAAAATATCAAATGAAGGATAGTGAACCTTATATTATATAACAAGCTTCCTTGGAAAATCTATTTACTAGATTGAATAGCTTTTTAAGAGCCCACCACAATACTACCAATCCTAGATAATATATTTTTCAAGTCAAAAATTACAACTAATAATACCAACTAATACTTATCTTGATATTAGGACAACTAGTGAGTCTGAGGTTTCGCAGACTTTTATAATCTTTAGAAAGTCCTATATATATTGATTGACTAAGTATAAGTAGTACTTGTTAGACTTGAAGATAATAGGCTTGTTCTTTTAGACTTAGTAAAAGAGAAATAATGTAATAAAGCATAATGGCTGTTACAAGTATATCACACTGTCACTGTCATAAAATCATATAATACATAAAAGGAAGAATAACACTATATATTATATAATATGATAGCTCCTATATATGACTCATAATATTTAGGATAAATATAAAGTATGTATAGACTATATATTAGAGATATATAGAGTAGACTCACCTATACTAGGAACTCTACTAAGTTCTCTTATATTAACCAATACAAAGTTTCTCTTTTACTTTATCACTTGAGTTTAAGTTATAATAATACTTATCTTATTATAACCTTAAGCTTGGCTCAGGTTGTAACTTAGGCAAGACTTGAGTAGATAAGAGAGGGAATGATAAATTGGGAAAGTGTAAGAGTACAGGATAGTATCTACAGCTATATATACCTAGAGACTATGAGGAATATATACAATAAGAATGAGAAAATTGTAAGAAGGCCTTAACTACTATATGAGATGCTGACTGATTATATATGAAGAAAACATGTGGTGTAGCTGATCATTGAGTCATAATGAAGAAACCCCAATATCTGTTATCCATAAGCAAACCATCTATGAAATATGAGGTATTGATTGTAATACATTTTTAGAAAGTCCTAAGAGAATAGAAGAGAATAGAATCAGAACTTCTAGAGATAACAACTATCCTAAATACTACTATAATACATTCCAATCTGGCAGAATAGCACTAACATAACCAAGAAATAATAGTAACCAGATGGTTAAAAACTCTAATGAATATATCTAGAAGATTTACTAAGAAAAAAAAGAAGCTTATAATAGTAACACTTAGAGTGGGGCAGTATTCGGAAGATAGATAGTACTAAGTAAGATTCAACCACAGAAAGTAGTAGTATTAGCATGAAAGATATCACAGAGTCCAATGGAGTTCAAGAAGTACTGACTAATAGATGGAAACTTTATAGAGTTGCTGAATTTCATACAAAGACAGTTTTTCTTATACTTGTTAATCTTTTCTAGGCTACTAAAACTCTTTGAAACTTGCTCAAAAGAAATAGATGAAGTACTAATAACACACACTTAAGAAATAGCATTCAAACTACTCTTAAGTGGAGGTTTTCAGATAGAAGTTCTCTTCTTCAGTCTTCTATGCTTGAGGCTTATATATTAAACTATAAATATAGGAAATAGAAATAGAGAATGGAGGCTAAAACAATAAAAAAGACTTCTGAAATCCTAAAAGCATATAGCCTACTTTTAAGTTCATAACTTGGCTCTATTCTAACTTTTCATTTAACTCACAAGCATTGATTTTCTTCTTTTCTCATAATTTTTACTAGCTGATCCCACTTATGAGCTAATCCATAGACTAGCTTGTCTTTGATCTGCTCTTTCTTACTGTTACTATACCATAAGTCTTAAGTTTGCTAACATCTCTGTAACCCATTCTTGATATTTTTGTATATCTTGTATATACTCATAAGCTTATTATGTTATATTCTATTCCAGCCATATTTATCCCAATTTACAGATAATATTTTTCTCTTATCTGTACTCTCTGATCTTTTCCAGTGTAAATTATTTATCTTTATTCTATCTCAGACATTCTTACTGGATTCTTGATAACTTCATAGATCTCCATTTCTAATATCTGAGAATTACTAGAAATTAGAGTAACTCACTTAGCAGTCTCTATTCCTAGTTTATACTGTAATAGTCTTTTTATTTTCCTAGTTGTTAGAGTTATGAACAGTAGACTCTAGTTGAATTTTATTTTTATTTATATTTTCTAAATTCTTTTCTTTTCTTTTTTATTGGAATTTAGGGTTAAGGCATGATGGTCACATGTCACATGTCACATGTCACTGTCACAATATTACATAACACAGAGAAGAATGTAAAAGGTTCTGGAATAAATGATATTATACAATATGGCAACAGCATATTAATCTTATAGCAAGTATATGTATATTAGGGTAGGTTAGTATAATATGTGCATAGACTACAATCTGTGGTATATAAGATAGACTAGTTTGTACTTGGAACTCTATTAAGTTTCTTTGTGTTATTCAATACAAGAGTCATCTTTTGCCCTTATACAAGGTCTTAAGTTATAATACTAGTCTTCTAAGTACTCTTTCGAAATATATGGCCAGTACAACTTGTAGAGGTACAATACATAAGCTGAAGCCAAAGATTATTCTAACTTCTGCTTCTGCATTCTTAAATAACACTTGACTAACCATTTGGACTTTTGAGAGATTCTCATCAGATCTTGAATAACAAGATGTGAACTATGTCTAATATATTACTTTAGTAGCTAGTCTTTCATAATTCCATAACTAGCCTTTTCCTAGAGACCTCTAATATGAAGTCTATTTTGTCTAATAGCTATCACACTATCTTTCAAGTTGCTAGAAGCTCAAGAAAGTCTGAGATATTATTTAGAAGTATTGAATCTTCTTTCTAATACTTTAGAGCAAGCTTGCAGGTGTTTAACTATCTGTAGGAAACTATTTTCCCATGGAAAAATATTCTCTCATATATCATTATTTGTCACATACCCCCTCCTAAAGTTTCTTTCTTCTACTCTATCTAACTTTTCCTGTCTTCTAACTTCTGTATTCAACCTTCTTCCAAATTTTGCTACTACTTCCTTTGTGTTTCCTAAATCCTTTTTCTTTTTCCAACTATCATGCTCTACCATAAACCCCTTTCACCATACCAAATACTTCACTACTCCTCTCACTTTTCTTTTATTTAATATTTTTTCTACTTTCCACTTCTTAACCACTTCTACCTCTACTAGTTTTACTTCTTCTAACTTCTGTCCTTCCATCTGTTCTTTATAATATACTACTCAACTGACATTTACTGCCAGATGAATTCTCATTGATGTTGATAATTGTAATTTGATCACATTAGTAGAAACTACCTCTTTAATGATATATAGACCTATATATTGGTCTACTAATTTCTTCACTGGTCTTTCTTTGAACACCAAATCTTTTGTACTCAACATCACCCTATCACCTACCTTCCATACTTCTGCCTCCTTTCTTTCCCTATCTGCTTGTCTCTTCATTTCTTTCTACACCTTCTTCAATACTACTTCTGCCTCTTTCTATATCCTCTTTATTCTTTCTGCAAACTCTGTTGCTTTTTCCATCTTTTCTTTTCTCCTAATATCTATTCCCATCCTCAGCTCCCTTCCATAATTTGCCATAAATGGAGACACTTTAGTTGTCAAATGTGCCTTGTTATTAATCACAAACTTTACTGATGCCAGCCATTCTGACCAGTTCTTTTGTCTATGATCTACAAAGAATCAAAGATATTGTTCTAGCTCCTAATTCATCCATTCTGTTTGTCCATCAGTTTGTGTATAGAAAGATGTTGACAACTTTGTTCTAATTCCTAACATATTGTTTAACTCTTTTGTCATTTATGTTGCAAACTGTGGACCTCTATCCAACACTATACTCTCTGGTAACCTATACAACTTCCATATATTATTCTGGGACAACCTTGCTATCCCTTCTACCAATATTTCTTCTGCAGCTACCACAAAATGTGTCATTTTGGACAGCCTATTATAGACCAGTAAGATTGCATCTTTCCTAGCTACCAGCAGTAGCTTAGTAATAAAATACACTATTAGGTGTGTCCACAGTTTTTCTGAAACTTCACTCAACTTTAACTTCCCTGATGGTACCTCCATTCTATTCTTTATCCTCTGACATCTATCACAACCCTCTATATATTTTCCCACACCTCTTGTTACTTCAGGCCACCAGTAATTCCTTATCACCAATTCTGTCATCTTCCATTTTTCTCCATGTCCAGCTACTGGTGTATCATAATGTAACTGGATTATTTCCACTCTCAATTCTTCATTCTTTGGCATATATACTTTTCCCTCTTTTAGCACTAAATCTCCTTCTATCTACCACTTCTCTCCTCTCACTACTTTCACTCCTGCTTTCTTTATCTCCTCTACTACTCTAACTACCTCTTTGTCTTTACCTCTAGCCTTTTTTATCTTTTCTACTATATCTACCTCTTGTCCTTCTATTACTACTTTGTATAAGCTATGTAGCCAACAGTTCTTAATAAATATCTGATTTTCATTATCTTTTTCTATGCCTACTTTCTAGTCTAGTCTCCTTCTAAGTCCATCTACCTTTCCCATTTTTATTCTTAGAACATGTTTCAAGATGAAGTTGAACCTTGACAAGTATAATGTCTAATGAGCTTGTCTTTGGTTCAATTTCTCTGCCTTCATGAAGTATTCCAAGTTCTTATAGTCTGTCCAAACCTTGAACTTGTACTTAACACCCTCTAGTAAATGCCTCCAGTTTTCCAACCCTCTTATTACTGCCAATATCTCCTTATCATAAATCTCATAATTCCTCTCAGTCTCATTTAGGAATTTTGAGAGGAAGGCCACTGGTCACTACTTCCCATCTTCACACTCCATAGATAACACTCCTCCCATTACATAGTCTAATGCATCAACTTCTATTCTTATTTTTTTGTCTAAGTCCAGTGCTGCCAACACCAGTTCTTTGGTGAATCTCTCCTTTAGTTCTTTAAATGCTTCTCATATCTTTCTATCCACTCCCACTTTTGATCTTTCTTGATCATATCATCTAATGGTCTGGCTATGGATGCAAAGTTCTTGATAAATCAATGATAATAATTCACCAACCCTAGGAACTTCTGCACATCCTTGATATACTTTGGTATTGGCCACTCCAAGACACCTTTCACTTTCTCCTCCTCCATCTTTATCCCCTCTGGTCCTATCACAACTCCTAAAAATCCTACTTCCCTAACCTTCTACTTACACTTCTCTGGTTTCACATAAAAATCATTCTCTGCTAACCTTCTTACCATCTCTTCTACCAACTCATCATGTTCTTTCTCTTCCTCTGTACCAATAATTACATTGTCTATAAAACTCACCACCTTTCCAGTATTGATAAGATTCTGTAAAATCTTGTTTATCATAGTCTGGAATGTTGCCAGTGAATTTGTTAATCTGAAAAACATCATGGTTGGTTCAAATGACCCTTCTGGGGTGGTGAATGCTGTCTTCCACTTGTCTTCCTCCTTTATCCACACATTATTATATCCCCATTGCAAGTCCATCTTTGTAAATACTTTCTTGGTACCAATATTCTCTACTATGTCTGAGATAAGAGGCAAAGGATAATTATTCTTTACCATCCACTTGTTTAAGTATCTATAGTCCTGCACCATCTGCTTCTTCCCATCCTTCTTTCCTATGAAAAATTCCAGTGCCATTTGAGGCAACTTCAAGGATCTAATATACCCTTTCCTCAATTGTTCCATTATGAACTCATGTATCTCCTCCTGCTCTTTCCTCAACAATGAATACACCTTCTCTTTCCTTGGCACAAATCCTTCCTTCATATCTATTGTGTGGTCCCACAGCTTCCTTATGGACATTTGTTCACTTGCCTTTTTGCTAAAGACATGAATCTATTTATGTAATTTTGTTAGGACCAACTCTTTAGCCTCTTCCTTCAACTTCACCACTTCTTCCTCCTCATCCCAAATCTCCCATTCTTCTGCTACCTTCCTTACTTCTATTTTTCTTTTCTTTTTTTGGTTTTTATTTTCTTCCCTCTGTCTTTCCTCTCTTTCTTCCCATTTTTCCCAGCTTCTTCCCATTCCTCTTCTTTCTTCTGTTTCTGCCATCCTGAATTTCCCTGTTTTAGTCTCTACTATCTTCCACATTCCTCCAGACATCTCATCATTTTTACTTCCCCTGTTCTCCAATTGATCTCAGGATTGTGATGGGCTAGCCATGGCATTTCCAAGATCATGTTCCATTTCTGTCCCCCAATGACATCTATCTCTATTCTCTCTCTATTTTCCTGATAATAAATATTCACTTCCACTATATTTTCAATTAGCTCCTTCTTATTGAATGTCCCATCCACATTTCTTACATATATTGGGTTTTCAATCCTCTTTAATTTAAACCCCTACTTTCTTGTGAATTCTGAACTCATCACTAATCCCATAGCTCCACTGTCTAACAAGGCTTCTACTGTTACTCCTTCTTGCATATCAATTCTTTCTAACCCAATTTTCACCATCATCTTTCTTAACATGTCCCCATTATCTAAATTGTACATAGATGTATTTTCTACTACTCTAGAGAGTATTGCAAACCTATTGTTATTGAGACCTAGTTGAGAACTACCAGATCTTCTTCCCCATTTAAATTATATTGTTCATTATTTCCTTCTGTTACTAGCCTCTGTCTATATTCTAGTCTTCTTCTCTTCCTAATTCTGTTCCCTGTTTCCCTATTCCTGCAATTCCTCATCAAATATCCAAATCCCCTTGTAGCAGTTCTTATTTCCTCTGTCTACCTCCATGTCAAGTTCACAAATGGTGGACTTAGGTTCTCTCTATTTTATTTTTCATTTTCATTTTGTTTTATTTTCCTATTTTTCTATTTTTAGAACAGTTAGGGTCAGGGTTAAAAGTGATCAGTCACACTGTCACATCAGTCACAATCTGATGATGTGATCATAACATTGGTCATGAGACTTGGAAGAACAAAGTAGAAGGTTCTAGAACAAATGACATCATACAACATGGGTACTACATGTTGACCTCATATTCTACACATGGTCATTTAGGGTAGGGTACACAGTAGTGAGCACAGACCATCAGTAGTAGTATAAAAGGTAGACTAGTTTGTAAAGAGATCTCTATCGAGTTCTCTTGTGTTACTCAATACAAGAGTTGTTCTTCTGTTCCACTCTAAGGACTTTAGACCATAACAGCTAGACTAATATTCAGATAAGGGTAGATCTACTTATATAAGCTCTTATATATATTATAGAAGGTAGTCTGTCACATGGTACAGTACTTACAATATAGACTATTAAATATAATTATCTAATAAGGTTTAAGCATGATAATTGATAAAGAAAAAAGAAATAGATAAATATATAACAATAGATCAAGAGATGTAAATAAGATTATCACTGATAGTATTACATAATCATTACCTTAGAATGAAATTTTGAAGTTCTCCTTACAGTTCTCTTATATTACTCAATATAAAAGTGTATCTTTTATCTTAGCTTTCATATTTAAGTATTTTAGATATATTAGAGTTAACATAAGAGAACTCAATGGAGTTCCAAGTATAAAACTGTCTATCCTATATATACTAGACTACTGGTCCATACTATACTTCTATTAGCCTACCCTAAACTGCTGTGTGATATCCTTAAGATTAGCATATGTAAAATATGTTATATGATATTATCTTGTTCCAGGACCTTCTACAATATTCCATGTGAATATGGAACATGTGACTTATGACTGTGATAGTATTATGTAATATGTGACCAATATGTGACAGTTTGTGACAGTTTTGTGTAACATTATACTAATCTCTAACTTTAAGTTTCAAAATAAAAAATAAATATAAAATAAAATAAAAATAAGAAAAGAAAATAGATAGAATCTATTATCTTCAGCCCTAACAAATAAATACTCTGTATACTTCAGTTTGATAATTGACTATACTTAATGCTAAACTCTGGTATTAATAGCAATATACTTATTTTTTATCAAGTACTCACTATCTTAAACTCTAGTTTCATTTTCTAAAGTTGTAACCAAACAACAAGTAGTTGGCACAGTACATAAGCTGAAGCCAAGGTTGTTTGGAAAGTTTGTAATATTGCATTTTCTGGTAAGTTTCCATACTTGATCCAAATTCAGTCTAAACTCTATATACTTTTGTATTGAAATTACAAACAATAGACTTTATTTTTCTTATTTCTATTTTTCATTTTTATTTTTATTTTATTTTATTTTATTTCTTGAACTTAGGGTTAAGGTTAGTGTGATGGTCACATATCAGTCACAGGTCACACAAGACAGTCACAACCACAGTTACATAGAATATAGAACATTGTAAAAGATTCTGAAAGAATATGATGTTATATAACATATTAAATATATGTTGACCTTAAGACAGACATATGATCATTTAGGATAGGCTAATTGCAGTAGTAGCATGGACTATCAATCTGGGTATATAAGGTAGACAATCTTATACAGAGTTCTCTATTGAGTTCTCTTGTATTAACCCAATACAAGATTCTTATTTTTGATCTACTCTAAGATCTTGAGTTTATAACATTTTGCTCTTAAGTATGAACTATATCTGACAGTATTTGTTAGATAAGAAACATGTCCAAAAAAAGAAATTATCTATAAGAAAATTACAGAAGATGTGAGATGAAGTATGGAAACATTATTCAATATATATGGATATGAATTCTGGATGACTTTAGCTTCAGTAGGCATGGTGTATTTTTATATGTTACAGTGGTTATATTTAGGAAGAAAATATTAACAAAAAGTGAAACATGAAGGAAATTGGACTTCTGAGCATAGACATCTAAAACAGTACACTCCACTAGTTGATTTTCAAGATAAGAAACTATAGAGTATCTATATATCTTAAATACCAGTACTCAATAACTAAGACTATATCTAAGGATTGGAGAAGACAGATAACTACTTTGGATATACTAAAATTCTTGGAAATGGAATCCATAATTCTATAGAGATTATGAGAAACTATGTAATCAGTTATGAAGTGATTAGACATGAAATAGAACTAGGTAGATCTATACTAGAAGAGTATGAGTAAACAAATGGAAAGATATTCTCTTCCACAGATGTTTAGAGCAGATTAGATGCTAGGTAAGTATTATCTATAATATAGTTGGATGGACTAAATATATTCAGTGGGTATATAACAATGTTTTAGAAAAAATATGGATTTACTAGCACCTACCAATCTATTTACACTTCCAATTCTCTTCTGGTGTAGATCAACTCTCTTTATTCCACCTCAGGCATTTTTACTAGACTTTCTGACAACTTTATGGATCTCCACTCCTACATCCAAGGACTAGCCAGACTCAGGGTAACTCACTTACAAGTCTCCATTTCCTAAATAACTACTTTAGGTAGGATACTTAGTATATAAGCTAGTAGTTATACTGTAAACCCTTATCCTGAAAATTGACCAAAACTGACATTTACTTCTGGTATTGGTGATAACATACCTTAACACCTTCCAGTAAGCTTGTTTTCCACAAGACCTCTAAATTCTGAACTGAAATATGTGACTAGTGCAACTAGTAGGGGTACAGCATATAAACTGAAGCCAAAGATCATTCAACATCTGTGTTCTGCATATCTGGATAATGTATACTTACTCATCTGCCTTCCAAGGACTTACTATAGGTCTTGGATAACAAGGTGTGAACCACATCTGATAGTGGACATAAATATATGACATATGACAGTCTTACAACTGTGCAACTATTGTTGAATAAATATTCTGCTTATTCATACTCATGCTGTGATCAGCATAGCATAACTAAGTGATGATACACAGCCCTCACAATGAGTTGCTCGAGTGTTATCTATTTATATTACTCATACTCAAGCTCTCTGCTAACAATCTTACTATATTGGTAAGTGTCCATACTGGGGGAACCTGGGTGTGTGGTTATAGCCCTAGTAGAGTAGTGCCCGGTTACATAAGTCGCCAGTTGTCCACACTGTGCGTTGCTGCTTTAGGGTTTATGCTTGTGATGCACTTTCTGTAAATAAGAGTGATATGATTTAATTAATGTCACTCCATCTATGGGTAAATGAAATATGAGGACTTAGATGCTATGCTATGTTATGCCGACTTGATTTTTTGTAGGTGGGTGTCGCTTATGTAAGGAAGGTATCTAATGCCTGAAGTCCGTCCAAAACTGGACCAACATCATGGCTGGACGAACACTGAACACTGCAACTGCCTTGCGTCGCCTTATGACAGAGTACAAGCAGCTGACTGCTGGAGGTTCGTTATAAATTGTGACTGGATTCATGGGTGTCTGATTGTTTCATTACCAGGTTCACCTGATGGCATGTTCACGGCCGGTGCGTTATCCAACACGGCCCAGCTTGGCCAAGGAAGCTGGATCTTGCGGCAGGTCCAATATCTGAGTCCAATTTCTTCATTTGGGAAACATTGATTGCTGGGCCTAAGGATACACCCTTTGTGAGTCGACTGGTGTTGATCATTTAGCATGATCGAATGTTAATTGGTCCCATAGGAGGGTGGTATCCTCACAGCGAAGCTTACCTTTGTGCGCTTTGATTTCTTCAAATTGATTTTTTGTCATGGTCGTTTTCTGAATTGTGACTGTTTGTAATCAGCCGAATGACTATCCACTATCCCCCTTCAAGATGAAATTTGAGCCTCCTATATTCCACCCAAATAGTGAGTTTCAGATTTATGATTGATTCTTATGTGGCTAAACTCGAAGCACCCACTGCAAAAAGTTTACCCAGATGGAAACGTTTGCATCTCAATCCTTCATACGCCAGGCGACGATCCCACAATGTATGAATCTGCTTCTGAGCGGTGGAGCCCCGTTCAGAGCGTAGAGAAAGTCATCTTGAGTGTGATTTCAATGTTAGCAGGTCAGTGAAGTTCTCTTATTATATATCATCCATTTGCCATGCTTATCCCACATCAATCCTTCCCCTGTTCTTCACAGAACCCAATCTCGAAAGCGGCGCCAACATAGATTGTTGCAAGCTCTATCGCGAGAACAAAGCGGAATATGAGAGGATCGTAAGACGATCAATCAGAGAACAATTAGGATTGTGAACAAGTATAGATATAGACAGTGGTACACATCTGGATTGTAGTAAGTATGACAAGACGGCATCATGGGTTCTTCCTTGACGGCTGAAGATGTCATAGCTACATTTCTCCTTGTTCCTTCCCATCTACATTTTGCTGTATTCCATGCCGAGGTCAATCTGACGTCCTACAGATTACATGAATCTACACTATTCCATTGTTGACTTAAGAGAGTGGGAGACATCCTGGTGAACGGGGACCAATACCAATATGTACTTCAGGCCTCCAACCTGAGATCCGGACGCTACCATCCAAGCGATCTGGGGTGATGGTAATTAAGAAATAATCATACATTAGCTCGCAGGTGTAGGTGGGATAAAATTATCCAATGCTCATGGAAAGAATTGTCGAACCACTAAGCATCGTCTAGGATAAGTCGTGGAACGATGTTCATGGCCATCAACTAAAAAAACTCGAATGTCAGTTCGCACGAAACCTGGTACAGGATAGAATAATCCACCTCTTGGAATAATAGCTTGGCAGCATATGGAATTGTCAACGACGACATTTTTTTGGAACTCTTGCAGTATGTACACCACCCGTTATAGCCCATCAAACCACATTGCTGACAGGCGTTGACCTCAAAGATATCTGATGAGATCATCAGCCGTTCCAAGAGCAGCTGGGTGGCACCATAACCAATTAGGCAATCTCGTTCCATCTCTCCTAGACGCAGTCCGCCTTCTCGAGACCGCCCTTCTGTCGGTTGTCGTGTAAGAGTTGCACGCGGTCCCCTATGCATTCAAGCTCACGATCAGTACCAGTGTGAAAAAAACACCCAATTCAAGGGGTGACAAACAGTGCAAAGACAAGAAGCTATTTTGGGGAATCATGTTTACCTGGCTCGAGCATGCATCTTATCCATGACCATATGTTCTGGAATGATATGTTCGTAATCAGGTTGCCAATGCTCGGACGATCATCTACTCACTTAATTTCTGTTTGAAACCGGACATTCGGTTTGCACTCGTGACCATTGTAGGTTGCGTAGCTGCTTACCTGATAATATATGGGGCCGAAGTACACATAGGCTTCGAGAGGCTCGCCGGTGATGCCACTTGTCAACATATCCTTCCCGGCATAACTAAAACCATTGTCAATAAGAATTCGACTCATATCTTCGACCTAGGACACCAAATCAAATAAGGTTAGCCCTCTGTTAGTTATGAAAGGTTAGTTCAAGTGCTGTTGTCTTTACTTTCGATCCCCCAAAAGCTGTGCCGTATTGAAGTTTTCCTGTCAACACACCCGCCTGTTAACATAAGATACCGAGTAAGCGGAATATGTTACGTAGACGAGAAGGCTAGAAGGTTCATGACGTACCTTTCCAGCTAATAGCTCTATCATCTTACCGACCGTCATGCGCGATGGGAATCCGTGGGGATTCATGATTGTATCTGCATGTCGGCTTAGTTTATACATAATAAGTTCTAGTTTGGTATACCGGGACTGATTCCTTGATCATTGAATGGCATATCCTCTTGGTTTACAATCAATCCACAAACGCCCTTTTGACCGTGCCTTGAGCTAAACTTGTCACCCAATTCTGGACGCCGTGTTTGCCGAATAAGAACTTTGATCAATGTCTGCTCATTCTCGGTGTCCGTAATCATGACCTTGTCTATGTGCCCAGCAACAGGACTCTTGTAAGACATTGGCGTATTTTTGTAAGGCACGGAAGCGGCCTGGCCTGTAAACGAATTGTCCGATGCATTCGTGGGTGATTGTTTGTTCACATAGATGTCACCTGGGTCGATTCGTTCACCTACACCAGCGAGACCATCTGACTGTATAATATCGTATCGTTTTTGCACCACACCATTTTCGTCAATAGGGGCATCGGCAAGACGGTCAAAGCTGGATGCTGCACCCTTAGAATCCAATCCAGTTGCTATCCAGTGACTTGCTACTCACGTCCCATTGGGATATTTCCGTATTAGCGTTGCGTTCTTTCGGAGGACCTGACAACGCCCATAGCCTCGGTCTAGACTGGCCTGATGTTTTGTCAGGGATCGGAAACATAGGGGATAGACATCACTTGCTTTGTTGAGAATCAATGCATCCTCGATATCATACCCAGAATAGCTCATCACAGCGACTGTCGCATTCTGCCCTGCAGGCAGCTTGTCGTATCCAATCAGCTCGATTGTCTTTGTCTTGACCATCGGCTTCTGTGGATACACACTCAGGTATAAAAGAGTGTCGATTCGATTGAATTGATTGTACCCAATTGCACCAATAGCTTGTTTACCCATGGCACATTGATACGTATTACGGGGAGATTGGTTGTGATGGGGGTAGGGAATGAGCCCAGCAACGGCACCCAAGAGGGTGAATGGTTCGATCTCAAGATGTGTGGTTTGAAGGGTGATGTCGGATTCGTGGAGGGCAATGTAAGTGTCATTTTCTTCATTTACATCAAGGTATTCAACAAGTCCCTTTCGTAAGAAATCATTAAAGACGAGTGTCTTTTCTTTGAGTTGCTAATTGAGGACTGTTAGGAGGTCCTAAGAGAATTCCAGAAATGAAAAAAGGCGGAAGCAAGTCCAGGGTATTCTTTTGTTCAGGTTCTTGAAAGGGGCCCAACCCGAATGCAATGGCTTGAAACTCAGGAGACTTACCTTCATATGTTCTGAAGTCACCTTCGGTAGCGCATTTTCCACTATAATCATAGGCCGGCAGATACGCCCTCCATCACTCGCGATGTGAACAGCTCGGTGATGGTGGTTGACATAAATGCTCACGAATTCGCTGAACTTGTTTGACCTGCGAAGCTTTCGGAACTGGGCTACAAAGCGCGTCGGATGTCGTGTAAGACCGATGATGGTTCCATTGACGTTAACGACAAAAGTATTTGGCCCATATATCTCTGTCCCCGTTGCCAACCGAATATCTAAGCAATATGATGTCACTGGAACAAGTTATCCATATAGCAACTTACCTTCGACACCGAGCATGAATGCCAAGTGGATTATCGGCTCTTCTTCGACGTCGGTGGTAATGTGAGTCATCAGTGCTAGATTTTTTACCAGCCCGCATGCCTCTCCTTCCGGTGTATCACTGGGACAAAGTACTCCCCACTGGCTGGGTTGTAACGCTCTAGGACCGCTAACTTTCCTCGTCTTCTCGAATTGAGAAGAAATGCGGGTCATCATTCCAAGGGCCGAAATGAAACTCAAGCGACTGAGAACATGAGTGACACCTGCTCGCTCCATCTTGAACCGTTTAAGTGACCAGTTACCTGTCGAGATAGCGCGTACAAATCCGGCAGTCAGGTGGTCACCCTGAAACTGCATTGTATTATATGCGTCAAACTCAGTCGTTCGTGATGGTTTCTTGAGAACTTTATCTATAGCGCTCTTCAAGTTAGAATTGTATGTTTTGAATAGATCCTCAAAGAGCAATGCCAATAACTGCCCGGCACTAATAGAGAATTAGCAACTAGTCAACATCCGAACAAGGGAAGACTTGTTTCAAGGATATGAGAAAACCCAATAGCCACTCACAGCTCCAAACGCTTGTTACCGACATAGTCACGATCATCCACCATATTTTCATCGTCCATTGCCATCAGAACACGCCGAGTCATGGTGGCGACAAAGATGGCTTTGGGTCTCAGGTCAAGACCGCCCACCGGTACATGTGCCAGCACGATGGTTGCAAGAGCTTCTAAGGCTTCTTCCCATGCAGGCCGCCGAGGTCCCACCACTCGTCTGTTGACCTTCACTCTTGTCCCGATATATTCCAATGCTTGCTGCCTGGTAAATATGCCAAGCTTCGCGGCATCTTCGAGATTAGCAGAAAATGCGATCTTGTATGCTTCTGTGTTTCCAGCTGTGAGTAACAGAATCTCCTTGTCCGACTGGACACCGAGTGCTTTCAATGCGATGACAATAGGCACGTCTTCATGGATAGAGTTGTGACGGAGATATATTCTACCCTTTTTTGTGGCTACGTAGGTTTTAGACTTGAGGCCACCATGAGTTGATCTGTAGTTATTTTGAAATGTGATGAGCATCCAGGCCAGCTAAAGAAATGGAGAGCTCGTACGATGTGCATGATGCCTGGACGACCCCCTTCACACTATCCGTTTCCACGATGATACGATTCTTGCTAAGCTGTTCTTGTACCAGGATAACTTTCTCTGTGCCCTTCACCACAAAATAGCCACCAGGATCAAGCGGACATTCCGACATTCGAGCAAGTTCGGACTCATTTTTACCTGTCAGAACACACTTTTTGCTCCGCAGCATGATTGGGAGCCTCCCAATATTGACATTTCGTTGGACGATGTTCTTCCCTCTAGTATATTGAATGGTGACAATGATGGGGGCACTATACGTCGTATCTCGCAATCGACATTCGTGAGGTGTAACCTTCTTCTCGACCGTTTCCATCTCATTCCTGTCGGGAAATCCAACATTTATGTCAGTGTACTTGAGCCAAAATCGAGGGTCCACGTCGGAAATTATCTTATTATTGGCTTTTACAATATTCTTGATGTCAGTGTCCACAAAATAATTGAACGAGTCGATGTGTTGTTTGACAAGGCCTTTCACTTGTAGAAAAAACGGAAGAAGCAGCCATTTGTCCTTATGTCATTATCTCTGTTGAGCAACGTTCCGAAATCTATTCTAGAGCAAGACAGACCTCAACAGTCTTGACCGGCTGCATCAATCTTAATTCTTCCAATGGAGGCTGATGGAATCGAGTTCTATCGTTTTTCCTTGAAGCCATGTGAGGACTTAATCGAAGTCACGTGAACAGACCATATCAGTACACTGTACACACTGTTCACTATCGGAAGGGATCGATGGTACCGCCAATGTCTAACTCAACCCCGCCGCGGTCTGTGTCTACATCTGCTCTCACTCTGAAGCGTCAGTTAGCAGAACTCACAAAGAATCCGGTCGAGGGCTTCTCGGCAGGTGCAATTCCTAATCTTTGCGATTCCTGTCTTTGCTTGACTGCAGTATCCTTAACAGGCCTCGTTGACGATAGTAATTTCTACGAATGGGAAATTATGATCATTGGGTAAGTGCACATGTCTTGATCTTAATGTTGGACATATATTAACTCGCTAACAGGCCACCCGACACCCTCTAGTATGTTTTAAACTAATGTTGATACGTCAGTCTTTTAATGCTTGTACAAGTGAAGGCGGCTTCTTCAAGGCACGTCTTACTTTCCCGGAACAATATCCGTTGTTACCTCCCAAGATGAAGTTTCTCTCAGAAATGTGGCACCCCAGCAGTACGTCTCACAATGCGACAATCTCATAGACTTTATGAAACACATTCCAAGTTTACTCCGATGGCAATGTGTGCATATCTATTCTGGTTCGTTTTTCCGTGTCTTGAGATGAGTTCATGTTGATTCTACCCACAGCATGATCCTGGAGAGGATCAGTGGGGATATGAGCATGCGTCAGAGCGATGGTCGCCAGTACACACTGTTACAACTATTGTAAGTGACCATCGGCTTATACACAAAGATGAAGATTGATGCTTTTCAGTTGATGAGTGTGATCTCGCTCCTTTCTTGTGACCCTCCGGACTGTAACAGCCCTGCCAATGTTGACGCGGCGAAGGACGTTCGAGAGAATATTCAAGGTTCGTGTCTCTCCGATAATGTGCGCTCCTCTCCTGGAAAATGGGCTCTAGGTTACAGGAAGAAGGTTCGGAGGTTGGCTCGTAAGAGCGCCGAGGAAGCCTTTGATTAGCCTTGTCGTTGTATTCTTCATTCACTTGCATGTACTTTTGGTCTATTCATTTATCCTTAGTACTACCAAAATGGCATTTCCTATCATCATCGTAGTGTCATCATTTCCTAGAAGCTTTCGGATGTGTGTGATTTGTTGTCCAACACATGGTGCCTGCGTCGCCTGCAAACGTGACAGCGACACATGTGACGACGCAGTTATACATTTCATCTCATCCCGCCATCCCGCCATGTCAGAGAAAGTGTCCCATTCAAAACGTATCAGGTCGACATTGTGTTAATTAAAGGCTTATTTTGATTTATGTGTAGGTCCTCTGGTCTCTGTTCTTGCTCCTTTAGGTTTGTGAAGAGACAAATCAATCTCAAAACAACTGTGATTCAATTCAGTTGAAATGAATACAGAGCCTGATTCGGACTTCGACTTTAATCCTGGTGCATATGCCCCAGAGAATGCAACGGCTCAAAAGCATATTGATCCGAAAGGGAGGAAACGACGGCAGGAAGTTTTGGAAGTTTCATCAAAAAGACCGTTTAAGCGTAGAAGTATGAAGACTCAGAGTTGTATTGGTATGCCACTGACTGATTTATAAAATAAATTTCTTTGCTAGAGCTCCATACAAATAATCCGGAAGGTTCAAATCAACTGTTGAAATACTTCGGTGCGTGATTGGGGTTGTGTCCCGTATGTTTGTTGTCGAACATCAAGACAGGAGTAGAAGACCTCGAGTCAAGCTCGGAATCAGATCTCGAAACGGCTGATCGGACTACAGAGAATGTGCTGTTGAGTTCTGATTGGGAAGTGGATCCAGAAGGCAGCCCACCTGTTGTTTTGAAATCGATTACAGCGCTTTCCAAAGCTAATCCGAATTCGTCACGGTCAACAAGTCCAAGGATTACACTGCCCGCGCCACAAGGCCAGGCCGCGGACGATTCGGTGACTGGTAAGCTCTCGTGGCGACGGATGAATTTCGCTTACTCCTCATGTAGAATCCGAGTCTGAAGACAAGAATACCTTATGTATGTCCATCCTATAATACTCTATTTTGCTACCCAGTATACTTCTACAGTATCCGTGAATCCCACCTCAAAAGCAGACTCTGAAACTGAAACTGATTCCGGAGATGATAGCCTACTTCTAGGTGAGAATGTTGTCCCGATTGGATTGGTCGAGTGGACATATAACAGTCACGTTTCCAGTCCGTAAACCCCTGAGGAACCTGTCAGCTTCTTGTTCGAGCTCCGCCACTGAGTCTGACACCGACGAGGATCTTTGTGGTGCATTAGATGTATGTGAACCTTGGTGTTGCAACTCGCAATGATGACCATCTGTGGACAGGATCTCAAACCACGCCCAGGATTTCCTTTGGGGTTTGAACAGCAACATCATAAACCATTCATCTTGGATGAGGGAGCAAAAATACAGGTCCCCGCTTCGATCAATACGTATCTGCGCGATTACCAACGGGAAGGTGTCAAATTTCTTTGGAGACAGTATCAGGAAGGCAGAGGTGGCTTACTTGGTGATGACATGGGCCTTGTGAGTGAGACGGCTTCCGAATCTAATAATTCTGACGTGTTGATCCATTTTCATTTCCAGGGTAAGTAGAAGCGAAATAGATGTCAATTATAGTAGGGCTTACTCCCATATCTTCTGACGGCAGGAAAAACCATTCAAGTGATCTCTTTCTTATCGGCCGTAATGTGCAAAAGTGGTGTAGTAACCGACAAGGATCGCCGTCGTAAACATGTCTCTCGCCTACAGGATCGAACAGCTTGGACAGAACGTCGCGAACTACCGCCCGCGGACTCTCGATGGCCGACGTGTCTCATCATTGCCCCCAGTACAATTGTGCCCAACTGGGAAAGAGAACTTGCCACTGTGAGTCATATCAGGTCGTATATTTAGTTCATCCAAAAGTTGCCCTCATCAAACACAGTGGGGCTATTTCGAAATCGGTTTGTATGCTGGCGGTCGCAAAGAACGGGAGCCAGTGCTCCATGACTTTAGGATGGGACGCTTGGATATTGGTGCGGATGAGCTTCATTAACATAGGCCTATCAAAGAATTTGCTGACACTGGGCTATTCTTAGTGGTAACAAGCTTCGAAATTGCTCGCAAGGACATAGACCTTCTCGATAGTTTACCTTGGAGTTGCATATTTGTCGATGAGGTACACCGCGTAAAAAATGTGTCCTCAAAACTCACACTCGCGCTACATCAATTCACATCTGGCCGTCGATTTGGCTTGACAGGTACTATGATTCAGAATTCGTATCAGGAAATGTGGACTATTTTGGACTGGACTAACCCGGGACAATTGGGAACTTCTCGCCAATGGTACAGGCTCGTCGTGAAGCCCTTGACCACCGGTCAGTCAGCTGCAGCTACAGAAGAAGAACGTGCTAAGGCACAAGTATGTTCCTTTTCTGCGCCTGTAAAACCTTTTCTCAGAGTCGATTTTAGATGGTCGCTCATGTCCTCAAGAACAAACTTCTCCCCGAATTCTTCTTGCGCAGGTGGGTTCTTCCATCAGTATCATGGCTCGCCTATTATTTATTTGTCTCGTATTGCAGGACCAAAGAAATCATTAGAGATCAGGTACGCCAAATTATTTAGAGATGTTGATTGTCTGTTGACGGTTAATATAACAGCTTCCCAAGAAGACTGACCAAGTTGTCTTTTGTCCTCTGAGCCAAGCGCAGATCGTGGCATATAAACGTATATTAGACATGGACGCCGTACAGAATTTGATTCACCGAGAAGATCCATGTCCATGTGGTTCGAACATAAGGTTGGGAACTTCTTGCAAACTTACGTCCTGCCAAACCTGATCAGAGGTTCTATATAGTCGAAAAAACTGCTGCCGTCAATTCGTCGCAGGAGATGTGTTTCGTTATATGTCTATCTTAATTAAATTATCAAACCATCTAGCCTTAATACTACCAGGTAGGTCATGTGTAAAAAATTTTCTCCATCGCTCTTATTTTATTTCACCACTCAGGACCGAATGATTCACCTGAACAGGTGCATTACTCATTCTTCATCTGATCCTTTGAAGCAGAAATTCACACCAGTGTTCACCAGACAGCACGCAACAGAGCACTTACTGACATTGTGTTTCCTAGTGGAAGTGTCCCAAAGTATGGAACAGCCATGATGCAGCCCCGTTATTGTGGTAAATGGGCGGTATGTCCTTATCATGATGCAAAGCCTTCGGAATCCTGAATGGCCATGTGTTCCCCAGACACTAGAAATTTTATTACACGAATGGTCAAAGGATTCTTTGAACAAGGTCCTCATCTTCACTAAATCTGTCAAGTTGTTAGACATGTTGGATTTCCACCTAAAAGCACAAAGTATGCTATTGAGGTTGATTTGAACCTCATTAATATTAATTTGTCCTCCAGGTTATGGATTTGTTAAACTTGAAGGAAGCACTAAGCAATCTGACCGTCAGCTTTTAATTTTCGATCAGTGGATACCCTTACAGATTGCTGTTAGTCTAGGCATGCCAATGATTGACAAGTTCCAAAAAGATCCCAAGGTTTTCATTTTCCTGATCTCCACTCTTGCGGGTGGTACGGGCCTCAATCTCACAGGTGATGTCCCTTCTTACCTTACGAACGCATCAGAATTCGATGACAATCTGTGACTACTGTCCAGGTGCCAACAAGGTTGTCATTTTTGGTAAGATTTAGTATTCGGCTGGTTATATGAAACTCTTTGATTGCTTCCATGGGACAGATCCGAACTGGAGTGAGTTTCCACACTATCTTGTTCACCCCTCGCACTCTCACGACATTGTGTTTGGTAAGACCCTGCCCACGATCTACAGGCCATGGACAGGCGAGCAACGCTCTTTCCGTAATCCTTTCCACACACTGATAACTTATCGATTTTCTTCTGCCCTACTCTTTGAAGAGCCTTCCGGTTCGGCCAGACACGTGATGTTTCAGTCTATCGACTCCTCGGAGCAGGTTCTATTGAGGAGTTGATATACGCTCGCCAGATCTACAAACAGCAGCAAATGGAGATCGGCTATAATGCAAGTATACAGACAAGGTCAGGTATCACTCGACTTCTACAAGCTTCCCTACCTCCTGCCGATATTGGAGCTTACCATCATTGAATACTCAGGTACTTCGAAGGCATCCAAGGCGACAACGCCAAGCAAGGAGAGCTTTTCGGGATCGCAAATATCTTCAAGTTACACGAAGACCAACTAGCGACAAAAATGGCGGTATGGTATTTTCTAGAACTCTTCATGTCGACCATATGTGACCAATTGGGGTCGATACATTTTTGGTTCAGATCGAGAAGGCCAATCTGGCAGAACTTGACTGGGCCTTAGCCAACATGGGAAGCAGAAGGTCACAGAAGGCTAAAAAGTCGGCTGTGGAGATGATCGAAGCGGGAGCTCGGGCCAGCAAAGAAGATGTACGGGAATGGCTCCTTTTCTTTGTTGATGCTGACGTCTTTCCATGCAGTCCACGTTGAAGGGTCTGAGTGCGTTGTTGTTTGACGACGAGGGTGTGCATGCATTTTCAGGGAGATGACTTCCAATGTTCTGACGCGACCCTCAGCCCTCCGACCTTCGAACCTGAGCGAGGGAAATTCAATTCAGACTATGCTCAATACTATCGGAGTTAAATATAGTCATCATAATGATGAGGTCCTCCTCCCAAGTCGAATTGAAGAGGAGAGAACCAAGAAAACACTCATGGCATGTCGTTCTCGGGTCGTTCTCAAAATATGTTCTGAAAACATTTGGAACTGCGTAGAAAGTGCGACAAAAACGTCAAGCGAAAGGTAGGCATTCACGGGATGAGAAACCTCAACCCCAAGAACAATGGCCGCCAGTCCGAAGACACCATAAGTCACAACCTCTGCTTTCTCCAGAAGAGCAGTATGCAGATCATTCTCATATATCACTTATGCTCATTTCTGGTGTCGTTTTCAGATTAGCGTCCCGGCATAATGCTCTCGTACAGCTCGGGATGGTTGATAGCCCAGAAGAAGTACCTTTATTTGCTAGAGAATTGTCAGTGATTTTTTCCTTCCAATATTCTCCCCACTGATCACTCGAGATGTGATACCTAGCGCTAAACAATCTCTCGAAGCTCAGCACGAGATTATTGCTGAACTGGACAAGTGGGTGAGGTTGCAGGAAGCAGACTCAGATTAGATAAAGATGGTACATTTAGATGGAGATTGACAGGAGTTGTTGCTTACTGCATTGACTTACTCTATAGTAGCCTCTGCAGAAACATTGGGCAATTGTACCCAGTGTGTTATAGCAATAGTCGGTCATTCATGGGTATTAGGATAGCCTTGAGTACCTCTTGAGTATTGAGAAACGATAACGTTGTAATGATTGATGACACATGATTGTTAATCTTCTTCAACTTTTGTCATGTCGCGTAGGTCAAGCTTCGCTTCATTCGATACTTGTGTCTCACAATTTGAGCAGAGTCCGCTAGAACAGACGTATTTACTTTGACAGATTCCAATATTGAGCCCCATTCAGGTATCTACACATCCCCTTTTCTATCAACGACATGATGACTTATAAGAACTGCTCAACGAAGACATCAAAGACCTTCAGCCTTCAGAGTTATATGATCTCAATCAGGTGCTTCCGTTCTCACTACATCATTGGAACGTGAAAGGTCGAACTGAGTATATCGGGTGATCCAACATATTAGCGAGCATTTGAGGACACTTATTCTGATGGACCTCTTGTTCATGACTTGGCCCCGCTCTCGGTCCTTCGTTCGGAATATGAAGCCAATGATAATCATGCTTTTGTGAAAGAGATCAATTGGTTGATCGAAAATGGATACAAGCGAATCCAAAGGATTAAAGGTGTGTATTTGAGTTTCATCTTGAGGGAACATGGATTTTGATCCTGATTCTTAGGTGATGGTGACTGCTTTTACAGAGGTGACCAAGGTGCCTCTTTCTGTAGACATATTGGTATCTGATCTACCTTGATTCTTGATGACTAGCTATCGGATTTGCATTTCTAGTCCAACTCTTAGGGAGCTCTGACCAAGAAATGGCTGTGATGACTACTCTGTCAACTCTGGCGGCTACGCGTCAGCTCCTGGAGGAGACCGGTGTGCAGGAGCTCGTCTATGCAGACTTCTATGATCAGACTGTTCAACTAGTCCAAAAGATAATTGTCCCTGATGAAAAGAAAGCCGTATTGACGCTGGATAGTTTATTGGAATTTTTCAGGGATGCCCAAGGTAAGTATGACCTTGAGCGATAGAATTACCAGAAGCCACTCAGCAAGAGTCGAATAGAATCAAACATGATTGTAATGTATCTCAGGCTCGTTACGGTGTGCAAAACCTTTGAACACTGCTATCTAGCCACTCATTCGTTTCTCCTGTGTAGGCCTCTCATATTCAGGCTCACGTCGACGAATTCGAGTCTTTTCTTTTCCATCCAGAAACGAGGGAAGCCATGTCGGTGCCTGATTTTTGTAACCGAGTTATGGGCCTAGGAAAGGAAGCAGGCAAGTCTTCAGAGCGAAGCCTAGCTAGTGCAAAATTGTCCTGATATGTGGTGGCGTTGTCAGATCATGTCGAAATCAAAGCACTGTGTGATGCTTTCAGATGGAATGTTAAAGTTGCCTATCTGAATGGCCAGAGCAAGAACGAGGTGAACTTCGTCAAGATCCCAGAAACTTCTTATCCTAGTTTTGAGCCAGTCACTTTACTTTACCGGTACGAATATTCTGTTTGGATATCGATTAATGAGGCTTAAACTGGGGAGGAGCACAGTCCCGGGCACTATGATATCTTATCAGAATGAAGATGCTAGCATGACCTTGCATGTCCAATTGATAAAGATACTGATATGTTGGTGTTGCGGTGAACTTCTATTTCGGCACAAGAGATAAGCTCTTTTTCACCCCCTTCCTTCGGGTCCTCTGATAAGAAGATAAGTGAGAGTTCAACTGCCTGTGGGTGTTTGTGCATACTCGTGTTGTCATCACCCTTTTCCTTGAAGAAGCCTTTTTAAATCAACATAACTGTTCAAATTAGATTCCAAACCCATCCACAAAGTTGGAGATTGTGAGTCAACCCTTTTCGAAAAAGATCAGATATGTGATAATTGGCCGGGAAACGAGAAATTAAGTCAGGAATCAGAGGAGAGCATTCCGATATCCTAGATGGATTCGTAGCTGATTGGATTAGGCCCAGCTTGGAGAGTTGTATTTCTGAGAATGAGAAAGTTCATAGAAATAGGCAAGATTAAATGGGTCAATAGAAAAAATAGTGAGAAAACTAAGTGATAGTGATAGTTGCAAGCTGTTGAAACATTATGATTATGTTGCATGTGATTTACACTCAGATAAAGAAGTCTGTGGAAGTTACATAGAGGGGTGGATGAAGTGAGTATACTTATTTGTGAGTTGTACGTAGAATGCAGATGACAACCTTGGTTCCAACTTATGTGTTGTGCCAACTATTTGCTATATGGTCATAACTTCAAAGAGCAAGAGAAGAAGAGAGTAAAGCATTCTGCTTATAGTCATACTGTGATCAATAGCAGTGCTTACAATGAGTCTGAAATGTGTCATATATATCCTGTAGGTATGTAAACCTCAGTAGATACACTGTTGCTAATCAGTTTAACAACATTGCCTGAGAACCACTAAGTCCATTAGTATGCTTGGTTTGATTCTCAGAACATGTAGATCGAAATAACAATACCAAGCTTGGCCAAATATCTCCCATATATAGATTCTGTATCCTGTTGCATTATGATGACAGCCGAATCCACGACTGAACTACTTAGCCAGGCGAATGAGCTCCTTACCTCTCATGCCATATTGATAGATAAAATACGCTCCGTGCAATTGAAATTTCGGCAGCAGTTACGAACTTTACCCCCGCCGGCGGAGGAGCTACTCAAACTTCCTATTGCACCTTCACCTCCGTTAGCTCCCAACGATGATTTACCATTGCCTTCCCCTACCTTCAAGCTCGAGGAATCAGAACCATGTCGCCCAGACCTACCTCTAGTAAAGAAGGCCAGATCTCTCAGATACCAAAACTACGTGCCAGAGGAAGAGACTATTCGGAACGACTATTCCCAACGATACGTGGATGGTGGAGAGTGGCCTCAAAACTGGGTAATAGGTGCTGAACTCGAGCATAGATTCAAAGAGTAAAATTTTTGTCTTTTCTTTTAAAGATCAACGATTAAATGCATTCTTAGATATCCCAAACAACAAAGACTCTTGACGTTGAAGAAGAATTCTGTCAACAATCATTCAACACCACCTTACTACCTTTCATATACGGAGTTGTCATCTCTTCACCCAAATAAATTTGATGTGATCCTCCTCGATCCTCCCTTCTCGTCATCATTCGGGTGGGATCAACTTCAACAACTCCCTATTCCAAGTCTTGCTGCAGATCCGAGTTTCATTTTTCTCTGGGTTGGAAGTGGTGCTGGAGAAGGCCTGGAAAGAGGGAGGGAAATTCTTGCGAAATGGGGATACCGTCGCTGTGAAGATGTTGTCTGGGTCAAGACGAATAAAACTTCGAATAAGGGACCAGGGGTTAGTCTTTCCCCCTCCGTCTGCACATCATTGACATGGATCGTCTATTTTGATAGACTGATCCACCGACCACCTCGCTGCTGACAAGGACAAAGCAACATTGTCTCATTGGCATTCGTGGAACAGTTCGACGCTCGACTGATAGTTGGTTTGTGCACTGTAATATTGGTGTGTAAACTCAAGATCAATTCGCGATTTTCCCAAACAATGTAATGCTCTTCTCCCTAGATACCGATGTTATCATTTGGGAAGGCGACTCAGCAGATCCAACGCGAAAACCGCCAGAAATGTATACCTTGATCGAAAATTTTTGCCTAGGGATCCGACGGCTCGAGATATTCGGACGTCCCTCGTCACTTCGCCGAGGTTGGATCACAGTAATGACATGGGGTATCGATCACCAGCTATCTCTCTCAGAAGGTGGCTCCGTTCATGTCGAAGGCGAAGAAGGCGGCCAAGCTGTAAAATGGCAACAAGAAATCTGGGAAGGGAAGATCAAGCAACTGTTGTCTAATTCAAGAGCGGTCGTACCGATGACATCTGAGATTGATGCTCTTCGTCCCAAATCTCCAGTTCGACACGGCCAAAGCATTTCCGGTGGTGGTGGTTCAGCTATGAGCGGTGGTGTCGCAGTTGGAATTCCCTCCAATACCAACACGAGTGTCAATACCCCGAACGCAAACCGATTTACATCCGGACCTCGACCAAACGCGTTCATCAACCAGTCTCCCGTAATTCTAGCTCAGAACCAGATGGTTGCCCATAATCAAATGATGGTTCAACCAGGTATGATGGGTATGGGTGTTAACGTCAACCCTCTGGGAATAGGGATCGGATTTCCAGTACCTATGGACGATGTGATGTCTCCTGGGTGGAATCCAGTGATGAATATGGGTTCGAATATGAGCGCCATCAACGTGGGTGCTATGGGTCCCCATGGGATGTCTGGTGGTCACGGTCATACTTTGAATCCGACTGTGGGTATGACACCCGTTGGACCGATGGGAGGTGTCAATATTGGTCCACCTATATCCCTGCAACATCCACAGATGATGGGTCAAATGAATTTAGGCCCTGGGGGCTTTCAGGGTCACACGGCTGTGGGATTCGGAGGCGTTCCAATCTTCAATCCCTCTATGGGTAACGCGGGGATGGGTTGGGGAGATCAAGGTGAAGTATCTGTTATCTTGACAAAGAGATAAGTAGTATTGATCTTGCTTGCTAAGGCCCCATGCCTAATGGTATAAATATGGGTGGGATGAATATCAGCATGAACATGAATAACATAGGCATGGGAGGACATTGGGGGGGAAGTGGTTTTTAGCTATCATCCATAGTGTTTGTTTTTTCATCTGCATTCTGTAACAAGTAAAATATAGTATTCAAATATCTGAAGTTAGTGTGTTATCCAATTATGGAAGGTAGAGAGTGAGTGTAGATTTTTCCCATGAAAAAGTAAGTAGAGGGCTGAATCTATATTATTGTTAGATGCAGTTCACACCTTGGCAAGTGAGATTCATAGCAGACTCTTGAAAGGTGGATAAGTTGGTATACTTATCCAGGATACATGAAACACAAATGTTGAATGGCCTTTAGCTTCAGCTTATGTGCTACACCTTTACTTGTTATACTAGTTGCATATTTCAGAGGTTGAGGAGGTTATTCCACTTGGAGAGTAGAGAGGTGTGTGTTATGATATGCTCCTGGACTCTGATATTTTAATATGGTTTTATTTTCTTTTTACAGATTTTATCTTATATTTTCTTTTAGTTGTAGTTTCTTTTATTTAGCAATGGAGGATCACATAACTATGGCACATAACTATGTCACATGAGGTGATACCATAGGTCTAGAAGAAGATAAAAGGTTTCAGTATGATAATGTTAGAGAGCATAGCTTTAGCATGTCTATCTTATAATTAAGGCATAATGAACTTATGGACAATGCATAGATATTAGGACAGAGTATATATTATAGAAAATAGACCAGCATGTATTAGTATATATAGTATATGTTACAGTAGGAGGTTCTCTGTCAAGTTTCTCTTGTAAACCCCAATATGAGAGTAACAGAGATATACCAGTCCTATATAAGTTTGTGTATCTTTGCTATCACTAGTGTTGGTTGCTACAACAGTGTGTTACTGTCAACACCAGAAGATAGTTTCAGTTTTAGTTGATTTTTAGGATAAGGATTACAGTATATTTATCTGGCTTATATACTATATAGTCTACCTAAGATAATATTTAAAGAAATAGAGACTATAAGTGATTTACCCTGGGTCTGAGTGGTTTTTGGATGTAGGAATGAGAATCCATGGAGTTACTAAAAAATCCAGTCAAGATATCTAAGAAGTGATTGACATGAAATAAATAGAGTTGGTCTATACTAGATAAGAGAATGGATATCATCCATAAATTGGCATAGATATGATTAGATCAGGATAGAAATATAAAAAAAAGTTAAGTTCTAGCTATTATAAAAAATAAATGTCTTCTAAATATGTCTATAATTGTTATATTCTTGTTTTGTTTTCATGTTAAAAGACTAGTTTTCTTTTTATTGTCTTATTTTCTGATCTTTTGTCATATGCTAAGTCTAATCTGATAAAATCCTGTCTTCTACAGTGATATTATCATTTCTAACATCTAATAAAAGCCTATCTTCCATAATAGTGTGAATTCATAATATATTTCTTGTAATATAATACTATTACAAGAAAATCTTCTTTCTACTCAGTCTTCTATAGTATAGTTTCCCTATTTGATCTCTGTTAGTATTCTACTACTGAAAGCTCCACTTGGGGCTGTATACTGAAACCTCTAAGTTCTCCTTTTAACTAGAGTTATTGTTAATTATTAGACTAGCAAATACAAAGTACCTATTAGTTCTTATATACAAGTAATATCCCAATGTTCTTTGGTGGCATACTGTCATATACTATCTGAAATTTGTACTTTTTTAGTATAGATCACACTCCAATTACCTATCAATCCAAGAACCAAATCCTGTATTTCTCATCAAATTCCATGGAGTTTTAAATAACAACTCTCATAGTACCCAACAATCCAGAGTATGTGCAGCAGTATAGTATTATTAGATTATCACTTCTATATTTAAGAATATTAACTACTATGTATTATTTTTCAGTCTGATAATCAACTTAGATTTGTGCCATACTTACTCTAAGTATATTCAAACCTTCCTCTTCCAAAATATGACTGCACAACAAGTCAGACTAGATATAACAATTTTTTGTTGAAGCTAAGGTCATTCTTATTTGTATAGTACCATTTATGGTCTATTTTCTGACCTCATCTTCTATACTACTAGTAGATAATCCTAGTGAGTGTGAATTACTCTTAACAGTATTATTAGACTATATAACCATTGTCATAACCTAACTCTCCTAGATAATTTGATTCTCATCTTGACAAAATAGCTTTCTCTCATCATAACTCTACCTTTCTCCCTAAACTCTTATTTACTCAACAACTAAGCAAGTAATTTGTCTACATAGCCATCTCTTTCTAACACTCCAGATATCTAATAAGGTCAATCCCAATCTGCCTATCTTCTAGAAAGATGCCCAAAAGTGCATCAAAATCTCCCAAAATCATTCTAGCTAGTGATAATTCTAACTGGATTAATATACTAGAAGCAGAAAAGCCTTTGCTGCCTTCAGAACCTGCTATGTCCCAACAACCTCTTCAGTTAATAGATCTCTTGACTGAGGCTCTTAGAAAACTTGCAGCTAACTTGATTTTTTCCATAGCAAGAACTTAGATACTAGATATCTTTGATAGCATAGATCCTAAGAAACTCAACAGTTTCCTGTTCCAATGCTATCTCTATTTTTGTGCAAATCCTGTACAATTCACCATAGATGTTGTGAAGGTAAACTTCATAATAAATTATCTAACAGAGATCACACAGGATTCATTTGAGATTAGTGTTATGAACTTAAATCCTTAGAGTTGGATAAAAGCACAAACTCTTGTATAGAAAAATGAAAAGAAAAAGAAAAAGAAAAAAAAATTAAACTGAAAAATGAAGTCTACTTTCAACGATCTTGACAGTATCCCCCTCTTAAGGTTTCTCCTCTGGAGAAATTGCCTTCCATCTTCTCCAATTCCTCTCTAACTTCTTCAAATATTCTTCTTCAAACTTTCTATCGTCCCACCCATACAACATCCTTGCTGTAAACTTTCCTGGTAACTCTCCCCTCTTAAAGTCTTGTTCCTCTGCTTTATCTATCTTCTCTTGTCTTCTTATTTCTGCATCCATTCTTTCTTCAAATTCTCCTAAT
>Ga0157368_1000161_pt1 | contig 32556 bp, 38 predicted proteins | sample AttbisABBM3_FD_113146 | JGI IMG/M metagenome (GOLD analysis project Ga0157368, IMG submission 113146) | Fungus gardens microbial communities from leaf cutter ant in Botucatu, State of São Paulo, Brazil - Atta bisphaerica ABBM3 | ecosystem: Host-associated > Fungi > Mycelium > Unclassified ... | reverse complement strand
GTGATCTTGTCACTCTAACCCTATTCCTAGTTCTAAAAATAAAATAAAGAAAAATAAATCGAAAATAAAATAAAAATGAGAGAAGAAAATAGAAAAATATCAAGTCCACTTCTTTCATTCTTAACACATCTGAGTTTGCTTACATAGAAAAAACAGATGTCTTCAAGTAGGTTAGCATATTATTTATTGAGAAGAAAGCAGTTGAAAGTTGGATCATTTTAGATACAGTTCACATCTCATTATCCAAGATCTAATAATAGGCTTTTAGAAGTCCAAATAAGTAACTTTGTATTATCTAAGTATGTGAAATGTAAAAGTCAGAATAACCTTTAGCTTTAGCTTGTATGCTGTACCTTTACTAGCTGTACTAGTTGCATATTTCAGAAGAGACACTTAAAATATTGTTAGCAGATAAGTCTACTAAAAGGTGGGAGGTATGCCATAACTAACACTAGAAGATAGTGATAGTTTGAGTTTCAAAATAAGACTTTACAATATAACTACCAGCTTGTATACTAAGTATACTATCTAAGATAGTTATCTAGAAATAAAGATTGCTAAGCAAGTTACTCTAGTTCTAGTGATTCTTAGATATCTAAAATAGAGATCCATGAAGTTGTCAAGGGTCTAGCAAGAACATTCAAGGTGGAATAGAGAATGTGATCTATACTGAAAGAGGTTAGAGTATGTAGATAAGAAAGAGTATGTTATCTGTGAGTTGGAATAGATATAACAAATTTCTCTTCACTCTTATCATTTACTTGGATTTTGATATGTATCAGATAGATGTTGTTGTTGCTTACTTACAGAAGGATTCTGATAAAGAGATTTATATAAAAGTGTTAGATGTATGAAAAAGTTAGGCTCTAGATATTATTATTGAAGACTATGGAAAGCTTTGTATAGCTTGAAATATGCTAAAAGGCAATAAAAGAGGTTGTATGAGGTTTTGACCAAGCTAGGTTTCATCCATACATTTACTGATAACTACTTATATATCAAGCAAAAGAAAGAGAAAATTGTTCTCCTTGTTTTTATTTATGTTGACAACATGGCAATTACTTTATCATTCCATTCAAAACCATGCTTAGTAATAACTTTGAGATTATTGACCTTAGTGAACTTAAGTTTATACTAGGAATCTTGGTTTTTGTAATTGTATGAATGTCAAGATGAACAAAATAGATGAAACTAGCTTCAAACAGATATTTGCAATCAGTTATATAGGAAGAAAGTTTGAATTAAGTATGAAAACTTATCTGGAAACAGATATGGATATCTATGAGATTAGATAAGATACCTGGATTGTGAATCAAGCTTGGAAGCTTATTCATGGATTGGCAATGTGATCTCAGATAACAATCTTGGCTTCAACTTATATGTTATATCCACTGTCTATCATATAGTTATAATTTTAAATAACAAGATATCAAAAGACTAACTAATATCTTAGTCAGAGAAGTGAGAGGATGAGTATTGAAAGATTCTGATCAGTTCTTAGTTAATTCTTAGTTAATTTCCAGACTAAATACTACAGAGTATTTACTTAGTCTTAAATACTAAGTCTGTAATCAAAACTGTAGTTATAGAATAGTATAGGAGATCATTAAAGAAACATTATAGAGATAATTTCTAGAATATAGAACAACCAAAAGTCTAGATGATAAGTTACCAGAAAATAAAATATAAACAAGTATGGATACAGAATTATATCTAAGTATAGTTAAAGTTCTAACTGAAAGTCAGAAAGTAAATGTCTTGGAAGTCAGTCTATGATAATAAACTATCTTATATTTCTCAACCAATTGGTATATATTTACCAAGTTCTTGCTCATTTTTGGTATATAAGATATCTTTTCTGTCTCACCTTTTCTTACTATACTATGAAACATAAGCTTTCTGTTTCTCTATCTCTCCAAACTGAAGCTGAAAAACATGTATATAGAGATTATGTAGATAATGTTCATTACTTTTCTCTTGTCAGTTCTCTTCTTTTTGTAACATAAACTTGCTTGAACATTTAGTTTGTAATGAGTCTAGTAGCTCAATTTAGTAAAAATCCTGGTATTATATACTTGAAAGCTACAAAGTGTATTTTATGCTATCTCAAGAGTATGGCAGACTTAAATCTAGTATTTGGACAGTGAATGAATATGTAACAGAATCACAGATACTTTTTCTTTTTTTATATTTTATATTGCTAAGTCAACTCTTCTGTTCCTATCTTCTATGCTATATTTGCAGATAACCTTGGCAAGTGTGAATTGTATCTAATATAACCATCACATATGATATTACATCACAACCTCTCAGCTAAGTCCTAATAAGGAAAACAGAAATATAAGTAATAAGAGAGACTAAAAGTGATATTATGCAGATAGTTGATCTTGGCTTTAAGATGAGTGTGGCACAAGTCTAAGTTGATTATCAAACTAAGGAACAGTATATGGTAGCTAACATTCTTAAATACAGAAGTGTAAATCTAATAATACTTTACTGCTATATATACTCTGGGTTATTGGACACTATAGGGATTGTTATTTGGATTATCATGAGATTGATAAAATAGGCAAGGTTTGGTCCCCAGGTTGATTAGAATAGAGTATGATTCATACTAGAAGAGAGTAGAAAGAGTATGGGTGTCAGATAGTATGTGACAAGTTTCAAGAGTAATAAGGAGACATAAAGAGGTTTTATAGGCATTAAGAGTATTAATTGTTAGTTTTAGAGGTAACTTCTTTTTCTATTAGAGATGTCTAGTAAGAGCCATGAGATTCAACAGAAATGAACAAGTAAGTATGTTTAATAGTTTACTGTCCTTAGAGTTATATTCTTCTACTTTAAGTATAGCAAACCTATCTACTAACAGTCAGAGTATATAAATTGATAGCTGCTCTATATAAAATTCTTGTCTATAGTATTATTAAAACTGTCCTAGTCTTCAGGCTCTAATTACTACACTGCTTTTATATTCTTAAATGAGTTCAAATTCTCTATTAGTTCTTCTTATTGTTCAGCCATTAACTACTTGACATCCAATCTCACTAGGCAGTAACAGACAATGTGTTTCAGATTTCTATAGTGATGACATTCTCTTATAGAAGTAGAGTAGAGTTTCTAGACAGTGTTTATGTTCATAGGGACATTTATAAAAAGTGCTAACAATAGCTGTTATGAAAGGAATGAAAGAATAGAAGATGGTTACTTTGGGATAAAAATGACCAAGAAACCTCATAGTATCTGGAGGTTCAAGAGAGAACTTGAAGTAGTCTACTGGGCTGATTAGAAGGCTTTATTTGCCTGCTAGGCCTAGTTTATATGCTACATAGCTTCAAACCAAGTAGCAAAGCCTATATCATCTGGTCTAACCACTGGCAAAATTGCAATCTAATTCTGAATTGTAATATAGAGGCCTTTGTGGAACTTGACTACTATGGTGCATAGATTAGTATAACTAGTTTTTGATATGAGAGATTAAAGCTCATTTATATAATTTTCAACTGTACAGCTTCTTTGGTAGTATGTCACTTCTTTCAGTTTGTTAATAGCTTCAGCAGTAGTATTGATGGAGAAGAAGTATTCTCATTGCTTAAACTTAGGCCATATAACAATAGAGAAGGTGCCTATAGTTGACTCCTTGCAGAAGATCTTTTCTGACTACTCTAATATACAGCCATTTTTAAAGAAAGATAAGACACAGAGAATCTTGTCTTGATCACAAGCAAATTACTTAAGTAGATAGACAGATATATAAGGAGTAGAAGCTCAAGAAGGCTCTTTCAATCTGTCAATCACTACTAAAGTCTGGTAGAAGAGGTATATGAGGTCTAGAGTATTAAGGGGAGTTTCGAGGTGTGGGAGTATTAGTAGATAAAGAGAATCTTATAGTAAGAGAAGAAGGGATACTTATAGTTGTAGGAATAGAATTGGATATAAGCAAGTGCAAGTCTTAAAGTTGGTTTATGAGACTTGCTAAGATGTTGTTAGTATTATGTTTTGAGGCTTACTAATACTCAGCTACTTCTCTTAGATAAAACTAGAGAAGCTCTAAGGCTTTGTTAGTATTAACAAAGATTATAGGGTAGTTGCTGAGAGCAAGCATCAGTTGGGAGATGAAAAAAGACAAGAGAGGTTGAAAAATGAGAGCAAATAGTTCTAGACTGCCAGACTGGTTAATGTGTCAAGATTCTGAAAGATAGAATACTATTCTGCTATTAGAGCAACTGGGTAAGGACTGTAGTAATACAGTGGAGCTGACAACTTCAGAGAAATCCTAAGAAAAAAAGATAGAGTTTTCTAGAAGTAATAGCTACTTGAAGTACTTAGGAGTGTATACTAATCAAGTGGAACATCAGGTAGAATATTTAGTAACATAACTATAGAATAATGAAGTTGTATGGTCAGGAATCTTAGTGGAATATTGCTGGATAGTAGAGGGTTATTAGTTGGTAGCTAGAAAAGGCAGAATGATGGTTATAAGGAAATAAGTGGACATTCATAGAGATGCTGCAGAGGTTAAGAGAGTCTAATAATGTTATAGCAGAACATCAGTATAGGACTTGGAGAATAAAATAACTACAGAGTTGACTTAGACTTTGATAGATATTACAAACTCAAATTCAGATAAAGCAGAAGATTCTCTTATATCTATTGTTAGAAGACCTACCTTTGACTGAAGTTCAAGTACTCAAACACTACCAAACTCCATGATCTTTTTATTCCTTTGTAGTCAACACTCATCCTTCATCAAACTTCATAGTTCTCCTCAGATCAACACTGCTACTCCCCACAGTCAAAATTTGAGTTATAATTCTTAAGATCCTAGTACTGCCCTGTGCTAGTTATTGCTGTTATAAGTTTCTTCTCTTTCTTGGCAATTCTTCTAAATATTTTTATCTGGGTTCCTGACCACTCAGTCACTATTATTCTCTGGTTATATCAGCACTGTTTCACTAGATTGGAATGTATCCTTAGTAGTATTTAGAATAGTTGTCACCTCTAGAAGTCCTCATTCTGTTCTTTTAGGACTTTCTGAAAATAAGTACTTCTATACTTTGTTGAGTGAATATATCTCCCTAGAGATGTGAAAGTATGTATAAATATTATGGACCTTGCTAGTTGTTCTAACATCTATCAGATGCTGCTTGTGAGATGATTATACTGCCTTTCCTTTAACTATTGTTCAATAAGCTTATTATTTAATCAATATTCTAAATCATTTCTATCTAAGTTCCTAACTATCTAGTATAATTATTTCTGGGTTAGATCAACAATGTTTTGTCTAATGTTCCACTTGATTAGTATAGACTTCTAAATATTTAAAGGAGCTTTTGTTATAGTAACTAGCGGAGTCTATGGGGTTTCATCAACTTTTTCAACCTCTAGGAGAACCTAAGAGAACAGGGTAAAATTCCTGAAGTGACAAACATAACTAAGAGATATATTATAATTTTCCAGATCAGCTTACTTGAGGAGAAATAAAATGATAATTCAAAGAGTGTGTGGATGTAGCTATAGAGACCATGGAATGAAAAAATAAAGATAAAAGAAATGGAGAGTGAAAGTGATTTACGAGATGACGAGCACAGCTCGCACTTCAACAATCTTTTCGAAACCCATGATTGCACCAGATACAATAGTCGGCTAGCTGGTGATATGTTGACAAACATTATTGGTTTTCTACAAGACAACCCAGATGCTTAACATTTCTTAGGAAGTTATGTGACATTTCCTCCTCTTTTTCATTTATTTAAATAGTCGTATACTACCATTGAGCCCTGTGTAATAAATTAAAGAAAAAACCCTTAAATTGGTTCATCGCTGATGATGCCACACTATTGTTTTATTCTTATGGTTGGTCTTGCCACGAAAAAAAGAATAACCTGATTAGTGGGATTTGTCTGTGCTGGACCGTTAACTGGACTGTTTTCGTAGGGCTAATTTTTCACCCAGCTAATCTGTTAACTGTTTGTATCCTTGGCATTTGTTGTCCATTCTGTTGTCTGAGACTCGGAGTTACTCTTTCAAAAGCGAAGTGTCAAGTGTCAGTCACAGCCAAGACAGAATGTGACAGTGCCCACTGTACCACCCAGCCACAGGAGATAATCAAGATGACCCCTCGGACATAGAACGTCATTCAGCCATGGCGAGAATGTACTCACGGATCCACGGTAAGGGCGCCCCTACCAAGTTATCCTTCATAACCATGATTTTTCCAGTCTCATGAATAGTCTATGCTTCCTTAAGTGAGCCTTTGACGACAGCAGAATATCATGGAGAGCGCATATTATACATTCCATCCATTAGACTGTTGGCCCGGACTAGACCATCCTGCACTACCACCGCTAGGCCATGAACCAGCTTGTGGACTGGCACCCCAGCCCGCGTTGGAATTGCTCCGCTGCCCTGGACTTGTGTTCCCCCACTGACTGCTAGCACCCCCCGACCAAGCACTAACAGATGGTGCAGGTACAGACACGGGAGCCGCGGCCCAATTCGATTGAGCATCAGCACCAGTCGATTGTTGCTGATTTTCGGCTTCTGACCCGTGATTTAGGCTATACATAAATTTGGCCAATTTTTGCTGAAGTTCAGCAAGACCCTGTAAAAGTAACTTGTAAGATATCGATCAAAATCTCGCCGTAGTTCTGACCTTCATAACAACTTCCTGCGGACTCAAACTACCATCTGTCTCAACCTCAAAATAGAACTTGGTAGGTTTCGCGATGTAATCAAAGGGTTCATCATCCCGAGGTGCTTCCTCCTCCTTAGCATTGTCGCTTACTGGCCACTCTTCCCTCACATTGGTTTCAAACCAATAGGACGTATGCCGTAGTTTGTTGTAAGGGTCATATTCAAAAGCCACAGCAGAGCACGGGGACCATTTGGCATGCTCTTTGGCGATGCCCTGGAGTTAATGAGAGACGAGCCTGAGAGGGACAAGAAGCTGCCAACCTTCTTAGCAATGCATTTCGCTTTTAATTCTTGACCCTTGCGGATCTTACATATTAATATAGGCGATGTGTTCGGATCATCTATAAAGTAACATCCATGAGGAATGAGAAAGCCACATTTTCATAGTCTGGCTCACTTTTACCCACTGGATGACCGAAATACTCTCCTCGTTTCGATAGTTCCTCTCCTGGATCTGCGTTGACATCGTGTTGATCTTCGGGGAATGGAGCAACGTCGAGATGATTACTCGTCACGTTCATCGTATTGTCGTCGCTACATGAAACATGCAGGAGGAGCACGATAGAGCAAAATGAACACCCCACAAGGCAGGTGCAATCCTATGAGTTATAGATTCAGGATGCTCATAGAGTCATAGAACGACCTAGAACCATGACAAACTCTTGTGTATCGTATTGCCTCGTCGCAATTCGAGCTTAACAAAGGTATTTGGCCCAATCTATGGGCAATGAACTCATCTGGCAAAACGGTTGTATTGACGTCAATTTCTACCAAGTCGATAGCTGTTAAGGAGACATAGTAAGTAGACCTAAATTGTAGCTCAACGCATACCGACTGTGGGAAGGTCTGCCATCATGACTCGACGAAAAGAGTTGGCAAAACTGGATATTCTGTCGAGCCAAAGATGGAGAGTGATACAGGGACCAACTCACGCGAGGTCAACATTTTCAAGAACAAAATCGACTTTTTCCTTGGTTAATTCACGAATCCTGACGGTGGGCTCTGAGTCTAGTGAGGACTGCATTGGGATGCGTTGTGTACAAGCAACGACCGAAAATGGATGAGAACCAACAAGGGCAAATATAGACCCGATTGGTTTCGACTTGCGGCTCACAGTATATGTCCTCGGATAGTGTTATTTTGTCAAGATCATGTTACGTGTGCCTTTCTGGCCTTTCTGACATGCCAAGTCTGAATAAAATGTCGCATCCACAACCTCCTAAGCTTATCCGTTCGGAATTCGGTTTGTAGTTCATTTTCATTTTACCACGCTTTGCATTTACTAACCAAGCTCTCGGTACAAACAAGAATTTCTTTTCTCTGTCGAGCCGAGACTGAGCTACCATGTGTCTTGACTGAGCACCCACTTTCAGCCCGGTAAGGCATTGATCACAACTATGCGAGTGCCCGAGTCGGATGTCATAAAACATATGGTTACCCGGAATCAGTGTCTGGCCAAAGCGTGGACTGACATGGACCAAAACAGAATGGTTTCTACCCACACGAAAGGCTGATTGTCAGTGAACGAATGATGAGATCTGATGGCTCACAGAACAGGGACCGCGGATAGCCTCGTTGTCCGCGGCGGAAGGCGAGCCGGGACTATCGAAAATCATTCATTCTGGTGTTAGCGCTTGGCCCAATGATGACACTGGGAGGAGAGTTCCGCCGCAGAGTGACAGCGTTCTCCTTGCGGAGGAACCACATTACAATAAAAGCCTTCCGCTAATGTTTATTTCACCATTCAACCTCTCTACCGTCCCCGCCATACGCTATGCCACAAAATTCTCCCCATTCTCTGGCAGAAAGTACGTCAGTTGTCAGTTAGATCGTCCATGTCTTTGATCATATTTCCTAGCTGAGGCTATCCTATGTGCGCCTGGAAACATCCACGAAACGGAAACGGCCTTAGTGGATGGAAGACTCCTCCGTGTATACAAAAATCTCCGGCCTTCTTGCAGAGACTTCTGGCTGTCAGCTGTCAACCAATATGCAGACCAGACATATATTGTTTATGACGACTGCCGCCTCACCTATCGCCAAACTCATGAACGTGCGACCAAAGTTGCGAGTCTCTTCCGTAGAGTTTATGGGGTACGCAAAGGTGAGTCAGAACTCTGCGCTGAAGTCATGCTCATGAATTGACATCTTCAATAGGGGATCGGGTTGGCATATGCTCGCGCAACCATTATGATTATCTGGTTACTTTCTGGGCGTGTCGTGAGTCTACATGCATCTTTCAAACAGGCTCGACTGAAACCGCATATACCAGACCTGATCGGTGCAGTCACTGTACTTGTCAATGCGTTCGTTGCAATCGTTGCTCCCTTATATCGGGACTGATCCTTTCTTTTAGATGGCTGCCTCTGAAACCTCTTGAGCACTGTCTGGTATACACCGGATGCAAACTAATCATTGTTGATCCAGAGCGAGCCAGCATTGTTGAGTTGATAACCTCCCGACTGAAAGAGGAGATCGGCGTGACAGGGTTTCTGGTGCTTGACCGATATAATCGATCATGGAAGCATATGGAATCACTCAACAAGCTGGTCGATGCCCATCCTAGATGTGACGATTTGAGCGACATCCTAAGCCAAAGTATTGGTCCTGAGGATAATGCTACAATCATCTTCACCTCAGGTACTTGCTTTTTATTATATTTCCATTGATTGCCTCCCTGATTCCTTTGGTCACAGGGACAACGGGCCTTCCGAAAGGTGTTCTCAGTACCCAGCGACAATTTTTGACTAACGTTTTCAATGTATGGACTGAAGATCACTCAGCATGTAGCATCTTGTTAATTATACATCGTAGGTGCTCGTGGGCGGTTTCAGAGCGGCTTTACGCAGAGGAGGGTCCCTGCCTAGTGTCCAGCGACCTGGGCCGCAAGTAGGAGCACTCGTTGCTGTACCTTTGTTCCATGTGACTGGCTCAACCAGCTATTCGGTTCGCTCCATCATCTGAAGGTGTGGTGATAGATGGATTCATTTTTCTCTTAGATGATGGCTACACTAACCGGTATGAAAATAATCCTTACAAGGAAGTGGGTACCAGAGGAAGGTGTGTGGCTATTCATAGATACTATGCTATATTCTTGTTGACTCGACGAATCTCCCAGCTGCAAGGTGAGAGTGCGGTTCTTTCAAGTCGAATTCGTTTTGATGACCGGAGAAAAAGACTAATCCGAGCAGAGAACGTTGGTGTTGCTGGAGGGTGAGAATATGGAGACCTCTGTTCTTTAAGTATCTTAACAAATTATCTTCCTATACCCCTAGTGTGCCTTCTATGGTCGCTGATCTAGCTGAGAGCTCTCTTGCTGGATATCCTCTTGAAGGCCTGTTATTCGGTGGTTCTCCCACGCCAGATTCTCTGGTTGCACGTGCTGCGAGAGCTTTTCCGAAAGCTTCAATGTACGCTTCTTTCATTCCTTGGTCCACCCTTGCTAAAGACAGGAAATCAAGGACCCAGGGATACGGCCTCACAGAAACAAACTCAATAGCTGTCTCGGTATGATGGATTGCAGTCTTCTGCCAAACTTTACTGAATAAGGTTTAGATCTCTGGGGACGATTACTCGATGCGCCCTACATGCGCGTAAGCTTTTGCATGCTTTAGCTTTCATATCGGGAGTTCTGATCAATTGATTATCAGGGGCTTGGCGAGCCCAGTCAATGAGATTAAGATTGTCGCAAGTGGAAAATGCCTACCTCCTAACAGCGTCGGAGAAGTTTGGTTGTACGTGCCTAAGACCTACAGTTCGGACTCTGTGTCATTATCATTCTCAGGCGAGGGCCGAACGTCATGAAAGGATATTGGAATGATTCAGGCTAGCCGAAAGTTTCTCTATTGATTTTGTCTTTCTAACGAAGATGTCTGTAGAAGCTACCGATCGGACGATAACGAAAGATGGATGGTTGCGGAGCGGAGATCTCGGATATCTCGACGAGGAAGGCTTCCTTTACATTAAGGATCGGTGTAAGTGGCCTTCTGTGTCTTCTCGTGACTTTGTTCACCAGATTGATTCTACCAGTGAAGGATATCATCATCCGAGGCGGAGAGAACGTAGTAAGTTGCAAACATTTTTCTAGGGCGTTGTTCAACCCCCAGTAGGACTCTATAACAGTGGAGAATGCATTGTATAATGATCCTCGGGTTCAAGAAGCCGCGGCGGTGGGCGTTCCAGACGAACGCTTAGGGGAACTAGTGGCTGCAGTCGTCTCGATAAAGCCTGCCTATCAGGGATATGTCACAGAAGCTGCGCTGTTGGCGACCGCACGTCAGAAGTATGCTGAGATGTTCCTCAAAATTGATCTGTACGGAAACTCATTCATGCTTTGTAGTCTTCCCAGGTTTGCAGTACCTGTAATGATCGTTCTTCTGAATGAGCCATTTAGTAAGTGGTTGCGTTATCTGTGATGAATGGCATTAATTGGGACGGAATGTCAGAACGTACACCTTCAGGAAAGATAATAAAGGGAGAGTTACGCAAGCTTGCACGACAGTACTGGGAGGATCGTTGTCGGAATGGAGCAGGACGGGAGCCTCTGGCGAACTTGTGATTGCGGACATCGTCTAAGACCACCTCTTTCGATCCCTGCCTTCATGTTTGGGTTCGTATAAATATTATAGTTATGTAGATGTAGCATATTATGTATTTCTTCTTTTCTGCAGGTAAACTTGGGTATAATCATTTTGTTGGCGTTTGTGCATAATGTATACAGTACAGTACGGAATACTTGCTAGGATCGTCATCCGATCGTCATCCTTCACCCTGTACGCACGGTACATTTTGAGTGTGGCTTGCCAAAAAGCATTGGGTGGTCCTGCATAATGAGGATTTGTATTCATTGACTATCTCTCTGCTGCTATCTTGTATATCTGTACAGAACAGCATACAAAAATATTCCCCACCAATTGTACCCAACCCTGATCTTGAGTTGCAATAGAGTGACATTTGACTTGCGCGCGCTTTTTCGGCTCGACTATTTAGCCGGAAGTGAATTGTCGGAAAACAAACATAAATTCAGCCAACACCAGCCATACCATACTTCCGATAACAATTTAGACCACTGTCCCTGCACCAATGGATCCGCTAGAGAGTATTCATGACGCTAGTTGGATATTTTGGCCTATAGTTGGAACGAAGGTGACATGGAAGTTATGCTACTTTTGTTGATTTGACAGCAGACCCCATCAGCTCGGCTAACAGCGCACATCAATTGTCAAGGAAAATAAATCATTGTCCATGTCAGCCGTACAATGGCACCTCTTAAGAATATCTGCCGGATAGAAGAAAAGTATCCTCCAGCTATTGTACCCGAAATCGCTGTCCCCGAATTGATTTCATGCTCTAGCCCGCAAATAGAATGAGTGATGAATGATAATTGGGCCAGGAGGATCGAAAACAGGGAGATGGGTGTTTTTCAGAAGAGAAGCGTGACGGAAGGGTTATTTTTGCCGGCGGGGTGGAAATAGCCCATGTGTCTTCATCATGCGCCCTACACCCTACACTTGACGGGTTCCATTAGTGTTCTGACATGTCATTAGAAGTACAGCCAGGGGGTGGAACAAGGTGGACCTCTTGAGGTGTGGTTATTCTTATGTCGCTACAAAGTGTCAGCCGTTTCTATCATCGAACGTGAGCAAGTGGTCAGGTAGAGGACCATTAATCTATGTCCCATGGAGACAATAGTCAAGTCGAGTCAAGCCTCCAACTCGTACATGGTCCGCTGGATTGAATTACAAAATACACTGTCATAGGCAATTTCACCCCAAGCTTCATTTCCCATTTATCCCGAACCAACCATTTTGACAGTACGGGGAATGCTCACGTGGCCGAGTTTAATGAACAATCCTTCTCCTCAACTCGCATCGTATCTGGCCTTGTTTCGTCAACACCTCAATCAACTGCGAGGGCACCTGAGTCGAAATGGTACAACTCAGGCAGACAATCACTCTCCAACGGTCATTAACGGTGTAGAATGGGAATTATCGGAAAAGGACGCATTTTTTCATGCTTTGAGTGTGTACTCCCGCTTTCGTCCGGATCTCATTGCCGCTTCAATCGAGACGAAGAATGAGGTGGAGGTTTTGGAGTATATCGCTCTTTTAGAAAGGGCCTCACAAAAGAATGCTCAAGAGGATCTGTGCCGCAAAAATCTTCCTCTGGCTCATGAAGTATCAGACGCCTGGATTACGTGGGAGGAGGAGAATGCGGAAAGGCTATGTCTTCACGAGGAAATTTGGACTGAGGGTGGCACGAACGATTCAGGGAGTGTATCGAGGCTTATGGACATGTCTCTATGCCCTCTTAGCAATGTACCATATCTCACATATGACCATCTAGTCGTGATTGATTCAATTATTGAAGCCGATACGAAGAAGGTCGATAATGGTACTGTCTCGTCGGGGTATGGGTATTTTTGTTTTTCGTCAAGTCCAAACTGATTTTCCCCTAGGTGCAGAAGAGATTCAACCGGGTCTATAGCTGAAATAGAGCCCATCGTGTCAATACGAAGTCTTCAATCGAATTCCTCTCCAATCTTGAGTGGTTCTCCGCGTTTCCCCAAAAATCCGATGCCTATCTCGCTGGAGCAAGGTCACAATCCATCTGGGGATGATCTGCCCAGTTCCCGGGACATGAGTCCTCACTCACGACGCCTTTATCAGAAGCGCATGTACATGCGCCGAAAGCGGGCTAAAACGATTGGGGGCGAGGCTGACAAGACTACTAAAAAACTGCGGCCAGGATCACGGCGAAAATTTACGCAAGACCGAAACAAGTTAGCTAAATCGAATATCGTTGGTACCGAGTCCGCGATAGCTGTGAACTTCATCATGTCCAAGTCACAGAATTGTGAGGGCGGCGTTGGTTGTATCTCAGAATCCAATTTGGGTGGCGATCCGCCATGTTCGATGCCTGCTCCACGTCTTCCGCCTCAAATTGCTCGATCAGACTTGCACAATTGCCATGTTGACGCGGAATCAATAGTAGCTGCTGGACTTGACATATTTAATCATGAGAAGATTGGAAAACTTTTGCGGTGCGCAACCTCTAAGAGGAAATTCAAGATCTCTCATGTGTCTCAGGCTTTTTATTTCTGGTCACGAACCACAGCTGATGAGCAAAGATGCATCTATCAGAACAGAGCTACTCTTTCTGCTTTTTGAGATACTTAAAGACTTCTTGGTTCAAGTCATTTCTCAAGTGATAATTCTGGAGGAAGAGCATCGCAGATTTAGAGGCAGAACAAAGGTCTGGCGGAAAAACTTGGACGAGGTGAGCTGGAAAGTTTGAATTACATTTGCGACCTCCCACAACGTTTTGACATAGGCTCAACATAGACTAATCAGCAAGTCTGCTATTCAATTTGTTTTGAAAACCATGGGTAACATCAACGAAGGTATTGATCAATACTTTGCGGGCGAGTATCTCGATCCAGACATTTGCCCTCCTTATTTCCATTTTATCTCAGGACATAATACAGCAGATGAGGAAACTAACGATCTTATGGACGTTGACTCCGATGATGACAGGTTTGATGATGTCCTGTATGAAGAAGAGATACTGGATGAAGAAGAAATTTTAATTGATAAAACACACGAAGACACATTATGGAACAAGATACCAATGCTCAAATAATCCTCCTAGTCATCACCGACAGTACTTCCTCCATATGTTTTCCCCGTGAACATATTTAAGATTTGAGATTCTGTTCTTTATGTTCATAGTTTTGTTCTTTCGCCTACTCTCTCATCTTTAATCTGGACAACAACTTTCCCCCAGGTTTCCCGACGTTCAATGGCGCCTAAACCATCTGCCAGTTGCTCGAGTGTGAATATTTGGTCATATGTAACTGGTGTTATCTTTCCAGAAGCAAGCAGCCTAAAACGAAGTGAGATGCTGGATCAGTATTTTATATCTAAAAGAAAGCATACTCAAAGATACTCCTCCAAACAGAGGGAATGTGTGAAGGTTCATGGGCTAGAATGGGGTGAGAGAAGGGAAACGATACTATATTGACTCTCACTTTTATATGCACCCCAATGGAGCCCAACAATGGAGATATTCTTCAAGAGAACAAGATTCATTGGGACTTGTTCAAGAGTACCCCCAGCAAACCCTATGACAAGCGCACGACCTTTCCAAGCAATGCATTTAAGAGAGTCTGGGTGCACAGATGGTCAAAGTGCGTATGCATAATGGGTCAGATGTTACACTTGCCTTTGATGAGACCGACAGGATCATAAATCACATCGACGCCTTTGCCTTGGGTGATTTCAAGGACTGTCTTTTGCCATCCAGGTCTCGAATAGTTGATGACGAAGTCGGCACCACCCACTCGTTTCGCGATCTCGAGTTTAGCTTCTGTACCAGCCGCTGCAATTACACGCGCACCAAGTGCTACCAAACGTTTCAAGTTCAGCTAGTGAGTTGCAATGGCTAAAATGAATGATACCTTTGGCTATCTGGACAGCTGCAATACCGACACCCCCGGCAGCAGCAGTTATAAGAACCCACTCGTCTATTGGAATGGTAAGGCTGGATGAAGAACGTGGCGACGTCCCTACGTTGACACACCTGCCTTGAGTTTCGCTCGGCCCACCAAAGCCTCGTAGCTGGTGGGCCAAGTGATGTAAAGACCTAGTGGCGCTCAGTAGGTTTTCATGTTCTCGACGAAGCAACTAAGTTTACCCGCGCCCTGATCGAAAGTTATATTGTTCGGAAGTGCAAGGAGAATATCCCAGTCCACGACAACCTTATCGGCGAAAGATCCCAGAGCAGCACCAAATACACGGTCCCCTGCTTTAAATGGACAGCCATCTGGGATAGGTGAACTGGAGGCTATCCTTCCGGAGAATTCAGTTCCAAGGACGAATGGCAATGGTGGCTTATGCTGGTATTTTCCTTGTGATTGCAGGATCTGGGAGTTCAAAATCGGCTGACTGGTTACTGGTATGACTGCTTGCTTACATCGAAGAAGTTCAGACCCGCGCTATGGACGTCGACTAGCACCTGCCTTCCGCTTGGGATTGGTTCAGATACATCGTGAGACAAAGTGATTTTAGAGGGATGGGCGAGCTTTTGGACAACGAAGGCCCTCATAGTGAAGTGAGAAAATAACAAACACCTCATGTCGGCGGCAAAGAAGCCGGTCACGTGGTTTGATATATGTAATTAAAAATTGTAAAACAGCGTACAATATAAATGCCACAATCAACTGAAGGCAAAACCCTCACCACCCTCATTAATCGCAAGAAGTAATTGCTGTCGTAGCATCTCATATGATGAATATTGGGGAAGATCGATCTGGTTAAAGCCTATGAAAAAATGAGCCTCTAGTTGGGTGCTGGAAAGGAGATGTTTACAGGTATGGGCTTGAGGTAGCCTGTCAGGCTCTCCGTACGCACGATGGATAGAAAACCGTTGAACCCCCTGAACGCCTTGCAAGTCAACGAAACCACTGAGGGGTACCCGTGACGTCCCAGTAGCGAAGCTTAACACTTTCGCCCTTTCCTCCCGGTTGAATGATTTCAAAGCCCTCCACCACCATACAATGTTAGGATCAGAGCTGGAGTATCCATTATATTCTGTTGCTGCTCTCCATTCATCCACATCGATGTCAGGTGTCCCTGAGATGAGTAGTTCAAGCTCTTGTTCGTTGAACTGGAGACATCTAAGTAAATAATAGGGGCCAGCAAAAAGATACAGGACGTACGATGGTGATGAGGTCTTTTGGTATGATATCAGAGAAGCCACTCAGCAAGTTCTCGATCTGATCTTTAATCGAGGAATAGAGCCGGTATTGAGCCGAGAGTTGAACAAACTCGCGTTTATTCTCCCGTGTAACTGGTAAGGTCTCGCCGTTTTCCTTCAGCGGGACAATTCGATTGACACCAAACTAAAGGAACCATGAATCCAAATGAGGAGTTCACAAAAGAATTTTCATACCTCGTCAGCCTCGACACTGAAGGTGAGCTCAAGTAGTGTTGGGTCGTTCTCCAGGATCCAGCAGAGGGAGTTAAAGTATTCCGGATCAACCCATTCAACATCCCTGTAATCTACAGGTTTACCAAGAATCTGGCGGTACAAACTTTTAGCGAAATAGGCATCCAGAAGGCGACCATCATATATGGCCTTGCCAATGACTCGTCCAACAAACTTAAAGAATGATAGATGTTCTGGATTGACCCATGAGTTCTTATTCGGTTGGTACGTGAGCTTGTCAGCGGCGCAGGGTTGGAACAATGCATTGTTGGGGTCAAACATCTGCCTGGCAAGGATTTGGAACCACTCTCGAGTGACACCACCTGCATCAACTCCTTCTTCGTCGTAGAAACGCACACTGAGCTTTCCGTACTTAATCTGATCTCCGGTTTTACGCTGCAGGTATTGGAAGCTATCCTCAAAAACTCGGGCTCTACGGACGTTCAACTGCAGGGTGCCGTAGTGCTCACGGCTTGCGGGGCGACGATGAAGTTGCTGATTAAAGTAATTACGTTTATTGTCGAAATCAAGCACACGTGGGTTGTTGACAAGGAGTGCAAATGAGCCGCTCATCAAGGATGGGTTATTGCGAACCATGGCATTCAACGCTTTTCTGTGAGTGTCTGTGAATGTGATAAAGAGATCCTCCATTGATTCACGGGGTGTAGTAGGTGTCCGGGGAGAGATGGACCCGCGGAGAGCCCGGGGAACAGCAGTCGAAGACCTGGGACTAGCGTACTTGCAGACGACCATCAAAGCTTCAATCAGTGGCAGAAGGACAGTGACGATGTGCTCTGTCTGCGGCTTTTCTTCAATGATCGACAAGCAGTCCCCAAGCCGGCGCCATAAAGGTGTAAATGAGAAGGACTCGTAGATCGCCTGGACTTTATCTTTAGTGGTACTGAGAGATATTACTTTGGAGCTATACATGTAGTCGATGGTCTTGAGCACTCGAAGAAGTTTGGCTTGTAATGAAGAGGCGGGAGAAAATTTGGCGGCGACAGCATTAAGTTCTTCTTGAGGTCCTTGCAAGGTGATTGCTAGCTCATTCAATTCGGCATGAAGCGCACGTCCCGACTCTTCGGCTTTGGAACGAAGCTCTTGAGCGATCACTTCGCGTGCATCAGGGACAAACGACAAATTTTGAATGAGAGTAAGACTCTGCTGAAATGTGCGTCCAGAACATTCACCAATGGTCAAGATATTTACGATAAGCCTCAGAACAGTATGAGGTATTTGGGGGGGGCTGACAAGGGGGATCTCTTGTTCAAGTGCTTCGGGCGGCGCATTAGTGTCTTTATTTGGCGAAGCTGTAGCTTGGTTGGAGGACGTATCTAAATCAGGAATGACTCAAACTTTTGTCAAAGAATTTTCTCGAACTAACCTGGTTGAGTACTTGAGTTGGCACGACTTTCGGGTAGTCCTAAAGTAACTGAAGGGACAACTGGAGGTACCATCTGGGGAACGATAAACGGTGACATTCCGGGCTCCTTGGTTTTCAAATTTGTCAATGGTTTTGTTACGGTTGCCAGTAACGTCACAAGTGACTCCATTATTACAGGTGCCCTGATTAGCGTCTGTCGGTCCAAGAGACTCAAGAGAAGGACGATAGGGTAGTAAGTCTGTGGTGCTTGTTTTTCCTTTCCCTTCCCCTTTTTGCCCGTGGACCTGCGTAAACCGGCTGGTAACTCATGCTCCGCGAGGAAAAAGAGAGACGCCGACTCATTCGAGCTAACGATATAGGTCAAGCCTTCAAGGCAGCGTTGCACAACCAGATCAGGTACAGCTTCAACGCGAGCATTTGGAGACGCCGTAGCTGAAAGACACTCGGAAGTTGCTTTCTGTTTTCCAGCAGATTTTGGTGTTGGAACTTTCGAAGTGTTGTGCACAGTAAGCTGCGAGAAGCTTCTGTCGACTGCAGCTAGATCAGCCGGACCATCCTGCAAGATCCCTAAGAGAATATTGAAAAGCTCCGCTCGCGTTCTTGCATTCTCACAGAGGTTGACGAGAACTTTGAACAAAAGACTCTTCTTGGACACTTGAGGGAAAAAGAGCAGACGGACGAGCGCAGCAATTCCTGGCTTCTCAAGTAGCTGAATAGCGTCGTGATCTGCGAGCTTGCGAGATGCCGTAGCTTGTCCCACAGGATTGTGAGTTGCTATACGTTGGTGGGGCTGCCTTTGCCTATCCACGAAACTGCTGGTTTCAGCGAGGATGTGAGGAGGTAGTGTTTGGAGGAAACCTCCATCTTGTTCCATCAAGACAGTTTGTCGCAAAGTTGGATCGAGACTGGCAAAGAAACTTGCAGGGTCCATTTCAATTGCCTGACCAGGCTGTGCTATGGACCTTTCTTCTGCTCGTTGTCGTGTTCGGTCCATAGCCTCTTGCTGTATTAATTCCGCTCGGAGTTCAGGTGGAAGAGCATCAAGGAACTCAGTGCTGATCTGAGAATCTACAGGGCGCTCAACTCTGGCTGCACGCTGGTCTCGAACATGTTGATTAAGAACTTCCTCTCGCATATCATCGGGAAGAGCTTCAAGGAAAGTGGGGTCAATACCTGTATCAGTAATATCAACGGGGCTTCCGTGAATCATGACAGTAACACGTTGGGAAGGTTCATTGGAAGATAAAGCCTCGGCACTAGCCCCTCGTACGGTTGCCGTTCCGTGTACCTCAGCCACGGTAGCATCAATCATTGACGCATCCTGGTCGTCGACAACTTCCATAGCCTGTTCATCCGTGGATGCTGGTTCAGGGGCAGAAATCGACCTTTCAGATGTAGTAGTGGGCTGTTCTGCTTGCAATTCAACTGTTGTATCAGAGGTGATGAAGGTGCCTGCGGTAATTGCGCCGGTATGCTCCTCATCTTGCCTCTTGACTTCTGCTTCATGATGTAAATTTTCTTTTTCCTCCCTTTCACTGGCAGTTTTCTCTTCTGCCTCAATCTTTGCCTTTTCCCTCGCTTCAATGGCTGCTGGTAGCAATTTGAGTGCTACATGATTAGCAAGCCTCCCAGTCCTTTCCGTAACAAAGTTCCTGTTGAGGATCTTCACCTCTTCGGACCAACGTTGTATGGTCAAAAGAGGTTCAAATTCACGGCCTTGCCTGGGTGTCGGTGTCCGAGGGCCCCTCTCCACGCGAATGGCAGCAGAGATAATAGGCTGACCATGGCGGCGGCGGTCTACATTCATCATGTTGCCCATGTCGAGCTGGAATGCATGAGCACGTGCTCCAGTTGCTGCGAGAATTTGTTGAAAAAAATGGGTTGATCCACGACCCATGATCTCATCCAGACTTTGGAACAGGTCTGGTCCGATGGCTATGTTTCGGTGGGCGTGGCGAGCGCTGCGGCGGGAATTGGAAGGTAAGCGACTCGCATGATTTGTTGTATCGAGGAGCAGCGGGTGCATTGTGGTATCTAGAGCAGGAGTGGGAACGTCACGAGGGCGACCAAAAACTAGGTCTTCGTTATCTATAGTGCTCTGAGTGAGAGTAAGCATAAGGAGTTGTTGCAATTTCTTACCTGGGCGACCGCGACGCGAGAGGAACACGGCGGGTACTTCACGACCGGGGGCAATATTAATAAAGGAAGCTAACGGATTCCCAGTTTCGGTACCGAAGAGTCCTCCAAATCGAAGACCCTCGTCATCTGAACTTACGTCGAGATCCTCTCCATGATGAATAATTTGAATGGGAACTAAGTTGTGAATCAAGTTGTGGGTCAGATAACCAATAATTTACCAGAATTCTTTTACCTCCATGGTCATCATCATCGTCTATGTCTTCCCCTGCAGGTCCTAGTCCATCGCCCGGGGCAGGAAGATCCTGAGTGGGTTGAATTTCTGAACAACGGCAGAACTGATGTACTAACCTCCCATAGTAAATTACCGTCTTGATCCATTTCGTCTTCTACGTCCTCATCGACAGCATCCTCTTCATCTTCCTCCTCATCTTCATCGGTATTTTCCACTAAATCTTGTTCTTGTTCATGGTGCCCATCTGTTTCGTGCCAATCTTCCTCTGTTCTTTCATCTTCTTCGAGCTCGTCTTCCTCATCTTCCTCTGTGGCATCTGAAGTGTCTTCACTTGCTGTGCCATCAAAATCCATCTCAACGTCACCCTCATTTTCTTCGTCTTCATCCAATTCATCACTGCCAGAATAATGTCCGTCATCCATTTCCTGTTGAGTAATAAGCCAGTCATGAAGTCAAAGATGAAAAATCGCTTACTCCTCCGTACATGCCTAACGCAGAATTACGATATAAATCGGGAGTCTCTTCACGAGTCTCATCCTCAGACATGTTACTATCTGCATCTTCTTCTGAAGATAGTGACGATGATTCGCTTTCATCTCTTTTAGCCTCTGCAGTCTCTTTGAGCCTGTTCCCACGGCTCATTTTGATTGCAATTTTGGTACTATGGTGAAGCAGTAAGCGTAAACTCTGAAGCGGAATATCTTTTTAAAACGTACAGATATTGTAAAGGTCGCAGTATGAAGTCGATAAGGGTGCGAACATGGGGATAGTTGAAATCAACTTCAGATAGGGCGTTTGTCAAAGTGGAGACAAAATTTTTCTCGAGCATGGTCTTGGCAATATGAGTAGGGATTTCGTCCAGTTGCTTGCGCCCAGGAGTGTTTGTGTTATTAAAGCGAACAGTGAGCAAGCGGTGACAGAGGTCAGCATATGCGAGGAGTTTCCCATATCTGACTTGAAGGTTTTCGATTGATGAAATGTCCTTAAGGCTACGACTGAGGGTTTCGAGAACGAACTTGCGCACTGTGACGAGGTCCGATGATATGTCCTTGGATTCGTGAAGTGATATTGAGGTATCGACACATATGGAAACGACCATCAACATGGCCCAGTTGCAAAGCGAGAGGTATCGACGATTTGAGTCAACAGGAGATGGGTTAATAGTACCAGGGTTGATGATGTCATTGAACAAAAATTGCAGTGTCACGGACCTGAATTTGCTCGATGGTTCTTTGGCTGGTGTTTGGCTTTTCTTCTTGGGACTAAAAGATAGAAAGGCAACTTTGCAAGTATCATAGGAGAAAAGGAGCTCTATGAGACATTGCATGAGAAAACATGCATACTGATATGGATCATCAGTGCGATTCACTGCACTTGATGTGTCTTCCTTTTGGGAGGGTGTTTGAGGGATTGTCGAAGAGCCAGGGAGAGAGGTGCCTGCCTTGGAGGAACTAGACGCTGATGTTTCATGGATGTTTTTGATCGCCGCCATGAGCTCAGAAAGTAATATGTGAATAACAGGCTCTGCACACTGGTCATTGACGGAAGGACTTGAGGCCAGATTTTCGATCCTCATCTCCACATCGTCGTGAGTACCCTCTGCTCTTCTTTCTTCCCAAGCAGTATTGTCTTTCGTAACTCCAATTCTTCGCTTCTCTGGATTTCCTGTCTTGAGCGTTATTTGAGGGTTGAATCTATAAGGTTGATTCAAGCAACAGAGAGAACTTGTAACGTCGAGGAAGGTGCCAGGATCCCGAAGCGCCATGGCGTTGCAATTTCGCACATATGTAACCACATCAACGTTATTGTTTCTTGGATTCTGGAAATATTTCCTGATTGATTCAGACATGAGATCATGAATGATGAACTGGTCTTCAACGATGTGGCGCAGGATAATGATAACGTATGATGATCCGCCAGTAACCTCTGAGGCTGCGAAACGCTGGAAAACATGGATCAGAGCATTGTCGTCCAGGAACTGTTTCACGTATTTCCTGTCCTTGGTGAAGTAGACCAGGAGACGAAGGACAGATAAGAGTTCGTCAGATGCCAGATCACATACAGCAATCAGACGAAGGCAGAATTCGAAGATAATATTCTTCGCATCAGCCCTATGTAAACCAGTTGACAGCGGTCCCGGAACAATAAGTTCGTCTTCCTTCGGAAGAACAATGGTACGAGGCTCGTCAGCCGAGATCAATAATGCCTCCGTGACGAGAAGGTGGCTGGCGAGCCACTTTGGTGGGCTCCCTGGATCGATACCAGATGATAATAAAGCCAAGAGACTATCCAATAAATCTGAACGGAGGTCATTGTCCAGGATTGAAGAAGTTTCGCCCAAAACCAGGGCTAAAAGGCGGCAACGATTAGCGAGTGGTTGCTCTTGAACATCGTGCGCATAGGGTGAGAAGGATTTGACATCATCAACGAGACTTTGAACAGCTTGAGCCTGCTGCGGGTTATTTCGCAAAAACGCCGATTGGACCTCAAATAAGAGAGACTGGTGTTCATCTACTAAGAGTAGGGTTTGACGGCCGATCAAGTCACGAAGAGGCTCTCGGACTTGATCCAATGCTTTCTTCCATTCTTCAACAGTTTTGATCTCTTCAGGTTGGTCACTAGCTACTCCAGGTAGGGTAACTCCAGTGGCCGCAGTCATCAGTGTTTCTCCTAATCTCTCTGTATCCTGCTCGGAACTATCCCCTGCCACCTCTATACCGTCATCAGTAGGCTGCGAGGTGACTGGGGTTGGTATAGATCCTGACTCAGAAGAGAAAGCAAAGGGGTGAGACAATAAGAACTCTGTAGCAGTTGTGACATTGTTTCGGGTCTGAATGAGAGCACGCTCTGCTGCGTGTCGAGGAAATCCCATATCGATCAATACCTGCACACGGTTTTCATCGGGTCCAGCGGACCGTGAAAAATTCGGGACGGCAGCTTCGTTTGATGTTTCAGCTTTTGATTGCTCGTTTTCAGCATTCATGAGTTCAAGCACTAAGCGAACAATCAACCTGCTCACACCGAGAGGAGCTCGGAGCAACCACGGTGCCTTCCAAAGCGAACATAAGAGAGGTGCGACTTTAAGACGAAGTTGGACGAGGAAATTGTTTGGATCAAAGAAACCCGGGTCTGTTTCTTTTTTGTCACGAGTAACAAGGAGGAGAGTCTGGGGTGATTCAAAGAGGGGTTTTGCAGAAACGAGAGGCTGAAGAAGATGAAGGGCAACCTTCAAACTACTGTATGCGTGGGACAAAGTTTGGTTTAATACCCCGGATCGGGTTTCCTCACGCATACCCATGACTTCTTCTATACTCCTGACAAAAGCAGCGCAAACCTTCAAAACCTCATCAAATCCCCCTATTTGATAGAATGCCTTAATCTCCACGGTGTGCAAAGTGTGAGTGGGTGAACGCTCTGACACTGAATGTGAGCAGCTGTGACAGGCACTGCAAGATAGCCGTACCATCAACAAAGAGGAGGTTGTACAGTCCGAAAATGACACTGTAATAGGTATACAAGGAGGGTGTATCATCTACAAAGAAGGAAAAGAGTAAGAATATGAATGAAGCGGACAACAGAGACTTACCGAATTGAGGTGTTTGGAGATGGCCTAAGAGAATCTTCGCAACTACTTTGGCTGACTCTTGAATTTGCCCTTTTTGAAGCGCCTCTGGGCTACGACGAGCATGAAACATTTTGATAATTGCTAAAGCATGAGTGCTGATTTGAGTGACCATCCAGGGGATAATCAGTCGACGAACCTTGGAAAAAAGGTGCCAACGTGTTGGGCATACCCTGGATCAGATACTTAAGAGCGATGACATTGCGAGGTAACGGTGTTTCGTCCTGCATCGGCTTCGTCTTTTTGGATCCGCTGGATGTCACGTCTCCTAGAGGTTGGATTCCATTGGCAGTCCCAACTCCCGTAATGAGAGAGTCAGTAGCTTCAGCAAGATTCACAGTTGACATCTTTGGTGTTGCATCAAAGGGTGTTTCAATGGGACTCGAGGGTGGGATATTTTTAATTGACAGAGCAACATTCAATACCATGTTTTCCCAAATGGCGGCACGGTGTAAGGCTCCAAGTTCTGGGATAGTTTGGCCGCCGCAAGAATTCATGAGGGTCTGAAGAAGAGAGATTACACCTCGCCCATGAGAGTATCCAACGGTGCCAAAAACATCGGAGAGGAGGGATATCCGAATATGCAGAGTGACAAGGGCACGGAACTGGACATTGCATTGCCCTCGACTGGCAGCTAGAGGAATGATTCAACAAAAATAGGCTCAGGATTCCAAAGCAACATACAGTCGATTTCCAATAATGGCAGTAACCTCGATGAAGCCTGGGAAGAAGCCCAGAAGGCCTTTGTCTCTTGTAATGAGTGACGTACAATCTCCGCAAGATAGACCAGGGTTTCATTTGTTGCATAATCCACCAACGTGCGCATAACCTGAACTAGAGAATCTGATGCAACAGTGTTGGAAAAGTCGTAGGGCAAGCAAGGCAGAGCTGTCAATCGACCAATGGCATTGAGACCATCGGAGAGCATTATGAAGTCATGGCAATGAGGAGCATGCTGGAAGAAACCTTCGAGGAACTGGAGAAATGATCAGAATGAATAACCTGAATTTCAAGCTATGAATCATACCCGGCATAAAACATCGATGAAAGAAACGACAATATTGTCATGGGACACTGCTTCATCAGGTTTGTTCGATCCATCTCCCACAGAAGCATCAGCTATATCACTCTCAAAACTTTCTGCTTGCATCGGCTCTGCATCATCCATCTTCACATCAGCATCAACGTTGGTGACACTTGCCCCAGGTGTCAACTGATACCAAGGGAGGAGGTCATCAGGCACTTGATAGCCTCTACCCATTTCCTCGATTGCTTTCAAGGTTGATTTTAAAGAATTAAAGACAGCTGCCTTAAGAAGAGGATGGTGTCGTACGAGCTCATCAATGGCAGTCCCAATGATGACAGCATTTTCCTTGTCAATTAGAACCTTTAAGTGACGCTGAGAAGTGAAGATAGTGAAGATGGCAGGGATGATACTAGGTCGATTGCCTAGCTGAGCCTGCCCAGTCTGATTCAAACACAAAGCACCAAGAGCATTCGGAATTGCTTGAATGACCTGAAAGAATAGACTGAGAAATGAGCACTAAGCAGGGTAAAGAGCATGCCTCAATGGAAGGCTCAATCCCAGCTTCAATGGCCTTGTAAAATGCTTCTGGAAGGCCAGCCTCTTGTATGATGCCGAGAGATGTAGGCTCATTATGTACGAAGGTAGCCATCACATTGATAGCTAAGGCAAGATTTAGTCTTGATCAGAACTACCAGAGTAAATGGCATACCTATTGGTAAAACGCTGGGACCGAAAAGACCTCGATTGTCAATGATCCTCTTCACAGACTTCACTAACGACGTATCAATTAGCCCGCGGAGCCCTTCAGATGTTCCAGACGACTGCATCATGCGATGTATAGTTCGCAAAAGTGACTTGAGAACCGAAAATCGAGAGATAGCAAGGTCACCTGTGTATAATGATCAGGAAATTTCCCTGAAATGTCAGCCGGGATGCATTACCGGTGGAACTAATATCCTCAAGCTTAGGCAACTCGCCATATTCTCGTAAATCATAATTAACCTCATACTGAAATTCATATTAGGGACTATGCAAAATCTAGTACCTGGTGAAAACTTGCCTCAATACGTTCGACGAGAACATTGACACCCTGAGCAGCACAGAACAGCGTAAATCCATTCTGTAGAGAATAATGCACGCTGTCAATGAGCTGCATAGTTTTCGATATAATTCCGAGGCGATTTGCGAGTCTGTTCTCGATTAATTGGACGAGAAGAGGAATCAAACCAGCGCCAACAATCATATTGACTCCCGAGGTATGCGCCGCAATCAAATTCACGAACTGTAGAAGGGCCTCGACGAAAGATTGTGGGAGATTGGAGGATGGACTTGCGACATCACTGACAGTCCTACGGAACAAGGCCATCAAGATGCCATGGTTTACACCAGCGTTCACGGCAGTCAAGACTTCTTGACACCTATTTCGATATCGAATGAACGCATCCAGAACAGCGATTGCAGCGGTTTGAACGGGAATAGAAACATCATACTCGACATGTAAAAGTTCTGCCACACTAGATATGAGATCCGGTTCATAAAGGAAGAAAGAGGAGGTGGTTTGTGATTCCGAGTGGGTATGTGCATAGATTGCGATGGATATCAGCCTTGCAATGACAAGCTTCTCCCGTTCAATCCCATTGCCTTTGTGGAGGGCATAGCTGATGCGGATTCGATTCAACAATTCGAACTTTTCTTCTTCGGGAACTCCATATGTGCAGATTGAGTCTGTGAGTATCTTCATTGGCGATTGAGTCTGTATGGTGGTTTCCGAGACGAATACATTGATAGGACCATTTGGAAGGTTTTGGGGCTTCAGAGCCGTGATCAACAGCTCATTATTCTCCTCTTTCTCTTTCACCTGTTCTATCCCAGTTCCCGCATCCATCTTATAGAAACTGAAGGATACATCCCGTGCATCGGACGGCAGGTTCTCAACTTCCGTCTTGCGATTGTTACTCACAAGATCAACCAATTTGACACCAAACTCGCGAAGATGTGGCCACTTTTTCGCAAGTACCATCAAACGTGGTGTTGCAAGGTTAAGCACATGATTCACAGAAGATTGAGAGGAGTATTGCTGAGCGGGTCGAAGGAGAACGTTCAGAGACAATAAGACGATGTCAAGATCTGAACACAAAAGTAGACTGTTGAGTCGCTATAAACTTGATATTAGAACAATTGATGAGATGATGATAGTAGTGGACAGCACATCATAAGAACTGAAGGTCTTGCGATTGGTGGAATTTTCGAGTAGAAGACGCTGGAACCGCAGGATTTCGGATACCAGCAACTTTGTTTCGGCTGGAAAACTGATCATTTGCACTCTTTCCAACTCGTACTGAATGATGATGTCCTCAAGGATGGAATCAAATTTGTTCAGAACATTGCTCCATGCGTTGAGGTCGGAGCGTGGCCACTTCCACGACTCAACTGACCTGAGGACAGAAAACAAGTAGTCTTTCGTTGCATTTAATATTTTGTTCATAAGTTCCAGGACAGCTGGAGACTGCACCGCGATGAAAAAATCAGTGGATCTGACATAGCAAGCTACTGTGAAGATCAGATACATACCGGAGTCCCAGCTTTCTTTGATTTGATTGGGATTTTCATTTTCCGAAACCACTAGAGGATCTTGAGAACAGTTCAAGAAGTCCTCCGGTATATGGAAGAGATGAGGATGACGGTGGAAGGAGAACAAAGATATTGTTTTCCAGGGAAAGTCGAATTGCTGACGCAACCGATATCCAGACGTCACGCGTTAGTCACACGACACACCACAACTCATCCCTCAAGATGGTGAAGCGCTCTCAAAGTGAAGATGAAAGTGAAGATGAAACTCAATTCTTCGATGCAAGCAAACCACAGAAACCGAAATTTCTCGCAAAAAAGACTGCAACCGTAGGCTGACCACTACCAGGCATAGACAGTATGTTTACGATCTCTTCATGAGCAGAAAAAGTACAAATTGGATCCACTCGCTGCAACAAAATCTCCTCAAAAACATGAATGGAATGCAAGCTACCCTACGTTGTATACTCAAGTCCATTCCTGAGATCTTTCATGCAGACATCAAGCTCCGAGGCTGTTCAGCAGAACAGCGAAGGCGACAAATATATTGATCTCGGGAAGAAAAAGCGTGTAACTGTCCGTTGCTTCAAAGATATACCTTTGCTTGACATCCGAGAATTTTATGGAGCTGGTTCTGAAGAGAAACCAGGAAAAAAAGGAATCTCTCTGAACCTTGAGCAGGTCTGTACATTCACATTAGTCTGCCGTTGCATACTCAACCAAGTTCAGTGGCAGGCTCTCAAAGCGAATGCCGACGCCATTGACATGTTATTTTCCCGTCTACTCACAAATACGAAATAAGTCTCACTTAAATGCATCTTGAAACCTCTGGTATTCTATCCTCCGCATTGTGCTGTGACTGTAAAGTCCAAATTTCTGGTTCACCAATGAGGTTCTGCGGGTCGGATCAATTTGTCGTTATGTGACCAATAGGCCCGCCGCAGCATCATGCGCTCCAGTTAAACCCCGAACCTGCAGTCCTCTAAACCAAGCCTTGGCCTTGGCTTTGACATCGAAAGCTTGAAGGTCAAGAAGTATTTCGAGAAGAAGGAATTTGAGATAGACGGATTCGTATCTCCTATATTTCCATTCAGTAGATAGATAGCAAAAAAGAAAGGAACGTACCACCAAGCCTTAAAATAATCGCGTAAAGGGGAGATAGATAAGAGTCCTCTAATTCGAATGCTATCAATGATATGTTTGCGTTCATCTTCCCAGATTGCATGAGCACAGTACTTCGCTGTGATTAGGAATATACGTATCTAGAGGTCATGACTAAGAAATGTCCTCAAACACAACATCATTGCACAGACTTACATTAGAGTGGGTGGTAGCTAGTGCGTTGTCAAGATTCCTGTAGAGACTGTATAAATATAAACGAATAAGTGTTAATAGACAAATACGTACCTTGTAAGATCGTTCAACTTGAGGACCATCAGTACCCTACGCGGCACTCGACGCAAAACGTCAAGAACAGACAGAATGATCCTGTCTCTGGCGAGAACGTAGGTTCTGATGGCATCCAACTCCTCTTTGGACTGAGGTGTCATATCAATCAGGCCAGAGGCCCTCTTAAACCTTGCATCTCCTACACCATCCCATGAACCTTCCATAGCTGCCCTGCCAGTAATAGCAACTTCAAACACAGGATACTGGGGATCAGAGCGTCAGATCACATCGTCATCATAATCAAGATATGCAACTCACAAGATCAGGTCCTATATTCCCCACTAATTCTGCGTATTTTCGACGGTCGGCTTGCAAGGAGGGGGAAGAATCGTCAACCAAGGACAGCCAGAGCCTTCCATAATTTACTCTCAACTGGTCATCCAGGTCAAAATATAGACCATGGTCCAGTAAAACGATTTCAAAACGGTATGGGGACAATGATTGAGGAGGAGCCGGCCGTATCAAGAGATTACCAGGATGGGGATCCTATTCAACAATCAAAGAGCCTGTCAAGTGTCACAGGATGATTGGTCACTTACAGCGTGAAACCATCCGTTAACAAATACCATCTGGCTGAAAATACGAGATAACTCGAGGGCCACCTGGTTACGGTCAATGTTGTTCTCGGCAAGGTACCGCAGGTCATCGACACGTCCGCCTTGGATGAATTCCATGATAAGGACTCGTTTAGTAGATGCGATGACTTCTGGTATGTACAACGACGTTCGCATCCCTTCAAAATCCCGTGTGGTTCTAGCTGCATTAGAGGCCTCATGAATAAAATTCATTTCATTAGGAAGATGCTGTCTCATCTCATCCTGCATAGACAGTGAGGCCTTTCCTGGAAGCAGAGTGAAAACCGTACGGCTAACCAAGTGAACTCAAACTCCGGGAACCAATACTTAATCCAACCTATGTACATCAGTCTTGATTGGTATCAGAATAACTAGAACGCACCCAACGTAACCTCAACCATTTTCATGTCGATATCACAGAACTCCGCAAGATGTGGATGTTGTAGCTACAATTCTAGCCATTAAAACTTGGACCAAGGCAACAACATAGCACCCTTCTCACCTTCACAGCGACATATTTCCTGCTCAACCTGTGCTTACCAATGTGTACCTGCGCCAGGCTTGCGACACCGATGGGACTTGGATCAAACTCGTCGAACAAGTCTTCGATGCTTACACCTATGTCATCTTGGAAAAGTCTCTGGATATCCTCATACGCCGTTGGCTCGCACTGATCCTGTAAAGGTCTCATTGTACTAGTCCACTCCCTTGGAAGCACAATAAGTGAAGACATATGCTGCCCAAGTTTAATGAAAATCCCTGTGAGCGACAGATTGGTACGAATCGGGAGAGGGGAGCAAAATCGAGCATGCCTCCGTTAGCTAGAAGTGCTTTTAACACTCGCTTCGCACTCCGCCTATGACAGAGTGATACAGCCTCTATGTATTGATTCTTGTTCTCATAGTCCCAAGAAAAAGTGAGTTTATAGTCAATTACACCAAGAATTGCAGCTCCTAAGCGTTTCGAAACGTGAATAAGATCACAAGGGCAAGAAACAAGAAACGCACCAGCCACTCTCCAGCATCTAACAGCGGCTAGGCAAGTATAACGAAATGGCTGATGGTTCTGATAGGCAAGGTAGCCCGCGCCACCCACCAGGAGTGCTGCCATGGGGTATGCCCAAGGTCTCCTTATTCTAAACCCCTGGTGATGTGAACCACACAGGTGCGGTGAAATCCTTATCCACCTTGCTCGAGGGTCTCGTAATGCATAGATAATTGAGTCCTGCTGGTAACGCCACCACCCAGAGTAGTGGGTATGGCGGAAAATCATTGTCAAGTGGTTGAAAATCGTTAGAAGAACACAGAAGGCTGCTTATATAACTTCTTCCCTTGTATAACCATTCAGCAGTGGCATTTTCTGGGACAATAATGTTATTAATTTAATTGATGATAAACATATCATTGCTTAATTCTCTATAGTAATGGTATATATAATACTTTAGGACAATGAAAAAAGTTATTATATTAATAACATTAATGATATTTTATCTATTAAGTCTAAAGAACAAGAAATATTAAAATTATTGTTAGTTTTTTTATTTTTTATTTTAAAATCAATGATTTATTATATGGAGTGCATTGGCAGACCATGGTAGCTACACTGTAACTACTTACATAGAGAAGACAAAGAAAAAAGAGGAAAAGAAAAGGAAATAAATAAATAAAAGGAGAAAAAGGAGAAAGTCAAAACTAAACAACAAAGAGCTAAAAGGAAGAAAACACTATCAAGTGATTCCTTTGTGAAAAGAAAAGGCCCCAGGGTTAAACTCTAGGAATGCAATGAAGTGGTTGAAATACTCTCTATTGGGATTCCAATATTTATTATACCTCCTACACTCATGAAGGATATGGTGTCTTGATTCAATTAGATAATAACTGCAAGAACAACTAAAATGCTCCTTAGGGAAGAATCTTAGGTGATATTCTTCTGTAGGAGCATGATTCATGATTGCTCTTGTCACTCTCACACATAGGGAATTTGTGTGTTCAGTAAATTTAAGCTATATGCTGTTCTTTGTGTAGACAGGCTTGATAGGAAGGTAGTCGTCATCAAGTAATTCAAGGAAATGCTTCCTCTTAAAGTCAAATGCTTGGAAAGTTATTTGCTAATTTTGAATGATTGAGTCACATTTGTTTTTCATGCTGAAGTCCTATGATGATTTGCATAGAAAGATTGGACTGAGGTTAAATGTCAGAGTTGCAAACTATATTTTATTTTCCTTTTTCCTTTTTCATTTCATTTTTGTTTCTATTTTATTTAGGGTTAGGGTTGAGCATGATGTCACAGTCACAACAGTCACAAACCAGTCACACAATGTGTCATGCAAAGTCACATGTCACAGTAATTGTCACATGATCATGTGGTCACAATGGAATATGATAGAATATTCTAGAATAATGATATTATACAATGTGCTTAATACATGTTGACCTTAGGGTTTACACATGGCCTTTAGGGTAGGCTAGATGCAGTAGTAGCATAGACCACCTAATAGAGTATATAAGGTAGACAACTTTGTACTAGGAACTCTATTGAGTTCTTTTGTGATTAACCCAATCCAAGGTTTTACTTTTGACTATAACACTTATGTCTTAAGTCATAATATTAAACTTCTTTGTTCCTTTATTGACAATCAAATGATGAATTCATTTAGCATTGCTAGGACAATCCCAGAATTTGATGAAGTTGTGGATACTCTTCTCAAAAAAGGATCTGAGATCTTGAGCTATAGTAATAAACTGGATTTGATAATGATGAGACAATGAGTTGAATATGCATCTCACTGAATGAATAGCATTAGTAACAACTATGATGCATAAAATGTCAGTAACTTGAATCACTTGATTGATTCTGCATCTGATTACAAATAGTTCAGTC